>Ga0113563_10002278_pt1 | contig 11497 bp, 7 predicted proteins | sample Mud3Dept3metaG_FD_80117 | JGI IMG/M metagenome (GOLD analysis project Ga0113563, IMG submission 80117) | Freshwater wetland microbial communities from Ohio, USA, analyzing the effect of biotic and abiotic controls - Mud 3 Core 4 Depth 3... | ecosystem: Environmental > Aquatic > Freshwater >...
AACTTGGTCGTACCGGTCCGGATTCAACGTCAGCCACTGGCCCTTGTAGGTCTCGAAGAACCGGAAGAGGAACCGGTCGGAGTCCGTATGCCACTGGTCCTCTTCTTGGATCGACTCGAGCGGCTCTTCGGGCTCGGTGCGGAACTCCAAGTTTCTCAGTTTCCGCTCGCGGTGGAGCTTGCGGAGGGTCTGGGCCAAGTCGCTCAGGGGCGTATCCAGCGCGCAGAGCAGCTCGAAGGCGTTGACCACGAACTCTCCCTCCCCGTCGTAGCCGCCGGATTCAGGCTCGGGCTCGGGATGGACAACCAACTCGTACCGCTGGTACGCCCTGGACTTGGGTCCCACGTCGTCCCACCAGCCCTCGATCTCGACTTCGGTCCCCTTCGGGAGATCGAGGTCCCCGCCGCGCGCGTAGTAGCGGACCGGTCGGAGCAGTTGGAACACCCTCCTCCTGCGGTTCGCTTGGACCCAGTCCCTGACCTGCTGGTCGGCCGACTGCGGGACCTTGGAAAGCCAAGTGTCCTCTTGGATCGACTCGAGCGGCTCTTCGGGCTCGTTGTCGACCTGGATGCGGAACGTGCGGACCTTCTGGAGCGCCGGGTGGTCGAAGGAGTTGACGAGGAACCGGATGTCCACCCCGTAGCTGCCCATGGCGAAGCCGCCCGTGGGGGTAACCACCCGGAGTTGGACATCTGCGTGCACGTCGTCGCCCAGTTCCCAATGGAAGACAACTTGGGTCCCCTCGGGGATCTTGTGAAATTTCATCCCGTCCCAAGCCTGGTGGAGCGGACGGTTCAGGGTCACCACCTTGCCCAAGTAACTCTGGATGACCCGCTGGCACAAGGTCCAGTATTCGTCTTCCCGGCCTTCCTCGAGGGGCTCCTCGGGCTCGGGCTCCCAACTGACGAGCTTCGAGTAGGCCGCCCGCATCGGCGTGTCGGTGTAGGCGATCAGGTGGCCCGTGAACACCTCGTAGGTCTTGCCTTGGTAGCTGACTCGGGAGTACTCGGAGTCACCCCCTGCGGGTCCCACGAGGCGCACCATCTCGCCCGGCGGGACCATGGTGGGCTCCGGACCCCCGCTCAGGACGAGGCTTGCCCGCCACCCGCCCTCAGGATCCGGATGAAAGACTTGGAGGTCCTTGCCCCGGTAGTTCTGGATGAACTGCCGCCAGAGGATTGGCTGGCGCGGGTGGGTCCCCGCCTCTTCGAGCGGCTCGCGGACCAGATCCCGGAAGCTCATGCGAGCGGCTCCTCGGGCTCGTTGGCGACTCGCGAGCCGAGCAAGGCCAGGAGCCGATCCCGGAGGGGGTTCTCGGTCTTGAGCAGGATGTCCGCAGCGTAGTTGACCTGCACCTCCCCGTCCGGCTTCCGAATCTTCAGGAGAACCGTCAACCGCGAGGGCACAGTCACCAACCCCAAGACCCGGATCCGCTCGCCCGGCTCGACCTCCGGCTGCTCGCTGGCCAGACCCCCGATCCGCCGCATCACGACCAACTCGTGGCCCACCATCGACTGGGAAGCGCGGTGGAGGAACTCGCCGATCACGTCCTCCCTCGCCTCCAACGCGAGGTCCCCGAACTTCACGGACTCCAGAGGCTCTTCGGGCTCGTTGGAGCTGTACTCTTCGTTGTCGCTCAAGGTGTCTTCCCACTCGGAGTCGACGTAGGACCTCTGGAAGGGAGTCCGGGCGAAGAGCAGCAGGAGACCGGCTCCACAGTAGCCCGCTTTCCCGTCCTGGGTCTTCACCTTGAGGTAGGCCCCGGCCTGGCTGAACTTCTCGACGTAGACTTGGTCCCCGACCTTGAGGGTGAAACTCGGGTCATGGCTCACCACACCGCCAGCCTTGGGATACACGGACAACTCGCCCCAATCCCAGTCGTCCTCGTCGACGAGGACCTCGTAGTCGTACTCGTCGAGCAGCGGACGGATCTCGACCCACTTGCCCACGAGCGAGCGGGCTGCGGAAAGGACCTTGGCCAAGTCCCACTTGATCGCCTCTTGGAGGGACTCGAAGGGCTCTTCGGGCTCGTGGGGCAGGCTCTCGGGGCGCCAATTCCGGAGGTACACCTGGCGGAACGGGTTGTCGGTCCGCACGAGGAGGTCGTAGTACCAGATCCACTTCCGTCCCCGAGAAGTCTCGACGAAGACGTTGATGGAGTGCTCGCCCTGGAACTGGGCCTCGATCGGGGTGATGTACTCGCCCTTGCGGGCCACCCGGTGCCCGCCGATGTCACCCCAGATCGACTCGCGGGCCTTGAACGGCTTGCCGTACATCGAGCGCAGGGCCTTGAGCACGAACTGGCCGTGCGGGCCCAGTTGGTCCATCAGGTCCTCGGCGACGAGCCGGCGGAAGGGGATCACCCCAGCAGGCCCTCGAGCAGGTGAGCGAAGCGGACGGACTCCAAGGGCTCCTCCGGTTCCGGTCGGGCGTAGGGATGCCGGTTGAAGTCCAAGGCATCTCCGTGGATCCCATAGAAGTACCGGTCCCGGAGTTGCCGGACTCGCTCGCGGAAGGGGTTCTCGGTACCCAGCAGCAGATAGACCGCGCCCAACTCGCGGGTGACCCCGTCGCTCCCCGAGATCACGACGGTGCTGTCTGCGTCGTGGACCCGATCCACCGTGATCTCTTCGTCGGCGAAGTCGTCGGCCCAAGCCTGCCCTTCCCCAGTGGGGATCACCTTCAGGGGCTTGCCCACCAGGGTCTTGGCTGCCCGCACGGCGAACCGCTGCAACTCGGCGTAGCCATCGTCTTCCAAGACCCATCGATGGAAGATCCGGGCGGACTCGTAGATCGACCCCGAAAGCAAGTGGTCGACGGTCCCGTTGAGGGCCCCCAACTTCCCTTGGAAGTAGATCTCGACCTTCCAGTCCTTGAGCCTTGAGTGGTGCTGCATCACGAAGTCGTGGATCCGGTCGCGGGTCCCTTGGCTGTCCTTGGCCGCCTCGAAGACCAAGATCCCCATGTCCGTGACAACCCGGATCCACCCGCGGGCAATCGCCCCCTTCATGGACCGAGCCTCGAGCGAGTCCTTCCGGTCGTAGTCCTCCGCCTCCCCGGCCCGCTCCCACTTCGCAACGAGCTCCGGGGGAGTCCCGAAGACTTCCGGGTGGGCCAACGTGGCGTAGGCGTGGTAGAGGGTCTCCCCGTAGTCGATGACCTCTCCCTTGGGCGAGATCCAGAAGTGCCGATCCCACGGCCTCTTCTCCACCTCCTGGATCGACTCCAAGGGGAGTTCGGGTTCGGGCTTGGAGGGCAAGTCGTCGAGGTAGGCGAGCGCCAACTTCTCCGCCCAAGAACGCAGCGGGTGGACCGTCTCGCGCATCAGGGAGAGGATGTCGATGCTGAACTTTCTGCCCTTGGGGTCGGGATCGAGCGTCAACTTCACCCAAAGGAGCAGGGGGACAAACGGATCCCATCCCCCTCCAGAGGGGGGGTGCGACCAGCCCAAGAGCCGGATCCGTTGCCCGGGACTCAAGTAGACCTCCTCCGACTCCTTGCCCGGGTTGTACTCGGTGTACACGTTGACCCCGCCCCCGGGGGCCACCGTCAGGGTCTGGCCCCGGTACTTCTCCACCCAAGCGAGCAGCGTCCTCTTGTAAGCCTTCTCCTTGAGGTCCACAGCTTCCTGCATGGACTCGAGCGGCTCCTCGGGCTCGTTGCCCCCTCGGTCGAGATCAATGAGGTGTTTCAGGCGCTCCCGGAACGGGGTTTCGGCCGCATAGAGAAAGGTATCCCCATCCACCCAAAACGGGTATCCATCGAGATCACACATCGCCACTGGATGACCCATTCGTGTGGCCAATTCGGTGACCAAGACTTCCCGCGGCCCAACGGACCCGTACTTGTCCCGGACATTGGGCAAGGTGATCCGCTGGCCCACCAAGGACCGGATCGCCCCGCAGATGAAGTCCATGGTCCTCTTGGTCATCCCTTCACCCAGATGAACTCGAAGCCCCGGGTCTGCGCGAACAGGCAGGGCTCGCCATCGAAGGTCGACCGGAAGAACTCGACGTCGGGGTGAGCCGCAGCCCACTCGCCGATCGTCTCGTCGGGATCCAGCAACTCGGAAAAATCGACTTTTCCGAAAAATTCGTTCGCGGAGACCGGGGCCCGCTGGGCCATCATCTCCTGCCAAGCCTTCTCGTAGCCGCCCCGGCGCAGGTCATCGCACTGGCCCAGGTAGGCGTACTCCGGCTTCTTGGGCTGGCCCTGGGGCTTGGCGGGCTCCTTGGGCTTCTCGGGCGCCTTGGGCCGCAGGCCCGCATCCTCGAGCTTGCCGATCAGGTCGTTGACCCAAGCGATGGTCCACCGGGCGGTGTTGCCGTGCTGGGCGACCCCGCCGCGGTGGTTGAGGTTCAACTTGAGCGGCTTCGCCATGAGCGAGTGGGAGACCAAGACGTGCCCCGTGCCTGTGTCCCGGACCAAGCTGCCCAACTCCTTGGCGAAGTCCGTCAACTCCTTGGGGCTCGGGTTGCCCGTGATCCGCTCGCCCGGGCGCAGCTTGATCTTCTTCTCGACGATCAGGTCCCGGAAGGAGATCGACTCGAAAGGCTCTTCGGGTTCGTTGCCGCCCGAGCCCAAGGCCTTGCCCTTGGGCCGGAACGGGGTGTCCGTCGCAGCGATGAAGTCGGACAACCTGCACTCGAAATATCTGCCCTGATCGTCGAAGCAATCGACCCAGAGGATCCCATCCGCATCCGGGGACGAGCACTCACCATTGGTCTTGACCGTCGAGGTCAAGAAGATCGGGGACCCGAAGGGGTTGTTGACCGTGGATCCGAGCGGGGCCACCGTACCCACCAAGATGTCGGAGTCGGGGTCCTCCGCCAACTCGGCTCCCCGGATGGGCGCGAGCAGGCGCAGGGGCTTGCCCATGTAGCGGTCTAGGAAGGCGTTCTGGAAGTCCTCCCTCGAGGCCTCTTGGATCGACTCCATCGGTTCCTCGGGCTCGGGGTCCCAATCCATGCAGAGCCGCTGCAAGGCGGCGCGCATCGGGTGTTCGAAGGCGTTGGCCAAGTAGTAGGGAGAGATCGAGAAACTCTCCGTGCTCGTCCTCAAGGGCTCGTCCCCCCGGGAGACGACGAGCCGAACGATGGCGTCGAAGCCCGGCTCCATGGACTCGATCTTGAGTTTGTTGCCCGTGTACTGGAAGACGGGGTTACCTTGCCGAGTACGGACGGTGACCGCCCGGGTCAACTCGATCACTTGACCGAGATAGCTGCGAATGACTCGGGTCGCCAGCCAGAAAGAGTCTTGGGTCGAAGCCTCTTGGATCGACTCCAAGGGGAGCTCGGGCTCGTTGGGGGCATGTTCGCCTCGAAACCTCATCCAGAGCTCCGCAGCCCTGTCCATCATCGGGTTCTCAGTCATCACGACGAGTTTCCAAGCCGGCTCGTCGTAGACCACTCCTCCGTGGGGCGAGCGGCGGAACTGAACGCCGCCCGGGACATACGGACTCGGGTCCACGGGGGGTCGGTAAGACAAGACCTCCACCAAGTTCCCATCCAGTCTGGACCACGGGTAGGGATCGTAGAAGTCGGGCACCCCGAAATATCGAACTTTCAGGGTCCGGCCCACGAGAGTCTGAGCGGCCTTGTTGCCGAACTGGACCAACGCTTGGAGTCTCGGATGCTCCTCCTCTTGGATCGACTCCATCGGCTCCTCCGGCTCGTTGCCTTGGGCTCCCAAGTGCCGCTGCACCTTGGCCTGGAACGGGTTCGAGAAACTCGCCAGCAGGTGGTCGAGGTAGACCAACCGGTGCGGCAGATCCCCGAGTTGGCTGAGGAAGTCGACGTAGATCTTCAGGCGGCTGGGGGAGAACGGGCCGGTGATCCGGATGGAGGCCCCGAGATCGGCGGCGTAGTAGTTGGGGAACCAACGGCTGTCCGTGAAGGGAACCGTCTTGCCCACGTAGAGACCGACCGCCTTGTACAGGAACGGCCACCAGCCCTCCGGATCCACCTCGAGGAGTTTCCGGAAGGCGGTCACTCGAAGGGCTCCTCAGGCTCGGGGGGTTGGCGATACAGGGCGGCTTGGAACTTCTTCCGGAACGGGTTGTCCGTGTGGGCCAAGGCGACACCTGCCCACACTTCCCCCTCTTGGCCCGTCGAGACCACCCGCACGCAGAAGGTCGTCAACCGCATGTCCGACGCGCCCTTCAACGAGAGCACGTCGATCTCCTCCCCAGCGGGCAGGAAGATCGACCCGAACATGGGAGTGGGGCCACCTGGAATGAGCAAGCGCAACTCGTCGACCACTCGCAGTCGGCGGCCCACGAGGGCCTGCTCGTGGCGCAGCCAAGGCGAGTCTTGCCCCGCTTCGATCAGGCCCCGAAATTTCACCGACTCGAAGGGCTCCTCGGGTTCAGGGTCGTGGTCAGAGGCGAACTTTCTCATCATGGCCTGGAACGGATGACCCTTGGTTTGGGTGAGGAGATACCCCGCACGAACCGAGAACGTCATCCCCTCCGGGGTCCCCTCGATGCGGACTTGGAACCAGTCCCCAGCCAAGCGCTTGACGACCTTGATCTCCGTGCCCGCCGGGAGCTCGGCCCAGTTGCCGCGGACCCAAGTTGGCTGGGTCAAGGTCAGCGTCTTGCCCACCAGGGTCCGGGCCACCTTCGAGAGGAAGGTCGAGAACTTCTCCGCCCAACCCTCCTGGATCGACTCGAGCGGGAGATCGGGCTCGTTGGGGGCCGTCAGAGCACGGAGGCGGTCCTTGAACGGGTTCTCCGTGCACTGGATCACGGCTTCGATGGAGGTGGTGTAGCCGGTAGTCCGGAACTCCCCCTGCTTCTGGTAGTCGACCTGCACGTAGGCGCTGTAACTCGAGTGGGGAGACCGCCAAACCCAGATCGAGTCGAGCGGCTCCAAGGAGGTCACCCAGCCCCCCGCTCCTGCGAGATAGCTATTGTTGTGGGACCAGACATTCAACGGCTCCGTCACGAGGAGCCGCTTGCCATGGTAGTTGTCGAGGAAGCGCTGGATGAACTCGCTCGCCGGGTCTGGGTGGGCCTCGACGAGTTGCTGAAAGATCGATCTTTCCAGAAAGATCACAGACTCGAAGGGTTCCTCGGGCTCGGGCGGGGAGTAGCCCCCCTTCTTCAGCCGCTGGTAGGCCGGCCGAAACGGGGTGTCCAAGGCAAGCAGGAGGTCGATCTGGTTGACGACGTAGATCTCGAGCGGGTTCTTCTTCTCCCAGACCACCCGCGCGACGGTGTACTCCCAACCCCGCTTCCGATACCCGAAGACCATCTTGTCGGGGTCCTTGTGGGTGAACTGGCCGAGCACCAGGAGTTGGGCCCCGGCGGGGAGCCGGACCGTCTCGGCCCGGTGCTTCTTGCGGCCCGCTGCAGCCTGCCTCGGGGTCGGCGGAACCAAGTGCTCGGCCCAGACCTCCTTCTGGAGTTTGAACCGGCGTCCCTCAAGGGACTTGTAGGCCCGGATCTCGAAGTCCTGGATGTCGGTGGTGGCCTCCGCCACCAGAGCCCGGAAGTTCATTCGAAGGGCTCCTCGGGCTCTTGCGACCGGGGCTGGCGCTCCGGAGGCTGGATGGGCTCGTGCTCCGGGGCCGGGACGTAGGGGTCAGGGTACGTCCGGGTCTTCTTGTTCCTCCACTCGGCCGAGCGGATCCAGTAGAGCAGGTCCTCCCGGTAGCGGTTCTTGGTGCACAGGATGAGCGAGACCGGATCGGCATCGAAGATCCCGCGGTCGAAGAACGAGGGCTTGCTCCAGGCCCGGACCTTGACCGGGCCCCACCAAGGGGCCTCGATGATCTGCACCGCCGCAAGCGAGCGGAAGCCGCCCCACCACTGGGCGGTGCCGCGGATCAGGTCGACCCCGAGCTTCTTGCCCTTCAACTTGACGGCGGCCTCGATCGCCTTGGAGTGCAGCAGTTCGGGGGTCACCCGCTTGGTGCCCCACTCGACCAAGTCCCGGAAGCCCAATCTTTCTGGAAAGATCGAACTTTCCAACTGCCCCGCGCGCTCGGCGTGGCCGAAGTAGCGGATCTCCACGGGCACCTGAGGAAGGCCCAGTTCGACCGCTGCATCCCGGCGCGTGTTGCCCTCGGCGATCTTGGGCTCCTCGTCCGGATCAACCAGGATGAGGATGGGCTCGAGGATCCCGTGCTCGCGCACGTCGGCCACGAAGCGGTCCCACTCGGACCCTTGGAGGCGGCGGGCCCCGTGCTGGCCCGGCTGCTCGCCGCGGGCGCCCTCGAGGCCGGCCAGCCACCCCGTGGGAACCGTCCCGGTCGAGCGGCGGGTCAGGTGGTCTGGGTTGCCCGGCTCGCCTTCGAAGTCTTGGGACTGGAGCCTCGCTTCGCTCTCCCGGATCGACTCGAAGGGTTCCTCGGGCTCGGGAAAAGAGATGTCATCCAACTTGCGCAGGCGCTCCCGGAACGGGTTCTCCGTGGCTCGAAGGAGGGCGGACCCGAAGAACGGACCTAGGATCTGCCCCCCGTCCTCGATCTGGAAGGTTGCGAGCCAAGAGGACCCCTTGTCCAGGATCTCGAGGATCTGGATCCGTTCCCCGCGGACCAAGCGGAAGTCGTATCCGTCCCGCCAAAGGGTTCCCGGTTGGAGGAGGATCTCGTGGGAAACCACCTTCAACCACTTGCCCTGGAGAGACCGAAGCGCGCGGCCGACGAAGTCGTGGTAGCGGTCATCCGCCTCGTCCTCTTGGATCGACTCGAGCGGGAACTCGGGTTCGGGCAAAGAGATGTCATCTTGGAGCAGGTCGCGCAACCGAGACCGGAAGATGTTCTTGGTCGAGAGGATGAGGGCCGTGACCGAAATTTCAACGTGGGTCTTGGACTGGTAGGGGTCTCCCCAAGTCCAAGCATCCAAGTACATATTGCCCCACCCAGGCAGAAAGCCTTCGGCCCGAACGAACTCGCCCAACCTGTAGTCCTGCCAACCCTTGAGGATCGGGGAGTAGTCCACTTCGAGGTCTCGCCCGAAGAGACTCTGGGCAGCCTTCGCGGCGAAGGTCCCCCACTGCGAGGAGCGGGCCTCCTCGAGCGGCTCTTCGGGCTCGTTGGGGACGCTCTCGGGGTCCAAGAGTCGCTGGGCCTTGGCCCGGAAGGGGCTCTTCGTGTGGAGGAGGAAGTTATCCAGGTCGGACCAAGCCTCCCCGGTATCGGACCCCCGCCGCCAAGTGAAGAACGCATGGTTGCGGCTGGCGTCGCTGCGCTTCTTGGAAAGCCAGACCCTGGTTCCCTCGGGCAGGAGGCCGACCGCCGTGTTGCGGAACTCGCTGGGGGAATAGCTGTACACCACGAAGGGCTCGAGCACCTCAAGATTCCGGCCTGCGAGGGATAGGAGGGCTCCCTCGAGAAACCGGGCGTGGGCGCCCGATTCGGACTCTCCGAGCGGCTCTTCGGGTTCGTTGTACCCGCCCATCCCCATCTTCCAGAGGCGTTGGAAGGTGGCACGAAAGGGGGTCTCGGTCTTGGCGGCCAACTCGAGGATCGTGACTTCCGCCATGGAATCAAGTTCGGGGTTGTCCGGGTTGGGGTCCACCCGGCACCAGATCAGCCCGGAGGCTCCCCGGCGCAACTTGTTGGGCAGTACGAGGACTTCCTCTCCAGGCAAGACATCGTCCTCAAAGTGGCCCCGTGCATAGACGGGGTAGATCTCCAACGGCTGGGGACCCGCCACCTTGAGCCGATGGCCCTCGTAGGTCTTGAAGAAAGACCTGCAGAGTTGAGCCTCTCGGCTTTCCTCAGCCTCTTGGATCGACTCGAAGGGTTCCTCGGGTTCGGGCTGCTCGGTCGAGAGTGGCCAGAGCCTCTCCGCCTTCGACCGGAACGGGTTGGCCGTCGAGCACAGAAAGTTCACGGCCCCCGTCTCAAGGACCAGATCCGAGAAGCTGTCGCACTTGAGCGTTACGGAGCCCTGACGGTCCCAAGGACCCCACTCCATGTCGGGCGGGTAGGTGAGGAGTTTGACCCGCTCCCCCGGCTCCACGAAGTAGCGAGAGGTGAACCGATCTCCCCCTTCGCCGCAGACGAGGCCAGGGATGACCTTGATCCACTTCCCCTTGAGGGTAGCTAAGGCTTGGAGGAGGAACCGCCTGCGGTCCGAAGCATCGGAAGGAGCCTCAACGAGCTCGCGGAAGTCTCCTTCGCAGGACCACACATACCTTCCCGTCGTTGAAGTTGAGGGGGGTCAGCGCGGAGAAGTTGCGATCCCTACCAATGGGTAAAGGGGACCCCTACTGGGAGATCGCTGCCTTGAGACGATGGAACCAGTCCGTCTCGGTCAGCAGGACCCGAGTGCCATCGGGCCGGTCCCAGTACCGGAACCCCTCGCTGCCCTCCGAGTGGTTGACCATCATCTGGAGGCAGTGGAGCGCGTAGGTTAGGTCCAAGGCGCGGATGGGGATTTCCTTGGTCTCGTCGGACATGGGAGCCTCCTTGGAAAATTCGATCTTTCTGGAAAGATCAGGGGATGGGTTCGGGCCGATGGGCCCGCATCAGGCGCTTCCACTCCTCGGGCGGGCGCAGGCGCATCCGTCCCTTGGGGCCCATGTAGGCCCGCTCTCGGGGAGGAACCTCGTGGCAGGGTCCCGCCTTGCAGGTGTAGAACGAGATGCCCCGCCGGTCGGTCCAGAGTTCGACTTCCTCCGTCGAGAGCTTCTTCAGGCAGATGTAGCACCGCTCCTCGTCGAAGAGCCAGCGGTCGAAGTCGCGGTTCCCCTTGGGGATCTTGGGAGTCATCTGGGGTCCTCCTGTTGGGTCTCGAGGTAGGCCTTCACGAACTCGGCGGCGACGGCTGGGACGATGGCGTTGCCGTAGCCCCGGAGCATGCCCGTGCGCGACGGCGCTTGCAGGGTGCCGTCTGGCCCCACACGGGCGGGTAGTTCATGAGCCAACGGGAAAATTCCGGATTGAGCTGGCCTCGACTTTCCGTCCGAGCAGGGGATCCATTCGAGGGGTCCCCATGGGTTGCCAGCGCCACCGTCTTCCTCGACGAGTCCGTGTTGCCCGCCTCGTTGTTGCCGTTCTGGGCCGGGGTGCCCGCCATCGGCGTGGGCCAGCCCGCCAGGGTCGCCTGGTCGTTCAGGTTCACTTGGTGGCCCGCCTCGATCCGCTGGAGCACCTTCTCCGGGTCCTGGTAGTCCCCGCCCCGCTGGTTGTGGTCCGGAGTCCTCCAGCCGGCCAGAGCCTCCCGAGCGTTGGGCTCCCGGCCCTTCCGGAACTCCTCGCTCCGGGCCTTCTCGACCGTCGTCGGAGTCGCCCACCCGGCGTAGGTCGCCGCGTCCGTCAGGGTCGTTCCGACCTCCCCCCTCTTCGCCTCCGGGGAGCGGGTCGCCGTCGCGTTGCGGTGAGAGTCCGCATCCTTCGCGCACGGAGTCGGCCAGCCCACCGCCGAGGTGACCAGCATCCCCAAGGTCAAACCGAATCCGTTGCCGTTCCGGCCCATCGCCTTCTGGTGCTCCCGCCGGAGGCGCATCTTCTCCGGGTCCTGTTCGTATTCGTTGGCCGCCGG
>Ga0113563_10002279_pt1 | contig 11490 bp, 9 predicted proteins | sample Mud3Dept3metaG_FD_80117 | JGI IMG/M metagenome (GOLD analysis project Ga0113563, IMG submission 80117) | Freshwater wetland microbial communities from Ohio, USA, analyzing the effect of biotic and abiotic controls - Mud 3 Core 4 Depth 3... | ecosystem: Environmental > Aquatic > Freshwater >...
CGGAAGAGCAAGGCGAATTCCTTCGCGCCCGCTTCGCCCTCGTACGTCTCATACTGCGAGGTCTTCGCTTTCTTTTCCTTCTTCGGCGCGCCCGCTTTCACCTTCTTCTCCTTCTTCGGTTTACCCTCCGAAGCCTTGGCGAAGGAGGGCTTCTCGCCGTATTCCTTCTCGACCTTCGGCAGCAGCGTGCGGAACTCAAGGTCCTGGAAGACCGCGCGGAGCCTGTCGAGGTCGGGGTTCTCGAGTTTGGCGTCCTCAAACTTGAACTTCAAAGGCAGATCGCGGACGATCGTGACGAGACGCTTCGAAAGCGGGATGTCCTTCTCGCCGTCGATCAGCGCCTGCAGCGTGCGCGGCTTGATGTCGTTCGGCGTCTTCTTCACCGCCTCGTAAATGCCCTCGATCGTGTGGTACTTCTGCAGGAGCTCGGACGCGCCCTTCTCGCCGATACCCTTGAGGCCCGGCAGGTTGTCGGACGCGTCGCCGCGCATCGCCTTGTAATCGATGAGCTGATGCGGCTCCAAGCCGAATCTCGCCTTCACCGCCGCCTCGTCATAGATGACGATGTCGGACATGCCTTTGCGCTGGGTGTAGACCTTCGTGTTCTCGTCGACGAGCTGGAGCGTATCGAGGTCGCCCGTCACGACGATCGTCTCCGCGGTCTGGGGCGCGAGTTCCGTAAGCGTGCCGATGACGTCGTCAGCCTCGAATCCCGGCATTTCGTAGACAGGAATGCCGTAGCCGGAGAGGACGTCCTTCACCATCGGGATCTGCGCGTAGAGCTCATCGGGCTGTTCGACGCGGTGCGCCTTGTACGAGGCGAACTCGTCGTGACGGAACGTGCCGCCAGGAAGATCGAACGTCACGGCGAGGTGCGTCGGTTTCAGGTCCTTCAGCACTTTCATCAGCATCGTCGTGAAGCCGTAGGCGGCCGAAATGACGCGTCCGTCTTTCGTGGAGAGGGGCGGCATGGCGTGCCAGGCGCGGTGCAGGATGGCGTTGCCATCGATGATGACGAAGCGGTTTTTCATACGGCCATCCTTTCAAAAAAAAGAGGCTCAGTCCAGTCGGACTGAGCCTGCTCAGATCGCCTCCTCGTCGGCCCGTTGGAGATCGACGAGGCGGCGATAGAGCCCTTCGTTCGCCATGAGCGCCGCGTGCGAGCCGACTTGCACGACGCGCCCTTCCTCCATCACGACGATGCGGTCCGCGGACTGCACGGTCGAGAGGCGGTGGGCGATCATGATGGTCGTCTTGCCGCGCCGGATGGCGTCGATGGCGCGCATGATCTTGTCCTCCGAGATCGAGTCGACGTGCGAGGTCGCCTCGTCGAAGATGAAGATCAGCGGGTCAAGCAGCACCGCGCGTGCGATGCCGATGCGCTGCTTCTGTCCGCCGGAGAGCTTCATCCCGCGGTTGCCGACCTCCTGCGCGTATCCGTCCTTCAGCCTCATGATGAAGCCATGGGCGTTCGCGACCCTGGCGGCGTTCTCGATCTGCGCGGGCGTGGCGTCGTGCTTGCCGTAGGCGATGTTCTCGGCGATGGTGCCGTCGAAGATCTCGACTTCCTGGGGCACGTAGCCGATGCGCCGGCGGAAGGCTGGACGCGAGAGCAGCTTCAGATCCACCCCGCCGAGCCGCACGTCGCCCACGGTCGGGTCGTCGATGCGGTGCAGCAGCTTGACCAGGGTGGACTTGCCGCCGCCGGATGGGCCGACGATGCCGATGAACTCGCCCGGGCGGATCTCGAGGTCGACGTCGGAGAGCGCCGGCCGCGTGGCCTTGGCCTCGTCGTTCGGCAGCTTGCCGCCGTAGACGTGCGTCACGCCGCGGAACACCGCGCTGCCGTCGAGCGTCGAGGCGTCCACCGGATTCGGCGGATCGACCAGATGCTCCTCGGCCTCGAGGACCTGCACGAGGCGGTGCACCGATTCCGTGGCCTCCTGGACGCGGTCGAAGATGTTTCCCATGCGGTAACACCCGATGAAGACCTTCTCGGTCAGCGAGACCACGAACACGAACGTGCCCATGCCCATGGAGCCGCCGAGCGCCGACCAGGCGCACAAGCCGATGACGGAAACGCGTCCGATCGAGACCAGCTGGTTCTTGAAGAAGTCGAACCTCAGATAGCGCTTGAACTCGTCGAGCTGGCGCACGTAGATGCCCTCGCGGATATCCGAGATGCGGCCGCGTTCGTACTCCTCCTGCGCGAAGGCCTGGACCGTGGCGACGTTGCCGATGGCCTGGCCGAAGAGCTTGTCGGCCTGGCCGTCCTCGTCGTGCCGCCGGCTCCGCACCGGCATCATCCGCTGCTTGAACAGATAGGTGGCGAGCGAGAACAGCATCACGACGACGAGGAACACGTACAGCGCCTGATGCGAGTACCAGCCGATGACCGTCGCGGTGACGATGGTCTGGATCATCAGCGAGCCGATGTCGAAGAACAGCGAACCGGTCACGTCTTCCGTCCGGTTGACGCCCTTGATGACCTTGCCGAGCAGCTCGCCGCCGTTCTCCCTTTCATGGAACGAGAGCGGCAGGCCGAAGAGCTTCTTGGCGGCCTTGCCGGGCAGGTCGCGGGTGATCGGGAACATCGCCTGGAAGATCCGCCAGTTCTTGAAGACCTGGACGAAACTGCCGACGGACAAGGCGCAGAACAGCACCGCGAGGATGCCGACCAGCGTCCCGACGCTCGAGATGCTGCTGGCCTGGACGCGGTCGACGACGTACTTCAGTCCGTACGGCTCGGCCAGGGCGACGATCTGCATCATGAGCACCCACAGGACCGCGCGCGTGAGAAGCGGCTTGTACGTCCGCATCAGGTACCAGTAGTCGCGGGAGAAGCTGCGGAACTCCTCCTTGCCGACGTGCGTCACGAGATTCTTCAAGGTCGATTCCTTTGTGAGAGAACGGGTTCCGGCACGGGGCCGGACACCCGACCATAGGCGAAAAAACGCCGTCCGTCAAGACGAAGAAAAGCCTAAAAAGACAAGGACCGACCCTTGATAGGATCGGTCCTTCGTGGAGGCGCCGAACGGATTTGAACCGTTGATGAGGGTTTTGCAGACCCTTGCCTTACCACTTGGCGACGGCGCCGGGACGGACGCACTATAGGCGAAGCCCGCGGCCTTGTAAATGACGCTACATCAATTTCACGTCGATGATCCCGTATCGATGGGTCATCGCGATGTAGATGACGTAGGCCAGGACGAAACTCAGGATCACGTCCGGAACCGTCATGAACGGCGACAAGAAGACGATCGCGCCGAGGACGAACGCCGCGCCGAGGTTCAGGAAGATCGTGTCGTCCAGTTCCTGCTCCATGTAGAGGACGCGCTTCGCGCTGCTGCCCTTCCACCTCCCGAAGAAGCGCCAGAGCAGGGCCCAGACGGACTCGAGCAGGAGAGGCATCGCGAAGTAGGTGATGGCCGCGGCGTATTCCGCCCGCGCGGCGGCCAGCATCGCCATCTGCAATAGGACGATCTCGCCGATGCCGAACAGGAGGTCCAGCGCGGAGTTGTTGACTTCAAGTCCGTAGGCGTCATCCGCCGCTTTGTATTTCAACCACCAATGCAGGACGGCGACCGTCGACGCCAGGTAAAAGACGAGATGCGCCGCGTCGCGGATATCGAAAAACGAATCGAAGCCGAGGAAGAGCAGCAATCCGAAAAGCATGTCGAAAAGGATCGGCGAGAACTCCGAGTGACGCTCGTGAATGACCTCGTTCCTCCTGAGGCGCTTCATATCGTTGGATAGTATACCACGACGTAAAAGACCCCTCGCGGGGTCCTTCACGTTCAGTTGATGTCGGGGAGCGCTTCGGCCGCGGCGACGTGGAGCTTCATGATCGTCAGCTGCGTCGCGGCCAGGACGGCATCGATGAGCATGGTCGTCATATGTTCCAGGTTATTTCGAGGCGAGCGCGCGGCTTTCGGCGGCGGTCACGATCGCGATCGGCTTCTCCCAGTGATAGTTGCCCTTGCGGATGACTTTCGGGACGTAGTACTGGTTGATGCCGCAGCCGTTGTGGCACCAGATCGCCCAGTTGGAATATTTCAGATACCCCTTCTTCAGGAGGCGGTTGAGCGTCCAGTTGGCGGAACACTCGAGGTCCTCAGCGCAGGCCTTGTCGACCTCGGGGTTGTAGTAGGAGTTGATCTGGAACCAGCCGCGGGCATAGCCATGGTCTCCCACGGCAGTGGCCTTGGCCTCGGACTCGGTCATCACCATGCCAAGCAGGTGCTTCGCGCACTTCTGGGCATCGACGATGCTTTCATTCGCCTCGCAGATCTCCAAGAGTTTTTCCTGGAGAGTCTGGGGCAGCTCGGCCTGGACGCTGGCCGGTTCAGCCGATTCGGCGGCTTCGGCAGCGACCTCCAAGCCGTCCTGAACCTTCGCCAGGGCCTGTAGAGGCAGGGCGGAGTGGGTCAGAAGGATGATGGCCAGAGTCATGGAAAGACCGTTTTTAAGGTCCTGGAGCGTCTTCTGGACCTGCTTATTGGTCATTTTCATACTTTTTTTTGCTATCCTTAGCCTTGAAACCAAATCGACCGCCATAGCAGTCGACGGGCTAAGATACCATATTTCAGCGATTTTGTCAATGCTCCGGGGTTGATTCCTGAGCCAGAAGGCGTTACCTTACAAGGTGCCTGACGTAAGAGCAATCACATGGCCACCCCCTTCCGAAAACGCCCGTTTTTCACGAATCGAAGCGCTCAGCGACCTTCGGTCCTCCAAAGGGTCCCTTTCGCGTCCGCGATGGGGGGCGGGCCATCGCACGCCGGCCGCCAGAAGGCCCGAAAGATCCTGCGCGTCCTGGGCATCGTCTGCCTCGTCGGCTTCTTCGCCGGCGTCCTGGGCCTCGGACTCCTTTTCGCCTGGGTCAGCAGCGACCTGCCGGATCCGAACCGCCTCCTGAACCGCGACATCCAGAAGAGCACCAAGATCTGGGACCGGAGCGGGGAGCACCTCCTCTACGAAATCCACGGGGAGCAGAACCGCACGCTCGTCGAGCTCGACCAGGTATCCGAGGTGGCGGTGAAAGCCGCGATCGTCTCCGAGGACAAGAATTTCTACGAACACAAAGGCTTCCAACTGAAGAGCTTGCTTCGCGCGTTCCTGCAGTCGTTCCGCCGAGGCCGCGTCGAAGGCACGTCGACCATCACGCAGCAGCTCATCAAGAACGCCATCCTCACGAACGAGCGCGCGCTCACGCGCAAAGCGAAGGAACTGATCCTCTCGTATCAGATCGAGAACAAGTTCACGAAGGACGAGATCCTGAAGATGTACTTCAATGAGATCCCGTACGGATCGTCGTCGTACGGCATCCAGGCCGCCTCGCAATCCTACTTCGGCAAGAGCGCCAAGGATCTCGACGCCGCGGAAGGCGCGCTCATCGCCGCGCTGACGAAAGCGCCGTCGCGCCTTTCGCCGTACGGCAACAACAAGGAAGAGCTCATCTGGTGGCAGCGCTTCATCCTCGACGATATGGCGAAGGAAGGCTACATCACCGCAGAGGAGGCCGAAGCCGCCAAGGCGATCGACATCATCGCGAAGGTGAAACAGCGCCGCGACGCGATCGAGGCGCCGCACTTCGTCCTGCACGTCAAGGAACTCCTCTCCGAGAAATACAGCGAGCGCGAAGTCGAGACCGGCGGACTCAACGTCATCACGACGCTCGACTACGAGAAGCAGAAGTTCGCCGAAGAGTCGGTGACGGAGGGCATGGCGGCGGTGAAGGAGTATGGCGGTTCCAACGCCGCGCTTCTCTCGATGGATCCCAAGACCGGGCAGGTGCTGGCGATGGTCGGTTCCGCCGATTACTTCAGCGACGAGATCGACGGCAACGTGAACGTCACCCTGCGCCAGCGCCAGCCCGGCTCCTCGTTCAAGCCGATCGTCTACGCCGCCGCGTTCGAGAAAGGCTTCACGCCAAGCACCGTCGTCTTCGACGTCGAGACGGATTTTCCGACGGACTCCGGCGCGCCCTACCATCCGCGCAACTACGATCTCTCCGAGCACGGACCGGTCACGCTCAAGAAGGCGCTGGCCGGATCGCTCAACATCCCCGCCGTGAAAGCGCTCTATCTCGCCGGCATCGACACGTCCATCGACTTCGCCGAGAAGCTCGGCTACGGCACCCTCACGGACCGCAGCCGTTTCGGACTCTCACTGGTGCTCGGCGGCGCCGAGGTCCGGCTGGTCGAACACGTCGCTGCGTTCAGCACGTTCGCGACGGAAGGCACGTACCGCGCGCCCGCCTACATCCTGAAAGTGCAGTCGCCGGACGGCACGACGCTCGAGGAATGGAAAGATGCACCGGTCGAGAAGGTGATGGACGTCCAGACGGCGCGCAACATCAACGACATCCTCTCCGACAACGCGGCGCGCGCCTACGTCTTCGGCGAGAAGAACTACCTGACGCTGCCCGACCGCCCGGTCGCCGCGAAGACCGGCACCACGAACCTGTTCGTCGACGCCTGGACGATGGGCTACGCGCCGAACCTCGCCGCCGGCGTCTGGGTCGGCAACAACGACAGCACGCAGATGAAGGGCAAGGCCGACGGCAGCCGCGTGGCCGCGCCTATCTGGCAGGCCTACATGAAGAAGTCGCTCGCGGGGATGCCCGTCGAGGGCTTCGCGGAGCCGGAACCGATCGTCACCGGCAAACCCGTGCTCGACGGCCAGGCCGGCGAGATCGCCGTGAAGATCGACAAGTTCTCCGGCAAGCTCGCGACGGAGAACACGCCGCCGACCGCCGTCGAAGAACGCATCTATCGCCAGGCGCACGACATCCTCCACTACGTCGACAAGGACGATCCGCGCGGTCCGTATCCCGCCGACGCGCATGAGGATCCGCAATATCTCGCGTGGGAGACCGCCGTGGCCGCCTGGGCCGAAAAAAACGGCTGGGTCACGACGGAAGAACCGCCGACGGAAATCGACGACGTCCATCGCGACGAGTACAGCCCGATCGTCTCGTTCGAACTTCCGCTCGACAACGCCCAGATCTCGGTGCGCAGTTTCCCGGTGCGCGTTTCCGCCGGAGCGCCGCGCGGCGTGAAGCGCGTCGAATACTCGCTCGACGGCGTCACGCTCGCGACGGCGACGTCCTATCCGTGGGAAGGCGTCGTCACGCTGCCTTCGACCTACGGCCGCGGATTCTATACGCTGCGCGCCACCGCCTTCGACGACATCGAGTCCGCCGGCTCGCAGGACATCACGATCAACGTGACGTCCGACGGCTGGCCGTTGAAGCTCGACTGGCTGCGTCCGACCTCCGACATCACCTATCGGAAGCGCGCCTTCCCGATCTACATCGACACGACGCTTTCAGAACGCGTCGGCATCGCCAAGGTCGACATCCTCGCGATGCCCGCGGAAGGGGAGGCGATCTTCCTCGGCAGTCTGAGCCGTCCGTCCACCAACGGCGTTTCCGTCACGTGGAGCGCGGCACCGGACGTCGGCGTCTACCGCTTGAAGGCGGTCGTTCACCTCCCGAACGGGGAGACGAAGGAATACGAAGGGCCGAGGATCACGGTGAAGGAATAACTATCTTTCTCTAACCATCTTACTTTCATATGTCATTCCGAGCGCGCGAAGGCGCGCGGTAGGAATCGCTTTTAAAAGGGATCCCTACCGCCGCGCTGGAACGCGCGGCTCGGGATGACAAGGGATGAAATATAAGAAAACGCCCCGTGAGGGGCGTTTTTCTATTGCTTGATCGGCATCACGATGTAGGTCAGCTTCTCTCCGGCCTCCTCGCCGTCCGCAGCGAGCACGCAGGGGTTCATGGCGTCGATGACCCTCAGCCGCGCTTTCGGCGTCTCCAGGGCCGCCAGGCCGTCCAGGAAGTACTTGTAGTTGAGAGTGATGGAATTCTGCGGACCCGACATCACGGCTTCGACCGTGCTGTCGTTCTTTCCCATCTGACCCTCGCTGGAACTCACCACCAACCCCTCGGCGGGTTCAAGCCGGAAATGGACATCCTGCAGCCCTGCCCGGGCGAAGAGGGAAGCGCTTTTGACCGCCTGGGTCACGTCGGACCTTTGGAAAACCGCTTCGCTTGTGTACTTTTCGGGGATAATCGGACGATACTCCGGATATTTCCCGTCGACGAGGCGGGAGATCAGCTCCACGTCCCCGAAGTTGAAGGCGATTTGCCCTTCTCCGAGGCTGATTTCCACGGTCTCGACCTCGTTTTCCTTGAAGAGCGAGAGAATCCGGGAAAGTTCATGCAGCGTCTTGCCCGGCACGATGGCCGTCAGATGCTTCGTCGCCGATGTTTTCCCCGCTTTCGACTCAAGCTTGATGGTCTTTTCAGAAAGACGATAACTGTCCGTCGCCGCGATGACCAGGGAACCCTGGGCGAACTCGGGGTTGGCGTTGAAGAAGGCGCCTGTCAGTTCCGGGCGGGATTCGATGCTCGAGACCGCGAAGTTCACCTGGCCGAGCGCGCGCTTGAGGACCGCCGCAGAGACATAAAGCATGTTCTGGCGGTCGACGGACGGGATGAGCGGGAACTCCGACGAGGCGATACCCTTGATCTTCGTCGAATTCTTGCGGCACGCGACTTTCAGGAAGGTCTCCGTCGTCTCGAGGTCGACCCGATCGTCCGGAAGCAGGTTCACGTAGTCCAGGAAGAGTTTCGAGGGAACCGTGAACTCGCCTCCATCGTCGATCTTCCCGCGGATGGCGCAACGGACCGCGACTTCCAGGTTCGTGGAGATCAGGTGGATGACGGAACCCTCGATCTTCATCAGCACGTTGTTGAGGATCGGGAGGTTCACGTTCTTCCCCGCGACGTATCCGGTCGCCAGGAGTCCGCGTTTCAAGTTTTCCTGAGTGCACGAGAACTTCATGTTCTTTGTTCGTTCAGGATATATAGATATATATACGGAAGTAACAGTAAGCGCGTGGATAACCGCCTTTTCGACGGTCGAAACTGGAGGAATATCCCATGAACGCTGATCGGAACCTCGGTGGACGGACTGGGTACTTCCCGTGCGCTGCGTGTGGAGGAATCGGGGACGGTTCGAGACCTCTTCGGAAGGGGGTGTGGGGAACCTCCGTATCATGCACCGTCTGTCAGATAGTTCTCCCTCGCCAGCCCACACCTTATCCCTCGTTACGCGGCGCTGTAGAGACGCTGGCGGATCAAAACGAGGTCGTGGCGGAGCTTCTCGTCTTCCTGAATATCTCCGCAAATCTTGGTGTAGGCGTGGATGGCGGTCGTGTGGTCGCGGCCGCCGATCATCTTGCCGATCGCCGGATACGAGGAATTCAACTCCTCGCGCATGAGATACATGATGATCTGACGGGGGAAGGAAAGGCGCTTTTCCCGGCATTTTCCGAGCAAATCCGGCAAGGGGAGGTCGTAATAGCTGGCGACGGTGTCGAGCAGGTCCTTCGGCGTCAGGTTCTTCTTGGAACCGGCGGCGTTATTGATGGTGGAGATCAGCTCGCGAACGGACTCCAAGCTGGGCTTGATGTTCTTGAACTGGTGGTAGGCGATGATCTTGTTGAGCGTGCCTTCCAGCTCGCGAACGTTGGATTGGACGGCGCTGGCCACGTACGACAGGATTTCGCGGCTGAGTTCGCAGTGCTTTTCCTTGCACTTCGACTCAAGGATGGCGACGCGGGTCTCGAGATCCGGGGCGCTGACGTCGACCAGCATGCCCCACTCGAGGCGGGAAACGATGCGCTGTTCGATGCCCTGGATGGCCTTCGGCGGCCGGTCAGACGACAGGATGATCTGCTTGTTGGACTGATGAAGGGCGTTGAAGGTATGGAAGAACTCCTCCTGCGTCTGTTCCTTGCCGGTCATGAACTGGAAGTCGTCGATCAGCAGCAGATCGAGATTGCGATAGGTATCCTTGAATTCCTTGGCGCGCCCGTTGCGGACGGAATGGATGAATTCATTGGTGAACCGCTCGCAAGTGACGTAGAGCACCTTGGTGCGCGGGTTCATTTCGATCATCTTCTGGCCGATCGCCTGCAAAAGATGGGTTTTGCCGAGTCCGACGCCGCCGTAGACGAAGAGGGGGTTGTAGCGGCCCGGTTTCTCCGCGACGGCCAGTGCGGCGGCATGGGCGAGTTCATTGGTCTTGCCGACGATGAAATTCTCGAAGGTATAGCGCGGGTTCAAGCTGAAATCCTTGGTGCCTTCCGACACTTCCTCTTCTGCCTGGACGGCGGTGGCAGGCGTCGCGACCGAAGGGCTGCCGATCGGCGTACCGATATCCTGGGGGACGGAGGGTTTGAGCTCCACCTTGTAGTGGACTTCTCGGACGCCATCCTTCGCCACATTCTGAAGAGCCTTCAGGATCGCGGCGTGATACTTCTTCTCAAGCCAGGCTTTGGTGAACGTATTCGGGACCGAAACCACGATGCGGCCCTCTTCGAAAGCGGAAACAAAGGTATTCCTGAACCAAGTGGTGTAGTTCGCTTTCGAGAGAGAGAGTTCAAGCTCGCCAAGGGCGGCTTGCCACAGTTCGTGCGTGGTCATAACGGCAGGAACGTTGATAGATTGAAAACACTGATGCCAGCCTACATCATCATCCACAGGTGGGCAACTATCCCCACAAATCCTTCACAAAAAATCAAAGTGTTGATAAGCTGTTGATTACTTAAGGAATACCCACAGCCGAGATTTATACTTCTTGGCTAATATCAGCGAAATATGCCGAAACGCACATACCAGCCGAAGAAGAGGAAGTACAGCAAGGTCCATGGTTATCGCAAGCGGATGCGTACCCCCGGCGGCCGCAAGGTCCTGAAGGCCCGCACCTTGAAGGGCCGCAAGCGCGTCTCCATCAAGCGTCTCGGTTCCGGCAAAGGCAAGAAGCGCTAAACCGACGCGAGCGTCATCCTGAGCCCCGGCCGGAGTTTATCCCGGCGAAGGCCGGGACCGGTGTAAAATCCGTCGAGGAATCCCTCCATATGCTGCCGGCCATTCATCGGCTCAAGCAGGAGAAAGACTTCTCCCAGCTGGCCCGAAGCAGAAAAATCGCGTTTTCCAAGGCGCTTGGAGTTAAAATGCGGGAGAATGGTCTCCCGCATTCTCGTTTTGGCGTCGTCGTGGGGCTGAAGGTCTCTAAAAAGGCCGTGAAAAGGAACCTCATCAAGCGCCGGATCAGGGAAATCCTCCGGAAGCATCTTCTTGAGATCGTGCCCGGCCGCGACGTCATGATCATGGTCAATGCCAAGGCTTTGGGCGCGGAGTATGTCGAACTGGAATCCCAGGTGCTTTCCTGCCTCACCAAGCTCCGTTTGATGAAGGTATGAAGCGCCTCATCTTGGGCTTCATCCGCTATTACCAGCGCACGTTTTCGCTGGATCACGGACCGTTCAAGTTCCTCTACCCGAACGGTTACTGCAAGTACTACCCCTCCTGCTCCGAGTACGGGTACCAGGCGTTCGATAAGCGCGGAATCATCCTCGGTTTCCTGCTGACCTCCTGGAGGATCCTGAGATGCAATCCTTGGAGCA
>Ga0113563_10002280_pt1 | contig 11489 bp, 9 predicted proteins | sample Mud3Dept3metaG_FD_80117 | JGI IMG/M metagenome (GOLD analysis project Ga0113563, IMG submission 80117) | Freshwater wetland microbial communities from Ohio, USA, analyzing the effect of biotic and abiotic controls - Mud 3 Core 4 Depth 3... | ecosystem: Environmental > Aquatic > Freshwater >...
ACCCCGTAGTTTATTTGAGCTATGAAGATATGACAGCCTATGCGAGATGGGCGGGCAAAAGACTGCCCACTGAGGCTGAATGGCAACTGGCCGCCCAGGGAAAGGACCACCGTAAATGGCCCTGGGGAAATGAATTTCATGCAACAAACTGCAATAATGGCTTCGACAGACCCACTCCCGTTGATGCATTTTCAAAAGGACAAAGTCCCTATGGGGTGATGGATATGGTCGGAAATGTCTGGCAGATGACGGGCGATATGTATTTCAACGGCGCATATTATCTCAGAGTAATCAGGGGAGGAAGCTATTATCGTCCCGATTCAAGCTGGTGGTACATACAGGGTGGACCTCAGGCTCTGGACAAGACCCAGATAATGTTGCTGGTGTCGCCGGGATTCGACCGGAGTGAAACAGTCGGCTTCAGGTGTGTGAGGGATATTGACGTGAGAAATTTCAAAGGGAAATAACCTCACAGCTTTCCCGCACCATTTCCTATCTCAGGCTGATAGAAATCCGGTACCAGGCCGGTTTTCTTTGTATATACTTCTGCAAGTCCCATTATGAATTTTGCGGAATCCTTTGTTCTGACAATAGATACCGTGCATCCTCCAAAACCTGCGCCGGTCATTCTTGTGCCGATCACTCCGGGGAACTTCCTGCCCTCATAAACAAGCGTATCGAGCTCTGTACCTGTTACTTCATAATCATCTTTCAGTGAATCATGAGACAGGTTCATCAGCTCCCCGAACCGGGTTAAATTATTATTTTTCAATACACTAACCGCCTCCAGAACACGTCCGTTCTCGCTTATGACATGCCTCGCCCTGTGTCTTACAACCGGATCGCTGATGTATTGTTCAAGCAGTGGTATATCATCTGAGCCAAGTTCGCTCAGGTTTCTGATTGGTTTATAAGCCTGAAGAAGTTCAACAGCCTTATCGCACTCAGCTCTCCGCTCATTGTATTTTGAATCTGTAAGACCTCTTCTTTTATTTGTATTCGTTATTATAAGCGAACAGTCGTTAAGGATTACCGGCACATTCTCATATTTCAGTGTATCACAGTTCAGGAAAATTGCATGGTCTTTTTTCCCGAAACCAACAGCAAACTGGTCCATAATTCCACAGTTCATACCGACGAATTCATTCTCGGCCTTCTGGCTCAGCTTAACCATTTCAAGCATGCTGAGCCCTGCGCTGAACAACTCGTTCAGGGCTACTGCTGTGACCATTTCGATTGATGCTGATGAGGAGAGACCGGCACTGTTGGGAACATCACCGAAATAGAGCAGTTCGAGTCCCTCAATTCTGACTCCTCTCCTGAGAAATTCATTGATGACTCCAAGAGGATAATTGATCCAATTCTTACCTTTATTGACAAACAATCCGGTGATCTCTGTCTCTTCGTCATTATTGAAATTAAGGGTGGAGAACCTCAGTTTATTTCCCCTGAGCTTTCTCACGAGAAGGTATGTTCCGTAGTTGAGGGCACACGGGAATACATAACCACCGTTATAATCGGTATGTTCACCTATCAGGTTTACCCTGCCTGGAGAGAAAAAAAGAACAGGCTTTTCATTCCTGTTCCCGTACTTCTCAAAAAATTTTTCGGAAAAGAGATTGGTATCCATTAATCAGACTTTTAATTTCTTCTCAATTTCGTTTATCTGGTTTCTGAAATGCTTGTCGGTATCGATAAGGTTGTTAACTGTCTTGCATGCATGTAATACTGTTGCGTGGTCCTTGCCTCCTATATGGGAACCTATGCTTGCCAGGGATGCTTTCGTAAGGCTTTTCGAAAAGTACATTGAAACCTGGCGGGCCTGGACAATCTCCCTCTTCCTGGTCTTACCCTGGATCAGGTCGATCGGGATCTTGTAATATTCACATACAATTTTCTGGATATACTCGATTGTTATTTCCCTTCTTGAAGTGTTGATAAGCTTTTCGACCATCATGCGTGCGAGGTCAAGGGTGATCTCTTTCCTGTTCAGTGTTGATTGAGCATACAGTGAGATGAGAACCGCTTCGAGTTCCCTGATATTGTTGGAAATGTTTACCGCCAGGAACTCAAAGATCTCCTCTGGCAGTTCAATGCCATCATTGTAGGCTTTTTTCTTCAGGATTGCAAGGCGTGTTTCGTAATCAGGTCGCTGCAGATCGGCCTGAAGTCCCCATTTAAACCTTGAAAGCAGCCTCTGTTCCATGCCCTGAAGATCCACCGGAGGCTTGTCACAGGTAAGGATAAGTTGCTTCCCTGACTGATGGAGATGGTTGAATATATGAAAGAAAGTGTCCTGTGTTTTTTCTTTTCCCGCAAACTCATGGACGTCGTCAAGGATAAGTACGTCGATCATCTGGTAGAAATGGAGGAAGTCATTCTTATTATTGTTCCTCACGGATTCAACAAACTGGGTCTGGAACTTGTTGGCATTTACATAAAGCACCGTTTTATCCGGGTGCTGCTCTTTCACAAGTATCCCGATTGCCTGCGCCAGATGTGTCTTGCCGAGGCCGGAATCACCGTAGATCATCAGGGGGTTGAATGCGGTGCCGCCAGGGTTGTTCCCAACAGCAATACCTGCTGATCTTGCGAGCCTGTTGCACTCACCTTCCACATAATTGTTGAAATTGTAATCAGGATTTAGCTTTGGATCAAAGTGGACCTTCTTGATTCCGGGAATGACAAAAGGATTCTTTATTGAAGGCTGTGTAACATCGAAAGGAACCTGCACCGGCTTGTTATGAAGATCTGACTTGTTCCTCGACGGATATCTTACAGTATAGGGCTTTCCGTCGGAATAATTGGCATTCTCCATCACAACGTTATATTCCAGCTTGGCATCTGACCCGATCTCACGCCTGAGTGTTTTCCTCAGGATATCAATATACTGCTCCTCCAGGTACTCGTAAAAGAAGGGACTCGGTACCTGGATTGTAAGTACATTGTTTTCGAGTTTTAATGGAACAATCGGTTCGAACCATGTTTTATAACTTATGGAGGGGATAATATCCCTTATGATTTGAAGACAGTTATTCCATACATCATGATGGGTTTTGTTCATTTAAGCTGGTTATTTTTTTTAAAGGTTCGTACCAAGCAGATTTGTGTAGCAATATTTGTAAAAAAAAAACTTATAAAAAAAATTATTTTCACTTGATTTTCTCAAAAAAAGTATATGTTTTTAAACATCAGCATCTTATGTCTGAAAAATAATTTTCATGCCGTAAAAGTCAGATTATTAATAAGTTACATTCAGTGATTTTGTTTCATAAGTGTGTTACAACTCATTATAAGCTCTTACTCAAAATCCGTCATTTTTGTCTTAAAATGCGGACTATTTTGACATCGATTCAGGTTACCTTTTCTGTATCAAGGTAATCTGAATTTTTCAAATCCAAATCATTCCGCGGGAATATTTTTTTTGCCGAAGAGAGAAAAGTGAACATACCTTTTAGGATTCTCTTTCATGTCCTGTAAAAGTATGTTTAAACTTTCAAGGGTACCGGAAAGATTTTCGTAAAGCGTATCATTTGTCAGCAGTTTTCCGGCACTCCCTTTTCCTTCATTCAGATTATCCAGGAGAGCAGATGTATTGCCGAGACTTTTTTTAAGATTTGTCACTGAAGTGTAAATATCTGCGGCAGCAAGTGTATCGGTTATCGATTCAAGATTATTAAGGGTTTTTCCCATGGCTCCTGAATTCTCGGAAAGCATGCTTGAGAACCGGGCCAGGTTATCGAGAGTGGTTTTCAATTCTGTTTCCCTTGATCCGACTATCTCATCAATGCTGCCGGTAGTACTGTTGAGATTGGCAACAATGCCATTAAAATTCTTCCTGAATTCCGGATCCATGATCTCATCCACTGAAGCAATAACTGAATCAAGGACATCAAGCAGAGCTGTCATCCTTTCTCTGATGGGAATCAGCTCTGTTTCGATAGTGGTCATCAGATTTTTTGCCATTCTGCCGGGAATGGTGTCACCATAGGAATACGTTCCGGGGCCATCGCCGTAAATAAACTGAACTTTCATTCCTGCGATAATTGAAACGGGAGTTATTTCAGCGAACGTGTTTACCGGAAGCTTAAAATCCTTGCTTACCGCGAACTCAACGAGAAGTTTGCCGCTTATTGCATCAAGAAATTCCACTGACTGGACAACACCGACTTTATATCCGTTTATTTCCACAGGGCTCGATTCAGCCAGACCACCTATCTCATCATAAACAGAAAAGTAGCTTACCGTCTTGCTGAAATAATCCTTTCCTTTCAGAAAATTGAAAAGCCATATAAATGCCAGGATAGTTAACAATGCAACTGCGCCAACCTTAACTTCTTTAGAAATCTTCATCGGTTATGTCGGTTTTATTTTTTCTTTTTCTGGTTCAATGCCTGCTGCAAAGGTAACACTTTGCTGCCTTGTACAGCTATGACAAAAGCGTCCGGGTATATTTCTTCAATTTTTTTCCTGTGTTTCACAGCTTCAGGATATTCGGTAAATGAACCTGTAACATATTTAAAACGATCCTGGGATTTAATCTCAGTGATATCGGTTAATCCTTTAAAATTTTCAGGTTTGATCTCTTTCCTGCTGGCTGCCGTGGCAACCTGGATCATAAATATTATTGCACCCTCAGGCAAAGGTTCTTTCGTCATGGTCACAGGTACAGGTTCAGGTTCCTGGACTGAAATCCTGCTCATATTGTCAATCTCATTTATATAGTCCCTGCAAGCTCTGAAGATTGCTGATGCAAGGTATTCTTGTCCGGCTTTTGAATTAAGATATCTCTCCTCGGCCGGATTGGTAATGAATCCTGTTTCTACAAGCACGCCTGGCATGGAGGTGTTGTACAATACCCAGAATCCGGCCTGCTTGACTCCCCGGTCCTTTCTGTCAACCTTATCAGCAAACTGAGTCTGGATCTTCCATGCAAGTTCAAGGCTCTGCTTCTGGTACTCATTCTGTGTCAGCGAGAATATTATATACGACTCCGGTGATTTTGGATCGAAACCCTGATACTTGGTCGAATAATCATCCTCCAGAAGAATAACTTCATTTTCCCTCATGGCCACCTCAAGGTTTTCCTGGTTTGAAGCCAGACCCATAATATATGTTTCAGCACCCATAATATTCCTTGATACCTTTGTCGCATTCGAATGAATGGAGATAAAAAGATTGGCATTAATCCTGTTTGCAATACCGGGCCGTTCGATCAGATCGACGGTTGAATCATCCTTCCTCGTGTAGATAACAGTTGCATTCTCAAGGTTCTGCTCGATGTATTCCCCGGTTTTAAGAGCTATTGCAAGATTGATATTCTTTTCCTTGCTGAATGAACCGATTGCACCGGGATCAATTCCGCCATGTCCGGCATCTATTACTATCACCCACTTGTTGTTATAGTGCGGAGCAGGATCAGAAGCACGGACAGAATGAACAGAGGTAAAAAGAAGAAGTAAAATTGTGTTACATATATTAATGGTACGATGTTTGCCGTTTTTAAAAATTGTGCACATGTTAAGTTCACGTTTTTTTAATAGTTTTGCCGCTGACATCATGGCGTCACACAAAAACTATACAAAAATAACATTTAAGTTGTATTTTATTAACGTTAAGCGGTTACTTGTAGTGTTCCTCGTCATGGTCCGGTACTTTTCCCTGTTCTCCCAGGAAGACATTATTAAACCAGACTCTCTGACACTGAGACCTGATTCAACCATTACCGATACAATAATAAACCTGAAAAGAATATCTCCTGATGCAATCGAGAAGAAGGTTACCTATTCAGCTGCCGGATATAAAAGAAATGACCTCGTTAATAAAAAATCAACATTAGTAAAATCCGCGGTAGTCAATTACGACAATATCAAGATTACGGCAGATTCCATTGAATTTGATATGGAGACAAGCCAGGTCTTTGCTGTAGGCCTGAAGGATACAACCGGTAAAGTGGTTGGTAAGCCGGTAATGGAGATCGGTTCCGACACATACAATGCAGATACGCTTACCTACAATTTCAAAACAGGCATGGCGGTGGTAAAAGTCATTGTTACCGAGCAGGAAGAGGGTCTGCTACGGAGCCGGGTTGCCAAACTTCTTGATGATGGCACCTCAAATATTTACAGGAGCACCTATTCGACCTGCGATGCCGATACCCCTCATTTTTATATTAACCTGCCAAAAGCAAAAGTCTACCCCGGGAAAAAAATAATTTCCGGTCCCGGTAACCTGGTGCTGGAAGGGATCCCATTGCCGCTCTTCCTTCCATTCGGATATTTTCCTATCCAGACAAAGAGGCAGGCATCCGGACTAATTCTGCCCAAACCTCATTATGAAGCCAACCGCGGATATGCTCTGACTGACGGAGGTTATTACTTTGCCGTGAACAACTACTTCGACCTGACTCTGAAGGGAAACATATTCACCAACGGATCGTGGCTGACGACTGCACAGACAACATATAATAAAAGGTATAAGTACAGCGGTAACTTTTCATTCAGTTATGCAAACAATGTATCTGGCCACAAGGGGCTGCCGGATTACAGGAAATCGGCAAATTACAGCATCGGATGGTCATATAACCAGAACCCCAAGTCAAGGCCCGGTTCGAGGTTTTCGGCAAGTGTTAATATGAGCTCAAGCGGATACGACAGAAACAACAGCTATAGTCTCAATGAACACATTACAACTCAGCGGCAATCCAGTGTGAGCTATTCCAAAACATGGGAGGGAACACCATTCAACCTTTCGGCCAGCATGAACCACAGCCAGAATGTTAAAAACAAAACCATTAGCATGAACCTGCCAAAAATCAGTTTTGGTATGTCGAGGATTTACCCTCTGAAAGGAAGAAAAGCGGCAGGACCCGCAAAGTGGTATCAGGAATTGCAATTTCAGTATACAGCAAGAGTTGACAACCAGATCAGTACATACGATAGCCTTCTTTTCACGAACAGGGTGTGGGATAACATGAAAACCGGTTTTGCCCATGAGATACCGTTGAGCTTCCAGATAAGGCCATTCAGGAATTTTTCAATCTCGCCGTCGTTATCCTATAATGGGGTATTATACACCAGGAAAATTGAAAAGTCCTGGGATATAAATTACAGGGATCCCGAAACCAACAAGATTATTCCTTCAGTGATAAGGGATACCCTCAGAGGATATTTTTACGGTCATTCAATCAATCCTTCAATAAGTGCAGGATACAGCCCTCAAATATTCGGACTCTTCCAGTTCACCAATCCAAATTCCAGGGTCCAGGCTATCCGTCATGTGATGAAACCTTCGGTAAGCTTCAGCTTTGTACCCTATGTCAAAGGATTCAGCACTTCCATGTACAGGCAGGTGCAGAAAGATACAACTGGCAGAATTGAGGAATACTCCATTTTTGAGGGTGGTATATTTGGAACACCTTCGTTGTCAAGAAGAAACGGTAATGTTTCTCTAAACCTTACAAATATACTGGAGGCTAAGGTTTTTGAACGTAATGATACCACAGGTAAACCAAAAAATGTTAAGCTGATTGACAACTTCGGACTTTCCACCGCTTACAATGTTTTTGCTGACTCGATGAAATGGAGTCCGCTCACAATGGTGATGAGGACTTCCCTTCTTGAAAATATTAATATCTCAGCAGGTGGAAACTTCTCGTTTTATGGACTGGACAGCAAAGGTAGACCAATTAATACATCTTATTACTCCATGACAAAGAAACCACTGCGTCTTACGAATTTTTCAGTGAGTTTTGACTTAAGCGTAAATGAGCTGCTTAAGGGCAATGAAGCAAAAAGGAGTGCCAGGACAACCCAGCCTGTTCCACAGCCGGGCGGCAGAGTGGAGACCCCTGACCAGGCTCCCGATACTCAAATGTCCGATGCAGCTGCAGAAGAGAACAAGTTTGATGAATTCGGATACATGGAATTCGATATGCCGTGGTCGATGAATGTTGCCTACAGCTTCAACTATGCCAAAACATCCTTACGATCAACAATAAGCCAGACCCTGATGGTAAACGGGAACCTGACCATTACAAAGAAAATGAATCTTACATATAATACCGGATACGATTTTACCAGAAAAGCCATCACCATGACTCAGATCTCGGTGACACGCGACCTTCATTGCTGGGATATGAGTTTTAACTGGATACCGAATGGAAACATGAAAATGTGGGAGTTTTCGATCAGGGTGAAAGCCTCGGTTCTGGCTGACCTTAAGTACGAAAGAAGAAAAGACTATCATGATAATTATTAACAATGAAAAAGATTATTAAAACCCCAAAGGCACCTGCAGCTGTCGGTCCATACAGTCAGGCTGTCGAAATAAACGGAACACTTTACATCTCCGGACAGATCCCTGCCGATCCCGGAACAGGAAAGCTGGTCGATGGAGATATTGCTGCTCAGACGAAACAGGTGTTCAGGAATATTGAGGCAATTCTGCAGGAAGCAGGTTACAGCTTTGCCGAAGTGGTTAAATCCACCTGCTACCTAAGCGACATAGCGAACTATAAAGCTATGAATGAAGTGTATGGACAGATTTATTTCGAGAATCCTCCTGCCCGTGCAGCATTTGCGGTAAAGGATCTGCCGATGGGGGCATTGATCGAAATTGAGACTATTGCTGTGAAATAAACCACCTCTGCCGCTGCGCGACATCTTCCCCCTGGGGAATTAAAAGGGGGTTTAAAATTAAAAGAGGCCGTCTCATAAGTATCAATAACCACCCCATCCCGACGCTTCGGTCGGGACACCCCTCCTTTTTAAAGGAGGGGAAATTATTGATATACAATATATTAACTTTCTCCTCCTCTTCAGAGGAGGAGTACCCTGACCGCAAGGTCAGGGGGAGGTGGTGAGCTTTTAATACGACCTCTTCCTGTATAAAGTATCAGGATTATTCAGCAACTATTTCAAAGTCAATATCTACTTTTACTTCCCTGTGAAGTTTTATTACTGCCTTATATTTCCCGATCTCTTTGATCTGGTCTTCAGGGAGAGCAATACTTTTGCGGTCAATTTCAAAACCTTTCTCTCTGAGGGCTTCTGCAATCTGAATTGTATTAACGGAACCGAAGATCTTTCCTGAAGAACTTGTTTTTGCGCCGACTACCAGTTTCAGATCGGCCATTTTAGTTGCAAGTTCCTGGGCCTGAGCTTTGATCTTTTCCTCCTTATGAGCCTTCTGCTTCAGATTCTCAGCATGCATCTTTCTTGCTGACTGTGATGCAGCTATCGCGTAACCTCTCGGAATAAGATAATTCCTGGCATATCCATCCTTAACATGTACCAGATCGTCCTTCTGTCCAAGCTTGGCTACATCCTGTAACAAAATTATTTCCATATTATTTCCTCCTTATTTCAGTAGATCAGTGACATATGGCAGAATAGCAATATGACGGGCTCTTTTAACAGCTTTTGCCACTTTCCTCTGGTATTTAAGCGATGTGCCGGTTATTCTTCGGGGAAGGATCTTTCCCTGGTCGTTCAGGAATTTCTTTAAGAACTCGGGATCTTTATAGTCGATATACTTGATCCTGTTCTTTTTAAAACGGCAGTATTTCTTTTTCTTGACCTCTACGGTCGGGGGAGTCAAATATCTTATTTCCGATTCGTTCTGTGCCATTTCTTATTCCTCCTTTATTTTGCCCGATTCTTTTTGTTTTCTCTTCTTTTCTGCATATTCGATGGCAAATTTCTCCATCCTGAAAGTCAGGAACCTGATGATCCTTTCGTCACGGCGATACTGAACCTCAAGTTTTTCCACAAGGTTTCCTTCACCCTTGAATTCGATAAGATAATAAAATCCGGTCGATTTTTTCTGAATAGCATAGGCCAGTTTCTTCAGGCCCCAGTTCTCTTCATGAACGATCTCACCGTGATTTTCGGTGATGACCTTCTTGAATTTTTGTACCGCTTCCTTCATCTGGTTCTCAGATAAAACGGGAGTTGCAATGAAAACGGTTTCGTACTGATTCAACATAGTAATTGTCTGTTAATAATTTAATGATTTTGGCTCGCAAAAGTACGATTATTTTCTTTTTAAACAAAAATTAATCTGTGGAAAATTATTCATAAACCCCATCGACTGATCTTTTAATAAGGAACATGCTTGTTAGTTTTCAACACTCATCCTGTCCGGAAGGTTTTTAACTATATTTGCAATACAAGATTTTGGAAGACCGGGGGCTATTAGTTTATGGAAAACTTCATTGTTTCAGCCAGGAAATACCGCCCTGCCACTTTTGATATGGTAGTTGGGCAGGAAACGATTACAAATACGCTGAAAAGTGCTATTCTAAATAAACATCTTACCCAGTCTTATCTTTTTTGTGGCCCGAGGGGCGTGGGCAAAACAACCTGTGCACGTATACTGGCCAAAACTATCAACTGTTTCAATCTGAAAGAAAATGGTGAAGCATGTGATAAATGCGAATCATGCCTCTCCTTCAATACGTTGAGATCCTTTAATATACATGAGCTCGACGCTGCATCGAACAATAAGGTTGAGGATATCAGAAGCCTCAACGACCAGGTAAGAATACCTCCGCAAATCGGAAGATACAGCATATATATAATAGATGAAGTACATATGCTGTCTTCATCAGCTTTCAATGCATTCCTGAAGACACTTGAGGAACCTCCTTCACATGCCATTTTCATTCTGGCAACAACCGAAAAACATAAGATCATTCCTACCATCCTTTCACGATGCCAGATCTTTGATTTTAACAGGATCAGGATCGAGGATATTGTCGGCAGACTGATGTATGTTGCAAAGAATGAATCTGTTACTGTCGAGGAAGAAGCCCTGCATATCATTGCCCAGAAAGCCGACGGCGCATTAAGGGATGCTCTGTCCATCTTTGACCAGATGGTCAGTCTGGCAGGAAAGAAAATAGCTTATAAGGATGTAATAGGAAACCTTAATGTTCTTGATTACGAGTATTATTTCAGAACTGTTGATGGCGCTATCAGGGGAGATATCTCAGTTGTTCTGATGACTTTTAATGAGATCCTCGAAAAGGGATTTGACGGACATAATTTTGTGTCGGGACTTAACAGCCATCTGCGCGATCTCCTTGTCAGTAAAGATGAATCTACATTACGCCTGCTTGAGGCAACTCCCTCGATCAGACAAAGATACCTTCAGCAGACAACCGTGTGTCCTGTTGATTTCCTCTATAAAGCCCTTGAAACAGGAAGTAATTGTGATGTTTCCTATAAAAACAGTAAGAATCCAAGACTTCATGTAGAACTTGCTTTGATCCGCTTATGCCGGCTTATGGGTGAAACCGGAGAAGAGGCTGAAAAAAAAAAGACTGAAGTAAAGCAACCGGTTAAGACAGAAGAAGAATTGTCCATGCCTTCCAGGTCTGAAATCACACCTTCTAAACACATTCCTCTGATAGATAAGCCTTCCAGGACCTTTTCAATAAAGGAAATAATTTCAGAGACTGAAGAACCAAAGGCGAAAATGGAAAA
>Ga0113563_10002281_pt1 | contig 11487 bp, 9 predicted proteins | sample Mud3Dept3metaG_FD_80117 | JGI IMG/M metagenome (GOLD analysis project Ga0113563, IMG submission 80117) | Freshwater wetland microbial communities from Ohio, USA, analyzing the effect of biotic and abiotic controls - Mud 3 Core 4 Depth 3... | ecosystem: Environmental > Aquatic > Freshwater >...
ATCGACGAGGTCCGCGGCGTGTCGTTCCACGCCGCGTTGTTCCGCAAGGGGGACGCCGGACGCGTGCTGGTGGTCGCGGCGCTGTCCTCCACCCGCGCGGTGACCGGCATCGCCGCCACTCGCGCCCTCGATGCCCCCACGAAGCTGTCGATCATCTACGGCCCGCAGCGCGAGCTGCTCGCGCCCGATCCCGGCGACGGCCGTGCACACAGCGAGGTGCTCTACCTCGCCACGGCCGACTCGCCCGAGGCCGCCCTCGCCCAGCTGTCGGCCGAGCTGGTGAGTGCGCACGCCGCCGATGGCTTCACGCCGAAACGGCCGCCGGGCGGATGGTTCTCGTGGAACAGCTTGTTCACCGCGGTCGACGCGACGGCCGTGCGTGCCCAGCTCGATGTCATGCAGTCCACGCTCCTGCCGGCGGGCCTGCCGCTCGTCGAGATCGACGACGGCTGGGAGGTCGCGTGGGGCGACTGGCGCGACAACACCAAGTTCCCGGACGGACTCCCGGCGCTCGCGGCCGAGATCCGCGCGCGCGGCCTGGTCGCGGGCGTGTGGCTCGCTCCGTTCCTCGTCGACGTCACCTCGCAGACCGCCAGCGCCGATCCGTCGCTGTTCGTGCGCGGTGCCGATGGCATGCGGCTTGTCCACATGAGCCCCGGTGTCGCGGGCCGGTACTACGTGCTCGACGGCTCCAACCCGGCCTCGATGGCGATGGTGACCGATCACATCCGGCGGCTCGCGGCCGGCGGCTACACGTTCTTCAAGCTCGACTTCCTCTACGCCGGTGCGCTCGCCGGCCAGCGCGCACGCGACGTGACCGGCACCGAGGCGCTCCGCGCAGGGCTCGCGCTGATCCGGCAGGCCGCCGGGCCCGACGCGATCCTCAACGCATGCGGGGCGCCGACCCTGCCGATGCTCGGCCTCGTCGATTCGCTGCGAGTCGGCGCGGACACCGCGTTCCCCGGCATCGACATCACGTTCTTCATGGTGGCGAGCGCGGCCCGCAGCCTCGCGGCGCGCGCCCACCTGTGGCCGCTGGTCTGGCCCGACGCCGATCAGGCACAGCTCCGCGCGCCGTTGACGCTCGACGAGGCGCGGATGTCGGCGGTCACGGCGGCGCTGGCGGGCGCGCCGTACGCGCTCGGCGACGACCTCAGCCAGCTCGATCCACTTCGCCGCGCGATCGCGCTCGAGCCGGCGATCCTCGATCTCGCCGGCGCCGCGGCCCCCGCGACCCCCGAGGGACTCATGATCGAGCCGACCGGCGCGATCGCACTCAGCCCGCTTCTCGAGAACGGGCTCGTGACCCCGCCGCCGGCGACGTTCCACGCCACGGGCAAGAGCGGCACGGTCTACACGATCACGTTCGACTGGACCGACACGCACGCCGTGACGATCACGCCGTAGTCGGCGTAGGATCGAACGTGATGGCCCGGATCGCACTCGCGCTCCTGATCGCCGGGTGCGGAAGCACCGGAGCGACCGTCGACGCCGCGCTCGACGCCGGACCCGTCCTCGATCCGGAGCTGTTCGACTGCACCGCCGGTGGCCGCCCCGCGCGGGCGAGCTCGATCCCGGTCGCGTGCGCACTCGATCCCACCTGCCGCACGCCCCAGGTCGCGGCGCACCGCGGCGCGGGTGGCCTGCTGGGCGTGCTCGCTCCCGAGGACACGCTGTCGGCGTATCGGGCGGGGATCGCGCTCGGCGTGGAATTCGTCGAGACCGATCCGCGGCCGACCGCGGACGGCGTGCTCGTCAACATCCACGACACCGAGGTCGATCGCACGACCGATGGCACGGGCGCGGTCAGCGCCTTGACGCTCGCCGAGATCCAGGCACTGCGCATCGACCCCGGCACGCTCCGCGGAGACTTCTCGTGCGAGCGCATCCCGACGCTGGTCGAGGTGCTGCAGACCTGCCGCGACCGCGTGGTCGTGCTGGTCGACGCCAACAAGACCGATCGCGTCGACCTGCTCGTGCAGGCGATCCACGATGCGGACGCCGTCGAGTGGGCGATCTTCGACACGTCGAGCATCGCGAAGATCGATCAGGCGCTCGCGATCGATCCGACCCTGCACTTCCACATCCGGCCGGCCAACCCGACCGAGCTCGTCGACCAGCTCGATCACTTCGCGCCGCGATTGCCCGTGATCGTCGAGCTCGAGACCGACGATCGCCAGGCCGGCTCGGCCCTCGTGCACCAGCGCGGGACGCGATCCCTCAGCGACGTCTTCCTCGAGGACGCGGCCGCGTTCGGCGAGCCGGACGTCTCGCCCTATACCGCCGTCTTCGATCAGGGCGTCGACATCGTGCAGACCGACCGGCCCGATCTCGTGATCGAGCTCCTGCGGCAGCGCGGCGCGCGCTGACTCATCGATAGAGCGTGTTGTTGCCCGAGATCTCGCAGCGAACCGTGCCGAGGGTCGTGGTCTGCTCGGCACCGATGCTGAACACCTCGATCATCTCCGACCCATCGCCGGGATCGAGCTCGAGGAGCAGCGTCTCGAGCTGGTAGCGCGTGGGGAGGCACGCCACGCGCGCCGGCTGCACCCGGCCGCGCGACCGCCGACGACGACGGCCGCTCGGCGCGCACGCGTTGCGCGGCCCGCCGGAGTCCCCGGCGCAGCGAGCCGCGATCTCCGGTGCCACGGTGATACCGTGGAGCTTCGGTTCTACCGCGAGGCGAGGAGGGTCAATGCACCGTGCGCTCGGCTTGGGCATCTTGGTTCTGGCAACCGCGGCCTGTCTCGACACGGGCGGCGACAGCGTCGATGCCAGCCCCGCGGAGAACGTGATCGGGACGGCCGCGCCGCTGGCCCACGCCGGCACGCTCGCGATGGCCATCTTGAGCGGCAGTCCCACGCCGTGCGCAGAGATCGTCGCGGGCTGCTCGACGCCCCCCTGCGCGGTCGACGTCGGCGTCAGCGTGGGCGACGGCTGCCACCTCCCGATCGGAGCGGACGCCGCGACCGGGCGTGTCCCGGTGACCGGCACGATGTCGACCCCCGACGACGCGAACCTGATCGCCGTGTTCCACGATGTCGACGTGAGCGGCAGCAATGTGATCTTTCGCCGCGGCGCGTTCACCGTCACGCGCAACGGCGCGATCTTGAACATGGCCTACGGCAACCAGGGTCTCGAGCTCACCGAACCGACGGTCCGCGTCGATCAAGCGGGATGGGCCGTCGCGGTCGACACCGGCGCCACGCCCGGCGACACCACCGACGACACCATGCGCATCTCCGGCGGGCAGCAGACCGTCATCGACGCCAACGTCACCCAGGTCGCGCTGGCCGGGGTCGTCATCAGCCCCGACTGCCAGCTCAATCCGACGGCCGGCACCGCCACGATCGAGAAGGTCGGCGACTCGAGCGGCGAGGTCACGACCCTGCGGTTTCACGCCGCATGCGACGGCGAGGCGGACGTCGCGGTCTCCGTCGGCGCGGGCCACATCGCGGTGGCGGCCACGGTGTCGCTGCGCTGGTTTCGCTGAGACCTCGAGCGAACGCTCACGAGATGGCCAGCGCGACGACCGTGATGTTGTCGTGGCCACCCAGCTCGTTCGCACTGTCGACGAGCTCCGCGACCGCGCGCACGAGATCGTCGGTGCCCCGCACGATCTCGAGCATGTCCTCGTCGGAGAGGTGCCCCGAGAGTCCGTCGCTGCACAGGAGGTAGCGATCACCCGGCTGCAGCTCGTGGGTCTGGGTGTCGATCTCGACGTGGTCGGCCAGCCCGAGCGCTCGCGTGATGACATTCTTGTGCGGGAAGTTGTTCTCTTCCTCGGGCGTCATCTCCGGGTAGAGCTCCTTGAACTGCTCGAGCAGCGAGTGGTCGCGCGTGAGGCGCTCGATCGCGGCGCCGCGGATCCGGTAGGCGCGCGAGTCGCCGACGTGGGCGATACAGATCTCGTCGTCGACGATCGCGGCCGCCACGAGGGTGGTGCCCATGCCCTTGCGGCCCCGATCGCTGCTGGCCATGTCGAAGATCCGCTGATTCGCGACCTTGATGCCGCACACGAGCCGGTTCGCCAGGAGGCTCAACGACGCATCGCGCTCGAACGGCCAGGCCACGTCGGGCGCCACATGGGTCTGGTGATAGAACTGCGCGATCTCCGTGGTCGCAAGCCCCGCCGCCACCTCGCCGGCGGCATGACCGCCCATCCCGTCCGCGACGAGGACCAGGCACGCATCCTCGAGGATGCCGTAGCAATCCTCGTTATGCGTGCGCCGCATTCCCAGGTCCGTCCTGGCCGCGTATCGAATCGTCATCGCCTGGCGGGATCGAAACACATCCTACCTGGCATTGAGCCTCCGCTGCGCTCGCCCGATCCGGACTCGGTTGATTCTCGCAGGATTGGGGGCGATCACGTCGTGAGCTGAGCCGTCGGACCTCGGACCGGACCGTGCAAGACTGCGCGCATGCGCATGTGGATCGCCGTCGCACTCGTCCTTGCAGGCGCCGGCCCCGCGGCTGCGCAATCCGTCGCCAAGCGGATCGACGGCGTGATGAAGGACTGGGCCGGGACGGACTCGCCCGGATGCGCGGTCGCGGTGATCCAGAACGGCAAGACCGTCCATGCGAAGGGCTACGGCATGGCCGACCTCGAGCGCGGCGTGCCGATCACGCCGGACACGGTCTTCGATATCGGCTCGACCTCCAAGCAGTTCACCGCGACGTCGATCCTGCTGCTCGCAGCCGACGGCAAGCTCCGCCTCGATGACGACATCCGCGCGCACCTCCCCGAGTTGCCCGCGCTCGGCAAGCAGCCAACGACGATCCGCCACCTGCTCCACCACACCGGCGGCCTGCGTGACTACATGGCGATCCTGATGTTCGCGGGCAAGACGACCGAGGACGTCGCGACCTCGAAGGAGACGCTCGCCGCCCTCGCGCGGCAGCGGGGCCGCGACTTCGAGCCCGGCACGAAGTACGAGTACTCCAACACGGGGTACTTCGTGCTCGCCCAGCTCGTCGAGCGTGTGAGCAAGGGCGCGATGGCGAAGTTCGCCGAGGATCGAATCCTCAAGCCGCTCGGCATGACGCGGACCCTCGTCTACGACGATCACAAGCGCCTCGTGCCTCGCCGCGCGATCGGCTACGCCCCGAGGTCCGGCGGAGGATGGCAGCTCGAGATGTCGCAGTGGGAGCAGACCGGTGACGGTGCCGTCATGACCACCGTCCTCGATCTCGCGAAGTGGGACGCGAACTTCTACGACCCGAAGGTCGGCGGGCGCGCGCTCCTCGACGGCCTCCACCAGCGCGGCAAGCTCACCGATGGCAAGGAGCTCGACTACGCCGCGGGCCTCCTGCACGGCACGTATCGCGGGCAGGCCACCGTGTCGCACGGCGGCGCGTGGGCCGGCTATCGCGCGCAGCTCGAGCGGTTTCCAGCGCTCAAGTCGAGCGTGATCGTGCTCTGCAACTCCGCCTCCGCAGCCCCCGGCAAGCTCGCGCGCGCGATCGCCGACGTCGTCCTCCACAAGCAGCTGGGACCGGCAGAGGCAGCGCCGCCCCCGCCGGCCCGTGCCGCGTCGACCGTCAAGCTAACGCCCCTCGAGCTCGATGCCTGGGTCGGCAGGTATCGCGATGGCGCGACCGGCGCGGTCGTCTCGATCACGCGTACGGGCGACGTGCTCGCGGTCGCGGTCGGCGCTCAATCCATCACGCTCGAGCCGACGAGCAAGCGTGCGTTCAACCTCGCCTCCACCCCGATGGTGATCGAGCTCGAAGGCGTGGCGCCGAGACGCAAGGCGGTGTTCCGCTACCCCGGTCACGAGGAGACATACGACGAGCTCGCCAGCCATGTGCCGACCGCAGCCGCGCTCGCGGGCTTTGCGGGCCACTACCACAGCGTCGAGCTCGCGACCTCGTGGGTGCTCTCGATCAAGAACGGAGTGCTCGTAGCTAACGGCCCGGGCCTCCACGACGGCGTGTTGACTCCGACGATCCAGGACGAGTTCACGGTCGACGGCGATCAGGTCGCCGTGAAGTTCACGCGCGGCCCGCGCGGCATCACCGGCTTGCACCTGGGTGCCGGCAGCCTCAAGGACGTCCGGTTCGAGAGACGGCCTTGAGGCGCCCGGCGGAGAAGCCCGCCAGGGCAGATCCTCGTCGGGGCGAAGCCCCGTGACCTACGCCGCCGCGCGCTCGACGTCGGCGAGCGGAACGGCACCGTCGCGCAGCAGCGTCCAGCTGGTCTCGGTGACCTCGACGATCGTCGACGGCGCCGCCGGGGTGACGTCGCCGGCGTCGACCCAGATATCGACGGCGCGGACGAAGCGCTGGCGGACCGCGGCCGCCGAGCTCGATCCTGGCTTCTTCTCGAAGTTGGCGCTCGAGAGCAGCAGGGGGCTGCCGAAGTTGTGCAGGATCAGCGACACGAGCGGATCCTCTGGCATCCGGATCCCGAGCTTGCCCGTCGCGCGCGACAGGACTTTCCGGACCTTGACCGGGAGCTCGTCGCTCGGAGGCAGGACCAGGGTCAGCGGCCCCGGCCACAGGCGCTCGGCGAGGCGGCGGGTGGTCTTCCACGCGGTGCCGTCGACGATGCCTCGCGCGCCGGCGAGGTTGGCGACGAGGACCAGCGTCGGATGGTTGTGCGCGCGCCGCTTGCTCTGCATCAGGCGCGTGACCGCGTCCTCCGAGCGAGCGTCGGCGGCGATCCGGTAGGCCCCGCGCACCGGGAAGCAGGCGAGGCCACCGCCCGCCAGGATCCCGGCGATCTCGGCAGCGCGCTCGGGCGCGTCGATGATCGGGATGACCTTCATCGGCAGCGCTGTGTGGCGAGCATCTGACTCATTGTACGCCACACCAGCGTCCCTCCCGCGCAACTCCTGCGCGTTTCATGAACCGCGCGAACGCGCGCGCCGGCCCCGCACGGAGGTCGTAGGCTGTGATTGAAGCCAAGGAGGAACGCCATGCGTCTCGTCGCCGCCATCGTGATCGCCGCGATCGCGCTGTCCACCGCGCCGGCCCGCGCCCAGTACACCAACTCGTACGGGTACTCGTTCAACAACCCGGTGTCGGCCACCGCGAACCAGTACGTCTGGGACGGGATCAACCGGCGGCTACTGCTGCGGATGCTGCTGAAGAAGCGCGGCTACACCGACGCCCAGCTCGGGAGGATGTCGACCGCGGAGATGAAGACGATCATCGAGGGAGGCGCGTCGACCGCGCCGACCGCGAAGGTCGCCGCTGCGAAGACGTATCCGAACGCCAGCCGGTTCAAGCCGAAGAAGCAACGCGTGCTGGTCGCCACGATCGTCAACAACCTCGTCGCGGATCCGGCTCAGCGCACGGCGTTGATCGAGATGTTCGACGGCAGCCTCAAGGCGTACGAGGTCGAGGCGCGCAAGATCGGGTTCGAGAACGACCTCGCGGGCGCGATGGCGTTCTTCATCGGCGCCGCCTATATGGTCCATCACGACGGCCTGGAGCCCGACGAGCACGGGATCGAGTTGCTGGCGGTCGGGCTGCGCGAGCAGATGGCCACCGCCGAGTTCGCCAAGGTTTCGGCGCTCGACAAGCAGAAGTTCTACGAGCTCATGCTCGTCCTCGGAACGTTCCTGGTGGTCGGTCATCAGCAAGCGGTCAACGACGGCGACACCGCGACCGCGACCTCGCTAAAGGCCGCCGCCGGCGACGCGCTCAAGGGGTTCCTCAAGCTCGACCCGGCGTCGTTCAAGCTAACCGCCAACGGGCTCGAGCTGATCCAGAACTGAGTCAGGGAGGCGTCACGCCACGGGCCGTGTTGACCGCGACGCGAGCCTGAACGCCCTTGGGTCCCGACTGCGAGGACACCGCGTCGAAGCCCGCGTTGTAGTGCGCCTCGAGCTGACTCACGGTCGGAGAGGCCGCGTTGTCGTACACGAAGGCGCGAACTCCGGCCGGGTGCAGGCGATCTGCGACCAGCGTGCCGATGTCGACGCCCGGATCGATCTCGTACATGAACGCGCGCGGGTTCCCGAGCGCGAGCAGGCCGTCGATCGCGAGCAGGTTGCTCGCGACGTTCACCAGGTAGTAGACCGTGCCCGAGCCCGGCAGCGTGGGGATCAGCGTCGACAGCTCGGCCGGGTCGCCGAGCTCGATGAAGGCGAAGTCCTCGGCCCCGAGGGTGTGGATCTCGGCGATCGTTCGCGCGTAGTCGGCCGGCCGCTTCACGCAGAGCTGGACGACCATCTTCCCGCGCAGGTACCCGAGCACATCGTCGAGACGCTGGAAGGTCTCGCTCGATGACGGGAACCGATGACACCCCATGACCTGCGCGGCCGTCATCTCCTCGATCTTCCGGTTCGCGCAGTCGATCGACTCGAAGATCTCGATCGGGCTGGAGTGCGCGATCACCGGGATGTTGTCCGAGGTCACGCGAACGTCGATCTTGACGCCGTCATCGCCGGCCGAGAACGCCGCCGCGAGCGCCGCGTTCGAGTTGTAGGGGGCGTTGGTCGCGTCCCAGGAACCGCCATGAGCGACTGCCATCACGCGCGGGCACGTCGCGTCGGTCCAGCACACGCTCAACGAGGTGCGGTAGGTCCCGCCGTCACCCGGGGCAGGCGTGCCGTCCACGGCGTCGGCGCTCGACGAGACATCGGCGCCGATCGAACCGTCGGTGGCAGGAGACGACGACTGCCCGCATGCAGCGAGCACCGCGAACCCGAGCGAGAGGCGACCACGGCCTGTCATCGCGGCGGACGCTAGCACGCGGTGGTTCGAGATCGTGATCGCATTTCGTGAGGGCGCGGCGTGAGCTAGACGCGGTAGCGTTGGGGATGCGCCGCGCTCTGCTCCTGGCCGTCCTCGCGCATGCCGGCACCTCGGACGCGGACTCGTCGGTCGAGGTCACCCTGAATGCGCAAGGGGAGCAGCTCGCCGCCGAGCTCGGGCTCAGCGTCGCGGACATGCTGCAGACCGCGCGGGCCAAGATCGACGAGCTCTACAAGGTCTCGCGGCTCGACGAGCTGTTGCGCGGGTTCGCGGACACCGCGGCCTTTGCGCAGCGTGGCCTCGGCGTCGACTACGATCCGGATGCAGGGGACATCCTGATCGGGGCGAGCGCCGGGGGAATCCACGGCGACGTCGCGATCGGGACGACCAACGAGCTGCTCGGGGGCTCGATCTTCAACTTCGCGGTGATGGCTGGCGTCAACCTCGGTCGCTGGCACCATCCGCGCTGGACGGTGTTCGCGAGCGGCTTCTACCAGTCGACCACGATCCACGACCTCGACGGCACGCTGCTCACCGTCGGGGCGCACGTCCAGTACCGCGTCGTGCCTCCGACGTCCCCGTCGCGCGCCCGCTGGATGGGGGTGCTGGCGACTACGGGACTCGAGCACGCGAAGTGGACGGTGGGGACAGCGACGGGAGGTTCGATCGTCAGTCACTTCACCGCGACCGGCTCCTCCGGCTTCAAGACGATCCAGATGACCTCGACCGGAACCCTGGAGGTCGACGTGTCGACGATCACGGTGCCCCTCGAGATCACGACCGGCGTCCGGTTCCTCGACACCTTCGCGTTCTACGGTGGTGGCGGGCTCGACCTCACCGCCGGGAACAGCACGGTCGTCGCGCAGCTCGACAGCGTGCTGTCGATCAACGCTGACAACCTGCCGGTCGGAAACGCGGTGATCACCGGCGCGGACGAAAACGCGCCGAGCGCCGTCTCGGTCCACGCGCTCGTCGGGTTCGCGATCCACGCGAGGCACGTGCGTGTCGCGCTGCAGGGTGCGGTCGCGCCGGGAGAGGCCGCGGTCAACTTCGGAATGCGGCTGGCGTTCTGAGAGCCGCGAGGTTCAGCGCGCGGGGTCGAGCTCCTCGCGGGCAGACTCGTGCAGGATCGCCGACACGAGGTTCTCGAGCTCGGCCTCCTCGAACGGCTTGAACAGCACGCCACATCCGGCCGCGTAGAGCGGCTCGATGTTTCCTTGCCCCGACATGATCAACATCATCGGCGGTCGCCCGCCGTACTCGCGCTGGACGGCTTCGTAGACGTCCCGCCCACTCATCTCGGGCATGTTGAGATCGCAGAGGATCAGATCGAAGCGCTCGCCGTGCGTGATCCGATCGACCGCGCGCCGCGGATCGGTCTCCGCCGAGGTGTCGTAGCCCCGCAGCATGTGCGTGATGACGTTTGCGACCGCGGGCTCGTCATCGATCACCAAGATCTTGGCCGGCATCACGATACCTCCGAGAGCTGTTCGCCCACAGCGTGGCCACAGACCGGCCGGGAGGCCAGGGTCATCGTTGAAAACCCTCACTCCCGGAAGGGACAGAGAAACTCGCGGTCCGTCAGCGCGGGCCGTGGGGCGAGGCCCCGTCGAGCAGGCTGCGCAGCGCCTCGAGCAGCGCGGGCGGGCCGAACGGCTTGTGCAGCACGCGCCCGAGCAGCTCGAGCGCCTGCGGATCGGCCGCGTGCCCGGTCACGAACAGCACCTTGACGGACGGACGGAGCGCGCGCAGCGCCTCGACCATCTCCGGACCGGGCATCCCGGGCATCGCGACGTCGGAGATCACAGCGTCGAACGGCTGCTCCGTGCGCGCGATCTCGAGCGCCTCTCGCCCGCCGGACGCCTCGACCACGCGGTAGCCCGCCTCGCCGAGGATCCGGCACGTGACCGCGCGGACCAGCGGGTCGTCCTCGACCACCAGCACGACCTCGGTGCCGCCGACCGAGGCGGGGGTGGTCGGATCCCGCCCGAGCGGCTTCGCGGTGCGTGGTAGATAGACCTGGAACGTGCTGCCCGCGCCCGGGCTCGACTCGACGGCGATGTCGCCGTTGGCGCCGCGCACGATGCCGTACACGGTCGCGAGCCCGAGCCCGGTGCCCTTGCCGGGCGGCTTGGTGGTGAAGAACGGCTCGAACAGCCGCGCACGAACCTCATCGGTCATCCCGGTGCCATGGTCGCGCACGGAGATCCGGACGCACGGCCCCGTGACCAGGAGCGTCGGATCGTGGACCTCGACGTTGCCCGCCGCGATGGTCACGGTGCCGCCATCGGGCATCGCATCGCGCGCGTTGACCGCGAGGTTGAGCAAGACCTGCTCGAGGTGTGCCGGATCGACCTCGACCGGGTGAAGCCCCTCGTCGATCGAGGTCGCGAGCGTGACGTTGTCGCCGAGCAGCTGCGCCACCACGCGGGAGAATGCGCGGATCAGCTGCCCGGGATCGACGACCTGCGCGTTCGCCTGCTGGGCACGTGCGAACGCGAGCAGCTGGCGGGTCAGCGCTGCCGCGCGCGCGCCGGCCCCGACCACGTCGTCCGCGAGCGCGGCCAGCTTGGGCTCGTCGACGAGGGCTTTCCGGAGAACGCTGCCGAGCCCGATGATCACGGTGAGCAGGTTGTTGAAGTCGTGGGCGACCCCGCCGGCCAGCCGGCCGACCGCGTCGAGCTTCTGGGCGCGCCGCAGCCGTTCTTCGGTGGCCTGGAGCGCGCGCTCCGCGCGCCGGCGCTCGGTGATGTCGCGCACCACGATCAGCACCTGGTCCGG
>Ga0113563_10002283_pt1 | contig 11485 bp, 11 predicted proteins | sample Mud3Dept3metaG_FD_80117 | JGI IMG/M metagenome (GOLD analysis project Ga0113563, IMG submission 80117) | Freshwater wetland microbial communities from Ohio, USA, analyzing the effect of biotic and abiotic controls - Mud 3 Core 4 Depth 3... | ecosystem: Environmental > Aquatic > Freshwater >...
TGAAGGATCTTCTGTCTGGGCACTTGAACAGATAGACGATCTCTCAGGGGATGGAATTAAAGATGTTATTGCTGGAGATTTCGTTGGAAATATCTATGGATTAGGAACCTCAACTGGAACTGAAATTTGGCAAAACAGTTGCGGAAACGTCATAATAACACGATTCTCGAAACTTGATGATGTGAATGGCGATAGCCATCCCGACATCATGCCTGCGCTCTTAGCATATGGTAGCGGTCATATAACATACCTCATCGATGGATTCACTGGACAATTCATCTGGAGTGCTTATGTGGCTGATAAACCTGCAGTGGTAGAAAAAATCGAGGATATCTCTTGGGACGGTATCAATGATGTTGTTGTTGGAACACTCTATACGGATAATAACTGGTATTTCCTTGATGGGGTTGATGGCACAGTTCTTAAGTCAGGACCCTATGCATCCCCTGTTGATGCGATCACTTCGATACCAGATGTTGTTGGCGATACCTCTATGGAGCTGGTTGTTGGGGGGCGAGAAGGACAGATTACCTGTTATTCTGGTGGATATCCCGTCAGAATTACCGCGGATTTCACTGCGGATATCACCGAGGGGCCTGCTCCGTTAACTGTTAAGTTTTTTGATGCATCGCTTGCAGAGAATACGACAATTATCTCATGGGAATGGGATTTTGATAGTGACGGAACCATCGATTCACAAGAACAGAACCCTACCTGGGTTTTTGAAGAATCCGGATCATACAATGTATCCCTAACCATCTCCGATGGGACGATATCCGATTCAGAGGTCAAGGAGGATTACATTACCGTTATTCCCATTGAACAGCTGTTACTCATTGGAAATATCTCTGGTGGCTTTTTCCAAATAAAAGCGGAGCTTATGAATCCTTCCACAATCGAGATAACTGAAGTGAACTGGAGCATTTCCCTCAACGGTGGATTTATTCTGGCAGGGAAACAAAAAACAGGTCAGATTGATTCCATTGCCGCAGGTGATTTTTCCATAATAACAGACCGTCCTGTCATTGGGATAGGAAAGGTTAGTGTAACTGTGAAAGCAGAAGTACCAGGTATGAATCCAATAACAAAAACCGCCGATGGATTTGTCTTCCTCTTCTTTATCATCATACGATAACAACAGTGGTGCCCTCCCTGTGACATCCTAACCTATCCAAAAAAACACAGTCGAAATCGACGTAGAAAAACCATGAAGATGTTCGATATGCGATCGAGTATTTAGATACCATCTCTACCATTCGACACGACAGTTAAATTTAAGCGTAAAAAAAAGACCATATTCGATTAATTTTTCGCTCTTCTTATTAGACAATATTCCCGCTCTGCAGTATCGCTGAATCGATATGCATTCTTCTGAACATTAATCTCTGTAATATGAAGCATGATGGCTTAAATTCTCACCTGATGAAAATGATTATACAATCATCTAATTTCCACAAAATTTTTCATCAAACTAATAAAGAAACTTTAATAACAAACCATATTATTTCAGGAAACAAAGAAAAAAACATTTCTTAGTAAAAAGATCTGAGGATTGTGATGGGAACCCATAAAAAACTCTATCATATCGTTCAATTGATACTATTACTCAGTTTCCTCCTCATAATCTTTGAACCATCATTCCAAGCAGCTGAGTTTTACGCAGATCTCACCATCAGGGTCGACCCTTCAGGTTTTGTCACCATTGAAGGAGTAACGAACTACCAAAACCTTACCATACAAAACACTGAGCAATACACCTCCAAACAACAAAGCTATTGGCTTCTTAACATCACCAAAACAGAGACGTTCTCCGAGTTTGTCTACGATTTATTACTCCCAAAAGGTTCTTCTATTAATTACATAAAAACATCTGGATCCATCCGCATCGAAGAAAACCTCGGCGGCCTCCTTATTAAAGGATTCGGAGAAAACGAATCGCTCTCCATACTCATTCAATACCAGACCGAAAAACAAGACGAATCATTCCTTCAAGAAAATATGATATTTATCCTTCTCCTTACAGCAATCCTCTTGGTCAGCTTATTGATCATCTATTTCTATTCTAAGGAGAAAAAGACAAAAGAAACCACACAAGTGACAGCGGCAAGAGCCCCTCAGATAAATCTAAAAGGTTTAAACATTCGACAACAACAAATCCTACACCTGCTCCAGGAGAAAAACGTCCCCATGACCCAAACCGATATACAAAAAGAACTCCGTATACCAAAGGCATCAGTCTCCAGGAATATCCATGGATTGGAACGCAAAGGCCTCATCGAGAAAGAACAAATCGGGATGTCTAACCTCATTCGTCTTAAAAAACAATAACTTTTTTTCTCCATGTCTCGGTATGTTCCGCTCTGTTCCGGTGAAAATACATAAGCTGTTTCATCCCATACAATAACTAACAGCCAGAATGAATTGGCACAGAAAAAGATGTGAACCTTATGAAAAAAATAACAAATCTCCTCCTGGTGCTGATGCTATTGGGATCAATTCTCTCCGTAGCATTCGCAGTACAAGCAGATGAAGACGACCAAGGAACCACCCAAGACGAAGACCAAGACGAACAGAACAATACAACGAAAATGCCCCGCGGACATCATTACGGTAATGACACAGAGCGAGAAGTCGGGATCATGAACAATTCCCTTGGCGCACGAATCCGGTTGCTCCAACTGGAAAAAGCGCTTCTCACCAACATCCTAAAAGGAGTCATGACCGTGCAGGTCCTCAAAGGACTCAATGTCACGACCACAGAGCTTGAGCATATCCTTGGGAACCTTAGCGAGGTCCTTGAGAACGTGCGTGCAGCAGACCCTGCAGCAAACGACTCCGTCCAAGTTTTCGTTGAACTAAAAAACGAATCAAAGAATCTCACAAAACAGTTCAGAGACACACTCCGATTACTCCTTGACAATGAGACGATTGCAATGATTAAGGAACAACTCAAGAATATCACCAATGATGAGCTTCAGAACTGCAGCATGCGTCTACGGCATTGGATACGACAATTCAACATGAATCAACTCTATCGACTCTATGGAATCATCGGAGAAACAAACACCTCACTGATTAATGACTATATCAACGGTAATATCAGTTTGGATCTCGTCAAACTACAACTTCGCAAAATGGTGAATCAGATGACACAAGAAAAACGACATATGATCTTCTCAGAGATTAAAGAGGACAACATTAAAAAGAAGATTCACACACAGAAAATGCTTGAGGACATGGAACATCACGGCAATGGAAATGGGCATGGCCAGCCCTATTAAGGCCAAAGAATCAGGTGTGAACCCTATGAATAAAAAAATAATCTCTCTCCTTTTCCTCCTGATTCTTTTAGTTACAGTGACTGTTTCGTATGCCTATTTCAGCCAATCAGTACCAGACACAGACAATCAAACCAACCAAGATGGAAATGTCGATGATGATACAGTATCATCCGAGATCGATTCAACCTTACTTGATGAAGAAGACGGTGTTGAAATCGGCGACATGATCTAGGAAATGAGGATTCCCATCCATCCTTCTCTCTTTTTTTGTTTTTTTGTTTTAACTGCTGTTTTTTGGTTTTTCCCAGTCATTTTAAATACTAACAGATAGCCTTCGATGTTTTTAAATCAGCCTAGGGCTATTTTTGCTTTTATAAAACCTGCTTTGGTCCGCGATTTGCTTCTCAATCAATACCTTCACAATCACCGACAAACAAAAATACATATCTAGGAGCAACTATTTCCAGCTGTCCCATGGCCAACAATCCCAAACCAGATTTTTCCAATGTCTATGAAGACACTATCCGAGCGGAATCTTATGCAACACTCACCTTTGATAAAACCTACTACCTTGCATACAGGGACCTACCAAGGATCATCTCACAATACGTCTCTGGGAAAAACGCCCTGGATTTCGGCTGCGGCACCGGACGGTCCACCCGATTCATCAAAAATCTCGGATTCACCACCACCGGTATCGACATCTCGGAGGAGATGATTAGCATCGCCCAAAGACTTGACCCAACAGGAACATACTATCGAATCGATGATGGAGACTTCAGCGTCCTATCCAAATCATCCTTTGATCTCATCCTGTCCGCCTTCACCTTCGATAACATCCCCACCATGGAACATAAAATCAGTCTTCTCAAAGGACTCTCCGCTCTGCTTCACTCAAAAGGAACCATCATTAATCTTGTCTCCTCACCAGAGATCTACACCCATGAATGGGCATCTTTTACCACCAAAGACTTCCATGAGAACACGTATGCAAAAACTGGGGATATCGTCCGCATCATCACCACCGACTTTTCAGACAAACGCCCCTGCGACGATATCTTCATAACAGAAGAAGACTACACCACCGTCTACAACAGCGCCTCCCTTCAAATCCTTACGAAACATAAACCACTCGCCACAGGAAAAGAACCCTACCAATGGGTGAACGAAACACACCTAGCACCCTGGACTATCTACGTACTCAAGAAAAAAACCACATAGGTCTATCCCAACCCATATGCCGATTCCAGCAGCTCCGTCAACCGCCCAATAAACCGCACCAAGGGACTCCCATCGACAATCGCATGATCCACTGTGACTGTGATATGCAGATATTCCCGGATTTGAATCGTATCATCCACGACCCCTGGTTTTTTCGTAATTCCTCCCACGATAACCAGGGTCGCAAGCGGGCCCCCCATCCCGATCGCCCAGCCAGGGAAACTCCCTTTCATCCCAATCGCGGTCACACCGACCGTACCAAAATGCTTCTTCTTCGACAACCCCCGCAACCGTAACACCCGGACACCAATCTTTTTCAACCACACCGGTGCAGTCAACGCCCACCGTTCGAACCCCGTCAGATCCTCGCCAAGCACCTCCGTGGAAGCATCAATCTCCTGATGCTGCCTCTGACGGATCTCCGCGGTGATCTGTGCAACAGACTTCTCATTTGCCTTGCGGATGATATACGCAAGCGGACGCTGTTCCCCACCGACACTCCGCTCAATAGGAATCGGGATGTCCACATCCTCAAATGAAACAATCCTCCGGCGACCTAACCTGTATGCATTCACCGCTTTATGCTCCACTACTGCCTGACTGACACACTTCACGATCCATCCTGTAAAGGAAATATCCTGCTTCCCCTTCAACGATGCAATTATCAATCGTGCCTTAGTCACATCAACCTCCAATAACGCATGAATCGTCAACCGCCGTTTTCCCTCTGTTGAAACAATAGTGATATCCTGACGTGCCTTCGAAAACTCCGAAACCGAATACTTCCCGACTCTATCCATAGGATCACACCATCGATACCACAGAGATTCAAATACTTTTTCGCAGCAACTCTTATAATCTCTCATCACCCTACCGCATCTGTGAAACAACAAAAACCACTCCTTATCATCGAACACTGCGAACCAACCCTTTCCGAATGGTTACTTCTTGAATACAAACATACTGCAAAACTTTGGAAAAACAACCTCCTCTTCACACGCGTCACTGATGCAAAAACCAAAAAAATCCTACAAAAACTCGGTGCAGTCAAAAAAGAAAAAGCAAAAGACATCTACAACGGGAAACAATGTATAGTTTTGGATCCGCAGGCAAAAAAACCACTTACACCCCATGATTGTGCGATAGCAGATGTACTTATCGTGGGCGGCCTCCTAGGATATGAAAAACCACAGGGACGGACCAAAACCCTCATCAGCGCTGCCTCAGGATTCCAGACCAGGCACCTTGGGCCTCTCCAGCTCTCCATCGACGGAGCTGCCTTCGTCATCAAAGCAATCAGTCTTGGTCTACCACTCAAGGATATAGAAATAGCAAAAGAAGTAGAAATCATCCATGACCCGGTGCACTCCACCATCCTACCATTTGGATACCCTATCATTGAGAATAAACCTATCATCACCCCAGGACTGGTCGTATACCTCTCGAAACTTTAAACCATGGATATCGAATAATTTTTCATCATTAACCCTTCAGAATTACTACAATATTTAAATAATACTCTTCTCATTATCTTCACAAACCTAAGGGTGAGGCCAAAATTATGGAAAAGAAAAACAAGATATTGTCAATAGCCCTGGTACTGGCGACATTGATTGGATCAGTCGCCTTATCAGGATGCACGCAAGAAACCGAAAATAAAATTATTGTTGGTACGTCAGCAGATTTCCCACCTTTTGAATACAAAGATGAAAATGGAACCATTGTTGGATTCGACGTCGACATGATAACAACAATATTAATTAGTCAAGGATATGAGGTTGAAGTCCGAGATATTCTTTGGGAGACATTAATACCTGCATTGGAGACAGGACAAATCGATGTCATTGTCGCTGGAATGTCCATTACCGACGAGCGAAAACAACAAGTTGATTTTAGCGAACCCTATTTTAATGCAGATTTATCAGTGTTGATTAAAGCAGGATCCGGCATTGTTGTTAATAATGTCAGCGATTTAGCGAATCTTACTGTTGGTGTTCAAACTGGTACAACAGGTGATACCTGGGTCTTTGAAAATCTGGTGAATGTTAGTTTAACCCCTGAAAATAAATATAAACGATACGAAACCTACGATCTTGCTGTTTTAGATTTGAAAAATGGCAATGTTCAAATTCTCGTGTTAGACAAACCAGTAGCTCAAGTATTTGCTGAGGATAACACCCTTCAAGTTGCATACACGATAATATCCGAGGATAACTATGGGATTGCAGTCAAAAAAGGCAATACCGAGCTATTGCAAAAAATCAATCAAGGATTAGCAGATCTTAAAGCATCAGAAGATTGGAACGAATTGGTGCTAAAGTATTTCGATTAAGATACAAGGCAATGATGTGATCCGTTGGCATCATTAGACATCCTGGTAAAATCCATTCCTCATCTCATGGATGGGTTGAAAACAACACTGGGATTAACAGCTTTCGGAATACTCTTTGGAACCATCTTAGGAGTGTGTCTTGCCATCGGTCGTTCCTATGGGAAACGGCCTCTCCCTTTTTTTATTATCATTTACGAAAAAATCCTTCGAGGTATACCTCTCTTGGTTCTTCTGTTTTTACTATACTTTGGTTTAGCACAAATCGGAATTCATTTCGATCCATTCGCAGCTGCTGTTTTAGGTCTTGGTCTTAGAAGTGCAGCCTATCAAGCACAGATTTTTCGGGGGTCTATTAATTCGATACCCGAAGGTCAAATCACTGCTGCATATTCTTTAGGTATGTCACGGTTAAAAGCAATACGATACGTGATACTCCCGCAAATTCTCCGATTTTCAATACCTGGCTGGTCAAATGAATTTACTATTTTATTAAAAGATACTTCTCTTGCTTTTAGTATCGGCGTTATTGAACTCATGCGTCAAGGCCGATATATTCAAGTTCTTGCACCTGATTTGATATTAGTGGTCTATTTACTCATAGCCTTAATTTATTTTATCCTTGTTTTTTCCATCAACAAAATCATGCGTCTTGTTGAAAAAAAATACCAGATAGCAGGATATCAAGCGGAGGCTCATCGATAAACCAACGGAGGAATCCACTATGACAATGTTAGAGGTAAAGGACGTTTACAAATCCTATGGGGGAGTTGCAATCCTCAAAGGAGTCTCATTTATGATGAATAAGGATGAGACAAAAGTCATCATTGGACCAAGTGGAACTGGAAAAAGCACTTTATTACGCTGTATCAATCAACTTAGTCCTCCTGATAAAGGACAAGTATGGTTGAATGGTGAGGAAATTACAAACCCCCAATCAAATATCAATAAGATGAGGGAGAAAATCGGTTTTGTCTTCCAAGACTTTAATCTTTTTAATCATTTAACAGCGCTTCGGAATGACAGCATAGGACGTGAGAAAGAAAAAAAAATAGAAAAGGAAGCGGCATACAAGCGAGCGATGGATGAGCTCACCAGGGTTGGTCTTGAGGCGCAATCTGGTCAGTATCCCGCTCAATTATCCGGTGGACAGAAACAGCGTGTCGGTATTGCACGTGCCTTGGCTATGGATCCGGATCTCATCTTATTTGATGAACCGACCTCTGCCTTGGATCCTGAGCTTATTGGTGATGTCCTTGACGTAATGAAATCACTCTGCGGAAAGGTTGCGATGTTGGTTGTGACCCACGAGATGGGATTTGCTCGTAACGTCGCAGATGAAATTATTTTCATGGAAGGAGGTATCATCGTAGAACAAGGACCCCCAAAAGAGATGTTCACTAATGCTAAAATGGCACGAACACGAGAGTTCCTTGGTAGAATTGGTGCTCTCTACGGCGATGAGGAAGGAAGATAAATGGCTGTAGATTTTGGTCAGTTCTTTATTAATTCACTACCTGATCTTCTCAGCGGTTTGGGATATACATTATTACTTACTTTTATTTCGATTTCCGCTGGTTTTCTCCTTGGTATTTTCTTGGCGTTGGGTCGGGTCTATGGAAATAAAGTTATCAATGGATTCTGTGTAGGTTACATCGAGCTCATCCGAGGAACACCGCTTCTGGTACAATTATTTATTATTTATTTTGGTCTTCCCACCATTGGAATTAATTTTTCACCAATTCAGGCAGCCTTACTAGGTCTATCCCTTAACAGTGGTGCTTATCAGGCTGAATATCTACGAGGATCTATCCAGTCTGTAGAATCTGGTCAAATGAGTGCTGCACGTTCTCTTGGGATGAACAAGCTCCAGGCGATACGACACGTAGTTCTCCCGCAGGCATTACGCATCTCCATCCCTGCCTGGTCAAACGAATTCATTTATCTTCTTCAATATTCATCAATTGCCTACATTATATCAGTAGCAGAGCTAACTGCGGAAGGAAAATTCATTGCAGCATATACCTTCCGCTATCTTGAGGTCTTTGCAATGATCGCGGTTATTTATCTTGTATTGACGATTGTGTCAACTGAGATTATCGACCGGATCGCAAAACGCCTCAGGATCCCGGGGATTGGAGCAGCAACACGAGGTAGCCTAAGGGATTTATAATCCCTCCCTTACTTAAAATAAAAAAAAAAAAAATTTGCTCTGGATTTCAGAGCATATTACTCTATCATTTCTTGTAAACTTTTTTTAGCTCGTGTCTCCGTGAGGGATAAAACAAAACCAAGGAATGCTAAAAAGATATCTGTGATACAGAAACCGACGAGGGAGAGCACAAGGATTTGTTCCGCGGTGACCGTAAAAAGGGTTGTAAAAATCATGATCGCAGTAAACTCGCGTGTCCCAAGACCACCAAAGGTGATCGGGATGAAACCTGCGACGTTTGCGATGGGAAACAGAATAATGAATGAAAGATAGGGGATGTCAAGGTGTAATCCTTGTGCGATGAGGTATTCCTGTGAAAACACGATTACCCAGGTGATGATCCCGAGGAAGTAAGGGATGATGACGGCTTTGAACCGTGGGAAATCGCGATAAAAGGTACCTACAAATGCATGAAGATGCGGTTTGACCTTCTTTGGGATGATATAGGTAATGATGACCCGGAAGAATTTCTCTCCTCGATGCTTTTTTGAGAAATACAGCACCGCAAGACAGAACCCTACCATCCACACAATGGTGATCGGCAGTAACTCAGGGATAGTCCCAACCACGAGGAACGCCCCGATGATGATCATCCCATAGATGGAAAACGAATGGACAAAAGTATCAATGAGCGTGTTGATGAAAAGCTTGCCGAACGGTTCCCGTGTTCTTTCTTTCATATAAGGGATCCGCATCAATTGTCCCATGTATCCCGGTGAGAAGCTGCCGTAAAGAATCCCTATGAGATAGAACTTCAGAGAATCGAAATACCCTAAGCGTATTTTTTGTTCCTTTAGGATCAGCTGCCATTCCACCATCCGGATGATCAAGAGCGGGATGGTGAGGAGCACCGCATAGACGATATAGATAGGGTCGATAGAAAGAAACGCGTTGATAATCTTCTGCGGGTCCAACGAATAGATGAGGTACGCCAGGATAACAAGTCCAATGAAGGGAAGAACAAGTTTGAGTTTCCCTATGATATTCTGAACCATGACACACTGGTGAATGAACAAGGTACTTTTATGGTTTGTTCAAAGGAAAGAAATGTTTTAGCCTGGAGCAATTCTTAGGACGAACGGACCAAACACAAATCCAGTACCGTTCCAGTCCTCTGCGTATTTCACTTGGGTTTGAATAGAGATTTTGCCTAGACCAAAAATAGTGTTGTCTGGTTGAATGGTCAGGGTGTCTCCGATACCAAGGGATGCAATCGAATCAACTGAGGTGATGTTGATGCGTCCAAATATCCCTCCAACAACAACGATGCTCCAGGGGATATTCGTGACCGGGACTTCTCCATTGTTCTCTATTGAGACCTGGACGATTCCTTTTCCCCCACGCACATCACTGATGTGTAATTGTGGTTTCACTCCCGAGGCGTTTTGGAAGCTGACTGCGGGATCCCCAAACAAGTTTGTTTCGTAGTAAACCCAGCGCATACAGGACCGTTGGATCATGAACAGGTTGTCTTCTTTGGAGTCATGGTTCGCTCGACCGATCTCACGGATGTTCTCCCCGAACACCGCGTCCCAGAACTGTCGATGGTAACGTTGGGAGTCCCCATCAGTACTATACGACCAGAAGAACCCGTACCGGGCGTTCCAAATCCCGGCAAAAGCGCCCTGGGTATTTTTCATAGTGAAATACTCAGCAATACAATCGGTTCCCTCAGGGTTGTCAAACCCACCAGACATGCAACCTTGGGAGTACACGAAACAGAAGTTATGCTCGTTGGTAAGGGTGGTGACATCACTATTGTACATTCGCATGTTGTAATCATAGTACGCATGTCCGTCATGGTTGATGAGATGAACACCATTATTGATCCGGCTGATGAGTTCCTGTTTTGGCCACCCGGTGCCCCAAGGATTCGAAGGGTCGAACCCGGGGTAGAGTTCATCATAGAGACGGTCGATGTTATAGAGACTTGCAGGAATACCAACGGTTGTAAAACCGTTTTCGCTAGATCCATTGATCAGTTGATTTAAGGTCGTCCCACCAAAGGAGGCAATCCCGTAATCTCCGAGGTATTCCCCAGCGAAGGTTGCGTCCCCCAGATAGGTGTCTCCAGAGGGTAATGAAAGATATTCCACATTCTTTTGAACAAAATTCTGCACCTCTTGCAGGTTGCCTGCACAAGCACGACCGACATAGACGTCTGCGATTAGGTCCACATCAGTGCCGTTCTCCCCATCATGGGGTTCCCCCCAGTACTCGTCGCCATCCGAGTTATATGGTCCATCAAGACAAGCGTAGTACAAATCCGCGGGCATCAGGGTGTTGTAGGGGGTGACATTCTCATCCATCCCTTCGACATAGAGCATCTTGGCTGGGATGCTTTCTGTATCACCACCTAAAAGGACGTAGCTGATCCCCATGGTCGTGTAGGCATTTTGGATGTATGACCGGATAGCTTCCGGGCTGCTTCCCCCGACATCA
>Ga0113563_10002284_pt1 | contig 11481 bp, 13 predicted proteins | sample Mud3Dept3metaG_FD_80117 | JGI IMG/M metagenome (GOLD analysis project Ga0113563, IMG submission 80117) | Freshwater wetland microbial communities from Ohio, USA, analyzing the effect of biotic and abiotic controls - Mud 3 Core 4 Depth 3... | ecosystem: Environmental > Aquatic > Freshwater >...
CCTCTGATCGGAATTGACACTGATGCTGTCTCAGCTCGAATCATTGCAGCGCTGCTTGGTACTCCGGATATTGTTTCTATTAAGAGTATCCGCCCTGACTTGATGAAGCAGGACATGGTAGAGCCTCTCGCGCGGTACCTCAATTTCGCAGCGAGGCAGAAAGACGACCTCGACACAGAAGCCTGTCTCGATGATCTCGTTCCTGATACCGTGTTAAACGGCTTGTCGTTTGTGAAGATTCCATATGTGTACGAGACGGAATATGTACCTGACTTTGCAGAAGATCTCAGCCAAGTCAAATATCGCAAGATCGACAAGCATAACGGCCCTCAGCATATTTGGGTATCAATGACTGATATGCTCTGGCCGGAAGGTACAACCGACATTCAGAAATGTCGCTGGATTGCTCAGCGAACCTACATCGAGTGGTGGCAGTTCCTTGAGCGGGTGAGCAATCCTCTGTTTGGATATAAGGCGTCCGCGCGTGAGAGGCTGAAGACTTTCCTCTCGAGAAACAACTCTTCGTATTCAGAGAAGCTCGACGCAATTATCGGGTTCACCGGAGAGGCCGAAGAGCGTCTTGAAATCTACGAGGTCTACGTTCGTGCGGACTACGAGAAGATTGGCGACTTTAGAAACTACATCGTTACGATTCATCCCGAATCTGAAACGATTCTAAAGTTCGTCAAGCATTTCTATGCTCATCAACTTCGTCCGTTTGTACCCTTTGTCTACAAAAAGCGTAGGAAGAATCTTGTTGCCGCAGGTATGGGCAACCTGCTTGAGAGGCTCCAGGACGGTATCACGGCGTCCCTAAATCAAATGATCGACAACAGCACCGCCGCAAACACCATTGTGCTCAAGGTTAAGAAAGGAGCACTTAAGCCCTCGGAAGAAATCTACCCGATGAAAAAGTTGTACATCGACGGTGAACTGACCGACGTCGAGCAATTTCGTCTCGGTGAAAACGCTACAGGCATGGGTGCCGCCATTTCTATCCAGCGCGAATTTGCCGAACGTCGGTCAGGAGTAACTGACTATCTGCTCGGAATGGAGTCGCCTGACATTGGAACTCGTGCAACTGCTGCGGGAACAATGTCTCTGATTCAAGAAGGCAACCGGCAGATTGATCATCATATCAGGCTTTTCCGACAGTCGATGTGTGAGGTCTGGAGGCAGACGGTCCAGGTATACCAACAATTCGCACCTGTGCGGAAAATTGTTGGAATGCTTGGGCCGGATGCCGCACCTGTGATGCAAATTATGCAATTCCCGTCAGAGTATATATTCGATCGTGTGCAAATTAGCGTTTCGCAGACGTCCTCGTCTACGAATCGCGAGATAGAAAAGCAGAGTATGACTCAGCTTTTCGGAATGCTGATGGGATATTATGATAAGGTTACTTCTGTTGCTGCAGCTTACAGTAATCCGATGGTCCCTCCGATTGCAAAGGCGGCTATTGATAAAGCTATTACGGCATTGAATGAATTGCTCGTGAAGATTATTAAGACCTTTGAGATATACGACGTGGAAAACTTTATTATCGAACTCGGTGCTCTTGAGCAGCAAATGTTGCAAGCCGGCATAATGCCAAACGGCGTTCCGCCGCCACCTATGATGTCACCGCAAGGAGGTCCGCCAAATGGCCCTGGAAATGGAGATAACAGAGGAGGAAAAGGAGCGACTCAAGGAGCTGTTCGAGGACAGCAAGGTATGGCCGGTCCTCCGCAGATGGGCGCAGGTGCAGCGCCTGGCGGCAATGGAGGAATGCCTCCGCCTGTCTAACTCAGAGAACACAATTCGGTACTTCCAAGGCGTCAGATACGGCGTCAATGTGTTTGAGGTACTCAGAGAGGAGATAATGTCAAATGGCGGATCAAGTGCAGAATCAGACGAGCAGCCAATCGCAGCAGACGCCTGGTGGAGAAAGCCAAGATGGTCAACAGCAGCAACAGTCACAGCAGACTCCACCGCAACAGACACAGGCTCCAGGACTGCCGAAGGAGCTAGCTGATCTAGGATTTCGAGATGTAAACCAGGTACTCGGATACATGGCCGAGGCTGGTGATGAAGCTCGTAAGTCCAAGGCGATGTTTAAGGCGCTCGCGGACCAGGTGCAAGGAAGGCAGCAGGTCCCGGAGAAGGAACTCACCGATGAAGATTTCATCCAATCTCCCAAAGCTGCCACAGAGCGCGCGACGAAGAAGCTGTTTTCGCAGTTCGAGGACAGAATCAATCCCCTCGCTTCCCAACTCGTTGAGGGAAATGTTACACTTCAGAAGATGCAACTTCGACAGGACCCTGTCTTCGGAGAGTTCGTCGATGATCTTGAGAAGGATCTGGACGCGTATCTTGCTACTATTCCTCCAGATCTCAAAGTTCGCCCCAATGCGGTGAGGACCGCGATGGAGTACGTTGTCGGTCGCAATTTTACAACGGTGTCGAAGAAGCTCAACGAGCGCCTCGCGCGAGCGGGTGCGGGAGCAGAGGGTGGATCAAATAGCTCAAGTGGCGGGGGAGGTGCAGCGAAAGCTCCTACATTAGGCGATGACGAGCGAGCCGCTGCGCAGAAACAGATCAACGCAGGTATATTCAAAGACATGGAAGACTATCTCAAATGGAGGGAGTAAACGATGTCTGAGGAAGGAATCAAGAAAGCTGAGGCTTTGCTCAACGACTCGACCCGGCGAGCACGGAGGCGGCGAGCAGGTCTGACAGATGTCCATGGAAAGAAGCCTGGTCGAGACGTCGTATTCGCTAGAAACACGAAAGCGGACATTGCAAATGCTCAAATGGCCGGCTACAGCGTGGTTCTGGCGTCGGAGAACAAGGATCTAAAGATTCCTGCAGCGGATCAGCAGCCTGATGGATCATTTGTCCTTGGCGATACAATCGCTATGGAGATTCCAGCAGAGCTGCGAAAGCGAAATCGGGAAGAGGACGTTCGGAATGTGGATCGTATGATAAAGAGAACTAGAGATACTTTCCACGAGGAAGGCCGCAAAGCGGGGGTTCAGACGTTTGAAGAGAAGGACAGCGATTTGGCAGAGGCTGAGGAGCGAAAGACTTATGAAGGTATGGGAAAAAAGCTCTTTGCAATGGGTGCGACCTTTGATGATAAGGGAAACCTTGTGCATCAAGGTAAGACTGTTGTACCTACGACATCGAAGTGAGGAGGTGAAATCTCGTGGCTGCTATTGCGCTTAAGAAGATGTACGCTCGGCAGAACATCAGCGGGAATTCTCCTCGTGTGGAGAAGTTCCCCTGTGCGGCAACGCAGTCGTTTGTGGCTGGTGACTTGGTGTATCTGGTCTCCGGTCGTTTGACGGTCTGTGGCGCAAATCCGGCTGATATTCTCGGTGTGGCTCTCGAAGATGCTGTCAGCGCGGCGGACGCTGTTGCGTTGCTTCAGTTGATCCCTGTGCAGCTTGCTGAGCCGGATACGTTGTTCCAGATTAACCTTGCGTCCAGCACCGCTGGTGCCTCTGTTGCGCTTACGCAGGCAATGCTTGGAGGGAGCTGCGGACTGTATAAGGATGGGACGGCTGGTTCCGGTCTCTGGTACGCTTCTGGAGTAACCCTCGGCGCAAACGATCGTTTGGTTATCGACAAGTTTATCGACGCTGTCGGTGACACGAACGCGCGTGTGCTGGTCAGGTTCCTCTCGAAGTATTACGATCTGTATCACACGAGCTAAGAGCTAAAAAGGAGGTGATTTCCAGTGGCAATGCGGACTAGTGGCTTTGCACATCTGTTGGCCCCAGGACAACGAAAGGTCTGGTTCGAGGCCTTTCAGGAAAGGCCAACGGAGTACACCAGCGTCTGTAACATCGAGACCTCAAGCCGCGCCTACGAAACGGACCTCCGGGTCGCGGGGCTAGGCGGTGTGGTTGAGAAGCCGGAAGGTACGGCTACTCAGTACGTTGAGGCTGTGCAGGGTGGGCAGAAGACCTATACCCATCTGTCTTATGGCCTTGGATATCGGATCACTCAGGAGATGTACGACGATGATCTGTACCGGGTCATGAATCGAATGGGGAAGGCCCTTGCTCGTGCTGTCAGCAACGCGATTGAGGTTCTCGGATTCAGCGTTTTGAACCACGCTTTTGATGCCTCGCCCGCGGCTGCGTATCAGGGTTTCGATGGTCTTGCGCTTTGTCATACCGCGCATACAATGCTCGGTGGCGCAACGCAGGCGAACCGGCCTACTGATATTGCATTCTCGATGACAGCGATTCGAGACTCGGTTCTCCGATTCGAGAACTGGGATGACGAACTTGGCTTGCCGATCTTGCTCAAGCCGAAGAAGTTCGTTATCGACCCCTCGAACAAGTGGGCGGCTCGAGAAATCCTTGGCAGCGGATTCAAGCCGTACACAGCGAACAACGAAGTAAACGCTCTGATGGACGAAGATTTGTCCTACCAGGTCGTTCACTATCTCGCCGGTACCGGATATTGGTACCTGATGTCCAACGGAGGCCTCCAGGGTGGAGTTGGTCACGACATTAACTTCTTCTGGAGGAAGAAGCCAGTACACAGCGCGGATGACGATTTCGACACGGGTGACATGAAGGTCAAGGTGTTCTTCCGTGCGAGCGTCGGATTCGGGTACTGGTTTGGTGTTGACGGCTCCGACGGCGTAGCATAAGGAGGAGCTGAAATGATACCTGGTGTGACGAAGTTTGATAAATCAGGAGGTGAATCCAAGCCGACCATCATTGCTATGCAAGATTCGGCTGGAGCAACTTACTACCTCTGGTTCGACACCTCTGGTGTTCTGCATACTACCACAGAGGCTCTTGGCGATGTGGCAGCTTATGACTGGAACACTAGTGGGGATGCTGTTGGAGGACAATCGTAGGTAAATCGAGAGAAGAGGGTGCAGACGTACCCTCTATCCTCTCTTTTGGAGATCAAATGATAGATTTTGTGAAGTTTGTACATCCTAGAGACCCTATTGTGAAAGTAGCATCGCTTAGAAGGCTTCGGACTGTATATCGTTGGTACGAAGAAGCTGCGAGACTTCAACAGCCTGATAAGTTTCTAGAGATCGGAGTTGCTGCAGGATACTCTTCATATGCGGTGCTGCGTGGATGTGGAGATAAACTACCTTCTCTCGTTACCTGGATAGACTTCTGCGAGGGAAAAGGACAGCCTGACGGACATAGAAACTACGCACTTGGACTCATTCGTGGTGCTTTTGATGTTAATTTAGATGATAGATACGTTAATTCTAATAATCTTCAAGATTTCGATGACGATTACGACCTTATTTCCATTGATGGTGATCATACAATCAGTGGTTGCCTGCATGACCTTAGAGTCGCAGGGAAGCATTTGACTCCTCATGGGCATATCTTATGTCATGACGCGATAGACAGACCTGTCAGAGATGCGATAGACACATTTTGTGAGGAGAATCACGGAGACTTCGTGCAGATTTCGTTCTTCAACTTGTATCAGGGCTGTATAATCGTACATAGAAGCGGTACGCATCTCGACACATGTCCGATGTTCAGTCTTTTGGATATGTTCAACAAGTGAACATAAAGGACGACTAATGAAAACTCAAATGAATATCGCAGTACCTGCGGGAATTGGTGATGTTAGTTGGATTCTCAGTAAGCTCGTGAATGTCTCGGATCGTTACGATTTTAATATAGAGGTCGCTGACGGTGCTCCTTACAGGACCGTACCATTTCTTCGAATGTTTCCTTGGATAAGTAAGGCTGACTACGGAAACTTTCATTATACGGATCTACATTTCGGATATCATTCACAGAATCTCTACACATGGAAAGCGATTGAGGAATCGGGTCGAGGTCGGATTTGGCTCACGAATAATCCTCATCTCGAGGCTGGAAACCGTTTAGAGGATTGGCTCCCTGATCTTCCGACAGACTTTCACTACCCGATCAACGAGGGCAAACTTGCAGCTGTGAGAACGAATCATATTCTGGAGTCATGTCGAAAGAAGTTTCACTTCGTGCATCCTCTGAAGCTGTATGGAATTTCTGCTGCCTCCTATCGTGGCGCGCAGGCATGGAATACTTGGGAGTACGAAGATTGGGCTACGTTCTTGACTCTCTGGAGTGACCATGATCGTGGTGCGAGATTTATTTTGATGGGCGGTGGATGGGACGACTTGACTCGCTCATTGTACGAGGAATTCGCTGACCTTTGTTTCGACGCTGTAGGAAAGACAAGTTTCGCAACGGCGATAAATTTGCATAGAAATCTGGATGGCTATGTCGGATTCTCCAGCGGTCTTGGTATAATCAGGACCGTTATAAATAAGAAAACATTTATGTTTTGGCCTGAGTTTCAGGAGAAGCTGTCGACGTCGTGGGCTCCGCCGGACATGCTCGAGGCAGGTACATATGACTGCTGCCTCTGGCAAGAGCCGGAAAGTGCATTTAAAAAAGTTGAAGCGTGGTTGAAGAGATGAAAACTTTTCTGTTTATATTTCTTTTCATGCTTCTTGCGTCTCCTATAGTAGCTCAGGAGACTCGTTGCGGTGAATTGGGTGCAAATTGTCTTTGCTCAGAGCCAATGAACACGGCGACCTACGCCCAGAGCGGCAACTATTGGAACCCAGCAGACAGCACGACCAAGCAATGCACTGTGACAAGCGCCGGGGCCGGCTATACGATTGAACGATCGACGGCGGACATCATGGGCGCGTCCGCTGCAACGCATCCTGCTGCGTTCGCTGCTCTCCCACCTGGAGCGACGATCACCCGCTTCATGAAGGCGTCGGACAACCACAGCGGGATCTTCTATGTCGGGTCCTGGGGGCATTCCTCCTATTTCACGCGATACGCAGTTCGGTGGTACAAGTATTTCTCGTCGAATTATCAGCCCGGCATCAAGCTAACAAGCTGCGTTGGCGACAAACTCTTCTATACGTGGGTCAATCAGGGTGGGGATTACACAGGAGTCGCGGACGGGAACGACGCCTGGAACTACTATGGATTCACGAGGAACCAATTCACGAACGACGGGGCGACATTCTATAAAGATTGCTGCCACACCGGCCCGATCTCTGGCGCGTGGAAGCCCAATGGCACGTCCTTTCTGGGGAAGTGGATTCGCTTCGAGACCATCTACACGAATCGCGGCGCTGGAATGCATCACTTCAATATTCAGGCATATTACTTGAATGTGACAACCAATCCCAATGGAACACCGACGAAATTTATTGATCTTCGAGAGTCCTGTCCGGGCTGTGGGTATTTCGACGGAGGGTGGGACCCTGTGCCGAATCTGGTGGCAACCCAGAACTACAGTACAATGATCGTCAACTACCGCGAGTACGGCTCGAGTCCGGGCTGCGCGGGATACTCAGGCACGTCGCATGTCATGTATGCCGGATGGGATACGGACTTCGGACAGTTCATCGGAGCAGCAAGAGAGATCGAGTCTGGAACTTTGCCTCCTGGATCATCTGGTACATTTACATCGTTTACGGTATCGAGTATCCTAATTTTCTTAGTAATTAGTCTTGTAGCAGCGTCAGTGATTGGCATGATTCTTGGCGTGACAGCAGTACGGAGGCGGTATGTGGAACGTCATGCGGGTGATTGGAGCGATCCTCCTGGGCAATCTCTGGGGGCTGTGCCGCTGGACGGGCCTCCCGCACCGCGCGGACATGACGTTCAGCCGGTGGCTCCTGACGCACGAACCGACGAATTGGTCGGTGTGGGTGCAGAGATGGAAGGCCCCGGTGCAACGCGCCCGCGAGTTGATTAAGAGGTTCTGATGTCGCTCGCAATCTCCTCTGCCAATCCGCGCTATTTCGAGGACGCCAGCGGGAATCTCGTCTACCTCGCGGGCTACTACGACCACGAGAGTCCACAGAACAATCTCAGCGGCAACCACTGGGCGACGGTGCTGAGTACGACGAGCGCTCATTCGCTGAATCTGGTCCGCCTCTGGTGCCGGCACACGACCCCGTGGACTCCCTCGCCCTTTACGCCGTCTGGGGCGAAGTGGGACCTCGCAACCACGAACACCGCGTACCTCGCCGCGCTCCGCTCGGCGTGCGAGGACGCAGCGGCCATCGGCGCCTATGTCATCGTGCATTTCTTCGTCGGCTGGGATGTGCAGGATAGCGGATACGGGAATGCCTTCCCAAATTGCTGTTGGCACGTGAATAACAACGTCAATAGCGTCAATGGCGACTGGTGGGACGCCAACGGCGAAGGCAACGAGATGTTCGAGATTCACTCTGGCACGATGGGCGACACGATCCGCACCCTCCAGGTGGACTTTATGCACGACGTCGTGGACGCCCTGAACGACCTCGATAACATCATCTGGGAAGTGTCCAACGAACTGAACACCCAGAACAGCAACCTCGCATATCAGGAATGGTTCCTCGCGCAGATCCAGGCGTATGAGGCGACGAAGCCAAAACAACATCCGGTGGGGATCACCTGCCGATGGAACGCGGTTGCGGGCGAGACTGCGCTGCTCCGCGCCTCGACCGCCGAATGGGTCGCACCATCCGGGCTGGACGGCTACGACACCGCGCCCCCGGTCGCCACCGCGACCAAGCCGGTCGTCGCGGACGTAGACCACATCTGGCAGTCGCTCGGCACCATCACCTATGATTGGGTGTGGAAAACGTGCGTGCGTGGGAATCACCCGCTCCTTATGGACTTCGGGCGCACGATTGACTCCAGCGCCGTGGACGCTCTACGTGATACAATTAGCTATATGAATCGTCTTACATTAGCATCTGTTGTTCCATCTAGCTCTATATGGACCTATGCTCAATACTGGAATGGAAGACAATATCTATTGTATCAGCCTGGATCTGGATCTTTTATTGTAAGTCTTGCTTCAGGAAATTATACGATTGAATGGTTTAATCCAGCTACTGGATCTGTTGTTAGTACAGGTACTCAAGTTGCTGTTAGTGGAGGTAATACACTCTATCCTCCTATCTCTGGGCCGGTGGTGTGTTTGTTGGAGCGTGTTCTTCTAAGTGTTAATCATAGTGGATCAAATTTCACGTGGAATTATTCGCATTTAGCTGGATCACTTCCAACTGAATTCAGGATTTCATATGGCACTGAGCCAGGAGTTGTTGCAGGTACTGTGTCTGTACCTTATGGTACATCAAGTAAATTAGTTTCTGAGGTGCTTCCGTCACCAGGAACATATTTCGTGTCTATCTCAGCGTGGAATGCTGCATATGGATCTTTTGCTACTGGAACTGATGTATATGTCACAACTTCTGGCCTTTCAGCTCCTATAGGTAATATTGTACTGACATTGACTTTGTAGGAGGTCTATATGGCACGCGGATTTGGGACGGTCCTCGGTTCGGCGTCCACAGATCGGATTGTAACGACGGTTACTGCGACTAACGTCGCTACCTCCTATTCTCTTTGGCTGAATCGTGGGTCTGGGGCGGGCGGTGCGGCCGCAGGCCGCCTCTGGGACAAGGATGGCGAACTCGGAATTTATTGGTGGACCAACAATAACAGGATTCACTTTTTCAGAACATGGTCGTCCGCCGTGGGCGAATGGAACATCGCGCTCCCCTCGACGGGTGTGTGGCATCATTTGTTGGTGACATACAATGGAGGGTCGGTCGATAACGATCCGATCTTTTACCTAGACGGCTCTGCTGTGGCCGCAACGGAAAACGGGACGCCGAGTGGAACCATCGTCACGAATAGTAATCCTCTCTACCTTGGGAATGCCTACTATTCCGGGGCCTACTCCCGCGTCTTCGACGGATCGCTGGCCGAGTTCGCGATCTGGAATTCCATACTTACTGCGGCTAATGCTAGATCTCTGATAGACGGTGTTCTTCCTACGGCTATAGGAAGTCCGGTTTGTTATTTCCCAATTCCAGGTGACAGTAATCCTGAGCCAGACTCCAGTGGAAACGGTTATACTGGAACTGTGACAGGTACACTCAAGACTACTCATCCCACTTTCCCAACACCTCTCACACGGTCCTTGACCGAGAGCCTGATCTACGGATGACTGACGTTATTACGACCTCAAATCCTTCTTGGGCATGGCCTGCGAATGTGGTATCCCTTACTGCGGAGGGGATAGGTGGCGGAGGTGGTGGTGGAGGTGAGAACGGATATCCTGCCGCTGGAGGTGGTGGAAAAGGCGGAGGATATGCAAAGGTCGTGATTACGAGAGGCGCAGAAAGTACACTCGCAATCACAATAGGAGCAGCCGGTACTGCAGGAAGCGGTGGAGCTGGAGGAAACGGTGGAGCCACATACATAACGCAAAATACTACGAGAGTCCTACTTGCGTCTGGTGGTAGTGGAGGCGGAGGAAATACAACGAACGACGACTCCGGTGCAGCCGGTACAACTGAGATATTCACTCCTGGTACAGCCGCTGTAGGAACTGTTATTTATGCAGGAGGAAATGGAGCTGCTGGAAACTATGGTACAGCTGTGAGTGGCGGTGGTGGAGGTGCTGCAGGTCCAGGAAGCGTTGGAGGTGCTGCATCTGGCGCAACTCACGGAGAAGCCGGTTCAGGTACATTCAACGATGGCTCTACTCGTCAAGGTGAAGGAGCTGATGGAAGAACGACAAGTGAGAACAACGGCGTTGCAGGAAACAACTATGGTGGAGGTGGCTCAGGAGGTCTAGCGACGGACAACACAAACCACGGAGGAGGTGCAGGAGCTGGTGGAGTCGTAGTGCTTTCAATGTTCGTTCTGCAAAAATCTTTCACAGACGACTTGAATGCGTAGGAGGTCAAAATGGCTGATGGACTGAGAGACAGAATGTCCGTAGGAGATCAACAGGTTAAGTTCTCTCTTCGGTGCGCGCGCTGTGATGAGTTGGTGGAGTTCGGAAAAGACCACGAATGCAAGAAGGAGGAAGTTGATGAGAAGCGAGAAGACTGCGGAACCCCTGACTGATACCCTCAAGATGCGGAACTATCTTGAGTTTGTCCTGAGGGATGCGCGTCCAGGGCCAACTCGAGGACGGATTGTTAAGAAAGGAAAGGCGTTTAACACAGTTACCTTCGGTGGACGTGGCTACGCGCTGGCGAGGCTGACTCCTGGTAGCACCGGATACGGCATTATCCAAGCTATGGCCCTCGGCTCCAACAGTGCCACAGCTGCTGCGACGAGCCAGACTGCCCTCGTCAGCTACATGACGATTAAGACGTTCAATGGTGGAACCACGCTGTCGACCTCGACGAGCGCAGCGTGTACCTTCTCTGCTGCGATCTCTTTCGCCTCGACGGAAACGTGGACTAACTCTAGCCAGATCGGTGAATTCGCGCTGTACAACTCAACTGCTGCTGAGTCTACTGGCGGCTCTGTCATGTTCAACCGTATTGTGTCTAGCGGATATATCAACTTCGCGAGCACGAATACTTTGGCGATTACGATCTCTATCACCAACTGAGGACTCTAATGAGTCTCAACTTTCGGATTTTGACAGACCTTGAACGAAATCTGATTAGGGTCGACTTTCAGA
>Ga0113563_10002285_pt1 | contig 11477 bp, 9 predicted proteins | sample Mud3Dept3metaG_FD_80117 | JGI IMG/M metagenome (GOLD analysis project Ga0113563, IMG submission 80117) | Freshwater wetland microbial communities from Ohio, USA, analyzing the effect of biotic and abiotic controls - Mud 3 Core 4 Depth 3... | ecosystem: Environmental > Aquatic > Freshwater >...
CTGGCGCTGGTCCTGGTTTTACTGGTGCTAACCCAGGCATGCAGTCCCGCATCAACGGCTGTGCCAGCCACAACTGTGACAGCCACTGAACCCGCTCCCCTACTACCTACCACGCAGGCGCCGGTAGAGACGGCGCCACCCATGGATATTCCCGAAAACGACCCAACCAGCCTGTGCCCCGTCCCGGAAGGCGATGATAGTTTGTATGTGGACCGGGAGAACGGATTCTGCTTGCTCTACCCGGCAGACTTCAGCCCTGGAGAATACGAGCAGCGCCCGGATGAGGTCCTGATGCTGCTCGGGCCGCGCGAGAGCGATAAGCCCAAGACCCAGGAAGAGATCGGGGTGGTGGTGACCGTTGAGTACAACGGCCCGGCGGATGGGCTGGATGCTGCGGGCTACGCCCGCAAGTGGCACGAATTTTACGGCGAAGGCGCGACTTTGAACGAGCAGGCGGGAAGCCTGGGCGGGCAGCCGGCGGTGATCTTAAGCGACCTGCCGGGATTCGTCTCGCAACGCAGCGCTTTCACCGTCGCCAATGGGATCAAGTATCGCATCACCCTGTCGCCTCAGCCCGAGGACCATGCCGAGCTGGCAGAAGCCGCCAGCCGCGGCTGGGAGAAGGTCACCTCCTCCGTGGTGTTCTTCCCGCCTGAGAATACACGCGAAGTGAAGCGCGCAGACGAAGTCTGCCCGCAGGAGACAAGCGACCTGCGCCTGTACCGCAGCGATCAGGATGGGTTTTGTTTTCTTTACCCGGCGGATTTCGCGACCGACCCGAACTGGCCCGGCATGGTGAAAGGCGGACCGGTCATCACCGAATGGCCCGGCATAGGGGAAGTACAGGCTTATGTGAGCGTTGGGGCATTCGGGCACTTCGAAGGGCAGACCCCACGACAGGTGCTCGAGCCGCGCATGCAACAGATCGATGCCACCTCCGTGCAGGATGCCACCATCGGCGGCTACCCGGCGGTGATTTATCGCTCGCTGCAGGGTCCATGGCCGTCCCGCCAGGCGATGATCGTGGTGGATGGCGACGTGTACACCATCGTAAACGAGCCGTGGGACCCCGAGCAGTTCCCCGATGGGATGCCCTACCTGGATCGGGTCTGGGAGGCAGTCACGGGCTCGCTGGCTTTTTACGAGCCGTGGCGATAGACTGATTTTCTCCCACCCCATATACATGAATCACCCCGAATCTCATCTTAGGTGTGCTTCACTTCCCAACATGACCCCCACCCCGACCCTCCCCCTAAAGGGGGAGGGAGATTAAACGAAAAAAGGTTGGTTTGCGGGCCGCAGCCCGCAAACCAACCTTTTTTCGACATCTTAGTCATGCCTCTATTTTAATCGCCACCAGGGTCACGTCATCGAAGCGCGGGGCGCCGCCGCGGTACTCGTCCAGAGCGTGCAGGAGGCCATCGCAGATCGCATCAGCGCTCGGACCCGAATAACGAGCGAAGGTTTCCACCAGCCGCTCCACGCCAAACCGCTCACCGTCCGGGTTGATCTGGTCGCTGACGCCATCCGTGTAGAGCAACAGGGCTCCCCCGGGACCGAGACGCACCGTGGCTTCATCGAATACCGGATCTTCCAGGATGCCCACCGGTTGCCCATCTGTATGGGGGAGCAGCCTGGCTCCGCGATCCGGCAAGTACAGGATGGGCATCTCGTGCCCGGCTCGGGCGTAGCTGAACTGGCGCGTGTGCGTGTCCAGGATGCCGTACAGGATGGTAGCAAACAATCCGCGGGCGTTCATGCCCAGCAGGTACTGGTTGACCCGCTGGAGGGCACGCTGCGGCGAGGAATTCCGGCTGGCCTCCGCGTGCAGCAGGGCATACGTTTGCGCCATGAAGATGGCAGCCGGCATGCCTTTATCCGTCACGTCGCCGATTACCACACCGAGGCGACCCTGACTGAGTGGGATGAAATCGTAAAAATCGCCCCCTACAGCGCGGGCAGGCTGGATGCGGGCTGCCAACTCGCACCCCCGGTAGACTGGCGGCACATCCGGCAGCACGCTCAGCTGGATCTGCCGCGCCAGCTCCAGCTCGCGCTCCAGTTTTTCCTTTTCCACCAGCTCTGCCTGGGCAGCCTTCAGAGATTCATAGGCGGCACGCAACTGCAGATTGATCTCGGTCAGCTCGCGGACAGACTGGTTCTCGTGGCTGGTCAGGCGCTCGCCCAACACGCGCACAATCTCGTTCGCCAGCCGGGGGTGGCGCTCCAGCAACCCCTGGAAATCAACCTGGCGCAGCTCCAACAGGAGTGAAGGGCAGGTCGTGCGCACGCTGGCGGAGCGGACGCCGTCCAGCGCGAAGAGGCTCATCTCGCCGATGATCTCGCCGGGTCCGCGCAGCGCCATCACACGCTCCTCGGGAGCGTCCAGCGCCTTGACAATTTCCACCTGACCCTCGCCGATGATGAGCAGGTAGTCGCCGGGCTCGCCCTCACGAAATAAGACGATGCCGGCAGGCGCCACGTGGGGGTGCAAGACCTCAGCCAATTTGCCCAGCTCGGCGGCAGGCAGACCATGAAACAGGCGAGACCGCTCCAGAATCGCCTCAATCCGCTCCGTATCGATCAACATGTCAAAACAGTCTCCGTTTACTGATCTTGAACGGGTTTGGCTGCGGAGCGCACCAGGGCGAGCTTCACATCCCGGCGCTCGGGCAGATCAATGGCCGCCTTGAGGAACCTCACTAAAACCGCCTCGTCGATGTCGCCAGTCTTACGGTATCGCAGATAACGGACCTGCTTACCATTTCCCTCCAGCAGCCGATCGGGATCGGATAACAACACGCCGAACTCGAATGCCAGATCGATGCGCTCCCGGAGCGGGAAGATGCCACAGAAATAACCACCGCGCGGGTGGGTATAGCCGATGCTATGCCAAACGGCGTGAGCCGTCTCAGTTGCCTCGGGGACTGTTCTACGAATCACAACTCGCAGATGCTCCACCAGCTCCCGTATTTCAGGCTGGTGATCTGCCAGGATGCTTTCGACAGAAACGACGGTTTTCGATTTCGACTTCGCCATCACTCGCCCCGAACAGATTAAGATTTTAATTGTCGGAATTATACCCCATTCAGAACTTCCAAGATTGGCTGGCAGGGATGGCAGCATCCTGACCGCTCACATACCATTAACCCGCAGCGAAAATAAGCTGTAGTAAAATAAAATTCGATAAATAAGACCGATTTTTTGGGGTTAGATATGGCTCAAGAAACCTCTCCTCTACGTGAATCGATCCGAACCACACTCAAAGGCTTTACCACCTATCGCTTCCGCACCGGGCAGATTAGCTTCCTGATGCACCGGCTGACCGGTCTGGGCACGCTGCTGTTCCTGACCTTCCACATCCTGGATACCGCCACGGTGTACTTCGTCCCGCAGCTCTACGAGCACGCCATCGCCCTCTATCGCAGCACACCCATGATGCTGCTGGAGATCGTGCTGGTCTTCAGCGTGATCTACCATGGCGTCAACGGGGCGCGCATCGCCATCTTCGACCTGTTCTCCCCCAAGCGGTGGAGCAGCGGCTCATCGGAGAAAACCGCCCTGGTCACGCTGGTAGTGGCAATCCTGCTGTGGCTGCCGGCGGCGTTTATGATGGGAAGGAACATTATCCTCTACAATTTTTAATGATTCACCGCTGAGAGCGCTGAGCACGCTGAGTTTTAATAAAGTTATTCTCTGCGATCTCCGCCCGCGTAGCGTCAGCGGTGAAAATTATTTAGGAATACCTATGGCTCAAGTAATTACAACAAACAAAACGGAAGCACTGGCGTGGAAGTGGATGCGCTACAGCGGTCTGCTGCTCATCCCGCTGGCATGGGCACACGTCGCTATCCAGGACGTGCTGGTAGGCGTGCACGCCATCGACCTGGACTACGTCGCCATGCGCTGGGCGTCGCTGGGCTGGCGCACGTATGATTTCCTGCTGCTGGCGTTCGCCTTTGCGCACGGCGTGAACGGCTTGCGCCAGGTGATCCACGATTTCATCCCGGACGAGAAGATGATGCGGGTGATCTCCAGGATCCTGTTTGTCTTCTGGCTGCTGCTCTCCGCCATCGGTGCGGCGGCGATCATCGGGGGGGTCCGGCAAGGATAAAGGTGATGTGCCGCGAAGGGCGTTATCACAGCTACGCCGAGGTGGCTTTATTAAAATGGCAACCAAGAAAGGCAGGAACTCTGCCATGTTAGTTGGGTTCGGACCCAGGGGGAGTCGGCAGTCTAGCCGGACTTGTCATATATCTGAGATATACAGGTACCGGCAAGAACCATCAGCCCATCAATATAACCAATAGGGATGCGGCTATCCACCCGGAGCCGTAGACCCTAAAATTGCGGCGAGTTGTGATTTTTCAGTAGAATGTACGACTGCCAATACCTCGTCGGCTGTTTGAAAAACCGTGTCGCCACGTGGCACGATCAACTCACCTTTCCGGATGATCGCTGCTAATACACAATGTGGGGGAAAATTCAGATCTCGCACAGCTTTGCCATTTGCCACGGAGTTTGGATCGACTTTTTCTTCAACCAATGAATACAATCCTTTACGCAACTTGAGCAAAGTCATCATGTCACCCAACGACATCTCCTCTGCAATCAGGTGAGCAAGGAGATCAGCCTGGTTCAAAGCGACATCCACGCCCATCTCCGGGGTGTATAGCCAGGCGTTTTTGGGGTTGTTCACTCGAGCAATGACGCGTGGAACTTTGAACTCCAGACGCGCCAGGCTGCAAACCACCAGGTTGGTCTCGTCCGAACCAGTCACTGCTGCTACGACATTTGCCTTGTGTATCCCAGCCGCTTCGAGCACATTCGGATCCGAACCGCTTCCCAGAATCAATAATTCAACGGGGAATCTTTGTTCTAAGACGGCAATTCTGTCTTTACCGTTGTCTATGATCTTGATTTGATGCTTCTCTGCCAGCATGAGCGACGCCAGATGAGCGCCAACCTGGCCACCACCAACGATGATCGTGTACATGCTAATATCCTCCAGCTAATATCCCAGAAGCTCTTTGAGCCGGTTGGTAGAAGTCGCTAGCACCGCCAGATGGAGCAAATCATTTTCTCGGAAAAACGTTCCCGGGGTGGGAAGAAAGGTCTTATTGTCATGTGTGATCGACACAACATGGATTTCTCCAGACACCGTCAAATCTCGGACAGTTCTACCGACCAAGAGTGAGGGGACTTCAGCCTCCACCAGTTCGACCTCGCCACTCCCCAGGGTGAAGACAATCTCTAGAGGTGAATATAGGAGCAGATCGGCAATCCGGTTGATGCCCCAGCCCGTTGGGGCAATCGTCTGAATGCCCAAGCGTTTATATATTTCCGCCTGGCGAACGTCATACAAGCGCGCAACCACCCTCGGTACGCGAAAAATGTCCCGGGCTATTCGAGACGCTACCACATTGGCCTCATCACTGGAGGTGACCGCTGCCACTCCATCAACGCGTTCGATCCCTGCTTTCAGCAACACATCGCGATCAAATCCGATCCCTACGATCGTCTGGCCTTTGAATTTGTCCCCCAGCTTTTCAAAAGCGAGTGGATCCTTATCCACAACGGTCACGGAATGGCCGCGACCAAGCAAGGTCTTTGCCAGACCGGCTCCCACCCGACCACAACCAATGATCAAGATCCTCATCTTTCACCTCCTGTTTCAGCGGTTAAACTTGCCTTTCCTTCCCGCCAGCGCAAGATTGCCTTGCGGAATTCGTCGAGCAAGAAGATCACCGGGGTCCAGGCAAAAACATAGGACCATTCGCGCAGACCAATCGGCGCGGTGTTGAATATGGAGTGTAGGAATGGCGTGTAAATTAATATTCCCAGCAGTGTCAACTCAACCGCAATACCCCATAGGACCAGATGATTGGTAAAGAACCCAATCCGAAAGATCGAAGCACGATCCGTGCGGCAGCCCATCACCGCGCCAACCTGGGTGACTACCACGCCTGCCAGGGTCATCGTTGTTGCCATCCGGTAGGTGAGGGTGCCCTCCGCCGCCAGCGGCACTCCAGGCCAGCCATTGAGCCAGTTCAGGAAAAAGTAGGCGGACATTGAAGCGACTGATTCGATCATCCCGTACCATAACAATGCCTTGCCCAGAAGCCGGGTATTCAGTAAAGGTTCCTTCTGCGAGCGGGGTGGGCGTTGCATAATCCCCGCCTCGGGTGGTTCTGCGCCCAAGCCAATTGCAGGGACCATATCGGTTCCCAGGTCTATTGCTAACACCTGCATCACCGTCATTGGCAGCGGGATCAATCCACGCGAAAACAAAAACACGATAAATGGCACGGCTTCGGCCATGTTGCTGTTAAAGACGTAAACCGCAAACTTGCGGATATTGGTATATACTGCCCGACCTTCTTCTACTGCATGGACGATCGAAGCAAAATTATCGTCGGTCAGGATCATGTCAGCTGCTTCTTTTGCTACATCGGTGCCGGCAAGGCCCATCGCCACACCAATATCCGCCTTCTTCAGGGCGGGGGCATCGTTTACCCCATCCCCTGTAACGGCGACGATTTCTCCCATTTCCTTAAGTGCAGTGACCACGCGCAGTTTGTGCTCAGGGGCTACGCGGGCAAAGATGACCTCCTGACGCAGTGCATCTTTCAATGCCTGTTCATCGAGAACATCCAGGTCGACTCCGGTAATAACCTTCGGATGCAAAGTCTTCAAGATTCCAATACGCCGCGCGATACTTTCGGCTGTCAGGCCATAATCACCAGTGATCATGATGATGCGAATACCGGCAGTATGACATTGTTGGACCGCCTCGGCTACTTCAGGACGGGGTGGATCCATCATTGCCATCAGTCCTAAGAATATCAGATCCTGTTCGATCGATTCAGGTGTATATTCCAATGGAGAGCTTCCTGAGCGTGAAGTTTCAGGCAATTTGCGATAGGCGACCGCCAGTAACCGTAAGCCGTTGCGGGCGTATTCATCATTGGCAGCTACTATCCTGGCCTGCAGCGAGTTGTCCAGAGGTAGCACCTGACCATCCTGGCGTACCTGTTTGCACAGGGTCAACACCTCTTTCGGCGCGCCTTTCACATAGACCAACCGCGAGTCCTTATCTGTGTGGATTGTGCTCATGCGCTTGCGGCGCGATTCAAAAGGCAGCTCCCGGATGCGGGGCGTGCGCTGGGCTTCAGCTTCCAGGTCTACTCCACCTTTTTGAGCGGCCACCAGCAAGGCTGCCTCAGTCGGGTCGCCCAGGATTCTCCAGTGTTCATTTTCATCGTTCGGAGGCATCAAACGGGCATTGTTGCACAGCCCGGCGGTTATCAACACCAGGCGTAAATCCTCATCCAATTCGTGTTTCTCGGATTGGGTCGATTGAGGAGTTCTCTCGTCCATCTGGAACTTGCCTCGAGGGTCATAACCGACGCCCGTGACCGTATATTTACGACCAGGAAGCCAAACCCCGATGACCGTCATTTCGTTTTGCGTCAAAGTGCCGGTCTTGTCGGTGCAGATGACCGTGGTAGAGCCCAGCGTCTCAACCGCCGAAAGTCTTTTGATCAAAGCGTTTCGACGGGCCATTCGTTGGACGCCCATTGCCAGGGCCAGCGTGACCGTGGGCAGCATCCCTTCAGGTACGAAAGCCACGATCATGCCCATGGCGAAGATGAAACTCTCAGCCAGATCAACCCCTGCCACCAGTATGCCCAAAGCGAAAAAGAACACGCCAATGCTCGTCGCCAGGATGGTTACAATTTTTGTTACCCGCTGCATTTCTTTCTGAAGCGGGCTGAGCTCTTCACCCACGGTTTGGGTTAAGTGCGCAATTTTTCCGAATTCTGTGTCCATCCCGGTAGCGAATATCAGCGCCCGGCCTGTACCCGCGGCAACCGTCGTTCCCGCATAGATTAAATTCGGCAGTTCAGTACGATTCAGGTCCTCCGCCAGAACGGCTTCGCTAGTCTTACGCACAGGGTGCGATTCCCCGCTCAGGGTAGACTGGTCGACGCGCAGTTCGTTCTCGTCGACCAGGCGCGCATCGGCTGAGATACGGTCACCTTCTTCCAACAGAATTACATCCCCCGGCACCAGCTCTTCTGCCGGAATGCGTTGGACCTCGCCATCGCGCAGGACGCGAGCGTAGGAAGGCAGAAGCTTACGGAGCGCCTCTGTGGCTTTCTCGGCTTTGAATTCCTGCCAGAAAGAAAAAGCACCGTTGATGACGTTGACCAGCCAGATGGCAATCCCCAGTTGGGGCATCTGAGCTAAAAAGCCGACGATGCCGCCCACCCAGAGCAGGATTGCCATCACGTGGGTGAAGTTCGCCAGGAACCGGATCCACAGTGGTTTCCCCTTGACCTTAGTGATGACGTTTTGCCCGTAACGCTGTAGGCGCTTCTTTGCTTCGTCTTGGGAGAGTCCCCCAGGTCCTGATCTCAGGCTCGAGAAGGCTTTGGGGGTAGGAAGTGTATGAATGGAGGCAATTTGAACCGTTTCAGGCTCAGGTATCAATGAACTTGTCATTTTCAGGTTATTCTATCTTAAGGCGATAACCTACACCGGGTTCCGTGATGAGATAGCGCGGGCGGGTAGGATCGATTTCGAGCTTGTGGCGAAGTTGACTCATATAGATGCGCAAATAATGGCTTTCATCAACGTAATCAGGTCCCCATACATCATGGAGAAGTTGGCGCTGCGTAACAACTTTACCAGCGTTTTGAATCAGCATTAACAACAATTGATACTCGATGGGGGTTAAGTGAACCTCTTTCTCTCCAACGAATACCTTTCTGTATGCCAGATCGACACGCAAATCACCGACGCGAAATACCGGTTCGTCGCTGCCTTGCACAGCTCGAAGCGCATGGCGCAACGCTACCCTCAGACGCGCCAGTAGTTCATTTGTCCCAAAAGGTTTCGTTAAATAATCGTCTGCTCCAACATCCAAAGCTGCGACTTTATCTTTTTCCTGACTTCTCGCGGTAAGGACAATGATCGGAGTACTGGTCCATTCTCGCAGAACGCGCATGACCTCCATCCCGTCTTTATCTGGCAAACCCAGATCCAGAATGATCAGGTCTGGATGGCGAAGTCCAACTTGCACGATTCCTTCTTGAGCACTGGTCGCTTCAATCAGGTAGTATCCTTCGTGTGTCAAAATTGCCCGTAGGAAACGGCGGATTTGGGAATCATCCTCAATGACCAGGATCAGCGGAGATTTCGGCTTTTCTTCACCAGGACTGCTCATCTTCAACCTTCGCTCTCCACTTGCGGTGGCTCACCCTCTAATGGGAGCGTGAAGCGAAAGACCGAGCCTCCTCCCGGGCGATTAGCAGCCCAAATGCGGCCGCCATGCGCCTTGATAATCGCTCTACAAATTGTGAGACCCAGCCCAACACCTCCGGCATCTGTCGGGTGGATACGGTAAAACTTGTCAAAGATACGCTCTTCTTCACCTTGCGGTATGCCGGGTCCGCGGTCTGCAATCTCTACAATCACGTCTTGGCCTTCAATCCAAGCTGAGAGATCAATGGGAGAGCCATTCGGGGTGTAATTAACCGCGTTCTCCAATAAATTACCCAAGACATGTTCTATCAGGTCGCTATCAATCGGAACAAGCGGTAATTCGTCTGGTAGTTCTGGGTTCAAAGGATGGTTGGCAAGCATTTCCTCCAAGCGGAGTAATGTCGTACCGACAACTTCCTCAAGAGGCTGCCATTCTTTTTCAACTTGAACATTGCCAGATTCAAGACGAGTCAATTGTAGAAGATTGCGCACCCAACGACTCAGACGCTCGGATTCCTGATGGGCAATCTGCGCTAACTCAAAGGTATGAGCATCTAATGTTTCCTTTTGTCTTAACAGCCCGGTGGTTGCTCCAACAATCGAGGCAAGCGGAGTGCGGATATCATGCGACACAGAGCTGAGCAGCGAACTTCGCATTCGTTCAGCCTCAATCTGCAACTGAGTTTTACCCATTTCTTCGGTTAAACGCGCCCGCTCGATGGCCAGCGCCGTCTGATTGGTGAATGTCTCCAATAAATGCAGCTGATCTGGTTTGAATGGTTGGCGAAGCTGGGAAGGAAGCACCCCAAGCACACCCATTTTTCCCTCCGACGCCAGCAATGGGAGATATAGCCGTTCCGAATCGGACATGGTTTGAGTCCCCCAACCGGCAGCCTGTCCATGGTCGTACACCCAACGTGCAACCCCAAGCTCCTGAAGCATGGTTTCGCTCGAAGTTTGTTCAATCCCATGTAACTGTAATTCATCATTTGCATCTGGCAGCAAGATCACCACCTGGCAGCCAAACACATCTTCAATGTGCCGGCTCGCGATTTGTGCAAGCTCATCCACACTACTATTGGTTGCGAACTCACGGCTCATTTCATACAAGCTCGTAGTTCGGCGCTCTCGTTCTCGGGCGGTTTCGGCCTGTTCCTTGATCCGGATGGTCATATTACTGATGGTCAGTGTGACCAGGAGCATCACGACGAAGGTAACAATATATCCTGCGTCATCCGGAGCAAAGTTGAAATGAGGGGACACAAAGAAGTAATCGAAAGCCAATACGCTCAGAATCGCTGCAAATACCGAAGGACCGCGCCCATAACGAGTTGCAACGACCACATTCCCGACCAGATAGACCATAATCAAGTTAGCCAGGTCGAAGTAGGGAAACATCAATCCCGCCAAAATCGTACAAAGCGTAACGATGAGCAAGCTAAATCCATAATGTTTCCATTGAATTGGTTTTTGCAGCCTTTGTGTAACCGCAGGGTGTGGGGTATCGATCTCGCTGCTGGTGGCATAAACATCGATTGTGCCGCTCAGCCGTACTAAGTCATCCACAATCGATCCAAAAAAGAAATCTCGCCAGCGGGGATGGGTCGGCTTGCCAAGGATAATCCTTGACACGTTTCGCTTGCGTGCATAAGCCGAGATTTCTTCAGCCACCCTGCGACCACTCAAGCTGGTCGTCTCGGCTCCTAAATGTTCTGCTAACCGCATGGTTTGAATAAGCCGGTTACGATCGGCTTCCGAAAGCCGGAACCTGCGCGGCGTTTCAACGTAAATCGCCATCCATTGCGCATGCAGGTCATCTGCCATCCGTTTAGCAGCGTGAACTACTCTCGGAGAATCCGGACTGGGGCTGATACAAACCAGGATCCGTTCATCTGGCGGGCGGATTGGTTTGGTAGATTTATCCTGATCGAATGGTTCAACGTCCATGCTTCACTAATCGCAAATGACCGTTCTTCATTCACCGTTCGTCGGTCACCATTTTTCGGTCATGCAGTGATCAATGATCAGGTCAGACTCTAAAGCAGCAGACAGCATAATCCTGCCACACGGATGATCGTGCTATCAAGAAAGCAACGGTCGTTTTTATTATATAACTATTCGGTGGAAGTCAGGCTGGCGATAACTCGGCACTTGTTTACCCGTTTCAATCTCCAGTATCTTTTAGCGGGATAGGATGGCTTCCTCTA
>Ga0113563_10002286_pt1 | contig 11476 bp, 11 predicted proteins | sample Mud3Dept3metaG_FD_80117 | JGI IMG/M metagenome (GOLD analysis project Ga0113563, IMG submission 80117) | Freshwater wetland microbial communities from Ohio, USA, analyzing the effect of biotic and abiotic controls - Mud 3 Core 4 Depth 3... | ecosystem: Environmental > Aquatic > Freshwater >...
AAGGCGCTGGGATCTTCGTGGAGAGGGCGGGGGCCAAGGCCTCCCGCCCCCCATTTCGGAGAAGCGGTGTTTTCTTCGACTCTCGGGTCCTCCCGGCCGATGCTTCCGGCGCGTACCGCCCGAACCCCCAGGCCCCAACAAAACTTGTTCCGGGCCACCCGTGACTGAAGGGTTACCCTTATTCTTCTTCTTTCCTTCCCGCTGAGCATCGCCTATAATAAAATTTAAAAAAAGTAAACGGGGAGCGCGCCGAGATTTCCTGAATGCAGGGAATTAGGGGTCGGCAAAGCCCCGCCCAAAATCTCAAAAAGATTAAGTGAAATCGGATTCCCCTTGGACCCTTTTCCGCAAAAAATTCCAAGAACGAAAAAGATTCTCTTGCTGATGCTCCTCGTCTTTGCCGGGGGGCTGGCCTTGTGGGGAGGGTTGCGGCTTTTCAGCCCCGGGCCATTGGAAAAACCTCAAGCCGTCGTATCCCCGGAGCCGCTCCCGCCGCCTGCTCCCCCGCCCGAGGAAATAAAGGTTATTTCCGGCAAACTGGCCAAGGGACAGTCCCTTGCCGCGGCTCTTCGCCTCCAGGGCCTCCCGGCGGAGATGACGGAAGCCATCACCCGCCGTCTGAAGCCTATTTTGAATCTGCGGCGGATGAATCCGGGCGATGCCTACGAGGTCCGGCTGAGCTCGGAGGGAAAATTCCGCAGTTTTTCCTATTGGAGCAGCCCCATCGACGTCTACCAAATCACCCTAAATACGGCGGGAGCGTGGGAGGCCAGGAAGCTTGACCTTCCCGTGGACAAATACTGGGCGCTGGTCTCCGGCGAAATCACCTCCAGCCTTTTTGAAGCCATGGACCGATTAGGAGAAAAGGATCAGCTGACCCTCGATTTTGCTGAAATCTTCGCCTGGGAAATCGACTTTCGCACCGAGCTGCAGCCCGGGGACCGGTTCCGCATCGTGGTCGAGAAATATTTCGCGGGAGACGCCTTCATCAAATACGGGAAAATCCTTTACGCCGAGTTCAAGGGGCAGGCCAAGTCCGTTCAGGGGATCTATTACCGGACGGCCTCAGGGCCGGCCGATTATTTCACCGAAAAGGGCGAGTCCCTGCGCAAGGCCTTCCTGCGCTCCCCACTCAAGTTCACCCGCATTTCCTCCGGCTACTCCAAATCCCGGCTTCACCCGGTCCTGGGAGAAAGGCGCCCGCATTTGGGCGTCGATTACGCCGCTTTCATAGGCACCCCTGTCTGGGCCATCGCCGACGGAACGGTCGCCTCCGCCGGGTGGAACGGCGGGTACGGGAAGCAGGTCGTGCTGAAACATGCCAACGGCTATCAATCCCAGTATGGTCATTTGAGCCGGATCGCCCCCGAGCTGCGGAAAGGGAAAATGATTCGGCAGAAACAGATTATCGGGTATGTGGGTTCGACCGGCCTTTCCACCGGCCCGCACCTCGACTTCCGGCTCTCGAAGGGCGGCCTCTATCGGAACCCGCTGAAAGAGATCTCTCCCCGGGCCCCCTCCCTGACCCCGGGGCAGTTGCCGGATTTTCAGCAGGCCGTTGACCCGCTTCTCCAGTGGGCCAGAAACCCGGAGGCGGAAACGATGAGGAAAGAGGCAACGATTTCGAGCAACGCCCTGAAAAACTGAGGGGCTCTTGATAATATCTGGACCATTCCCCCGATGGTTCCATGCCCGGGCAACAAGATGACCTGGGTTAACGGCCAGTCGAGTTGGAAACGATAATATATTTTTAGATCATCTCCAGTTCAGTTGAAAAGGGAGCCAGTTTTATTTCTGAAAAGGTTTTATTTTTCAGTGGGTTCTACGAATCAAGGCAGTTCCCTAAGGCCCAATTGTCCCCTGCCCGGGCAAAAAAGCATTCGCCTCGCCAAAAAAGGCGGCGGTTCCTCTTTTCCCGATGCGGGCTTCCGCCGTTTCCGCCCGGTGACCCCTTTGCCACCGCGTCTCTTTGTGGAAACGAAGAAGGGGAAGCACCAAAGGTTTCTCCCGGCCCTTTTCGGCTTCGACGCCTGCTTTCTCGCCCGGGCAACAAGAAAACGGGTCTGAACGGCGAGCTAATTTGGAGATGATTCATATTTTTTTACACTGACACTCAGTCACACCGACGATCAGGAGAACATATGCGAGCCGTCATTCAGCGGGTGAGCAGGGCAAAGGTGGAGGTCGAGGGGCGGATCACGGGACAAATCGGGAAAGGGCTTCTCGTGCTTCTCGGGGTGGGGCAGGGGGATTCCCCCAAAGAAGCGGATTATCTTCTGGAAAAAATCATAAATCTTCGGATCTTCGAGGATGCCGGGGGAAAACTCAACCTTTCCCTTCTGGACATCCGGGGCGAGCTCATGGTCATCTCCCAGTTCACCCTTTACGCTGACTGTCGCAAAGGACGCCGTCCCTCCTTCACGGACGCCGTGCCGCCGGAGGCCGCCAAACCTCTTTATGAATACTTCCTGGAAAGGGCCAAGACCGCGGGGATCACAACCGCCGCCGGGGTTTTTCAGGCGGCGATGGAGGTCGAGCTGGTCAATTCCGGGCCGGTGACAATCCTTCTGGACACCGCCAAAAATATCTGATAGTTTTAAGTCTTGGAATTATCTCCAAATTCGTGGATCTTTCAGACCCGTTTTCTTGTTGCCCGGGCAAGAAAGCAGGCAATATCTACTATCCCAACCTCAAGGAGGATTTTTCATGATCGATTTTTCGTTGAGCGAGCAGCAAAAAGCCTTTCAGAAAACCGCCCGGGACTTTGCCCAGAAGGAAATCGCCCCCCTGGCCCTGGATTACGACAAGAACCCGCGGTTCCCGGAGGAGATCATCCGGAAGGCCCACGCCGCCGGTCTGATGAACCTGACCTGTCCTGTCCAGTACGGGGGGCATGGCCTGGGTCTTGTGGACTCGTCCGTTATCAACGAAGAAATGAATGCGGCCTGCGTGGCCATTTCCGGAATGATCGGAATTAATTCCCTGGCCTGCGGTCCCATCGTCGTCGGGGCCTCCCACGAGCAGAAGCTGAAGTTCCTCCTGCCGCTGGGCCAGTCGGGAAAGACCGCCTCGTTCGGCCTCACGGAGCGGGAAGCCGGGTCCGACGCCGGCAGTCTGAAAACCAGGGCTAAAAAAGAAGGCGACCATTATGTCCTGAACGGTGCCAAATGTTTCATCACCAATGCCAGCCATGCGGTTCTTTACACGATCTTCGCCACCCTGGATCCGGCCAAGGGCCCCAAAGGAATCTGCGGTTTCATCGTTCCCCGGGAGACCGCCGGCCTCTCCACCGGAAAAGTGGAGGACAAGATGGGGCAGCGGGCCCTAAATGTTGCTGAGGTTCTCCTGGACAATGTGATCGTTCCCCGCGAGAATTTGATCGGAAACGAAGGCGAAGGGTTCAAATGGGCCATGGAAGCCCTCGACGAGGGGCGGGTCAACATCGCCACGGTCGGGCTGGGGATCGCCCGGGCGGCCTTCGAATGCTCTCTGAACTATGCCAAGACCCGGGTTCAGTTCGGCAAGGCCATTGGGACTTTCCAGGCCATCAATTTCATGCTCGCCGATATGGCCGCGGCCGTAGAAAGCGCCCGGCTGCTCACCTGGTACGCCGGTTCCCTGGCTGACCAGCACCAGCGGTTCAGCCGCGAGGCGGCGCAGGCCAAGTTCTACGCCACCGATGCGGCCATGAAGGTGTCCACCGACGCCGTCCAAATTCACGGGGGTTACGGCTACACGAAAGAATTCCTGGTGGAGAAGCTGATGCGCGACGCCAAGCTCACCCAGATTTACGAAGGCACCAATCAGGTCAACCGCATGGTGGCCGGGGGTTGGTTGGTAAGATAAAAGGCCCGCGGCCAAAAAGAAAAACGGCACCCGGAGAAAAAACCGAACCTGTCGTTCGTTTCCCCGGGCCCCATTTTTGGAGAGAAAGGAACCATGAAAACACCGGAGCAATATATCGAGAGTCTGCGCAAGCTGAACCTGGAGGTCTACCTCCTGGGGGAGCGGGTGAAGAACCCGGTCGACCACCCGATCCTTCGCCCTTCCCTGAACTCCGTGGCCATGACCTACCAGATCGCCCATGAGGAGGAAAGCAAGGAACTCGCCACAACGAAATCCCACCTGACGGGGAAAACCATCAATCGTTTTACCGCCGTCCACCAGAAGCCGGAAGACCTGGTGAATAAGGTGAAGATGCAGCGCCTCCTGGGCCAGAAGACGGCCTCCTGTTTCCAGCGTTGCGTAGGTATGGACGCCATGAACGCCCTTTACAGCACCACCTTCGAAATCGACGAGAAGTACAAAACCGCTTATCACCGGAGGTTCAAGGACTTTCTCCTCCGCGTTCAGGAGGAGGACCTGGTGGTCGACGGCGCCATGACCGATGTCAAGGGAGACCGCAGCCTCCGCCCCACCCAACAACCGGACCCGGACATGTTCGTTCACCTCGCGGAGCAGCGGAAGGACGGAATCGTGATTCGGGGGGCCAAGTCCCACCAGACCGGCATGCTCAACTCTCACGAAGTCATCGTCATGCCGACCATGGCCCTCCGGGAGGATGAAAAGGACTATGCCGTCTGCTGCGCCGTCCCCACCGACACGGCCGGTCTGTTTTTCATCTGCGGCCGGCAGTCGAGCGACACGCGCAAGCTCGAAGGGGGAACGATCGACGTCGGCAACCACAATTTCGGCGGCCACGAGGTTCTGGCCGTTTTTGAAAATGTCTTCGTGCCCTGGGAGCGGGTCTTCCTCTGCGGGGAAACCGATTTCGTCGGCCTCCTGGTGGAGCGGTTCGCCGGGTTCCACCGCCAGAGTTACGGCGGTTGCAAGGTAGGGGTCGGGGACGTCCTGATCGGGGCCGCTTCCCTCGCCTCGGAATACAACGGCGCGGCCAAGGCGTCGCATATCGTGGATAAGATCACGGAGATGGTCCACCTCAACGAAACCCTTTACTCCTGCGGGCTCGCCTGCTCGGCCGAGGGCCACCTGACCAAGGCCGGGTCCTGCGAAATCGACATGCTTCTCGCCAACGTCTGCAAGCAGAACGTGACGCGCTTCCCTTACGAGATCGCCCGCCTGGCCGAAGACATAGCCGGGGGAATCATGGTGACCATGCCCTCGGAAAAAGATCTGCGCCACGAGCGCACGGGCCCCTATGTTCAAAAATATCTCAAGGGGGTTGCCTCCGTGCCCACCGAGCACCGGATGCGCATCCTGCGGCTGATCGAGAACATAACCCTGGGAACGGCCGCCGTTGGCTACCGCACCGAGTCCATGCACGGCGCCGGTCCGCCCCAAGCCCAGAGGATCATGATCCGGCGGCAGTCCGATCTGGAAGGCAAGAAAAAATTTGCGAAGGAGATTGCGGGGATCAAGGACAAATAACGATTCCACGCCGAGTGCGCAGAGTACGCCGAGATTCCCGAGGCGAAAAAGGAAAAATCCTCCTTTACAAAAGGGGGGATTTTCAGTTCTCGTTTTAATCCCCCTGCCGAGCGGATTGGCAGAAAAAAAGGGGGCGCGAAATATCGCGTCCCCTTTCTTATTTGAGAATGGAGGAACCGATTCTATGCCGGCGGTTTGCCCTTGTCCACCTTGTAAATCTGGTAATACTGCGCAAAAGGCTCGGTTACCTTGCGGGCATAGGAATAAGGGTCCTGTCGGCGGGCCACCACCTGGTCGATCACTTCTTCGAAGTTCAAATCGTACTTGAGCATCTTGTGAACGTACTTGGAGATCTCCTGCTCGATTAGACGGATGATCTCCTCCCGCGTCCTTTCGCTGCGCTTCTTCCGCAGCCCATCCCCCGCTTCCAGAAACCGGCGGTGTTCGAAGACATTCTCCACGAGTTCCGGGATCCCCGTCCCCAGCGTGCCCACAGTCTTGACGATCCGCGGCCGCCATCCCCCGGTGGGCGGGCTCAGATCGAGCATGAGGCTGAGTTCGGTGACCAGCCGGTCCGCCCCTTCCCGGTCGGCCTTGTTGACTACGAAAAGATCGCCGATCTCCATGATCCCGGCCTTGAGGGCCTGGATTTCATCCCCCAGCCCCGGCACGGAGATCAGGAGGGTGCAGTCCGCCGTCCGGACGATGTCCACTTCATCCTGCCCGACCCCGACGGTTTCGATGAGGATAAAATCCTTCCCGAAGGCATCGAGGATTTTGATCGTATCCGCGGTGGCTTTGGACAAACCGCCCAAAGCCCCCCGGGTGGCCATGGAGCGGACAAACACTCCTTCGTCGCCGGCGATGTCCTGCATCCGCAACCGGTCTCCCAGGAGCGCTCCGCCGCTGAAGGGGCTGGTCGGATCCACGGCGACAATGCCCACCGTGAAATTCCTCTTCCGCAACTCTTTGGTGATTTTATCCGTGAGCGTGCTTTTCCCCGACCCGGGCGGGCCGGTGATGCCGATCGTGTATCCCCGCCCGGTCTTCGGATAAAGCGCCCGAAGAGCTTCGGTCGAGCCGGGCATCTCGTTTTCCACGAGGGTGATTAGTTTGGCGAGGGCGCGAACCGACCCGGCGAGGGCCTCCTCGACCCATGGGGCTGGACTGGCCATCTTGGATTTCCCGTCTCAGGCCTGCTTGGGCTCTTCGAGAACGACCAGGGCGTCTACGGCCACGGGCCTGCTGCCGGAGACGATCAGGGGATTGACATCGACTTCCTTGACGGCATCCAGGTCCAGCCCGAGCTTCCCCATCCCGATCAGCATGGAGACGAGAAGGTCCATGTCCACTGGCGGCATGCCGCGGAAGGCCCCCAGAATTTTAGCGCTCTTGATTTCCCCGGCCATCTCGACGGCATCGCGCTTCTCCAGGGGGGCGATTCGGAAAGAAACGTCTTTCAGCACTTCGGTGAAGATCCCGCCGAGGCCGAACATAACGCAGGGGCCGAACTGAGCGTCCCGGATCATGCCGATGACCAATTCCCTTGATCCTTTGACCATTTCCTGCACGAGAATCCCGTCCAGGGGCGTATCCCCCACCCGCTCGACGATCGCCTCATAGGCCCGCTCCACTTCCTTCAGGGTGCGGAGGTCGACCTCAATCAGTTTCTTCTCCGTCTTGTGGGCGATTTCCGAAGAGCACCCCTTGAGCACGACCGGGAGGCCGATCTCTTTCGCCGTCTTGACCGCCGCCGCCCGGCTCTGCACCAGTCTCTCCCTGACGACCGGGATCCCGTAGGAGTTCAGGAGTCTCTTGGAATCATATTCGGAAAGGGATTTCTGCCCTTTTTGCAACGCCGCTTGAACGATGTCCATTCTATCCTCCGCGTTTCTTTATCCGCCAGATGCCTTCAAAGAATCATAAAATTCTCAGGGTTCACGGTTTAGAACATGCGGCTCAGCCCTGCCGCTTTGAGGTCCGCATAAAATTTCTGCCCAGCTCAGCCCGATACGAAAGTTCTAACAACCTTCCGGGGTTTTGTCAAGAAATTCATCCTTGAGTCTCTTTTTTCCCTTCCTTCTTTTCCAAATAATTCTCGTATTCCACGGAATTGAGAAGCCCTTCCAGCTCATCGGCATCGTCGAGATCCATGGTCACCAACCATCCGTTGCCGTAAGGGTCGTCATTGATGAGCGAAGGATCTTCATCCAGGTCCCGGTTCGGTTTCAGGACCTGCCCGCTGATGGGCGCGTATACCTCGGCCACGGTTTTAGACGATTCCAGCGATCCCAGGGTTTCCCCTTTTTCGATGTCGGCTCCCTCCTCCGGAAGATCGGCAAAAACGATCGCGCCAAGCTCCTGCTGGGCATGGTCCGTGATGCCGATCACCGCCTTTCCCGCCGCGAGGCGGACCCAGGCGTGTTCCTTGGAGTAATACAGATCTTCCGGAAATTCCATTCCCCTCTCCTTTTTGGCTTCGGGACGCCCGCGCCGGCTTCCGCGGCAGACCGATCTATTCCTTCACCCGGGTGAGATATTCGCGGGTGCGGGTATCGATGCGGATGACATCCCCCTCTTCGACAAAAAGGGGAACCTGAATGACGGCTCCGGATTCCAGGGTCGCCGGTTTTGTCGCCCCTGTGGCCGTGTCCCCCTTGATTCCCGGCTCGGATTGAATGACTCTCAGTTCCACGAACATGGGCGTCTCCACGCCGATCGGGCGCCCGTTATAAAAGATGGCCTTGATGACAAGGTTTTCCTTGAGGAAGTCCTTGCTTTCCCCGAGCTGCTCGGCGGTGAGAAAGAGCTGTTCGTAAGACTGGGTGTCCATGAAATGATATTCCCCCCCGGATTCATAGAGAAACTGCATTTCCTTTTCTTCGATATCCGGTTTGTCCACCTTATCTCCCGAGCGGAAAGTCATGTCGTTCACGTTCCCGGTGATCAGGCTTTTCAACCGGGTGCGGACAAACGCCCCGCCTTTGCCGGGTTTCACATGCTGGAAATCCACGATGACAAAAGGCTCTCCATTAATTTCAATTTTCAAACCTTTGCGAAACTCATTCGTCTCGAACATGACAAATCTCCTCTATGAGAATATTGAACCCGGAAAAAATAAAAATGGAATTCTGAAAATATTCGACCTTTTCCATTTTAGCTTCTTCAATTTGAAATTTACCCTTCAGGTCTACAGGATATTATCTTTAATCTCCTTCGACAGATATGTCAACCGCTCGCAGCCGCCGGTCGTGACCCGGACCATATCCTCCAGCCGGACCCCGCCCCAACCGGGGATATAGACTCCCGGCTCCACCGTGAAAACCATCCCCTCTTCGATCACCGTCTTCCCCCGCGGAGAAATGACCGGATCTTCGTGGACGGCCAGCCCGACCCCATGCCCGGTCCCATGGCCAAAGTATTTCCCGTACCCGGCTTTCCCGATGATCTCCCGCGCCGCGGCATCGATTTCCCGTCCCGTCACGCCCGGCCGGACCGCTCGGATGGCTTTCTCCTGCGCCCGGCGCACGACCTCGTAAACCCGCTTTGTCTGCGCATCCGGCTTTCCCAGAATCAGGGTCTTGGTTTCGTCGGAGTGATATCCCCGGAACCGGGCCCCGAAATCAACGACCACGGTCTCGCCGCGGACCATTTTTTTTCCCGAGGCCGCACCATGGGGCAAGGCGGCCCGCCAGCCCGAGGCCACGATCGTGTCAAACGAAGGCTTCTCTCCTCCTTTTCGCCGGAACCGACATTCGAGGGCCGCGGCGACGGCCGTCTCCCGCAAGCCGGGTCTTGCCTTGAGAATCGTTTCCTTAAAGCTCTCTGCGGCGATCCGGACCGCCTTTTCGAGGCGGTCGATTTCCTCCGTCTCCTTTACGGCCCTCAGGCCGGAAAATTCGTCGGCCAAAGGAATAAGCGAAACACGGGGGAGCTTTTCCCGCAGCCTGCGGTAGCTTTCAAAATCCACCGCCCCCGCTTCGAACCCGATCCGGCGCCCCCGCAGGCCTTTCAAAACCCGGCTGACTTCGGGGATTTTTCGCCGGTACTGGAAAACCGAGGATTCGGCGACCTCGTTCTTGGCCTGCTCGGCGTACCGGGAATCGGTGAGAAAAATCCGCCCCTCCCGCGCCCAGATCAGGGCTCCGTCGCTGCCCGTAAACCCGCAGAGGTAGCGGATGTTCTCAACCCCCCAAAACAGGATAGCATCCAACTCTTTTCGGCGCATCAATTTTTCTAATCTTTGTTCCGCGATTCTCATAAGTCTCCTGAAGGGCTTCCCTTTTCCTTTTCCGGTCCCGCCTTTTCCAGCCATTTTTCCAGGGTGGCGATCATTTTCTCCCGCGCGGCGGATTCATTCCTTTTCCCCACTTTCTTCTGCAGGGCTTCGAATTTCTCCCGCACGGCTTCGTTCTGCGGGTCTTCGTTCAGGATCTTGCCGTAAATCTCCAGGGCCTTTTCCGGCTTTCCCTGCTTGATGAAGATCTCCGCCAGGGTATCCGTTTGGATTGCCAGACGGGCCGTTCTTACTCTCGCTTCGAGGCCCTCTTCTCTCGGCTCTCCCGCAGCGGATTCCGGCCGCGGCGAAACCGAAGGCCGGCGCAAGGCCGAAGCGTCCAGTTCCATTTCCGCGGCCGTCGGCTTCCTCCTGGAGATCTCCTGGGAAGTGAAATAAAGGGCGCGGCGAACCGCCTCGAGCGCCTTGTCCACATCCTTTCTTTCGTGGACGTACACCTTGCTCAGGAATTTGTAAACCGGCAGGCACGCCTCGATGACCGCCGAGACCTTTTCCAGTTCGGCTTTCGCCTCCGCCGGCATCTCCTTTTCCCAGTAGCACCTCCCCAGCAAGAGTCTCGCCGGGAGGTGGTCCGGGCTTTTGTCCAGGCCTTCCTTCAAGACCTCGATCGCCTCTTCAAGCCGGTTTTGAATCCGCAGGGTTTCAGCCCGGACGGCGAAATGCTGTTCCGCCGGCAGCGCGCCCCCTTCCATTTGAGAAAGCGGCGGAGGCTTTTGGGTATCTTTTGATTCTTCGTTCATCCGCTTTGAAATACCTCCCCGCGATCAGCCCGCCCGCTCGTAAATTTCCCTGACGCGCATAAGGTTTATCCGGTCGGCATCGGGGGTGTCCTTGGGCGTTTCCAGGATGATAGGGAGCCCGCGGAAGCGCCGGTAGCGGAGAAGATTCTTAAAACCCTGAAAACCGATCGTTCCTTGCCCGATGTGCGCATGGCGGTCCAGGCGGCTTCCCAGCGCTCCCTTCCCGTCGTTCAAATGAAGCAGCGCCAGTCTTGGCCAACCGATCGTCCGCGAAATTTCGTCCCCCAGCTCCGCCACTGCCCGCGGGGTCCGCAAATCGTACCCCGCCGCAAATCCGTGGCAGGAGTCGAAACAAACCCCTAAAGGATTCCCCCTGCCGGCGCCGGCGAGAATCATCGCCAGCTCTTCGAAGCGCCCGCCCAAAGAACTCCCCGCGCCCGACCCGTTTTCCAGAAGAACGGAAACCGCCGTCTTTCTCTTCAAGACCTCGCGCAGAGCGGAAATTACCCGTTTCAAAGCGGCCTCGCGGGGATTCCCTCCTGCGCTCCCGATGTGGGTTACCACAAACCTGGCCCCAAGCTGCTCCGCCCGCCGGATATCCAGATCCAAGCCTTTAATGGAACGCCGATATAAATTCTCATTCCCCGAGGCGAGGTTCAGAAGGTACGGCGTGTGCACCACGACCGGGTCTATTCCGGCCTCTTGAACTTGCCGGCGAAATTCGGCCGCCGCGGAAGCGCCAAGGGAAGTCGGCCTCCATCCTCTCGGGTTTCGGGAAAAAATTTGCAGGGCGGTGCAGCCCAGTTCCCTGGCGCGGAATACGGCCTCTTCCACTCCGCCGGCTATGGAAACGTGGACCCCCAGCCGGAGAGTTGCTACCTGGTCGGTTTTATTCATAAAATTATCATTTTTAATGAATATAATGAAGCGCTTCGACCCTTGTCAAGAATAAAAACGGCCTCCTTCGTAACCATTCAGTCACGGGTGGCCTGAAACAAGTTTTGTTGGGGCCTGGGGGTTCGGGCGGTACGCGCCGGAAGCATCGGCCGGG
>Ga0113563_10002288_pt1 | contig 11474 bp, 14 predicted proteins | sample Mud3Dept3metaG_FD_80117 | JGI IMG/M metagenome (GOLD analysis project Ga0113563, IMG submission 80117) | Freshwater wetland microbial communities from Ohio, USA, analyzing the effect of biotic and abiotic controls - Mud 3 Core 4 Depth 3... | ecosystem: Environmental > Aquatic > Freshwater >...
ACGGCCTCGACCTCGAGCCGGTGGCCGCGGCGGCCGCCCGGCTCGGCGTCGCCCTCGAGATCAACTGCCAGGCCGACCGGCTGGATCTCAACGACGCCGCCGCTCGCCTGGCGCACGAGCGGGGCGCGGGGATCGTGATCGCGACCGACGCGCACTCGCGCGCCGCCCTCGGCACGATGCGGTGGGGTGTCACGGTGGCGCGCCGGGCGTGGCTGCCCCCGGCGGCGATATGGAACACGCGCGGCCTCGAGGAGTTCAGGACGGGGCTGCGGCGCCACCGGTCAGCCCAGCCCACGCTTCGGTGACCGCTCCACCGCACGGGTTCGCCAGGTTGGGCCTCAGCCTCGCCCGAGGCCGCATTCGAGGAGTCTTGCCATGGATCCCATCGACGAGATCAAGGCGATCTACCACGCGACGACCGCGCGCACGATCCAGAAGGACCTCGCGCGCGCGATCGCACTGCTGAAGACGCTCGAAACCGAGGAGGAGCGCGAGAAGGCCGCTGTCTACATGGACGGCCTCGCGCAGATGCGGTCGGAATGGGCGCTCGAGCGCGCCGTCAAGGGCGCAGGGCCATCGCCTCGTCGGTGAGCGGTCAGACCAGCCCTGACGGACCGAGCCAACAGGCCCCGCCCTACTTTTGTCGCGAGGCGGCGGCGACCACGATCTTGCGCGCGGCCACGCGCACGCCCTCCGGCACGTTGCGGTCCACCGAGAGGGACTTGATGTCGCGGTCGTTCAGCCGGGTGATGAGCGGCATCGAGATGGCGAGCGGTGTCTTCGGGTTCCGCGCGAGCGCCGCCACCGTGCCGTAGTTCCGCATCCAGTGCCGCGTCGTGCCGATCACGCGCAGGACGTCCTCCGACACGTTCGTCATCCGGGCGAAGCCTTCCACCTCCGACTCGCTCAGCTTCGGGCAGCTGAGCACGGCGGCGGCCACGAGGCGATTGGGGTCGCGCACGAGCACGGTGCGCTGCTCGCGCGTCCCGCGCATGGCGAGCTTGACGCGCTCGATGACGGGGAGCGAGGACACCGGCACGCGGCGCGCCGGGCCCTCTTCCGCGGGCTCAGCCGGCGCGTCGTCGATCTGCAGCGCCACCTCGTCGAGCGCCCCAACCTCGATGAGCGGCGCGTCGGCCTCGAGCGACGGGATGTCGGACTCCGGCACCACCACGGTGAACTGCGCGCGCAGGTCCGGTGGCACGTCCGACCGCCGCAGCACCGCCGCCAGCCGCGGCGGCGGCACGGCCGCGAGCGTCGCCTGCGCCGCCGCGGCCACGTCCGGATCGGGATCGCGCACGAGCGCGGCCAGCAGGGCGAGCTGTTCGTGGGCCCGCGCCGGCAGCTCGCCCTGCGCCGCGAGCCGCCGCACGTCGGTCGGCGCCTCGCCGCGGCGAATCAACTCGAAGAGCGGGGCGTGGGTTGGCTCGAACGACATCGTGCTCACCGCACGACGAAGTCGGCGAGGGTCGCGCGGTCGATGCGGGCCCGCACGACCTGGCCCGAGCGGCCGAGACTGCGCCCCGCCTGCCCGTTGAGGGTGTAGGCGAGCGCGCCGGCATCGCCCACCGCCAGCTGCAGTACCTCGTCGGCGGCCAGCGCCACGCGCTCGCCGGGCTTCAGCACGCGGCTGAGCAGCACCGTGCTGTCCCCGCGCACCTCCACCCAGCACTCGGCCCGCGGCTCGAGGACGATGCGGAGCGCGCCGGCGGGCGCAGGCGGGGTCGGCCCGGCCGCGGTCGGCTGGGACGGAGAGGTGCCCTGACCAGTTGGCGTGGCAACCAGCGTGCCCGCCACCGGCGGGCCCGGCGAGAGGGCGGCCGGAGGCGTGGTGTCCGCACCGGACGCGGGCGCCGGCGCTGCCGGCAGGGGCGGTGGCGGCTCGGGCCGGGCCGAGGGGGACGGCGCCGGGCGCTCTGAGCCTCCGGAGGCAACCTCGGTCGCGGGGGTGGCGGGCCGCCGCCAGCCGAGATACGACAGCGCCGCCACGGTGAGCCCGCCGAGGAGCAGGGCGGCCACGAGCACCCACGGCCACAGCCGGTGCGACTCGACCGCGATCGGCTCGATGGCCTCCGGCGTGACCAGTTCCGGACGGGGCGCGTGCTGGGGAAAGGCGCGCTCGAACTCGCGCAGCTCCTCTTCCGGATCGAGACCCACCTCCGCCGCGAACGACCGCACGAAGGATCGCGAGAAGATGCCGCCAGGCAGCCGCGACGGGTCGTCGCGTTCGAGCGCCTCGAGGATGGCAACGGAGATCTTGGTGGAATCCGCGATCTGCCGGAGGGTCAGGCCCCGCCGCTCACGCGCCGTCCTGAGTCGCTCTCCGAAGCCCGTGGCTGCCGGCGACCCCGCTGCCGTCAGCCGCTTGTCCGCCGCCATGAATGGCCTACTCTATCAAGAAACCCTGACGGCCACGATCCGCCAGCGCGACGAACCTCCGCGGCACGCAGCGCGCGAGAGGACACCCGGAGGGCGGACCTCCTGGCCCGCCTGGACGCCAACCGATCCGACACGGCGCCCGCCGACATCACACGCCTCACGACCGCGTGTCGAGCTGCCCGGCGTCGCGCTCCCCCTCGGCTGCCGCACCGCGACGCCCGGCGAGCACCACCGCGAGTTCGGTCAGCGCGGCCCACAGGCACACGAGACCGAGCCCCGAAATCGCACCGCGCACGAAGAAGTTGCGCAGCAGCTCGCCGACGAGGGGCACGCCATCGACGAAGGCGTTCCGCTCCCAGAAGGCGGTCCACGGCACCACGAGCAGCAGGAGCCCCGCCTCCACGAAGTAGGTGAACAGGAGCAGCCGGCTCACGGGGTGGATGGATCACCTCCGCGGCCGGCCACGTTCATCAGACGTGCAACCCCGGCGGCCGCCTCGGCGTCGTCAGGCTGCCCGGCCTGGAGCTCGAGCCACACCGCCAGCGCCCGGTCGGGCTCTCCGACCCGCTCGAGCAGGGCCCCGAGCCGCCGCATCGCGTCGAGGCGATCGCGGTCGGTGACCTCCGGTGCCTGCACGACGCGCTCGAGCCACTCCACCGCCTCGGCAGAACGATCCTGCGCGTCGAGCGCCTCGGCCAGCATCGCGGCCGCACGCACCCGCCGCGCATGGTCGGCCGTCAGCGGCACGAGCAGCGCCTCGGCCTCGTCGGGCAGCAGGGCCTCGAGGAACGCGCGAGCCAGCCCGAGCTGCACCTCGGCATCGTCGGGGCTTCCCTCGCCGGTCGGCAGTGGCGCCTCGACGTGCTCGCGGCCACCCTGCGCGACGTCGAAGGGTCGTCCGACCCGATCCGTGGTCGGACCGGCGCCAGGCGGCATCGGCGCGCCCGCCATGTCGGTTCCCGGGCCGCTTCGGCTGCGCCTGCTCGGCGCCGACGGCGTGGCGCCCTCCAGGAGTGGTGGCGCGGGGCCCGGCGTTGGCGGCAGGGCAACGACGTCGATTGCGACATCCGGCGATGGCGACGGTGTTGCCGTCGAGGGCGATGCGCCGTCGTTACCGAACCACCCGTCCACACCAGCACCTGCCTGGTCCGCCTCCATGGGGCGGTCGGCCAGGTCGGCCACCGCACGCAGCAGGTCGCGCCGGGGATCCGGCGCCGGTTCGGCCATCGCGGGCGGGGGCTGCGCGGGTCGTGGTGGCGCGGCCATCCGCTCGAGCGCGGCGAGGTGCGCCGTGATGGCCGCGGCGTTGGCGGCACCCCCGGCCGCGGCGACCACCGCGCGCGCCTCGTCGAACGCCTTCCGGGCCTCGACGAGCAGCCGCTGCGACTGCAGCGCCTGCCCGAGCGCCACGAGCACCGGTGCGTTCTGCGGCTGCAGCTTTAGGATCTTCCGGTAGAAGCCGCTTGCGCGCGAGAAGAAGCCCTCCCGATGCAGCGCGCGCGCCACCTCGAGGTACCGTTCCGCGGCCAGGTCCGCGCGGCCGGCCCGCACGTACAGGTCGCCGAGCTCGTTGGCGGCCGCCTGGTCGCCGGGGTTGGCCTTGAGCAGCCGCAGGTACTCCCCGATCGCGGCCTCCACCTGGTTGTGGCGGGCCAACGTCTGTGCGCGGCGGCGTGCGTCGTCGCGGTCCATCATCGGGGTCACTGGCGGGCAGCCGTCGCGGCGGCCTCACGCGAGGGCGTCAATCGTATCAAACAGCGTCGGGGGCCTGAACGACCGCCGGTGCACCGGTGAGTAGCCGTGGGCGGCCACGGCGGCGAGGTGCTCGGCGGTGGCGTACCCCTTGTGGCGGTCGAACCCGTAGCGCGGATCGCCCGCGTGCAGCACCTGCATCGCGCGATCGCGAGTCACCTTGGCCACGATCGAGGCGGCGGCAATCGAGGCGCAGCACGCATCGCCATGGACGATCGGCCGCTGCGCGAGCGGGAGGTGCGGGAGTCGGAAGGCGTCCACGAGGACGAAGTCCGGCAGCGGGCAGATCGCGTCGATCGCGCGGCGCATGGCGCGCAGGGACGCCTGATGGATGTTGACGCGGTCGATCTCGGCGGGGTCGGCCTCACCCACGGCCCAGGCCAGAGCCCGGCTCGTGATCACATCGTAGAGACGCTCGCGCTGCCGCGCGGTGAGTTGCTTCGAGTCGCGCAGCCCCCGCACGTGACGCGCGGGGTCGAGCACAACCGCCGCGGCCATCACCGGCCCGGCGAGGCAACCGCGGCCGACCTCGTCGACGCCGGCGATGCGAACGAACCCGAGCCGCCGCAGACCGTTCTCGGCCGAGGCGGTGGCCCGGGTGCGGTGCACGCGGGTGTCGGTGAGCGGCCAGTGCCACACGGGAACGCCTTACGCCTTACGCCTTACGCCTTACGACGCCTTAGGCCTTGCGCCCTGCGCCTTACGGCGCCTTACGCCTTACGCCCTACGCCTTACGTCGCCCTGCGCCTTGCGCCCTACGCCTTACGACGCATAGCGCCTTGCGCCGTACGCCTTACGACGCCTTACGCCTTACGTCTGCGTCGTGCCTCGGACGCGGCGCGCCCGTTGGCGCACGGCGTGGGCGCCTACGAGGGACGACGTTGCTCCTTCATGCGCGCTGCCTTGCCCTTCAGCGCACGGAGGTAGTACAGCTTGGAGCGGCGCACGCGCGCGGTCCGGAGCACCTCGATCTTGTCGATGATCGGCGAGTGCAGCGGGAAGATGCGCTCCACGCCCTGGCCCGACGACACCTTGCGCACCGTGAAGGTCGTGCGGGCACCGCCGCGGCGCTGGCCGATCACGATCCCCTCGAACACCTGGATGCGCTCCTTGTCGCCCTCGCGCACCTTCACGTGCACCCGCACGGTGTCGCCCGTGCGGAGCACCGGGCGCTCGACGATCTGGGGCTGCTCCACGGCTTCAATCGCGTTCATCTGACGTGCTCCTTCTCCCGGCAGCGGGGGCCTCCCCCGCGCCGCCACGTTTCTTCACCAAGTCGTCCAGTATCGCACGCTCGCCCTCGTCGAGCGTGGCCGTCGCCAGCAGGTCGGGCCGGCGGTCGAGCGTGCGCCGGAGGGCCTCGCGGGTCCGCCAGCGCGCGATCGCGGCGTGGTGCCCCGACACGAGCACGTCGGGCACCGCCAGCCCGCGGAACGCCGCGGGCCGGGTGTAGTGCGGGCAGTCGAGCACGCCGCGCACGAACGAGTCCTGCTCGGCCGACTGCTCGTCCCCGAGCGCGCCCGGCAGCAGCCGGGCCACCGCGTCGAGCACCACGAGCGCGGGCAGCTCACCGCCCGACAGGACGTAGTCCCCGATCGAGATCTCCTCGGTGGCGAGCGCCTCGCAGACGCGCTCGTCCACCCCTTCGTAGCGGCCGCAGAGCACCACCACGTGCCCGAGGCCACTCAGCCGCCGGGCCTCCCGGTGCGTGAAGCGCGTCCCCGCGGGCGTCGGCAGCAGCACCGCGTCGGGGACACCGAAGGTCTCCCGGATGTACTCCATCGCCCGGAAGAACGGCTCCGGCTTCAGCACCATGCCCGGCCCGCCGCCAAACGGCGCGTCGTCAACGACGCGGTGCCGGTCGGTGGTGAAGTCGCGGAGGTCGTGCGTCCGCACCCTCACCAGTTCCCGTTCCACCGACCGCGCGAGGATCCCCTCGGCGAGCAGGCCCTCGACCATCCGCGGAAAGATCGTGACGATGTCGAACTGCACGGCGCGTCACGCGTTCAGGTCGAGCAGTCCATCGGGCGGCGCGATCACGATGCGGCCCGCCGCGGGATCGATCGACACGCAGATCTCCGCGGCGAGCGGCACGAGCACCTCGCCGCGCGCGCCGTGCACCACGAGCAGGCTCGACGCGCTCGCTCCATCCACCCGGGTCACCCGGCCGAGCACGGCGCCCTCCCGCGTCTCCACCGTGCACCCCACCAGCTCGTGGTGGCGGTAGACGCCCGGTGGCAGTGCGTCGAGCACCTCGAGCGGCACTCGCAACTCGGCGCGGCCCAGGGCCTCGGCGGCCTCGATCGCGTCGATGCCCTCGAAGACGACGAGCGGCCGGCCCTTGTGGGTGCGGACGTGCTCGATCTGCAACGGACGTCCGGCCCCGCCATCGGCCACGAAGACGACGTTGCCGGGGGCGAACCGCTCCTCCGGGAAATCCGTCTCGGGCTCGACGGCCACCTCGCCGCGCAGCCCGTGCGTCCGTGCGATGCGCCCGACGACGACCATCGCGTCCCAGCCGGGCGTGGTCATGCGCCCCCCTGCGGCCTGCGCCTGTCGAGTGCTTCAGGGCGGCCCCGCGTCCGGCTCGCAGCCTCCGACTGGCGGATCACAACCGTCAACACGGCGCAGTCTGCGGTCGGAATCCTAGTCCGCGGTGTTGCCGGGCGGGCCGTCGCGGAACTCGAGCTGCACGCGGGTACCGGCGCGCTCGGCCACGAGCCCCACGAGCGTGCGCAGCGCGGCCGCGGTGCGGCCCTGCCGGCCGATCACGCGGCCGAGGTCTCCCTCGGCCATGTGGAGCTCCAGCAGCGTCGTTCCGCGGTGCGACGACTGCACCACGACCACATCGTCGGGCTCGTCGGCGAGGGCGCGAGCCACGACCTCGACGACCGACCGGAGGTCGATCACGCCGTGGGCTCCGCCGGCGCCGAGGCCGCCGCAGCCGCCACCGCCGCCTCGTCGAGCTTGTGCCGCGCCACGAGGGTGCGGACCGTGTCGGAGGGCCGCGCCCCGGCCTTCAGCCAGAACGCGAGCCGCTCGCGGTCGATCTTCACCGACTCGGGCTTCGTCCGCGGATCGTAGGTGCCGAGGCTCTCCTTGAAGCTCCCCTCGCGCGGAGCACGGCCCTCGGTCACCACCATCCGGAAGAAGGGGCGCTTCTTGGCCCCCTCGCGGCGCATACGAATCGTCAACATTCCTGCTCCTGTTGGTTTTGAGTCTGGAGTCTTGAGTTCTGAGTTCTGAGTTCTGAGTTCTGAGTCTGGAGTTCTGAGTCCTGGTGGGCTCAGCCCTGCATCATCGATCGCAGGGCCGCCATCCGCTTCCGCATGCCCTTCCCGCTGCCGCCCCCGGCCCCGCCGATCACCTTCATCATCTTCTGCATCTGCACGAACTGCTTCAGCAGGCGGTTGACTTCCTCGACGGAGGTGCCGCTGCCACGGGCGATGCGCTTGCGCCGCGAGCCGTTGATGAGGTCGTGGCGGCGCCGCTCGAGCGGCGTCATCGAGTTGATGATCGCCTCCACGTGGGCGAGCTGCTTCTCGTCCACGCCCTCGGGGCCCATCTGCTGCTTGAGGTTTCCCATGCCCGGGATCATCCCGAGCAGGTTCTCGAGCGGGCCCATCTTCTTTATCGTGCGGAGCTGGTCGCGGAAGTCCTCGAGGGTGAATTGCTGCTTGCGGATCTTCTCCTCGAGCTTCGCCGCCTGGTCGTGGTCGATGGCCTGCTCGGCGCGCTCGATGAGCGAGAGCACGTCGCCCATGCCGAGCATGCGCGACACGACGCGGTCGGCGTGGAACGGCTCGAGGTCGGCCAGCCGCTCGCCGCTGCCGACGAAGGCGATGGGCACGCCCACGACCGAGACAACCGACAGGGCCGCGCCGCCGCGCGCGTCGCCGTCCATCTTCGTGAGAACGACGCCAGTGACGCCGACGCGGCGGTTGAACTCGCCGGCGCTCTTGATGGCGTCCTGCCCGGTCATCGCGTCGGCCACGTAGAGCAGGTCCACCGGCTGGGTGGCGTCCTTGATGGCCACCAGTTCGGTCATCAGCTCGTCGTCGATGTGGAGCCGGCCTGCCGTGTCGACGATCACCACGTCGAAGCCGCGGGTACGGGCGTCGTGCACGGCGCCGGTGGCACGCGACACCGGGTCGAGGTTGCCCTGCGGATCCCAGGCCGGCACGCTCGCCTGCGTCGCCACGACGTTCAGCTGTTGGATGGCCGCGGGCCGCCGCACGTCGGTGGAGACGAGGATCGGGTGGCGGCCCTGCTTCACGAACCAACGGGCGAGCTTGCCGCTCGTGGTGGTCTTGCCCGAGCCCTGGAGGCCGAGGAGCAGGATGACGCGCGGGCGCGCCGAGCTGGTGGGCAGGCCGCCCCGGGTGTCGCCGAAGAGCGCCAGCATCTCGTCGCGGACGATCCGGATCACCTGCTGGCCGGCGGTGAGGCTCCTGAGCACCTCCTGGTCCACGGCGCGGTCGCGCACGCGGTCCACGAAGGCCTTCACCACCTTGAAGTTGACGTCGGCCTCGAGCAGCGCCATGCGCAGTTCGCGCAGCGCCGCCTCCACCGTCTCGGGGGTCAGGCGCACCTCGCCCCGCAGCGACTTGAACACGTCCTGGAGGCGGGTGGTGAGCGAATCGAACATCGAGCTCGGCCAGGGGCAAATGGCGGGGCTGAAACCCGCCCCACGTAACGTCTGACGAAACGGTCACCGCGCGAGGAGGCACCGGGCCAGCGACACCGGCCGGACACACATCGGGCGGCACGCGTCGGGCACCCTGCGTGGTCCGGGGCCACCCGAACCGGGACGGCAGCGGTACACGTCCCGTAAGGCGCTCACGCGCAAACGCTTATCGTAACTGAGGGGCGGGGACAGCGTCAAACCGGCGTCACCGTGGCATCTGCGTGCGTGGTGCTCGGGCGGTGCGTCGCGCCGGCGGACCACCCGTCGCGTCACCGCCGGCCAGCCTGACGTGAGGGTGTGACCTGCGGGTTTCGCCACCACGAACGAGGCACGAGGAACCGACCAGGCACGGACCAGGCACGACGAACCAGGCACCAGGCACTGGCCGCGTTCTGACGGACCAGGCTACACCCGCGAGAGCCGGTGCCCGAGGTTGTCCTTCTTGGCCTTCAGGTAGCTCCTGGAGTGTTCGGACGGAGCCACCTCGAGCGGCACCGACTCGGAGACCGAGAGCCCGTAGCCCTCGAGCCCGATGAACTTGCGCGGGTTGTTGGTCAGCAGCCGCATGGAGCGTACGCCGAGGGCCCGGAGGATCTGCGCGCCGATGCCGTAGTCGCGCTGGTCGGCCTTGAACCCGAGTCGCTCGTTGGCCTCGACGGTATCGTACCCCTGATCCTGCAGCTCGTAGGCGCGGATCTTGTTGGCGAGGCCGATGCCGCGCCCCTCCTGGTTGAGGTACAGCAGGACGCCCCGGCCCTCCCCCGCGATGCGCTGCATGGCGGCCTCGAGCTGCAAGCCGCAGTCGCAGCGGGCCGAGTGGAACACGTCGCCCGTGAGGCACTTCGAGTGGACACGCACCAGCACGTCGCTCCCCTCGCCGACCTCGCCAGCCACGAGGGCCACGTGCGTTTCGCCGTCGATCACGCTCTCGAAGGCGTTCACCTGAAAGAGCCCGAACTCGGTGGGGAGCTTCGCCTCCGCCACGCGCCGCACGAGGCCCTCGGTCCGCATGCGGAAGCGAATCAGGTCGGCGATGGTGATCATCAGCAGGCCGTGCTTGTGCACGAACCGGGCGAGTTGCGGCACCCGCGCCATGGTGCCGTCCTTGTTCATCACTTCGCAGATCACCCCGGCGGGCGTCATCCCGGCGATCCGCGCCAGGTCGACGGCCGCCTCCGTCTGTCCGGCCCGCACGAGCACGCCCCCGTCCTTCGCGCGCAATGGGAACATGTGCCCCGGCCGCGCCAGGTCGTCGGGTTTCGTCGCCGGGTCGATGGCCGCCTGTACCGTCGCCGCGCGATCGGCCGCCGAGATGCCGGTGCTCGTGTGCTTCTTGGCCTCGATGGAGACGCAGAACGCCGTGCCGAGGCGGGCCGTGTTCTGGTTCACCATGAGCGGGACCTCGAGCTGGTCGAGCCGCTCGCCGGTCATGGCGAGGCAGATCAGGCCGCGGCCGTGGGTGGCCATGAAGTTGATCGCCTTGGAGGTCACCTTCTCGGCGGCAATCGTGAGATCCCCCTCGTTCTCACGGTCCTCGTCGTCGCACACCACGATCATCTCGCCGCGTCGGAACGCCTCCACCGCGTCCTCGATCGCGGCAAACGGCGAGCCGGTGCGGCGGCGGGCGGGGCGGCCGAGCGGGGTGGTCATGCGGTCTCCGGGGCGGGGACGGCGCCGGCAGGCGATGCGCCGGGCTGCGCGCGGAACACCTCCGCCGCCCGCAGCACGTACTTGCCGAGCACGTCGGCCTCGAGGTTCACGGGGCTGCCGGGGCGCACGGCGCGCAGGTTCGTGTGCTCCCACGTGAAGGGGATGATCTGGACGTCGAAGCTGGCCTCGCCGAGCGCGGCCACCGTGAGGCTGATCCCGTCGACGGCCACCGAGCCCTTGGGAATCAGCAGCGGCGCGAGCGCGGGCGGGTAGGCGATGGCGATGCGATAGAACTCGCCTTCCTGCACGACCGCGCGCACCTCGCCGGTGGCGTCGACGTGCCCGAGCACGAAGTGCCCGCCGAGGCGGCTGTCGGCCCGCAGCGGCCGCTCGAGGTTCACGAGCCCGCCTGGCTCGAGCGCCCCGAGGCTCGTCACGCGCAGCGTCTCGGGGGAGACCTCGGTGGCGATCTCGCCGTCACCGGCGGCCACCACGGTGAGGCACACGCCGTTGTGACTGATGCTGTCGCCTGCCGAGAGGTCGGCCGCGAGTGCCGTCGCGATGCGCAGGCGCACGCCGCCCGGCATCTGCTCCCGCGCGGTGACCCGCCCCACGTCCTCAATGAGTCCGGTGAACATCCCCTACCAATACCACGTCGGCCCCGCAGGGCTCGACGCCGGTGATGAGGCCGGCCAGATCCGCCGGCACGTCCCAGGGCACCCCGCCCTCGCCAATCACGTGCGGGGTGACGATCGCGATCACGCGATCCACCAACCCAGCCTCCCATGCCGCCCGCTGCACGGTGGGCCCGCCCTCGAGCAGGACCGAACGGACGTCGCTTGCCGCGAGCGCGTCGAGCACCTCGCTCCACGCACCGGTCGGCGTGGCCACGATCTCGGCGCCCGCCTCCCGCAGCGCCGAGACGGCCGCCGGCTTACGCGCGCACGCGGCCTCTGTGGTCGCCACGAGCACGGGGCCACACGCGAGCGTGCCGAACACCCGCGCG
>Ga0113563_10002289_pt1 | contig 11473 bp, 8 predicted proteins | sample Mud3Dept3metaG_FD_80117 | JGI IMG/M metagenome (GOLD analysis project Ga0113563, IMG submission 80117) | Freshwater wetland microbial communities from Ohio, USA, analyzing the effect of biotic and abiotic controls - Mud 3 Core 4 Depth 3... | ecosystem: Environmental > Aquatic > Freshwater >...
AGATCCCGGCCCTATGGGGGAAAGAAAAATCCTCTCTAGAGAGGACGTCACAACATATTGAAGCGAAAATGCCTTGTCAAGAAGTTTTTGCCTGTGAATTTGAGATGTTTCCTAGTGAAAGGCTCTGGAAGTCAAAGAATTTTTTCGAAGATTTCGAAGGCAGCCACCACCGCTTTGCTTTGCGTTGTCAGATGTGTGGTAGGCTTTCCACTCAGATCGAATTCCCTGATCAGGGGATCATCCGGGATAATTCCCGAAAGTTGAAGCCCGAACTCCTTTGCGCTTTTCTGAATATCCGCTTCCTGATTCTCCTTAGCCTGGTTCACCAGGAATGCCTTTTTCCTGATGTTGAGCGGGAGTTCTTGGGTAAGTTCGAGGATCCTGGCAGACGCCTGAATTCCTCTCCGGCTCGGATCCGAAACAATAAGGAGGAGATCGATGTTGTTGGTCGTTAGCCGGCTGATGTGCTCCATTCCTGCTTCATTGTCCACAACGACATAGGCGTAATTCTTGATCAACCGGTCCAGGTAATTGGTCAGAAGCGTGTTGGCGGCGCAGTAGCAGCCAGGCCCCTCAGGCCTTCCCATAACCACAAGATCGTATCCCTTGGCCTCCACCAGGGCCTGTTCCAGTTTCATTTCCATAAAAATGTCTTTGGTTATTCCGGCGGCAACACCCTTTTTCATCTCTTCGCGCGCATCCCCAAGAGTTTCCTCCACCTCTAAACCGAGAACTTCGTTGAGGTTGGCGTTGGCGTCCGCATCCACTGCGAGAACAGGCACTTTTCCTTTATCCACCAGGTACTTCACCAGTAAACCGGCGACCGTTGTTTTGCCTGTTCCTCCTTTTCCCGCCAGACCAATTGAGTAAGCCATTATGTCCTCCACCTTGGGAAATTTTAGTTGCCATCCACTCAAGATTTTTCTAATATTCAGGCACCGTTAAACCAAGAAAACACCCCACTATGAGCCACCGCAAAGACATTTGGGCAGAGGTGTCCAGGAACTTAGAATTTAAGATGAGCAAAGGGGAATTCAAGACCTGGTTCTCCCGTGTCTCGTTACTCCGATATGATGCCGAAGTCGTGGTTCTTGGGGTGCCCAATAAGTTCGTGGCAAACTGGTTAAATGACAACTACTTAATTGACATTAAGAAGTCATTCAAAAAAATCACCAGGACTTCTCCGAGCGTCTACTTTTCCTGTGATCATGGCACACCGCAAAGAGAACTGCGTGAGGCTGAAAAATCAGAAACCTATTTGAAGCGCCGGCTGAATGCCTCAATGACCTTTGATAATTTCATCACAGGGGACTGCAACCGCTTCGCCTGGTCCTCAGCACAAGAGGTTGCTGAGAAGAGAACGGAGGACTATAATTTATTGTATCTTTATTGCGTGAACGGGCTAGGAAAAAGCCACCTCCTCCATGCGGTCGGAAATCATCGCCTCAAGAAGAACCCCCGCTGTCGTTTGAGGTATCTTTGTTCAGATGCGTTCAGTTCGGATTTTACCTACTCCATAAAGAGCGACAGGCTCGTTGATTTTAGGTCGGAATTCTCTAACCTCGATCTTCTCCTCTTTGATGATATCCATCATCTGGCTAATCGCGAGAAGACTCAAGAGGAATTTCTCTCTATTTTCGATACCCTCCACAGTCAGAAGAAACAGCTTGTAATCAGCGGCGAGAGCGCACCGAATAAACTGAGAAACATCAACCCGGAGTTGAAGTCGCGCCTTGGCTGGGGTCTTCTGGTGGAGATTCGCGATCCGGATAATAATCTCAAGATCTCCATCATCCAGAAAAAGGCTGCTGAGGAGAACTTGACTCTACCCGAGGACGTGGTGTTTTTCCTTTCCAACTCGAGCAGCGACATCAAAAACCTTTTAAAGAACATGGTTCGCGTACAAACTTTCGCGTCGCTCCACGACGGGCCTGTGACCATTTCGACGGTCAAAGCTTTAATGAGAGACAGAAATAAAAGCGACATCAACCTTGAAGATATTATGACCACCACGGCCGGATATTTCAATATTTCCATGAGTGACCTTCTCTCCAAAAAAAAGAACCGCGTCTTCTCGTATCCTCGACAACTCGCCATGTATCTGGCTAGAAAATATACGGATCTCTCTTTTAAAGAGATTGGTTACTCGTTCAGTCATAACGATCACTCCACTGTGATCTACGCGCTCAGAAAGATCGAAATAGAAAAGGATGCGGACAAAAAAGTTCGGAACGACCTCGGTAGAATCCAGAGTCTCCTGGGTTGATATTTTAACGGTAAGTTTTCCCGTGATTGGATATCAGGTTGGGGCTTCATAGATCGGAGTATAGAATATAAAGGATACACTTCATAAAACCTTTTAAAAGCGTTAATATTTTAAAAGAAAATATTTCCAGTAATTCTAATAGGTTATTTTAGTTTTAAACAAACCAACACCCATAATGATGTATGGTGATTAGAAGATCTTGGAGGTAATTATGGAAATAAGAATAGACAAAGATGAATTAATGAAAGCGGTGTCCAGAGTGCAGAGCATCATCGAGAAAAGAAGCAATATGCCTATTCTCTCCATGATTCTTCTTTCAGCTCAAGAATCATCGATACAGATCTCCGCAACGGATCTTGAGATAAGTCTACAGCAACAAATCCCGGCGGAAGTGACTAAACAGGGAAATGTCACCATCTCAGGAAGAAAGCTTTTTGAGATTTTAAAGGAGAGTACTCACCCGAGTATTCATATTAAGGAAAAGGAGAACAACTGGGTTTTCATTTCCGATGAACGGGCGAAATACAATCTAGCGTCTCTTTCAGCGGAGGAGTACCCGGTCTTTGTGGAGCCAGCGGACGTTCCTATGGCTAAACTTAACAGCGAGCTCCTGAGAGAAATGATCGACAAAACAATCTACTCCGTTACACTTGAAGAGGCCGGTTTCAAGCTCTCGGGTATTTTTACAGAGAAAGTCGTGCGTGAAGGAAAGACCTATCTCCGAATGGTGTCCACTGACGGACACCGCCTGTCTCTGATCGACAAGGAGGTTCAGGATATAGAGAAGCTCAAGTTAGACGGGGGAGTCATGATTCCAAAAAAGGGAATGGCGGAACTCAGTAAACTGGCAAGCGAAGGAGGAGCGCTCGAAATCGGCTTCGAGCAGAGCAATTGTGTTGCGAGAAAGGAGGACGCCTTGATTATGATCCGGTTACTTGAAAGCAAGTTTCCGGACTACAGCGCTGTGATCCCGAAGAAGATTAAAGGGGTGGTCAAAGTCGGAAGGGAAGATCTCCTGAACGGGATGAAGAAAATGATCATTCTTGCAACAGAGACCTACAGGGGCGTGAAGGTGAGCCTAGACAAAGGAGCTCTGGAGTTGGTCTCTATTAACCCCGACCTGGGGGATGCTCAAGAGAAGCTGGAGGTAGAATATAAGGGTGAGCGGCTGGAAGCAGGGTTTAATCCGCGCTATTTCATTGATGTGCTCCAGAATATGGCCACAGAAGTTGTGGAACTGGGTTTTATTGACAATTCGAGTCCCTGCATTATTAAGGGAAAAGATGATGAGGGATTTCTCGGTTTGATTATGCCTATGAGGCTCTAAAATGGCGGATCGAAATTTAAGTTACGGTGCAGCGGACATTAAGGTTTTAGAGGGTCTTGCGGCGGTCCGCAAAAGGCCGGCTATGTATATCGGGAACACGGCCTTTGAAGGATTGCATCACCTGGTTTACGAAGTTGTGGACAACAGTATTGATGAGGCGCTGGCGGATTACTGCAGCTTCATCGACATCAAGATCCTCGCGGACAACAGCGTCGTGGTCTTTGACAACGGTCGCGGCATTCCCGTGGATATGCACGAAACCGAGCATGTTCCTGCGCTCGAAGTGGTGATGACCAAGCTGCATGCCGGAGGCAAATTCGACAACAAGAGCTACAAGGTTTCGGGAGGTCTGCACGGGGTAGGGGTTTCAGTGGTCAATGCCTTGGCGGAATTTCTGGAAGTGGAAGTGTACCGGGACGGCAAGATCTATTTCCAGCGCTTTGAGAGGGGCGACAAGGCCACGGAGCTGAAAGTGATCGGCGAGACGGCCAAGAAGGGCACGAAGATCCATTTCAAGCCCGATCCGGAAGTTTTTGAAACCATGGACTTTGACTTTGAAACACTCTCGCGCCGAATGAGGGAACTCGCTTTTCTGACCCATGGTGTCAAGATACAGATCGCGGACGACCGAACCGGCAAATCCAAAGAGTTCATGTACGAAGGGGGGATCAAGGCTTTTGTTCAGTATCTCAACAAAAGCAAGGCTGCGCTTCACCCGGAACCTGTCTACATCAGCGGGGAAAAGAGCAATGTGGTGATAGAGGTGTCGTTTCAGTACAACGATTCCTACAATGAAATCATCTGTGCCTTTGCAAACAACATAAACACCAGGGAAGGAGGAAGCCACCTGATCGGATTCAAATCCGCTTTGACCAGGGGCATCAATCAGTACCTGTCCAGTTCACCTCTGTCCAAATCCTTCAAAGAAAAGCTCACCGGAGACGATGTGAGGGAGGGCTTGACCGCGGTGGTGAGCGTCAAACTCCCAAACCCCCAGTATGAAGGCCAGACCAAGAGCAAGCTCGGGAACAGCGAAGTCAAGGGCCTCATGGAGACTCTGGTAAACGAAGGGCTCAGTGTGTTTTTTGAAGAGAACCCCTCGGTGGCCAAAGCGATTGTCTCCAAGGTGGTTGATGCGGCCAGGGCTCGAGAGGCCGCTCGAAAAGCCAAAGAGCTGGCCAGACGAAAAGGGGTGCTTGCCGACTTCTCTCTGCCCGGGAAGCTGGCCGACTGTCAGGAGAGAGATCCGGAAAGAAGCGAAGTGTTCATAGTGGAAGGGGATTCGGCCGGCGGCTCTGCCAAGCAAGGGAGAGACAGAAGATTTCAGGCCATTTTACCCCTGAAGGGGAAGATCCTTAATGTGGAGAAATCCCGGTTTGACAAGATGATGTCGAGCGATGAGATCAAGACCATGATCGCTGCGCTCGGCACAGGAATCGGAGACAAGGAATACGACGTTCACCGCCTTCGTTACCACAAGGTGATCATTATGACGGATGCGGATGTGGACGGGGCTCATATTCGCACCCTCCTTCTGACCTTCTTTTTCCGTCAAATGCCGGATCTGATTGAACAGGGACACCTGTACGTGGCCCAGCCGCCGCTCTACCGAGTAGCGGACGGGAAGAAGGAACAGTACGTGAAGGACGAGGAGACCTTCAATGAGCTCATCATCAAAAGAATTGCCGAGAAAGAACGGCTCCTCGTGGAGAAAAAGGATGATGTGTCAGGCCAGAAACTGAGTGTTTTTCTCAAAAACCTGATCCGGTATTACGACAATGTGAAAGAGCTCGAGAGAAGAGGGTACAGCGAGCGATTCATCGAGTTCATTGCCTCTTACGCCGTCAAAGACAAGGATTTCTACAAGACGAAGGAGTCTATGGAGGTGTTCATCCAGCGCCTGAGCGATGCCGGTTTTGACGTGCGGGACCTGCGCCTCGGGGAGGGCGGACACTACGAGTTCGGTGTTTCGGACCCGAACAACGGAGGGCACCATTTCACAATCGAGTGGGACTTCTTTGTGTCCCCGCAACTGAGGCGAGTGATGGAGATCGCACGCCAGCTCAAGGACTACAGAGGCCGTGAGTTTAAGCTCGACGGAGTGGCGGATGGAAAAGCGATCTCCGATTGGCCTTCGCTGCTCGATGAACTGATGAACAGGGGCAAGAGTGGCCTGAGCATTCAGCGATACAAGGGCCTCGGGGAGATGAATCCAGCCCAGCTCTGGGACACCACCATGGATCCTGAAAAAAGAAGCCTCCTTCGCGTGAGGGTCGAAGACGTGGTTGAGGCGGACGAGATCTTCAATATCCTCATGGGCGACAAGGTGGAACCGAGGAGAGAGTTCATCTACAACAATGCGCTTGAAGTGAAGGAACTGGACATCTAGCAGGCCGATGAAGAACGCCCGTCTGAGGCGTTACCTTCATTCCTCCTCGTTGCGGCGTACTGGTCTGTACGCCTTACTCCTCGGAATTTCAGGTGCCTGGTATCTGGACCTTTTTGATCAGCCGGCAAGTCCGTGTGTGTGAGCAAGCAACTGATTTTGGTCTGAGAAAAGCACTCTCGTATCCCGCAGCAGATAGCGGGCAGTATAACGCCAAGAGGGAACGTTTTTTCGGCTGACACTCTTGGTTTTTTGTTATTGATTGATTCAGGAGTTGTTCCTATGAATGCCAATCCAGCGTTGGACATGGTCAATATTGAAGAGGAGATGAAGAAATCCTATCTCGAGTACTCCATGAGCGTCATTGTGGGAAGAGCGCTTCCAGATGTACGCGACGGTCTGAAGCCGGTGCACCGCCGCGTGCTCTACGCCATGCACGACATGAAGAACTATTTCAACCGGCCCTACAAGAAATCAGCAAGGGTTGTCGGAGATGTGATCGGGAAGTTTCATCCTCACGGCGATGCCGCGGTTTACGACACCATTGTCCGGCTGGCTCAGGATTTTTCCATGAGATATCCCCTGGTCGACGGGCAGGGGAACTTCGGCTCTGTGGACGGGGATCCACCGGCGGCCATGCGGTACACGGAAGTCCGGATGACTCGCCTGGCCCAGAACTTCCTGGATGACATCGACAAGGAGACCGTGGATTTCACCCCGAACTATGACGGCTCCCTTGAGGAACCCGCTCTCCTACCCACCTCCATTCCTAACTTGCTCGTGAACGGATCCTCCGGCATTGCCGTGGGCATGGCCACCAACATCCCCCCCCACAACCTCTCGGAGGTGACGCTGGCTGTCGAAAGGGTGATTGATGATCCGGAGGCCAGCGTCAAAGACCTGATGAGGATTGTCCCCGGTCCGGATTTTCCGACCGCCGGGTTCATCCTGGCCACAGCCGGCATCAAGGAAGCCTATGAGACAGGCAAGGGCATCATCAAGATCAGGGCCAGGGCATTCATTGAAAAGGTCGGACAAAACAGAGAACGGATCATTATCTCTGAAATCCCCTTCATGGTGAACAAGGCCAAACTCCTGGAGCGGATCGCAGATCTGGTGAAAGAAAAAAAGGTGGAGGGAGTGGCGGACATCCGGGACGAATCGGACCGCGACGGCATGAGGATCGCTGTGGACGTTAGGCGGGAAGGAAATGCCCTGGTCATCATGAATCGGTTGTACAAGTACACCCAGATGGAAGTCTCCTTCGGGATCATCCTTCTCGCGATCGTCAAAAGCAGGCCCCAAGTGCTCAATCTCAAGGAAATGCTCGTTCTGTTCGTCGAGCACCGGCGGGAGATCATCGTCAGGAGGACGATTTATGATCTCAAGAAAGCGGAGGAAAGAGCCCACATCCTGGAAGGCTTGAAAAAGGCCCTGGACGCCCTGGATGAGATCATCGAAGCCATCCGGTCTTCCGCAGACCCTAAAGAAGCGAAATCCCGGCTCATAGCGGATTTTTCTCTCACCGAGGTGCAAGCTCAAGCCATCCTGGACATGAGGCTTCAGAGGCTGACCGGGCTTGAAAGAGAAAAGATCCACTCCGAGTACCAGGAGCTCCTAAAAAATATCTCCCAGTACAAGGCGATCCTGGCCAGTCCTGCCATGGTGCTTCAGATCATCAAGGACGAGATGAAGCAAATCCGGGAAAGCTTTGGAGACGAGCGGCGGACCGAAATCCTACACGAGGCCGGTCAGATTGATGTGGAGGACCTCATTGCCGAAGAGGACATGGTGGTCACGATCAGCCATGAAGGTTACATCAAGAGGAATCCCATCAGCCTTTACAGAGCCCAGCGACGGGGGGGCAAGGGCCTGACAGGCGCCAGACCCAAGGAAGAGGACTTTGTGGAGATGCTCTTTGTGGCCTCATCGCACGATTACTTGCTCTTCTTCACCAACAAAGGCCGAGTGTACTGGAAAAAGGTTCATGAGGTCCCGGAAGCAGGCCGGATGTCCCGCGGAAAAGCGATCGTCAACCTTCTGGAGCTTCAGAAGGGGGAACGGGTTGCGACCACGCTGTCTGTGAGGACCTTTGAAGAGAACAAGTATGTGGTCATGGCCACGAAAGACGGGCTCGTGAAGAAGACCGAACTCACGGCCTATGCCAACCCGAGAACAGGGGGCATTGTCGCCATCAAGATCAACGAGGAGGACGAGCTGATCGGGGCCAGAGTCTCGACCGGGTCCCAGGATATATTTCTCACCACCCGGAAGGGGAAATCGATCCGCTTCAATGAGGATGAAATCCGTGAAATGGGTCGTGTGGCCGCAGGCAACATCGGCATCCGCATGGAGTCCGGCGACCAGGTGGTGGGAATGGATGTGCTTGGGGAAGGCGCCACGATCCTCACGGTCACGGAGAACGGCTTCGGAAAGAGGACGCGCACTGAGGAATATAGGGTCCAGGGAAGAGGAGGCAAGGGAATTCTGACCATCAAGACCACTCAGAGAAATGGCCTTGTGGTTTACGCATGTCAGGTGACGGATCCGGATCAGCTCATGATCATTACTGAACAGGGCAAGATCATCCGTCTGAAGGTAGCGGACATCTCAGTGATCGGAAGAAATACCCAGGGGGTCAAGCTGATCGATCTTGCGGAAAGAGAAAAAGTTGTTGCTGTGGCCAAGGTGATTGAAGAATAAGAAAGGATACAGAAGACAGGAGACAGCATACAAAAGCAGAGACGAAACGTGCATGAACTCCTTCAGCCTGATCTTTTGAAGAAGCGTTTAGCGGGCTCGCTCTTTTCATCCCATATCCACTATCAGGCCTCAATCGATTCCACCAATGCCCTGGCCAAGACGCTGGCCGGCCAAGGGGCTCCGGGAGGTACACTCGTCATCACCGAGGAGCAAATCGCAGGTCGTGGGCGAAGAGGCAGATCCTGGGTTTCCCCTGCCGGTGCCAATTTGCTCTTTACCGTGCTCCTGAGACCGCCCATGGAGGCCGACCGGGTCTTTGTGCTGACCATGGTCTTGGCCTTAGCAGGGCTCAAAGCGGTCAAGAAGGTTACGGGCGTAAAAGCCATGATCAAGTGGCCGAATGATCTCTATGTGGGCGCAAAGAAACTCGCAGGCATCCTGACGGAGTTCTCCGTAAAAAAAAATCGGATCGACTGGGCTGTGATGGGCATGGGGATAAACGTGGGCTGGCACCCTGAGACGCCGGAGGGAAGCGGAGCGCCTGCAACAAGCCTCCTGGAGGAAACAGGACAAAGGGTTTCAAGAAACGATTTGCTTTTCGAGATCCTGACAGGACTTGAAACTCTTTACAGGGATGTTGTCCGAGGAAACATGAGAGCGCTCTACGAGGAATACAATCAGAAGTGCCTAGTCCTGGGAAAAGCCGTTGTCATTGAATCCGAGAGGGAGCGAATCGAGGGAAGAGCATTAAGAATTGACGACTCCGGGGCCCTGATCATTGAGGATGCCAAAGGGGACGAGCGGCGAATTCTCACCGGCGATGTGTCCTTGCGTTTAAGCACCACCTATTCTTGAGATAGGCCATCTTCTCTCCCGAAGGTGTTCTCAATCCAATCCCGAATTTCATCTCTCACGCGCCGGAAAACATCCAGGTTTTCCTCATCAGTGCCGGCGACGGATGCAGGATCTTGAAACCCCTTGTGAAGCGCCTTCCGGCCACCCGGGAAAAAAGGACATGCCTCTTTGGCGTGGTCGCAGACCGTCACCACATAATCCAGATCCTGATCTATGAATTGATCCACACTCTTTGAACGGTGGTCCGAGATATCGATGCCGATTTCCAGCATGACACGGACGGCATAGGGACTCACGGTTGAGGGTTCTGTTCCTGCGCTGAAGGCGAGGTACCGGTCACTGTAAAGAGCGTTCACAAATCCTTCGGCCATGTGAGACCGAGCTGAGTTGCGGGTGCATATAAACAGAATTTTTCTGCGCGTAAGGTTCTTCATGTGCGATCCTCCTGCTTCTACTGTAAGAGGACCTTTGCGGTTTTCAATAGAGGGGGACAAAAGCCTAACAAAATCTTTACACAAGTTTAACTCGATGCTAACATGCTCATATTACATAGAAAACAATTTTGTTTTCTGAGAGAACCATGGCCAAGCAGAAGATTCTCGCTATCGACGACGAAGAAGACATTCTGGAACTTCTCCGATTCAATCTCACCAAAGAAGGGTTCGCCGTGGTCTGCGCGGTATCCGGCGAAGAAGCCTTGAAAACGGCACTATCCCAACGACCTGATCTGATTCTTCTTGATCTCCTGCTGCCAGGCATGGACGGTCTAGAAGTGGCGAAACGTCTTAAAAGTGATCCCTCCACCAAGGAAATCCCTGTGATTATGGTTACGGCCAAAGGCGAAGAAACCGACATCGTGACCGGCCTCGAGGTCGGTGCCGAGGACTACATCACCAAGCCTTTCAGCCGCAAGGTTCTAATTGCCCGGGTGCGGGCGGTGCTCAGGAGAAAGGCCTCCAGCCCGGCCGATGACCAGGAAGTCGTGTCTGTCCACGATCTCACGATTCATCCTGGGCGGAGGGAAGTGCTGGTGAAAGGAAAGCCCGTGGTACTGACGTTTACGGAATTCGGAATCCTGAATTTTCTTGCCAGGAGACCGGGCTGGGTGTTCACCCGTTCCCAGATCGTGGACGCCGTCAAGGGTGATGAGTATTTCGTGACCGACCGCGCTGTGGACGTGCAGATTGTGGGGCTGAGAAAAAAACTCGGCAGCGCCGCAAAAGTCATTGAGACCGTGCGCGGCGTGGGATACCGTTTCAAGGAATAGAGCATGGCCAAAAAGAAAAGCCTTCTCTGGCATCTCTTTTTTTCTTACCTGCTCATTACCCTCCTTTCGCTGGTGGCCGTGACATGGTACGCAACCGCGTCTATCAAGAAGTATTTACTGAAAGAGGTAGAGGCGGAGCTGGAAGAGAGAGCACTCTTGTTCAGTCCCATGCTCCTGCAGCATCTCAGCCCTCTCGATGAAAGAGCCATTGATAGTCTGTGCAAGACGGTCGGCCAAGCTGCTTCAACGCGCGTCACTGTTGTGCTGCCCTGGGGCAAGGTGATCGGCGATTCTGACAATGATCCTGCACGGATGGACAATCATCTCGACAGGCCGGAAGTTGCCGCTGCTCTGGAAGGGCCGCGGGGAGTCTCCGCCAGGTACTCTCCGACACTGGGCAAGGAGATGATGTACCTGGCTCTGCCTCTAAAGAAAGATCTGCGCACTCAGGGCATTATTCGGACTGCCATCTCCGTGGATCATATCGATAAGACCCTCGACTCCATTGAGAGGAGAATCGCTTTTGCCGGTCTCATTATCGCCGTCCTTGCGGCCCTGCTCAGCCTTCTCCTTTCCCACCGCATTCGCCGGCCGATCGAGGAGATCAAGAGAGGGGCAGAGTCTTTTTCGCGAGGGGAATTCGATGTCCGCTTGCCTAGTTCGGGGCTG
>Ga0113563_10002290_pt1 | contig 11473 bp, 15 predicted proteins | sample Mud3Dept3metaG_FD_80117 | JGI IMG/M metagenome (GOLD analysis project Ga0113563, IMG submission 80117) | Freshwater wetland microbial communities from Ohio, USA, analyzing the effect of biotic and abiotic controls - Mud 3 Core 4 Depth 3... | ecosystem: Environmental > Aquatic > Freshwater >...
CGGTGACGGACACCGCGTACTCGCATGCGCCACACCGAAAGAGCTTGTTCGACGTGAGCCATGCCTTGGGACTCCCGCAGTCCGGGCATCGAAAGCCCTCGGGCCACCGCAGCTTCACCAGGTAGTCCCAACAGGCCTCCTCCGTGGAGAACTGGCGGCTGAATTCGGCTGCCGTTCGCGGGTACTCCATGGCCCCCAACTACAGCCCATGGGGGCAACTCAAGTCAAGGTAATACCCCACTGCTATCTACAGGTTGATAGACTCTTGCGCCGTCGTTCCTACTTCTCTACAATGCCACCCTGCGAGGCCCCTATGTCCTTCTCGATTCGCCTCTACCTTCACATCCATGGCATGACATTCGTCGTTTGTCTACTCAGCCTGACGAGCTCCATGGCGAGCGCTGACAGTCTTTGGAGTGGGGCGTGGGTTCTACGTGAGCCCCCACAAGGAGGTCGCCTCATAATGACAGTGGAGGAGGTGGGCATCGGATGGAATCTTACCTACAAGGTTGACGGCCCGGATGCACCGGTGAGCACCGTCTCGACCGTCCTAACGCCGCTCGACGGCAAGGACGTTCCTCTATTGGTCAATGGCAAGCCATCGGGCCAAACAATGGGGATAAAAAAGGTCGATAACCATCACACGGTCACGATCCTGAGGTTTAGAGGGAAGGAGACGGGTATCTCGAAGGCGGAGATCTCGCCCGATGGCAAGGTCCTTAAGATCGAGACCGATTACGCGGACTGGAACCCCATCGGAAAAGAGATCCAGTACTGGGACAGGCAGTAATGACAATCTCGTCGCGCTCCGAATGAGCAACGCACCGAGGTGCCTGAAGCGGTCGTCCCGTTGTCCAGGGGGCAGAAGGTCGCTATTTATAGAGAATATTGCCATTAAGCCGCACACTCAAGCCCGGCTCCCGCATTACGTCAAAAGGCAGGTGCAGGACTCAACGGATAGCTTCCCATACGTGACGGCTGCCCCGAACGCGACAGCGTGTCTGTCGAAGAAGCGACCATCTCCAATATAATGTGGGAGATTGCCGCGATTGTGGAAATGATCGAACGGAATAGTCTTTGTACGAAGCAAGACCTCTACGATATCATCACCGAGTATCACCGCAAGAATCCCCATGTCGGCATTCCTGAGATTGCTTCCCTGAGCCGTGCCTGTTGACCGGAACTGAAAACAAGATCGTCGACGATATTCTCGAACTGCTCAACAGCACGGGCTAACTTCGCATCAGTCACAAAACCTGCTAAAACGGCTGGGCCGGATCATTGAGATAGGACAGCGGGTGGCGAAGGGCACGACGCACGAACAAGGCGACGGTAAGGGATCAATTCATATACTCAGCAGGCAGCAATATGGGCCACACTTGGATGCCTGAAGAACGAGCGGACCAGTGCGGGGCGGCGTGCCGTCTCGGCGAGTTGTGTTGTGATGGGTCGTCCAGCCACCCTGAACCCCACGCAATGGGCGGCGCTGGGGCGTGACTTGCGACACGAGCCGCAGAAATTCGGTCATGCTGGTCATCTGTGGGACGGCAAGCTGCTCGCGACGCATCTGCGCCTGCGCTACGGGGGGCGCCAGTGCCACCGCCTCTTCGGCCCCATGGGATTCCGGCTGCGCAAGCCCCAACCTCAAGTTGCCCAGTCCGACCCGGACAAGGTCGCGGCGTTTAAAAAAACTGCATCGCCTGGCCCGGCGTGGGGGTGTTGAACTCTGGAGCGTGGACGAATGCCACTTCCAACAACATGGCACCCGGTGCCGCATGTGGGTGCCGCCCGCGATCAAGGATCCGGTCCTCCTCCATACACCCACCCGCAAGTCGGTCGCCTGTTTTGGGGCCGTCCGTTTGCGCACCGGCACGGTCATCCGCTCTCGGTGCGCCACGTTCAACGCGGCCACGTTCGAGACCTTTCTGAAGACGCCGTTGCGACATCGCTCCCGCGACACGCGCATGGTGCTGGTGCTGGACAATGCCCGAGACCACCACGCGGGCCTGCGCAACCCGTGGCTTCGAAAATATCGCGCCGTGCTCACCCTGCTATTTCTGCCGGCGGACAGTCCGCAGCTGGCCCCCGTCGAGCGCGTCTGGAAGCTGGCCCGCCGCCTGGCGACGCACAACCGGTTCTTCGCCACCTTGGACGACGTGCTGACCGCCGTCGCCCTATGCTTCGACCGCTGGAGAACACCCAATTCGGTGTTACGGAGATTATGCGGCAGAAGTGAAGACGCTATGTTTAACGGCTCCTCTTCGCCCATTCCCACGGCGACAAAGGCTGCGGATCGGCCCACAACTCCTTCCACTCCTTTCGCACTTCGTTCTCTATCCCTTCCAGCACCGTATCCCCTGGCGCATACTTCCGGCGCCGCCAGAAAAATCCCTCCCGAACCAATTCAGATTGCGCATGCGTGCATCAGGAAAGGCCACATCTCCCAGTAGCCGGTGGTACCTGTTCAATGCTAGGATCCGACCCTTGATGTGTTGAACTGACGTAGGGGAACTGGTACCCGGAAGATTTCGGTTGGCCGTCGAGTATTTCAGCGGCGTGGAGATATTGAAGCGTCGGCGTCAAGAGGGGACCGTATGAAAACGTTTCAGGTGCGACAAAGCATTCATTATGATCTGATGATAGCCGCGGGCACGGAACAGGAAGCGATTCTAAAGGCTGGGGGTATCCCATTGACTCAGTGGGAGGCCGAGCGTACCGAGATCACGGCCGAGTTGATCGATGAAACGGAAGAATTGGACGAATACTGACGCCCACGATACGGGGCGTCCTCTTATTGGCTCTGGTCTCCTGTGCGCCCGACTCGCTCGGACACCCACTGCCCATCTCAATGATCCTGCCTAACCGCACTAGCAGGTTGAGGGACTCCTCTAGCCCACTTCTGCTTCGCCGCAATCTTGTACTTGATCCCCTCGTATGCGGCTCGTGACAGAATCTTCTTCTGCACCAGTTCCTCTTTCCGCTGGTATGGTCGGCCCTTGATGATCTTCTCGGTGTAAGCCTCGCCAATACCAGGGAGTGCATTGAGTTGTTCGTTACTAGGCGTGTTGAGGTTGAGGAGATCGGTTTTCTCGGCGGCGACGAGGACAAGGCCCGAACCAAGCGGGACGGAAACAAGAAACCCCATGACGGCAAGCAAAAAGCATGTTCCGACGAGTACACGTAGATCGGCCATGATGACACCTCCTTGCCATTCAGCCTCTGAACGTCCGCTCTGTGAGCAGAATAGCGGCACGTGACGTGGGGCGAAAGTCACGAAGAAAGTACTTCGGAGGAGGGATAGCCTTGGGGCCATTTCTGCAATGGCTGCAATCTCCCACATGTTGGAGACCGTCGCTTACTCGACGGACATGCTGTCGCGTTTGGGGCAGTCGTCAATCATGGCGTAACCTTATCTAGGTCAAAGGTTGCGTGCGGCTGCGCGATCAGTCCTTACTACACGCAACTTTCCAAACAGTTTGACCAACACCGCCTGGCATGACTGGTATCCACTTACCAACTTGTGAATTGGTATACACCACTGTTCCACTTCCCATATTTCCCGAGAATTCCTTGAGCGCAAGCACCCGACTGCGCGCTTCTGCGCAGTCGAATTCCCATTGTTCCTTGGCGCTTAAAAACCTGACGCCCCCCACAGTTTGCACAGACTTGTAATCGTAGAATTGCCACATCTTTACCAGATTGCTGTTACGGCGTATGGTGGCTGGATCCACGTATACAGTCTTTCCTGCTTCGTCGCCGTCACTCACCCTTACCCACTCCGCATACGCAAGTCCACTACTCAGCACCAGAAGCACGAAAAGGAACAGTTGTTTCATGTGAATCCCTCGATGAGCCATGGTCGCCCATTTGCTTTTCAGCTTCGATTCCCGTGCCAGCTTTTGCGCTTCGACAATCTGTGCCGAAGTCATGCGACCTGCGGTCTTATCTCGATTTCCTGCTGCTAGTTCTTCGGCGCGTCACCCGTCGAGTTGACCTCTGCGACCTTGTACCACATGTATGTATGCACATAATCCTGCGTCACGCCAACCCCAAATTCATAGAACCCTCAGAAGTTGTTCTGCGCACCCGGCACCCTGCGCTACGGCTTTCTCATACCACGCGGCGCTAGGGCATCGTCCTTTGGGACGCCCAGGCTGTTGGCATAGAACAAGCCTATATTCTACTACGCGGCGGCATGTCTCTGCTTTGCAGAGGTTTGCACTCTCGCAAAGCCGGTGCACCGTTGCCGCGGTGATAGGCATTCTCGCCTGTATTGAACCCCTCCCACACTGCGCAGCAAAACAGACGAACGACAACACGAGGTCGACAGGGAGCAATTGTCACTCATGGGATCATCTCCTAGGTTCTCACACCAATCGTTTCAAAAAGTGCTGAAGTCGATCGTGGGTGTGCGGCTCTATTAGAAAATTCTCCATCGCAACTCCCCCCCGACCGACCATCGCCCCACTGCTTCAGAAATCTCGATGCGTTGCTCAATTGGGAATGAGACCGTAAGTGAACGAGCTTCTCCTCGTCGCATGGCCAAATCGCCAGAAAATCGAAGGCCGGCACAGGGAGATTCCATACAATGCCTTGGCCTTGACCTTGGAATGGACCCACTCTAATGGTAACGGACCATTGGAGTGGGAAACGACGATAGGAACGAACGAGGAAGAGCATGGGGGTGGCCTCACAAGGTAGGCACATTGTAGTAGGGTGACAAAGGGAGGTATGAGGGTCTGGGGGAATGGTGATCGCTATCGCACCAGGCTTACGAGGGGCATGGGTTAAAGGGCCCTCGACTGGACTGCGTGCGCGATCCGTTGAGTTTCAAAGTGGATGAACGGTACTGTACGGGCTATTCGCCTGCCCTTCACCAAGCTCGTGCCCCGTATGACCCGGCAGCTCACCAGGTTAAGCCTCTCCCTATTTGTTGCCGCTGAATAAGCCTCTCCGTACTCTTTCCAGAAATTACGCTTACGCGTGCCACGCGCGTCGTTTCACTTATCTCCGGTACACCACGGTAATCCGGGCAAGAAAGTCGATGAGTTCGGCGATATGTCGTCGGATTGCGCTCCGGTCTTCTCGTGCGGCCGCTTGCTCCAAAGCGGCTCCTATCACACTGATGGCGTCGAACCCATATCCCCCTCCGTCCCCTTTCATGCGATGACCGATGGTTTTAATCTGCTCAAGGTTACTTTCTCTCAACGCGGTTTCAAGTGTCTGCACGTCACGTCGACGGTTCTCTAGAAATTCTGGGACGATTTCTTCAAGGCCTTGGTCGATGTATACAGTGATGACGTTCTCAGCGCTTCTGTTGGGTTCCGTAATCATGAAGTATGCCGTCCTTTGCAAGCCTGGAGAACTTCCAGGAGAGTGTGCTTCTTGATGGGTTTGGTCATATGGGCATCGCAGCCGGCATCGAGAATCTTGACCCCGTCCTCTTTCAGTGCCAGAGCAGTCAAGGCAATCATCTGTGTGGAGAGAGATCATGCTCCTGCTCCCAGGCTCGGATTGCATGTGTAGCTTCATAGCCATCCATCACCGGCATCTGCATGTCCATCAGGACGAGGTCGTAGTTGCCGGACTTGAATTGCTCCAACGCGCTGGCTCCGTGACCCGCGATATCAAGGTGATACGGGTTCTGCTTCAAATAGGAACGGACCAGCATCTGATTGTCTGAGGAATCTTCTGCCAATAAGATGCGAAGCGCCCTGAGTTCGGTTGAAGATGTGGGAGCAACTGATGCGAACCCAGCCGTGTGTTGGGTACCCTTAGAACGGTCGAAGGCGATGCTGATGGTCTGGAGCAGGTCCGATCTCCTGATGGGTTTGGTCAAGTAGCCGCCGAGCCCCATGTCGTAGGCGCGGGCGATATTGTCGGCCCAATGGTCAGAAGCCAGCATCACAATCGTCGGACCCTATGCTCTACCAGAATGGCGACGTTCGTGAAATTGGAGAGCGCTTCTCGCAGCAGGGCCATCTCCTGTCGGTTATCCTCAATGGCAAGAATGGCAAGGATGATCATAGATCGCTTCTCCTTCGCGTCCCTCTCACAGATGCCCGACCCTATCTCACTGCGTCGGGCGGCCGGCCGCTCCCGTATGGCTGAGGATGGCTTCCAGCAACGTCGTTCTCTTGATGGGTTTGGCCAAGACGCCATTGCACCCGGCAGCCTTGATCCGTCGCTTGTCTTCAGGATATGCGTAGGCCGTCACCGCAAGAATCGGCGTCGGCGGAATGCCATGCCTCTTTTCCCATTCCCTGATGGTCGCAGTCGTGGTAAAGCCGTCCATCACAGGCATGTGTATGTCCATCAGCACGAGATCGTACCGACCGACGGTTACCATGTCACAGGCGATGCGCCCATTTCCCGCGATGTCCACCCTGTAAGGCGTCGCTTTCAGATAAGCCTTTATCAGAAGCTGATTGTCAGGCGAGTCCTCCACAACCAGGATTCTTAGCGGTCGGTGATCCTCCAATGCCACGGGTGTCTCGACCTGCTTGGGCAACGGGGACAGACCTTGCTTTCGTCTATGTGCGATCGTGAGCGCGCGACGGAACTCAGACCGTTTAATGGGTTTTTCCAAATATCCAGCCAGACCCAGGTCGTAGGTGCGGGCGACCTCACCGGACCGGTCCATGGACACCCCGAAATCCGACGTGAGCATCAAGATGGCTATGTCTTTCAGGGACGGATCCGCTCTGATCCGTTCGGCAACCTCGAATCCGTTTAGATCGGGCATGCGGGAGTCGAGCAGCACAAATTCGTATGGCTCGCCGGCCTCCCGCGCCCGTTTCAGCTCGGTCAGCGCGGTCAGACCGTCCGGTGCTTCCTCCACCAGCATGGCCCAAGCGGTCAGAGCCTCCCGAGCAATGAGTCGGTTCGTCGCGTTATCATCCACGACCAGCACGCGAAGGGCATTCAAGTCCGTGGGGATGGAGAGTGCGGCTTCCGGAGACTCCGGCTCGACGTCGAATCGCAGCGCACACGAGATGGTGCTTCCTTGGCCAACTGTACTCTCGGCCCAGATGCGGCCGCCCATCAGGGTGGCGAGTTGCTTACAGATGGCGAGACCCAGGCCAGTACCACCATATTTGCGCGCGGTGGAGGCGTGCGCCTGCGTGAAACTTTCGAAAATTGATTCCAGCTTATCTGTAGGAATGCCGATCCCGGTGTCAGTGACCGAGAAGAGCAGCGCGCCTGGTTCGGAGATTTCTGGATTCGGCACCACGCGCAATTCTATGGAACCCTGCTCTGTGAACTTGATGGCATTGCCGACAAGATTGACCAGAATCTGCTGGAGACGGGTCGGATCACCATAGAGGAATCGGGGGACCGCCGGCGACACGTAGCAGGTTGGCTCCACATTCTTATCGCGGGCCCGCAGGGCCAGCAGGTCGATCACGTTGTCAATCACGTCCTGCAGATCGAAGTGGACCCGTTCTAGCTCGACTTGCTTCGCTTCCACCTTGGAGAGATCGAGGATGTCGTTCAACAGGGTCATGAGATTCTGGCCGGCGTTTCGGAAGATGCGCACATACTTGCCCTGTTCGTCGGTAAGGGGTGTCTCCCCCAGCAAGTCGGCCATTCCGACTATCGCGTTCATCGGCGTGCGAATCTCATGACTCATGTTGGCCAGAAATTCGCTCTTGGCCCTAGTGGCCTTTTCAGCCATTTCTTTCGCCTGAAGCAACTCTTCCTGAATCCGCTTCCGTTCCGTGATCAGTTCCGTGAACATGATGATCCCGCCGATGGCCCCCTTCTGGTCATACCAGGGCCGCACCTCCCACCGCAGCCAGTCGGTGTGACCGTTCGCTCGCATAAAAGGATCTTCTTCCCGCCGTTCAATCGCGCCGGCCAGACATCGTTGATGGATGTCCTGCCACTCTCTCATTTCACGGATTTCAGGGAACACGTCGTAATGGTGCTGCCCGATGATATCCCGCGTGCCAAGCTGATAATCCTGATACCAGCGCTGACTGACGGCCACGTAGCGAAGCTGCCGGTCGAGCATCGCCACAGCGGCCGGTATGTGCTCGACGAAGGATTGCAACAGTGCCCGACTGTGTTCGAGCGACTGAACCTCCCTTTTGCGCTCCTGCTCAGCTGCAATTCGCGAGGCGAACACCTGCAAAATAGGAATCATCAGCTTCCCGTCCGGCATCGGCTTGTTGTCCATGAGGGCGATATGGCCAATCACCCGGCCTGTCCTGTCCGCAACCGGTACCCCACAATAGCTGACAACCCCTAAGTCGGCGATCAAGCGGACATGGGGATAGATCTCACGAAGCTGATCCGGATGGTGGATGGCCTGCCCTGTTAACACTGTCTCGCAGGGGGAGCCAGCTGGCACCATAAACGGTTGAAGGAAGGCTCCAGATCCCCAGGCGGCGATGGATCGAAACTTCGCCCCTTCAGCATCCATCTCAGAAAGGTAGGCGTACTGGACGTTGAATGCCGTGGCCATACGGCGGACAAAAGCAGAAAAAAATTCTCCCCCCGTCTGCGTCACAATCCCTTCGACCACCGCCATCAGCGCATCCTCTCGTTTTTTGCGTTCTGTAATGTCATTGGTCACAGCGAGGTGTTCTGTGTACCCGGTGACAGGATTTCGAAAGGGCACGGCATAGGTCTCCATCCAACGGGAGGCCCCCTTGAGACCTTGAACTTTAAACTGGAGCGTTCGCTCATGACCATCGATCACGTCATAATGCATGCTCATGAACGCGGCACGATGCTCAGGGAGAACGAAGTCGAACATCGAATGACCAAGCGCGTCCTGCTCGCTACGCGCCTCAATGAATCTCAGCCCGACAGGATTCATCTGCAGCAATGTTCCATCGGGAGCAATACGGTTGATGCAGCTGGGTCCTGTATCTAACATAAGCATGTTGAGCAATTCCTGCTCCCCTCGTTTCTTCTCCACTTGCTTGAACGCGGTAACGTCTTCGCAGGCAATGAGAGCGACTGGAATCTCAGCGCCTCGCCCAATTCGAACCGTCTCACTGACCCAGATCACGGTTCCATCTTTCTTCACCATCCGGAAAGTCCACCAGGCCATGCAGGATGGATTGCCGAAGGCTTCAGCCAAGTTTCGGACTACCGCATCCTTGTCTTCCTCATAAAAGACCGCGAGGATGGAGTGCCCGACCAGTTCCTCAGGTGTGTATCCCAACTGTGTTGCACCAAAACTGTTGACGGAAAGCACCGTACCTTCTTGATTCACCGTGAAGTGCATGAACGGGGTTTCGCTGTAGAGGGCACGGAACCGTTCTTCGCTTTCCCGTACGGTCTCTTCCATGCGCTTGAGGTCGGTCTTGTCGCGTTGCAGGGATTGATTGGCAACCGCGAGCTCGGCCGTGCGCTCGGCGACACGCACCTCTAAATCCGTCAGCAGCCGTTTTCGTTCAACGGCAGTGCACAGGGAATGATAGAGCAGCGCCCCATCGTATCGTCCCTTCACGATGTAGTCTTGAGCCCCGATGCGGATTCCTTCCATCGCTAGCCGCTCGTCATCCAGGCCCGTCATGATGACCACCGGAATCCCCGGTGCCCACTCTTGCACCCGTACGAGCGTGTCGAGGCCGGCGCTGTCGGGCACGTTGGGATCAAAAAGTATCGCGTCGAAACGCCCTGCGGTCAGGCATGTGCTTGCGGCTGACAGCCGATCCACATGCACCACCCGAATGGCGACACTCGTGATAGCAGCGAGAGCTGCTCGCAGCAGGGTCATCTCCTCCCGGCTGTCCTCGATGACAAGGATGATCATAGGCCGATTTCCGCTTCCGTTCCTCTAGCGAGATGCGGGAAAACTCGCTCGCTCATTAGATAAGACACGAAGAAAACACGGTTTTCGTTGGAATACGTGAAATGACTCAGTATGGGCAGTTCGCCTTCCTTGATCGACGCACATGGAGTTTTGAGCAAATTGGAGATCATTTCGAACACCGAAACCCACGCTTTGCAAGAGACAAAATGTTTCTCCGCAGCCTGCTATTGAATCGTTTCTGCTGATCGATTTGATATGGTGGACAGATATTTGAGGCCGCGCTTGAAGACCGTCGGCGTGTCGATCATTCCGCTTGCCCCACCGCTGCCGTAGATAGCGGACGCGCCGTTCATACCTCCATAATCAAGCTTGTGGTCGCTCGCGCATGAACCCGTGTTGTCGCGCGACAGCCGCGGCTCATGAAAGAGTAGTTTTCCCAGAACCGGTTTCCAGAGGTCGAACATTATGGTGATTGAGAATGGTTGAATGGGTTCACCAAACTGTTGCTCTTCGAGAGAGGTGCGATGGCGCTGGGGTCGAGAGAGGAAGTCTCTTGTTGTTGCCAGAGCCACCAAGGAGTCAGTAGAATCAGGACAAACGCAAGACCTTCGCATATCCGACGTTGGCCGGTAGTTCGCGGGGTCACGATGAAGCCGGTCATGATCTGCCGTCTCATGCTGAAGTTCAGGTATGTTCGCCAGTCCTTCATGCCACTGCGCTCTCACCTCGGAGACGGCATCTTGCCCCAGGATGCAGGAGGAGGTCTTACGTTGTCCGAACGACAACTCACGATAACCCGACAGCTGTCAACAGCCCAGGCAATTCGTTATTCACGCCGTCAGCGTCCGGTCGCTGTCATAAGGAGTCAGAATTTGAGCCTCACAGTTTTACCCATCCCCGTTAGCGGACTATTGCAGAGGACGGGCAGCCGGAGCCTCGTAGATAGGAGGGCGAATCGGCAACACAAGCGAGAGGCGAGAGACGGCTGAGACTTGTAAGATTTGCGTGTTGGGATTTTTGCCATCTCACGCCCGTCGCGCGAGGCATTGATCCCTTATCTACCAAGACCACTTTTAGGATCGTTTGATCGTATACGCTTGTGATTGTGGGCAGTCGACGCTGTACGCGCGCGTACCGGTTCCGCGTGAACGCCTGGGCATCACGTGTCACGGGTGTTGGGGACGAGAGAGAGGGTGCCGGCTTGTTTAGCCCTATTGCGGCCTTCTTGCTTGGCTTGATAGAGCGCTTGATCCGCCGCTTTAATTAAATCGGTGGGAGAGTTGTTTCGGCTGGGAATCGTACTAGCGAAGCCTGCGCTGATGGTGGTACAGCCACCGTCGGAGTGCGTAATGCCGAGGCCCTCAATTCGCTGCCGAAGCGTTTCCGCCACTTGTGCCGCCCCGTCCGTACGGGTACCGGGAAGCACAATCACGAATTCATCACCGCCGTAGCGAGCGACGAGATCGCCTGGTCTGTTAACGGCGCCCGAGATTGCAGCGGCAACCTGCCGGAGGCATTCATCGCCCGACGTATGGCCGAGAGCATCGTTGTAGGACTTGAACCGATCAATGTCGAGCATGATCAGAGAGAGCGGCGTCAATTCGCGGACGGCACGACGCCATTCCTGGTCCAGGAAATCGTCAAATTGTCGGCGGTTGGTAATGCCGATAAGGCCGTCAAGACAGGACAGACGCAGTAACA
>Ga0113563_10002292_pt1 | contig 11471 bp, 9 predicted proteins | sample Mud3Dept3metaG_FD_80117 | JGI IMG/M metagenome (GOLD analysis project Ga0113563, IMG submission 80117) | Freshwater wetland microbial communities from Ohio, USA, analyzing the effect of biotic and abiotic controls - Mud 3 Core 4 Depth 3... | ecosystem: Environmental > Aquatic > Freshwater >...
AGTCGTAAACGTCCAGCCGCCCAACTACGCGACCGTCAGGTTCGAGGATGGCACGGTCGAGCGCTACAAAATTCCCAAAGACCAGAAATTCATGATCGATGGCGTTGCAAAGACGGCGTTCGAACTCAAACCTGGTATGAAAATAACCGCGACGCGTGTTGTTACCGCGCCCGTGGTGGAAGTCACAGAGCAGAAGCAGATCACGGGAACCGCGCCGCCTCCGCCGCCTCCGCCGGCGGCGACGCCTCCCATGGAAGGGGCACTATTGATCCTGGAACGGGCTCCTCGCCCCGCGCCGGTGCCCGCGGCTGTCCCGACAACGCTGACGCAGCCTGCCCCGGAACCGGCTCCGGCCCCGGCTGTGAAGAAACTGCCTAAGACCGGGAGCATAGTTCCCCTGATGGGATTGCTGGGATTACTTTTCACGGGAGCTTCATTCGGAGTGAGACTGCTCCGCCGCTCCTGACTCAATACCAACGACCAAATCCCGGCTGTCTTTCGAGACAGCCGGGAATAAGTTGTGTGCGGGCTGTTCTGAAATCCGGGACCTTGACATTTCCCGGATTGTCACGTTTGATTGCCAAGGTACTGCGATTCAGACAGTGAAGCATAATTCTGCGGGGTAACGAGGTGCTGTTCGACAGCGAATTGGATAAGCTCTGCGGAATTCTTGAATCCGAGCTGTTCCATCATTCGATACTTGTGAAAGGCAATGGTCCTCATGCTCACATCCAGAATATAAGCTGCTTCCTTCATGGGGCGCCCTTCGGCCAATAGCTGCAGCACCTCGCGCTGTCGCGGCGTCAGCTCTTTTGAATGATGCGTGCCCTCGGGGTTTCGGATGAAGGAATCCTCCATTTTCCTGCTGATCGCCGGTGTGACAAACGACCTGCCACGGAGCGCCTCGCGGAGCGCCTTGACCAGTTCAGAGGCTGCAGAGGTTTTCAGCACGTAGGCCAATGCGCCGGCCCGGATCGCTTCGGTCGCCAGGTCCGGGTCTTCATACATCGTCAGGAAGATAAGCTTGACGTTGGGCAACAGCGTCCTCAATTGCCTGCAGGTTTCCAGGCCGTTCAGCACAGGCATTGCGAAGTCGAGGACGATGGCATCCGGCTTAAGCGCAGGCGCCTTCTTAAGCAGGGTTCGCCCATCTGCAAATATGCCCAGAACTTCGAATTCCGGCTCCAACAGCTTCTGGCAAGCTTGCGCAAGCAGCGTGTGATCATCAGCCAGCAGAACACGTGGTTTCGTCATGACCCCCTCCGGTTTCCTCGTACATGAAACTGCTGCCGTGATTCCCTGGGCATCACGATGCAATCACAGCTTTTATGGGCTCACTATCGCAGCCCGGAGGTGTCTGAGTATATTGTACTTTGGTGAAGTATGCGGAATTCACAGGGTATGACGCAGACTCGAACGGATTGAATCTGTGTCAGAAAAGCCGGTTTCAGGAAACGGATTCAGCCAGTGTACCTTCCTGCCGGATGCTGTAAAAACTGACAGTTCCAATCTCCATGACTTTCTATAATATTGACTCGTATGTTGCCGATTCCAAAACGGTCATTGCGCCGGCCGGAGCGCCATGACTGTCGCGAAAAGTCCGGGAGCCCTCGAACTGAAGAATTTTCGTTTCGGTAAGAAAGAACAAGAACTCGGAGAAACTAATAGATCAAGCTTAAAATGGAGACAGATTATGAAAAAGCTGAGCTTTCTCTCAATGATATTGCTTTTGCTCGTTGCGTACAACGCCATGGCGCAGGATGTTCGCTACAACTTCGAACAGAGCGCCAATTTTTCAAATTACAAAACCTATAATTGGGTAACAATCAAGGAAGCGGAAAAGCTCGACAGCATGAGGGACGGCCAAATCAAGGCTGCGATTGACGCCGAGCTCGCAAAGAAGGGTTTGACCAGGACCGACGGAGAAAAGCCGGACCTCCTGATTGCCTACCAGGCTGCAGTACAACAAGAAAAAGAGTTCTACTCATACACCAGCGGGGGGTATGGGGGCTTTCGAGGCGGCTGGTACGGTGCGGGAGGAATGAGCACAACTTCCGGGTCGACGTCGACCATTTTGATCGGGCAGCTGGGCGTGGACATTTACGACGCGGCATCACAGAAGATCATTTGGCGCGGGCTGGCGAGCAAAACCATCGATCAAAAAGCCAACCCGGAGAAGCAGCAGAAGAACCTCGCCAAGGCGATGGCGAAACTTCTTAAGAATTATCCTCCGCCGGTAAAAAAATAGCTCCTCGGCTGCACCAGGAGTACGCCGGTACCAGGTTCCGTCGACGCTGCATTCTCCGGATCCGGCAATATCCGCTGCCGTTCCCGATGGAGCCTGGTGCGATTTTTCTTCGATTCGGCAGATGCCAGTTCGGCAGATGCCAGTAAGAATAGCCAAGTCTTCAAGCACGTTCAGAGGCCTGCCCATAAGGAGCGCCTGCTAACGCATGTTCAATTCCCAAAGGATGCAAGGAGGAGAAATCGTGAGATTTTGCAGAATCGCATTGGTGGTAGGGACTGTCGCCTGTCTGGTCACCGCGCTCGCGTGGACACAGGCTCTAAATGACAAAGACACGCAGGCTTATGTCGATCTGTTGCGGAAAGACCTCCGCACGCAGAAGCAGTCCCTTGTGGATCAGGCCATGGGCCTCGAGGCGGCGCAAAAGGCGCAGTTCTGGAGCATCTACGGCGGATATCAGAAGGCGCTCGATGCGATTTGGGACCTGCGGGTCGCCAATATCAAGAAGTTTGCCGACAACTTTGACAAAATGACGGATCCGGTTGCCGACGAACTGGCCAACACAATGCTCAACATCGAGGGGCAGAGAACAGCTCTTCGCAAAAAATATTACGCGGAATATAAGACGCAAATGGGAGCACGCGTGGCCGCTCGTTTTCTCCAGGCGGAAGCCACAATCGGGGCCATGATGGACATCCAGATCGGCACCCTGATCCCCATCATTCAGTAAACGGCAGCCGTCGCCGGCAAAATCCGGATGTCGGCATTTGAGGGGAGGCGCATTTCGCCGCAAGCAAGCCGTGCGTGGAGATTATACACAACGTCAATAGGTGCGCGGCACGATTCGAGAGTTGGTATGCATCCGGGGCAGGCAGGATCGAGCGCATTTTCACCACAGGGACCACGGAGGTGCAATGCCGCTATTCCTGCCCGGGGGCCAGCGCTTCGCGTTGCGCCATTCACATCCGGGAGCGGCGGGAAAGTCGCCACTGTAACGGATTCCATGCGCGTGTTTGATGGCTTTCACGCCGCTCCCGGATGTGAACGGCAGCCGAAGGCCGCGACGTGATCTCTGTGGTTCATTTTTGCTTTTTTCCCGACCGCAATTCGGTCCGAACAACTGTCGGGACTCACGTGGCTGTATATGGCATGGATAGCTGTCGCCTGCCCGTTGCTGGATTGCAGGATAAGTGACAAACCGCTACCTAGAATCGGGGGAACCCCATGAAACACTTCCATCGAGGTGACATGATCCGGGCGCTCGCGGCATTGCTGCTGGCAGGCGGCCTGGCTATTGCCCAGGCAGGCTCAAAACCAGCCGCACAAAAGCCGAAAGCGCAGGATAATCAGACCAGCCAACCCTCCAACCGGGATTTGAATATCCGGGCTTATATCGAGTTGCTGCGATCGGATGTAAAGGCGCAGGCAACCGCGATCATCGCCGAGGTCATGCAGTTCAACGACGATGACGCGGTGAAGTTCTGGCCCATCTATCGTGAATTCGAACTGGATCTCTCGAAACTCGGAGATGAGAGAGTGGCGCTGATCATGAAGTATGCGGACAACTACGAAAACATGACCGACGCAGCTGCCGACCAATTGGCGCAGGCAGTGTTCAAGCTGGAGCAAGCTCGCCAAGATCTCAAGATGAGGTATTACGAGCGCATCAAGAAGGCACTTACGGCGAAGGATGCGGCCCGCTTTGTGCAAGTCCTGAACCAGATTCTCATGCTAACCGACCTGCAGGTTGCCTCCGAGCTGCCGGTCATCAAGTAATCGCAAGGAGACTCGATATGATGCGTTCCACAGTTCGCCTTGTTGGTGCGGCGCTCCTCCTCTGGGCCTGTGCGGCCCGGGCAGACACGCTCGTGTTGCGCAACGGCAAGAAGCTGGATGGGGTTTTTCTCGGCGCGAATTCCCGCCAGATTGATTTCATGACGCCCGACGGGCAGACGCAGCACATTCCCATCACGAATATCGTCAGCATCAGCTTCAGCGCGCCTGCGACCGCGGCTGCAGCTCCGGCTCAGGCTCCGGCCCCGGCCACCGCTCCCGCCGCAAAGCGGCCGCCCGTCACTATTCCGCAGGGAACTCCGATTCAGGTGCGCACGATCGAGACCATCGACGTGGACGCCTCCCAGGCCGGCATGAAATTCAGGGCCTCCATCGACGATGCGATCCTGGTCGGCGGCAGCGTGGTCGTGCCGCGCGGGGCGGCGGTAACGCTGCAGGCCGCCAAGGTCCAGCAATCCGGGTCGATGAAAGGCAGCGACCTGATCCAACTCAATATCAACAGTATCATGATCAATGGCAAACCACACGCAGTGACAACCACCTTCCAGGAGGTCAAAGGCGGTTCGGAGGGAAAGAGCACTGCGAGGAAAACCATCGGCGGTGCGGGGCTGGGCGCCATTATCGGCGGGATTGCCGGTGGGGGCGCGGGCGCTGCCATCGGTGCGGCGGCCGGGGGCGTCACGGGCCTGGTCATCTCGCGTGCCGGGGAACAGCACCTCAAGGTCCCGGCTGAATCCCGCCTGGAGTTCCGGCTCGAATCCGCAGTGACGATTCAGATCCAGTGATCCGTAGCCACCGGGCACTGATTGGGGAGCGTGAAGTAGAAGGTGACACCCCGGCCCGGATTGTTCGCAAACCAAATGCGACCCTTGTGGGATTCGATGGGAAGGGGACCGCTTACGCGTCCGATCTTTCCGACAGCCTGGGGCTGGCCATGCGGCGAAACAGGCGGTCGCGGTCGCTATCGAAGTGGTACAGTTTGGCAACTTGGATGCGCTTGGCGAGGAAACTGCACGCGAGGACGGCCAAGAGCATTCCGGCTATCGGCCCGGCCCAGTAAATCCACCAGCCCTGCCACTGCCCGGAGATGACCGATGGGCCAAGGCTGCGTGCGGGATTTGTACTGGTGCCCGAGATCGGCGCCTCAGCCCACACCATGATCGCGTAGAGAGGTGGGAAGATCGCCGGTGTGAACGGACGGATGGCGCGGAAACCCAGAAAGACGGCGAGCAGAGCGACCATCGTAAACGTCGTGATTAATTCTCCCAGGAAGGCGGTCGTGAGTGTGGTGCCGGAACCCGGAAAGGTCGCCCCAAAGTCCACGCTTTTCCCCATCGTGCCCCACAAAAGAAGAGGCAGCGATCCCACGACCGCACCGATCAACTGAGCCACGATATATCCGAGGGTGGTCCGCAAATCGAGTTTGCCCATCAGCCGGAAGGCGAGCGTGACGGCAGGGTTGATATGCGCTCCACTTTCTTTGCCGACAGGGGAGAGTGCAATGAGCGCACCCGTTGTGCCGAAGAGGAATCCCGTGATCAGCCGCCGCAGTTCTTCATCCGGGAAGGCCAGCAGGATGGGGCTGCCGGCCCCGAAAATCAGGATGACCAGTGACAGGCCGACCAGCACCAGCAAGGCCGTGCCAACAAGCTCGGAGGCAAACACCCGCCAGGGGAAATGTCTACCGTTCTGATCATTCTGCATGCGTGGATCCTCGCCGTGGTTGTTGCAGGTTCCCTTCCCCTCCGCGCTCATGCCGCAGAGCTATTTTAAAGGCACGAAACGCACGCAGACGGGAGAGACTACCTTTAAAGACTCATCCGTCGGCGTCAGTCGGCCGCTCGTCTGATCGATCCGGAAGAGTTTGATGTTGCCTGAATCCTGGTTAGCGGCAAACAACCATGTGCCAGTCGGGTCAATAACGAAGTTGCGGGGCGTCTTCCCTCCACTCGGGACCCACTCCAGAGACTTCAGTTTCCCATCGTCCGGATTAATGCTGAACACTGCGATGCTGTCGTCGCCCCGGTTCGAGACATAAAGAAATCTACCTTTCGCATCCACCACTATCTCCGCCGCGGTGTTCTGCCCGGCGAAATCTTTTGGAAGGGTCGGGATCGTCTGTATCCCTTGCAGCGTTCCCGAGCCCGGCTTGTATGCGAAGACCGCAACCTTGGACGCCATTTCATTCACCGCATACACGTTCTTCCCCGACGGGGCAAAGGCGACATGTCGAGGTCCACCACCAGGGTCCACCGCAACAAACGGGGGCCTGCCTTGTACAAGGGAACCCGTGTTGGCATTGAACCGGTACAAGAGCAACTTGTCGAGTCCAAGATCTGCTACTATTGCGAGCCGGTTGTCGTTGGTAACCTGCATGGAATGAGCATGTGGCCCCGCCTGGCGCTCGGGATTCAGGCTCGATCCGACGTCCTGCACGAACGCTGAGTGCCGGCCCAGTCGCCCATCGTTTCCGATTGGGAATACCGCCACGTTCCCGCCATTGTAATTCGCCACCATCAGGTATCGGGCCGACTTGTCCAGCGACACGTGCGCCGGACCTGCACCGAGCGAAGAAACTTGCTGCAGCAGTTTCAATTTGCCTGACTCATTATCGAGTGCGAATACGCTGATCGCGCCAGTTGGTTCGTCACGGAACGTGTCGAGCTCATTCACTGCATACAGAAAGCGACCTTTCGGATCCACCGCGAGAAAAGATGGATTATCCGTCGCAGCTACGAGACCAATCCAACTTGTTTCACCGGTGGCCGGGTCGAACCGAAAGGCGTAAATGCCCTCGCTCCCTTTGCCGGTATAGGTCCCGACATACACCAGGTAATCGTAAGCAAGGGCTTCAGCGGCAGTCACGGGCAGAAAGATCAGCAGACAAATCAGTTTGATAATCGGGGACCAGTGCATGCTCCCTGGAAAACGACCCGTTATGAGCATGCCGATATCCTCCGTTTATCTCATTCCGTTCAGGGTTGGCGCGCATCCGGAACCGGCAACAGAGCCCGCCTCTCCGGCTGTCACACCTCGGAGAACTGGATGACAACTTTGATGTCGCCGGGTTGTCTCGTCAGAGCCTGTTTGAAATTCTCCGGTTTTTCGCGGCGCGTGATCAGGCGGCTCAACCACTCGCGGTCGGAGCGGGCCAGATTCTCACCCGCCCTGTACCAGTGACGCTTGTTCGCATTCACACTGCCGATCAACACGTTATTCTTCAGGACCGCTGCCGCCGCGACGTCGGCCACAGCGCGGCTGGCGACGCCGCCGGCGCCGACTCCCGTGAGGCAGATGATCCCGCCCGCACCCACCTTCTGGATCGAGTCCGCAATCAGCGACCCAACACCCGTACACTCAACGACGATGTCGGGATCGAACCCAAGCCCCAAAACGCTCCCCGTGTGATACGTTGCACCCAAGGCACGCACGAGTTCCGGTTTCGGTCCGGTTTCGGCACGATCGAGGACATGGACCTGAAGCTCTCTCGAACTCAATCGGAGAGCGGCCAGAAGACCGATCGGTCCCGCGCCGGTCACCAGCGCGGTCTTGGGTTCGCAGAAGGAGCGCTGGCCTACAAGGAGGACCTGCTCCAACGCCTTCGTGATTACCGTCATGGGCTCGAGCAGTACGCCGAGGATTCCCAGGGATGGGTCCACAGTTATGGCGTATTCGGGTTCAATGCGCCAGCGTTCCGACATGAACCCGTGAATCTCTTTGATCCCCCGCTCGGTGTACTGGCCGTTGCGGCACATGTCCCATTCGCCCACCGCACAATTGGGGCAGGGGACCGGATCCGGACGGCGGACGATCCCGACCACCAGGTCGCCCTTTTTCAAGGAGCTGCTTGGACCCGGATCAATGACGCGGCCGAGGGATTCATGGCCCAGCACCAAGCGCTCCTTACCGGCCGGGGGCCATCCGTACTTGCCCTCCACGATCTCGACGTCCGTTCCGCACACCCCGACGGCCACTGCCTCAACGAGGACCGAGCCCTCATGCACACCAGGCTCCGGAAAATCCTCGTAGCGGGCTGTCCCGGGCTTCCTGGGTTCTACGGTGATCGCTTTCATGGGCTGACTTCCAGGTCAAAAACATGATACGACCAGGGTCGCATGTCGAGGTAGAGGCCGCGCTCGAGCAGTTCATTCCCCTCGCGGACATAGCAGGCGGAGCTGAGCGAGTCCTTGAGCCGGACCGAACGGTTCTGGATTTCGGGAAACGGCAGCTCGAGATAGCACTGGCTGGGATGGGGCGCGTAATTCACGGCGATCAGCACCCGTTCACCGCCGGAATCTCGCCAGGAATGGGCGACGAATGAATCCCAGGATTGGTTCCCATCCCAAGCCTGCCGACAGGCAAGCGACTGCCATTCGCCGATTTTCACGATGGGTTTCCGGAGGATGGCGAGCAGATCGTCATAGAACGCCTCGAGCTCCTTGTCCCGAGATTCTTCCGGTGCCCGCACGAGGTGCGGTGAAATGCGCTTCCTCCGGCCTTCGAACTGCCCCTGATGGAAGAAACGCAGGCCGGGTATGAAATAGGTGATCACTGCAGCCGCCCGATGAACAAGGGGATCAAATGTGGCGGAAGCGCGGGGTTCGTCGTGATTCTCCAGAAAACGCGCCAGCCTGGTTTGATAGTCAAGCTCCGCGTGCAGGTGCTCGCGCACCGGCCGGGCGTGTCCCTCGCGGAGGCGGTCGTAGAGCCGCTTGTCATAGGTGTAGTCAAATCCCTGCTGCTGGAGCGTCCATTCCAGGTCCCAATAGACCTCGGCCATGAACTGGAAGTTCGGGTGCTTCCGCCGGACAGACTCGGTCGCCTTCGGCCAGAAGAGATCCGCCCGGATGCCCCAGGTGCGTTCGAACACGTCGGGCAGGACCAGCATGGCCATGTCGCAGCGTACCCCGTCGCATTGCCCGGCAATTCTCTCCAACTCGCCGATCATCGCTCGCTGCAATTCGGGGTTGCCGTAGTTGAGCTGCAGCGTGTCGGGCCAACCGTCAAAATAAGGATCCCGGCCGTAGGCGAGCAACAGCGGACCGTTTTTTGTTTGCACCCGGCAGTAATTCCGTGGCGAGCGAGCCAGATCGTCCTCGCTGCCGTGGACAAAGAATTCCGGGTGCTCGTCAATCCACGGGTGGTCCGGGGCCATGTGGTTCTGGACGAAGTCGAGCATCAGCTTCAGTCCGTGTTTTTGCATCCGTTGTCGCAAACGTGCGAGCGCCGCATCGCCGCCCAGACTGCGATGTACGGTGTAGTTTTGAATGGCGAACCCGGAGCCGGCGATGTCTTCGTCCTTGAGGTCCGGCAGCGTATCCTCGAAATCGCGACGCCATTCGGGATTCGCTCGCGAGATCGCCTGCGCCGCAGGGCCCGTCTGCCATACGCTCAGGAACCATACCCAGTCAAAGCCCAGCTCTGCCAGGCGATCCAGTTCGGCATCGGGAAGATCATCCAGAGTCGCCGCCCGGCCCAATTTCCGGGATAGTTCCGTCAGCCAGACACGAGTGTTGATTTGGTACAGCGAAGGACAGCGAAGACCGGACATATTCCCTCCTTGTTGTGTTATGCAAACAGCAGCGACGATGGGCGTTGGAGCGCGGGCGTCCCGGCTGCAAATCCCTTGGCTTTGCCGCTATCCCACAAGTGCCGGCGGAACGCCCGCGCTCCATGCCGCCCGAATCCCTAATCCCTCCTTGACGAAGTCAACCTTGCGGCGCGATTCTCACCAATTCTCATGCGCCGTTTCTCCGCCCACCTGCTCCGAGATAACCCTGGCCATCATGCGTCCGCGGTCGGTCTCCAGCAAGGTTTTTGCGTCGACACGCCCGAACAAGTCCATCAGGGGAGCGACCACACCGGTCCACCCCGTCTGGTGGCTTGCCCCGAGCCCCGCTCCGTTGTCACCGTGGAAGTACTCGTAAAACAGGATCAGGTCGCGCCAATGCGGGTCTTCCTGGAACTTGGCCGTCCCTCCATAGACCGGCCGCCGTCCGTTTGCGTCACGCAGGAAAGTGCCCGCCAGCCGGCGAGCAAGGTCCTGCGCCACTTCGAACAGCGTCATGTACCGCCCGGAACCGGTTGGACACTGAACCTTGAATTCGTCGCCATAGAAAGCGTACAGGTTCATCAGTGCCCGGACGATCAGCACATTGACCGGCATCCACACCGGTCCGCGCCAGTTGGAGTTGCCGCCGAACATGCCCGTATTCGATTCGGCCGGCAGGTACTTGACCTTGTACTCCTCATGACCCACCCAGAACGTGAACGGATGATCCAGGTGATACCGCGAGACGGAACGGATCCCGTGCGGCCCGAGAAACTCGTTCTCGTCGAGCATGTAGCCGAGCACCTGCTCCAGTTTCTTCTTGTTGAGGATCGACAGCAGACGCCGCCCTCTATGGCCGATGAAACCCTCGTCGGTCGGGGCTACCTGAGAAACTAGCTCCGGATGACGCTTCCGGTACAGGGCGATCATCTCCATGAGTTTCGGGTGTCGCGTCACGTCGTCCGCCTCGAACACGGTCGAGGCGCACAGCGGCAGCAGTCCGACCAACGACCGCACCTTCAAACGCATGGCTTGGCCGTCGGGGAGCCGCAGCAGATCATAGAAATACCCATCCTCCTCATCCCACATTTCGTCGTGATGCACGCCGACGCGGTCCATCGCATAGGAAATTTGCATAAAATGCTGGATGAACTTGAAGGCGACCTCCTCGTACATCGGATCGTAATCGGTCAGAATCAGAGCGATTTCCGCCATACACTGGCTGTAGAACGCCATCCAGGCCGTCCCGTCCGCCTGCTCCAGCGATCCGCCCGTCGGAAGCTGCGCGCTCCGGTCGAATATGCCGATGTTGTCCAGCCCCAGAAATCCACCGGCGAACACGTTGCGCCCCGAAGGATCCTTGCGGTTCACCCACCAGTTGAAATTCAGCATCAAGCCCTGAAAGGACTTTTCCAGGAACCGCAGGTCCGCCCGGCCCAGCTGCTTCTCGTATTTGTACAGCCAGAGCGTGGCCCAGGCGTGCACCGGGGGATTCACATCGCTGAAGTTCCACTCGTAGGCGGGAATCTGGCCGCTCGGGTGGAAGTACAGGTTGCGCAGCATCAGCAGGAGCTGCTCCTTGGCAAAATCGAAATCCACCAGCGACAGGGAGATCGTGTGGAAGGCCAGGTCCCAGGCCGCGTACCACGGATACTCCCACTTGTCCGGCATCGAGATGACGTCGGCGTTGAGCATGTGGAACCATTCCGTGTTCCGCACGTCGCGGCGGGCGGATTCGAGCAGCGGGTGACTTTTGTGCTCGCGCAGCCATTTCTCCAGGTCGAAGTAGTAAAACTGTTTGCTCCAGAGCATCCCCGCCAGCGCCTGGCGGTGCACCCGGCGTTCATCTTCACTCAGCGTATGCGGCGTAATCCTCTGGTA
>Ga0113563_10002293_pt1 | contig 11470 bp, 12 predicted proteins | sample Mud3Dept3metaG_FD_80117 | JGI IMG/M metagenome (GOLD analysis project Ga0113563, IMG submission 80117) | Freshwater wetland microbial communities from Ohio, USA, analyzing the effect of biotic and abiotic controls - Mud 3 Core 4 Depth 3... | ecosystem: Environmental > Aquatic > Freshwater >...
ACCTTGCGCCTGTCAGCAGAGACCATTGCGGTATCCCGGCAGCAGGATTTTTCTATCTGGCTGGCGGCAGGTGAAATGACTCACGGCTGGGCGCTTGCCATGCATGGACAAAAGCAAGAGGGGATCGCCGAACTCCAGTCAAGCATAGCCGGGATGAAGGCGGCGATTGGCGGCATCTCGACCGTATTCCTGTCCGCCCTGATTGAAGCCTATGTGCATCTTGAAATGTATGGCGATGCGCTCAATCTGATTGATGAGGCACAGGCCGATGTAATCAGAACCGGAGATGGTCATTACACCGCCGAGCTTATTCGTCTGAAGGGAGAGTGCCTGCTGGCTCTTTCACCCGCAAACATCGCACAGGCAGAAACCTGTCTCGAGCACGCACTCGCCATAAGCCGCAAGCAGCATGCGAAATCTATTGAGCTTCGTGCGGCAGCAAGCATGGCGAGGTTGTCCGGCACCACGGGAAGCAAGAGGATTTGAGATTGCGCAGCAGCAAATACTCAACACTTGCCGATGCGAAACACCTGAAACATTCAGCAATCCTTGCGCTTGGAAACAGACGTTCTGGATTGATTAAGCTGGGCAGTATGACGCTGGTGGCAGCCGATAAACACCGGGTTGAAGCACAACCGATGACAGTTTGGTAAGCAACAACGATCAGACCTGCATGTTCATGATGTCGTTGTATGCCTGCACAACTTTGTTGCGCACTTGGATGGTGGTTTGTAGATTGATGCCTGCTTTTTGCATCGCAATCATGGTGTCGCTCAGGCTGACGCTGTTGTCGCCCAACACAAAAGCCTTTTGCATGGCTTCCGCTTTGGATTGAGCCTGCGCTACCCCGTCCAACGACGATTTCAACACATCCGCAAAATCCACTTTGCCGGGTTGAGCTGCCTGGCTAGGTTCGCGCAATCCTGCCGCCGCTGCGGCGACACGCATTTGCGCCAATAAACTGCTCACTGCCGAGGTATCCACTTTTCGCCTCCTTTTTTAGGTGTGTGCACAATACCCGACAAAATACTATCCGCATTACCAGAAAAGGTGCGGGTTTTTACCCTTATTCGGTTGTTCAAAAGCCCTGCTGCGGCCGATAATGTGCGCAATGCCCGAGTGGCTTTGGGGTGCGGTTGAATTACATGGCTGAACAGGAAATCAAAGCAACAAATCAATTTACACAACTCAACATCCAGCAAAAAATGGGGTTGGCGGTTGGAGTTGCGGCGTTGTTCGCGCTCATCGCCGGGGCGTGGATGTGGGGGCAAACACCGGATTACCGCCTGTTGTATAGCAATTTGTCCGACCGCGACGGCGGTGCCATCATCGAGTCGCTGCAGCAGATGAATATCCCGTACAAGTTTGCCGAAGGCGGCGGGGCGTTGATGGTGGCTTCCAATAAGGTGCATGAGGCCAGGCTCAAGCTGGCTTCCCAGGGGTTGCCCAAAGGCGGGAATGTCGGTTTCGAGCTGATGGAAAACCAGAAGTTCGGTATTACTCAATTTGCCGAGCAGGTTAATTACCAGCGTGCGTTGGAGGGTGAACTGGCCCGCTCTGTCGAAAGCATTGGTGCGGTAGCCGCCGCACGCGTTCATCTGGCGATTCCAAAACCCAGCGTGTTTGTCAAAGAACAGCAAAAACCCAGCGCATCTGTGGTGCTCTCCCTGCAAGGCGGACGACTGCTCGATTCTTCTCAGGTCAGCGCAATTATTCACCTGATTTCCAGCAGCGTGCCGGAAATGTCCGCCAAAAACGTGACCGTGGTGGATCAAAACGGCACGTTGTTGAGCGCCAATCATGAGGGCAATACCGGTGAGGGGCTGGATCCTAGCCAGCTCAAATATGTGCAACAGATCGAACAGAGTTACATCAAACGCATCGAGGCTTTGTTGATCCCCATGCTCGGCGAAAATAATGTGCGCGCGCAAGTATCTGCGGATATTGATTTCTCGCGCACCGAACAAACTTCCGAAACCTACAAACCGAATCAAAGTCCAAACGAGAGTTCGGTACGCAGCCAGCAAAGCACGGAGGTATTAAATGGCTCTGGACTCAATGCCAGCGGCGTTCCCGGCGCGCTGACCAACCAGCCTCCGGTTCCGGCAACCGCACCGATAGTCGCTGCTCCCGGCGCAGCAAGAGGTGGTGCGGGGAGCGCCAACGTATCCAACCTGCAAAAAGAATCCACGGTGAACTACGAGGTAGATCGCACCATACGTCACACGGTATTGCCGGTCGGCGCTATCAAGCGCTTGTCGGTTGCGGTGGTGGTGAACGGCAGCAGAAAAGTAACCGATGCCAAGGGCAAGAGCAGCACCCGGCCTTTGAGCGACGCGGAAAAAGAACAGGTCAATAATCTGGTCAGGGATGTGATGGGCTTCGACCAGAATCGCGGCGACAGCCTGAATGTGCAGGTTGCGGCTTTTAACGAAACCAAGGAAACCATCGAAGACTTGCCGTTCTGGAAACAGACAGACATGATCGAACTAGCAAAGGATATGCTCAAGTATGCGCTGATTGCCGCAGCCATGCTATTCGTGGTATTCCGCGTCATCAAACCAGCATTGCACCCGTTGTTTGTCGTTCCGGAATTCAAGGCCGAAGATACCGCCAAAGAACAGGTAGATGAGGAAGCGCAGGAAGATCTGGCACAAAAATCATCCTTCGATACCAACCTGCAAACAGCCCGACAAATTGCCAAACAAGAACCAAAAATTGTCGCCAGCGTAGTCAAGGAGTGGGTGAGCCATGGTTGACGGGGTTGAAAAAAGCGCGATTTTCCTCCTCACGCTCGGTGAAGACGAGGCCGCCGAGGTGTTGAAATATCTTGAACCCAAGGAGGTACAAAAGATCAGCGCAGCCATGATGACGCTGAAAAACCTCAGCCGTGCAGAAATTTCGGATGTATTTCACGATTTTCTGGTTACTGCGGCAACCAAAACCACCATCGGCATGGATCCCAACAACTACATCCGCACCATGCTCATCAAGGCACTCGGCGACGATAAGGCCGCCGGGCTGCTTGACCGCATCATGCACAATAGCGACACCGAAGGCATCGAGAGCCTGAAATGGATGGATCCGGGTGCCGTGGCCGAAATGATCGGCAATGAACACCCGCAGATCATCGCGACCATCCTGGTGCATTTGGAGCCGGATCAGGCCGCCGAAATCCTTAAAATGTTCTCCGAACGCACCCGCAACGATGCGCTGCTGCGTATTTCCACGCTGGACGGCGTGCAGCCTGTCGCGTTGCGCGAACTCAATGATGTGCTCGGCAAGCTTATGGCCGGCGGCGGCACCGGAAAAAAGGCCCTGCAAGGCGGGGTGGCTACTGCTGCTGAAATTCTCAATTACATGGGAGGCACGCTGGAAGCGGAGATGATGGAAAATGTGCGCAATTACGATCCCGATCTGGCGCAAAAAATTGAAGACAAAATGTTCGTCTTCGAAAACCTGCTGGATATCGAGGATCGCGGCATCCAGCTCATTCTTCGCGAAGTTCAGTCCGAGTCGTTGATTATCGCTCTGAAGGCAGCCAGCGAAACGCTGCGCGAAAAGATTTTCAAGAACATGTCCAAACGCGCTTCCGAGATGATGCGCGAAGACTTGGAAATGAAAGGGCCGGTCAAGCTCAGCGAAGTCGAAGCCAATCAAAAGGAAATTCTCAAGATTGTGCGCCGCCTGGCCGACGAAGGACAGATTTCTCTAGGCGCGAGCGCCGAGGATACATATGTCTAGCGAAATAATAACCAAAGAACAGCTGACGGCGTTTGAGCGCTGGGAGTTGGCTTCGTTCGATTTGCACCCGGACGGCAAGCGCCCGAGCAGCGCACTAGAAACCGCCGCAGAGTTGGAGATTATCCGCCAGCAAGCCTATGATGAGGGTTACAAGCAAGGCCACGATTCGGGCTATGCTGCCGGCATCCAGCAGGCGCACGCCGAAGCGGTGCAAATGCACACATTGCTGCAAAATCTACAGGAATCACTCAATCAAGTGGACGAGCAACTGGCGCTATCATTGCTTGATTTATCGCTGGAAATTGCCCGCAAAATGGTGGGCGAAAAATTGCAGGCAAAACCGGAGGTGATTTTAAAAGTCGTCAGCGATGCGATCGGCAGTCTGCCGCATTTCAGCCAGAATGCCCATTTGATTCTACATCCCGATGATGCCGAATTGGTGCGCAAGCAAATGGGCGAGCAGCTGTCGCATGCCGAATGGAAAATTTTCACCAATACGCAAATCAAGCGCGGCGGATGTCGCGTGGAGACTTCGCAAAGCCAGGTGGATGCCACTCTGGAAGCGCGCTGGAAACGCATTGTCGAATCAATAGGCCAGGATAAATCATGGCAAGCCTGACCTCGATAAATAGCGCCAGATGGCAGTCCTTCCTCAACGAAGGCCGGGAATGTGTGGCGGAATGCAACCCAATGCCGCCGAGCGGTCATCTGACCAAGGTGACCGGCTTGGTAATGGAGGCGGTTGGGTTGAAAATGGCAGTCGGCAGCACTTGCACAATTCACTTGCCGAGCGGCATTGTGGAAGCGGAGGTGGTCGGTTTTGCCGGAGAAAAATTATTTTTGATGCCGGAAAACGATGTGTATGGGTTGGTGCCCGGCGCACTCGTGATGCCGCTTGATACGGCGCATGTACTGTCCTTTGGCAACAAACGCCAATCGAAGCACCGGCGTACATCCGACAGCGCCAAACATTTGCCGGTCGGCGACATGTTGCTTGGTCGCGTACTGGATGGCGGAGGCAAACCGCTTGACCTGCTGGGACCGTTGCAGGATTGCGGCTATGCATCGCTGCAAAGCCGTCCTTTTAATCCGTTGGAGCGAGCTTCGATTGACTCCGCCCTCGATGTCGGGGTGCGCGCCATCAACAGCATGTTGACCGTGGGACGCGGACAGCGCATGGGGTTGTTTGCCGGCAGCGGGGTCGGCAAGAGCGTGTTGCTCGGCATGATGGCGCGCTATACCAGCGCGGATGTGACGGTGGTCGGGCTGATCGGCGAGCGCGGACGCGAAGTCAAAGAATTCATCAACGATATTCTCGGCAAGGAAGGTATGGCCCATTCGGTGGTGGTTGCCACGCCGGCTGATACATCGCCGTTGATGCGTTTGCAGGGCGCGGCATATGCCACCACCATTGCCGAATATTTTCGCGATCAAGGGAAAAATGTTTTGCTGATCATGGATTCGCTGACCCGTTTCGCCATGGCGCAGCGTGAAATCGCGCTGGCAGTCGGCGAACCCCCAGCCACCAAAGGATACCCCCCTTCCGTTTTCGCCAAACTGCCGCAGCTGGTGGAACGCGCAGGCAACGGACTGGAAGGCAGCGGCTCGATCACGGCATTTTATACGGTACTGACCGAAGGCGACGACCAGCAGGACCCGATTGCCGACAGCGCGCGAGCCATTCTTGACGGGCACATCGTGTTATCCCGGCGCTTGGTTGAACAGGGACATTATCCGGCAATCGATATCGAGGCATCGATCAGTCGCGTGATGTCCCGCCTGGTGTCGCCGGAACACTTGTCGGCCGTGCAACGCTTTAAGCATATGTATGCCCATTACCAGCGCAATCGCGATTTGATCAGCGTCGGAGCTTATGTCAGAGGCAGCGACCCACTGCTGGATGAGGCGATTGCGCTTTATCCAAGAATGGAACAGTTCTTGAAACAGGACATGTTTCAAAGCGAACCTTATGGAACGAGCATTGCCCAACTAATGGCGCTGTTCGAACCGTTACATTAACGAGGCTTATTATGACCAAGCCGTTCTCCCTGCAATCCGTAATGAATCTGGCGCAGCACCAGAACGATTCGGCGACGCGCAAGCTCGGTCAGTTGAACAAACAACAACAGAACGCGCAACAACAGCTTGAAACCCTGCGGCAATACCGCAGGGACTATCAGATGCGCTTGCAAGAAGCCACACAGGGCGGCATGGATCCCGCCGAATTGCGCAATTTCCAAGAATTCATCAATAAACTTGATGAGGCGATAATACAACAGCAAAAAACCGTCGAGCAGAGCAAAATGTCGACCCAAGCCGGGCGTGGCGAATACGACCTGACGCGGCGCAAGTTGAAATCGTTCGATACGTTGCATCAGCGCCATATCGAGGAGCAAAAACAAATCGCCGAGAAATCTGAACAAAAATCCTTGGACGAGCATACCGGCAGACTCGTTGCCCGCAAAATGCTTAGTACCGAAGATTCAAACAGCTGACCAGGAGAATGACATGACTAATCTACCGATCCCCAGCAGCAATTCACAACCGGCTTCAACCAATGCTGTTGCCGGGATATCGCAAAACTCATCGGACTCTCAGCCAGCTAACCCGTTTGGCGCGGTACTGGCGCGGCAAATAAAAGCCGATGAAGCCAATGCATCTGCCTCAAATACGCCCCAAACTGCTCTTGGAACCGAAGCCAAAACAACGTCGGACGCAGCCGCCCAGACCGGAAAAACTGAACAGGACAAAACACTGCCCCCCAGTTTGCCCAATGATCCATCCAGCGCCCTGGCAGCCATGTTGCAACTTCCTCAGGAAATCAAGCTGCCTGTTACCAGTGATGCATCGTCACGAGGGATTGCTGACGCAATGGCAACGTCCCGTGGGATGACTGACGCAATGGCAACCGCCGGTGTAATGGCTGGCATAACCATGCTGGGTAAAGCAAATGCCAATACTGCTGATGCAAATCAACAGATAGCCAATGCCGGCACTATACAAGGCAAGACCAAAGCTGTTTTACCATCTGGTACGACCGGTAAAGTGGATGTTGTGGCCACGTTTGCCGATAATCTGGCGGCTGCCGATAAGCTGCCTTTGCGCACCGAACCCGGTTTGGAAGCCATCAAATCGACGGCACTGCCCGGCAATCTTCCGGATGCGGCGCGATCCGCCCAAGGTCTCGCCCAAACGGCCTCATCAATAGGTGCGTCCGGTATTTTGCCCAATATGTTGACGAACGACAAAAACACCAACAATTTGCAAACCATCTCGTCACCATTGGGCAGCAACGGTTGGGCTGACGAATTTTCGCAAAAGATCACTTGGATGAGCTCGCAGCAAAATCAGGTTGTCGAACTGCACTTGAATCCCCCTAATCTAGGGCCGCTGGATGTGGTCTTAAAGGTTTCCGACAACCAGGCAACCGCCCTATTCACCTCTCCGCATGGCGCGGTACGCGATGCGGTGGAAAATGCCCTGCCCAGACTTCGTGAAATGTTGGCGGATAACGGCATTATGTTGGGCAATACTATGGTCAGCGACCAACCGCCGCGTGACCGCAGTGCGGATGGATTTGCCGATAATGGTCGGGGTACGGCGGCGCAACGCGAAACTTCCGACGATGCACTCAAAGCAACAGGGGTGTCATCAGCCGCCGCGCAGACTATACCGGCGCGCCGCCATAATGGTATGGTTGATACTTTTGCTTGAGTGGCATAGGCTCGGCGCTGTACCTGTGCTTTGTGATGAATAGCGCGTAAGGTGGGCACGCTCTCTTGTCCACGCGGTTTCTTGTAATATGCGCCTCGTAGTGATGCGGCTGTTTGCCTAAACTTTGTACAATATTGGCCGATAAGAACGCAATGTCTGTTAATGTTGCGCTCAAACGAAAAGCAGATGATTCCAGTGCCAATAGAGTTATCATTAACGTTTTGCTATCAACCACCAATTTGAGCGCCACCATCCAATTAAGAGGCAAATATGGCTAAACCGGGAAAGCCTTCCGAAGATGAGGTAACTGATGCGCCCCCTAAAAAGGGCATAAAAAAACTAATCATTATTATCGCCGTTTCGGTACTGGTAGTTGCCGGAGGACTGGCGGCGTTCTTGTTATTGAAACCGTCACATGAAGCGACGAAGGCTGAAAAAGAAGTGGCCGAAAAGGCCGAGGATGAAGCCAACGCCAAGAACCCGCCGAAATACGTTGACCTAGGAACATTTACCGCCAACTTGGTGAAGGAAGAGGGCGACCAATATCTGCAAGTTGCAATATCGCTCAAGCTGTCCAGGCCTGAATTGGAAGAAAGGGTCAAGGCAAGCAGCCCGGAAATTATGCACCGGGTGAACATGCTGCTGCAAAGCAAACGCCCTTCCGAACTGGTCACTTACGAGGATAAAACTAGATTGGCCGGGCAAATCAAGGTGCAAGTCGAGTATGTTCTCGGATTGCGCGGAAAAACACCGCCCGTCATTAGCTCTGATCAGGTTGAAGCAGTGCCAGCCGAAACCAAGAGCAGCAAAAGCGGGATAGCAGAAGTGTTATTTACGTCGTTTATTATTCAATAGCAACAAATGGCAACGGTAGAAAATGGGCAATAGCGAAAAATGAGCGAATTCCTCTCACAGGATGAGGTCGACTCCCTGCTCAAGGGAGTAACCGGCGAAGAGGATAGTGCACCTGCCGAGATGGAGGCGGCTGCCGGTGAAGTTCGCTCTTACAATCTTGCTTCGCAAGAGCGTATCGTTCGTGGGCGTATGCCCACTATGGAAATTATCAACGAGCGTTTTGCTCGTTTGTTCCGTATCGGGTTGTTCAATTTTATTCGCCGTACCCCGGAAATTTCGGTCGGGCCGGTACGCGTATTAAAATTCGGAGAATTCGTTCGTAATCTTCACGTTCCAGCCAACCTGAATATCATTCAAGCACCGCCGTTGCGGGGCAATGGTTTATTCATCTTTGATCCGAATCTGGTGTTTCTGGTGGTGGATAATATGTTCGGCGGCGATGGACGTTTCCATACTCGCGTAGAAGGTCGCGAATTTACTCAGACCGAGCAGCGCATTATCATGAAATTGCTTGAGGTGGTATTTGAGACTTATGGCAAATCATGGGAACCCGTCTACCAACTCGCATTTGAGTTCGTGCGTTCGGAAATGAACCCGCAATTCGCCAACATTGCCACCCCCAACGAAGTAGTCATCGTCACTACTTTTGACATCGAACTGAGCGGCAATGGCGGTGCGTTCCATATTTGCATGCCTTATTCCATGCTCGAACCGGTGAAAGATTTGCTGTTTAACAACGTGCAGGGCGAGCACATGGCCACGGATCACCGCTGGCTGCAGCTGTTATCCAGGCAAGTGCAATCCGCAAATATCGAGTTGGTTGCCACGCTCGGAAAAGCCAATTTGACGTTTGATCAAGTATTGAAAATGCGGGTCGGCGATGTCGTACCGCTGATAGTCGATGAAAATATTACCGCATCGGTGGATGGCGTACCGATGATGGAATGCAAATATGGCGCATTCAACAATCAATATGCACTGAAGGTTGAAAAAATGCTCTCAATCGATAAAGGGGAAAGTTAATGCCTGACGAAACAGCAACCAACGAAGAAGCTATCACCGCCGACGATTGGGGCGCGGCGATGGCCGAGCAAACCACGACCGCCGACGATTGGGGCGCGGCCATGTCTGAACAGGCTAGCACTGCAAGCCAGCCAGCCGCAGCAGCCAAACCGCATGTGCTGGAACAGTTCGGGGCTGGTGGTAGTGCTGCTGCAACCACCACCAACGATCTCGACATGATTCTGGATATTCCGGTGCAACTAACTGTTGAGCTGGGACGCACCAAAATGCCGATCAGGAATTTGCTGCAACTGGCGCAAGGTTCGGTGGTCGAATTGGCCGGCATGGCCGGCGAACCGTTGGACGTAATGATCAACGGCTTTCTGATAGCGCAGGGCGAAGTCGTAGTAGTGAACGACAAACTCGGCATACGTCTGACAGACGTTATCACACCATCGGAACGGCTGCGCCGCTTAAACAGATGACATACCTGAAGTCTGACGACAGCGGTTTTGTTTACCGCAGAGCAACACATTTTTATAAATATCGCGGCACTGCCGCAACGATATTTATGTCCGCCGTCTTCGCTCCCCTGTCTGCAGCATATGCGGCAGAGGGAACCCGCCCCGCCTATACACCTCCGCCCGCAGTCAGTTCCGGCAGTATTGTGCAAATTATTTTCAGTTTACTTCTGGTGTTGGCAGCCATTGTGCTGGTTGCTTGGCTGCTCAAGCGCATGAATGTGGCACAACATAGCCCCGGTAAGCTGCTTAAGGTTTTGGGTGCTGTGCCACTAGGACAACGCGAGCGAATCGTATTAGTTGAAGTAAATGATACATGTCTGGTGGTCGGCATAGGTCCCGGCCAAATTCGCACATTGCATACATTCGCAAAGACGGCCGAAAGCGGACAAAAACCAGAAGACTCTTCACCCGGCGCTCCGTCATCTGAAAATAATTTCGCCAGCCTGCTGTCCTCGATCATTACCCTCCGCAAACAAAAAACAATAGACAAATGACTTTGTTTCAACAAACAAAAAGCCGGATACAGAGCGAAACTCTGCAACACACTAAGCTTAAACTGAAAATGCATTGTAAATGTCTTCTGATGAAACTTCCGGCCATTCCACTCCTCAACCCGAAAATGATTGCCAAGTGGCTAGTGATGTTGTCTGCCGTAGGCTTTCTGATCAGCCAGCCCGTTTATGCCGAAATAGGATTACCTGCCCTAACCAGCACACCTTCGCCGGGCGGCGGGCAGACTTACAGTTTGAGTTTGCAAACACTTTTGCTTCTCACATCGCTGAGTTTTCTGCCAGCTGTTCTACTGATGATGACCGGATTTACGCGCATTATCATCGTCTTAAGCCTGCTGCGATCCGCCATCGGCACGCCGTCTTCGCCGCCCAATCAGGTGCTAATCGGTCTGGCATTGTTCCTCACATTCTTCGTCATGTCACCGGTATTTGACAAAATCTATACTGATGCCTATTTGCCTTTCAGCGAAAATAAACTTGATTTTCAACATGCGGTAGAGAAAGGCAGCATTCCGCTGAAAACCTTTATGTTGCGTCAAACCCGCGAGACTGATCTAGCCCTGTTTGTAAGAATTTCCAACAGTGAACCGCTTCAGAATGCCGATCAAGTGCCGTTGCGCATCTTGGTGCCTGCTTACGTGACCAGCGAATTGAAGACAGCTTTTCAAATCGGCTTCGTAGTGTTCATCCCGTTTCTTATCATCGACATGGTAGTGGCCAGCGTTTTGATGTCCATGGGTATGATGATGGTGTCGCCGGCGATCATTTCCCTGCCTTTCAAAATCATGCTGTTCGTATTGGCTGACGGCTGGAATTTAATAATCGGTTCTCTGGCACAAAGTTTTTATACTTAGCAGCTCAGGTTAGTGGCTGGTGTTTTTCATTCGCCACGCTCAGCAAGGCATCACCAACTAAATGGCACTCAAATTAATAAATTCAATCTTATAGTTCTAATATGACCCCCGAAACCGTCCTCACCATCGGACAGCAAGCCATTGAAATGACGCTGATGCTTTCGGCTCCGCTACTGCTCAGCGCACTGGTCATTGGCTTGGTGGTGAGCATTTTTCAGGCCGCTACCCAAATCAACGAAATGACACTGTCATTCATTCCAAAACT
>Ga0113563_10002294_pt1 | contig 11467 bp, 11 predicted proteins | sample Mud3Dept3metaG_FD_80117 | JGI IMG/M metagenome (GOLD analysis project Ga0113563, IMG submission 80117) | Freshwater wetland microbial communities from Ohio, USA, analyzing the effect of biotic and abiotic controls - Mud 3 Core 4 Depth 3... | ecosystem: Environmental > Aquatic > Freshwater >...
GATATCAGCAGAGCGCAACGAATTGGAGCAGACCAGTTCTCCCAGCAGCCCTGTCTTATGGGCCTCGGTAAGCTTCGCAGGCCTCATCTCCAAGAGCGTTACCTCAACTCCCCTCCTTGCTGCCTGCCATGCAGCCTCGCATCCCGCAAGCCCTCCGCCAATGACAATCAATCCGGCCATTTGTTTATTTTAATTTTCTCCATTGGTTCTTGCAAGCGAGCAAACCCAGCGGTTTCTTGCGAAAAGAAAGCCTCCCATGTCTCTTATGGGGAATTCTCTGTGAACAATCCATGGAAGCGGGTTGGATAATTTCCGCTGGCAGGGTATACTTTCATCATGGAATTATGCCCTGTCTGCAAAAAAACTATAGATCAATGCATCTGCTGTCCTGAATGAGGGCATGTCTGTCTCCTGGATCTGGGAGAGCCATACTGTCCTGTATGCAAACCAGCCCCCTCCAAACCACCATCTGGCACCAAGGGAGAGGATAGCAAATAGGGTTTCCTATGGTATAATCTGGTATGCTTTCAAGATGGGCGTGTCCCTTAGCACTGCTTCTTTCTTTCACCCTCTTTCCCTCATCCCTTCTTTCAAAAGAGACGTCTCCGGAGGTAATGGTCGTCACGGTCGATGGAGTCATCAATCCTGTGGCCTCGGAATTCATAGGCAAGAGCATAAAAAAGGCCGCCAAGAGGGGCGTTGAGGCCTTGGTGATCGAGCTCGATACCCCCGGAGGGCTTGACACCTCAATGAGGATGATCGTAAAGGAGATCGTGGGGAGTGAGGTGCCCGTAGTGGTCTTTGTAGCACCCAGCGGCGCAAGGGCGGCCTCTGCAGGCGTATTCATCACCCTCGCAGCCCATATCGCGGCCATGGCTCCCGGAACCAACATCGGGGCAGCGCACCCGGTGGGGCTGGGAGAAAAAATGGACAAGACCATGGCAGAAAAGGCGACCAATGATTCTGCAGCATATATCAAATCCCTTGCAGAGAGGAAGGGAAGAAATGCGGCATGGGCGGAGAAGGCGGTGAGGGAAAGCGTATCCGCCACCGAGGCTGAGGCATTAAGGGACCATGTAATTGACATGGTGAGCAAAGATCTCAACACGCTCCTACTTGACATTAATGGCAGAAAGGTCCAGACCGCTTTTGCGGAAAAAGTTCTCAGGACAAAAGACGCAAGGATAACACGGGAAGAGACGGGATTGAGACAGAAGATACTGAATTTTATCAGTGATCCCAATGTGGCCTATATACTAATGCTCCTTGGCTTCTATGGCCTCTTTTTTGAACTCACCAACCCGGGTGCCATTTTCCCAGGCGTGATCGGGGGCATATGTCTTATCCTCGCGTTTTACGCATTCCAGACACTGCCGGTAAACTATGCAGGCCTCCTCCTCATCATCCTCGCCATCATTCTCTTCATCCTGGAGGTGAAGATCATTTCCCATGGGGTATTGACCATTGGGGGTGTCATCGCCATGATCATAGGTTCCCTCATGCTCTTTGAGACGCCAGGCCCTTTTGTGAGATTGTCTCTCTATCTTATACTCCCTGCAGTAATAGTTACCGCCCTCTTTTTTAGCCTTACCATCGGACTTGTGCTAAAGGCGCACAGGATGAAGCCGGTGACAGGAAAGGAAGAGCTTCTTGGGATGGAAGGGGTCGCAAGAACGGAAATCACCCCGGAGGGGGGGACGGTCTCTCTCCATGGAGAGCTATGGGCCGCGTACTCTGAAGAGCGCATTGCAAAAGACCATAAGGTAGTAGTTGAAAGTGTTTCAGGACTGAGACTAAAAATTCACGAATCAAAAGGAGGGTAATATGGGAAATATGCCGATAATAGGGCCGTCGATTCTGAGCATGGTGTTTGTGATATTTCTTTTCTTCTACTTTCTCTCCAGCGCCATCAAGATACTCAAGGAGTATGAGAGGGGGGTCGTCTTCAGGCTGGGCAGGATCATCCCTATCAAAGGACCGGGTCTTGTGATCATATGGCCCATCATCGATAAACTTGTGAGGGTCAGCCTCAGAACAGTCACCTTCGATGTCCCTTCACAGGACATTATCACGAAGGATAATATCACCGTGAAGGTCAATGCCGTTGTCTATTTCAGGGTGATCGACCCTATAAGAGCGATTACAGCGGTCGAAGACTTTTTCTATGCCACATCCCAGATCGCACAGACCACCCTGAGGTCAATCCTTGGACAAAGCCAGCTTGATGACCTCCTTACAAAAAGAGATGAACTGAACGCGGAACTCCAAAAGGTGATAGACTTCCAGACCGAGCCCTGGGGGATAAAGGTGGCTACCGTTGAGGTAAAAAACGTTGACCTTCCTGTTGAGATGCAGCGGGCCATCGCAAAGCAGGCGGAGGCTGAGAGGGAAAGAAGAGCAAAGGTCATCCATGCAGACGGAGAGTTCCAGGCATCACAGAAGCTTGCAGATGCAGCACAGATAATGGCAACACAGCCGATGGCGATGCAGTTGAGGTACCTTGGGACCCTGACTGAAATTGCGACTGAAAAGAATTCGACGATAATATTCCCTTTGCCTATCGACCTGATTAAACCATTGCTCGATAGGCTGGAGAAAAAAGAACAATAGGGGGATAGATCAATTACCAAGCCAGGTAACCTCAGCACACGGAACCGACTCAGGCTCCTTGTACTCCTTATTTTGCTCGGATTTCTTCTCATGTGGGCTTCTTATGAGCTGGGGCTGATTCACATTCTTATAAAGATCAAAAAATTCTTTTCCAGCGAAGAAAGGATGCGGGCCTTCGTTAACTCCTTTGGTCCCCTCGGCTTTCTCGCCTTTATTATCTTGCAGGTGGGACAGGTGGTCGCAGCGCCCATACCGGGTGAAGTCACGGGGCTCTTAGGAGGGTTCATCTATGGTCCCATGCTTGGCGTATTCCTTTCCACTATTGGCCTCACCATAGGCTCGTATGTCGCGTTTGCCCTCGCTCGCATATTCGGGAGGCCGTTTGTGGACAAGTTTGTGGACAAGAGGGTGATGAAGCGCTTTGATTATCTCCTCCATCACAAGGGGGCGTTCCTGGTCTTCCTCCTCTTTCTCATACCTGGCTTTCCAAAAGACTATCTCTGCTATATCCTCGGCCTGGGACATCTATCCACAATGGAATTCCTTGTCATAGGCGGAACAGGCAGGCTCTTCGGCACGATCCTTCTCACCCTCGGCGGCTCCTACATACGACACCATCAATATATGAGATTTTTCGTCCTCGCCGGTGCTGCAATTATAGTAGTCTTGATCGCCATGGTGTACAGGGACAAAATTGAAAGGCTCTTTCGAAAGTGGCATATAGTTAAATACAAAAAAGCCAAGACAAAAAAAGAACAACAGAAACAGGTAAACCCTGAGGGATGACCAAGTTCAAAGACCCCGGCCCGAAGCGCAAGTTCGGTCTGATGCTCATCACAGTCTATCTTGTGTCACTCCCGGTCATTTCAACCATTACCCAGTTGTTGAAGACTTGAGACCCATACTTTACAGCGAAACGCCGGGCATCGAGGGCAGCTCCAGGTCCTTTGTGACTGGCAATGCCGCATACAGGGCACAAAGAACTTTCCCGGCTGCATGTGCAAGAATGCCTTCCTAGACCCAAAGAATCCCCAGAAGTCTACGGATACCTCCAAAACTAAGAACATGTCTTCATCATATCTTCTCTGCCTGCATAAAATCCCTAACCAAAGCAAGAAATGTATAGAAATTACTTATGGATGGTGTCATAATTATACAATAGCCATGAAGAAGCACTTGAAGGCAAATGTGGTAAGTCTTCAGAGTAAGAGGGTTTCAAGCCGGTCTCTCAAAAACATCCTTCGAATAATATCGAGCAAATTATTTTCTGAAAGGGGAGGTAAGAAAAATTTACGTATTTCACAAGATATCACATTATGCACTGGCAAGGGGAGGGAGACAGGTTTTGCCATGATATGTCAAGGCACACCAAATAGCGAAAAAACAATCTAACGTGGAAAGGAGAACGCAATGGAAAACGTATCAATTTACCCGAGAGAAGGAAGGAGACAGTTCCAAAGAAGACCCTTTGAAAAAAACATCAACTATTTTCTGTTCATTCCGGAATCCGACAAACAAAACAGATTAGACCTGAAGGGCAAGACCTTTGAAATAAGTGATGCGGGGGTTGGCATTGAAACAGGGTATCCGCTCACACCAGGGTATACGGTGGTATTAAACGGCGGCATTGACAAGGCAGGGATTGTAAGGTGGTGTACAAGTGCCAACGGCAGTTATAGGGCCGGCGTCCAGTTTAGATCAGACGTAGATTACGCTGCCTATCTCAATGAGGACATCCAGAAAGGCACCTCCTTCATTGCTGAAGAGACAGAACGTTACCACAGGCTTCTGGATATGGCTACGGAACGATTCAATAATGAACTGGCAGCCATAGAAAAAAAATGCTATGACCCCAGCGCGAATCCAGAAGAACTCCTGAAGGCGACCCAAAAGTCCCTGGATGGAGTGTTGGAAGCCTGCGCTGAATTTGAACGTGGAGTGAAGGACAAAGATATTATCCGTAATGCTCGGATCAGGTTCCGTGAAAAGACGAATCCCATCCTGTCGAAGAGCTATTGCCTGAACCGCGCAAGGACCTGGCCCCAGGGTTCCCAGGGTGACCACAAAACGCTTGAAGTTATATACAAGAACACACCTTTATCTGAGGGGATCGGCCACTATATTGATCTATGCGCCTTGAACTTCCAACTCGGTGAAGGAGTAAGAAATAGAATAAAGATGCTTGAAAGGATGCTCGGTGACGAAATCCAGAAGAAACAGCTGCCGTTCGTCATGAACATCGGCTGTGGATCTTGCCGTGAACTTATGGGAATTGCGCCTGAGATTACGGACTCAGAGGCACGAATCATTTGTGTAGACAATGATAATGATGCCCTCGCGTATGCACAGGACCGTCTCGCCTATGTGGGAATCCTTCCCCAAGTGGTGCTCAGGAAATACAATGTCCTCAGGATGTTTGATGACGAGACAAATATGGTGGAGTTCGGGAAGCAGGACATCATTTACAGCGTCGGGCTTTTTGATTATCTCCCCGATGATTTTCTCGTAAAGCTCCTAAGGGCCCTTTACAACCTTTTGAACCCAGGGGGTAAACTCATCGCGGCATTCAAGGATGCGAGCAGGTACAGGTCTCAGGATTACCATTGGCTTGTTGACTGGGATGGCTTCCTCCAGCGGGATGGGGATGACTTCAGGAGCATTCTTGCCAAGGCAACAATTCCTTCCTCTGCAATAGAAGAGATGCGTGAGGATTCGGGGGTAATAGTGTTTTACACAATAACTAAATAACTGTCATTGGGTATCTCCTACACCATGCCTCTTACCATGACATCTTTCGTGGTATACTAGAGGCCGTGAAGGAGAGACGCTTATCAGGCAAGATTGCGCTTGTCACGGGAGGAACAAGGGGGATAGGACGTGCCATACTCCTCGCCCTTTGCAGTGAGGGCGCTGAGTGCGTATTTTCGTATACAAAGAATCACGAACTTGCGGAATCCCTCGTAAAAGAGCTTCAAGGGGCGGGAAGGCATGCACTTTCCTTTCAGCTTGATGTGAGGGACTTTGAGAGTACTAAGCTGCTGGTTGAACGCATCAAGAAAGACTTTGGGAAAATTGACATTCTTGTAAACAATGCCGGAATTACCCGTGACAAGTCCCTCATGATGATGACAAAAGACGACTGGTCAGAGGTTATCGATACCGACCTTACGGGTGTTTTCAATACCACCCGTGCCTGTATAATCACCTTCCTGAAGCAAAAGAGCGGAAACATCGTCAATATCTCATCGATGAGCGGAATCCATCCTCTCCCCGGACAGGTGAACTACGCAGCAGCAAAGGCAGGAGTCATCGGTTTTACAAAGTCCCTGGCCAAGGAGGTGGCACCTTATAATATCAGGGTAAATGCGGTTGCGCCTGGCTTTATCTCATCTGATATGACTGCAGCCCTGGATGAGAAATACAAAAAACGTCTTAACGAAATGATTCCGGCAGGAAGATTCGGAACGCCTGAAGAGGTGGCAGAGGTCGTACGGTTCCTCCTCAGCGACGAAGCGAAATACATCACAGGTGAGGTTATCCAGGTCGATGGCGGTCTTGGGCTGTTAGGTTAGGATGGAGCGGACAGTTGTTATCACAGGAATAGGGGTATTATCATCTATCGCCATTGGAAAAGATAACTTCTGGGAAGCCCTCATCCAAGGCAAGACAGGGTTTAAGCCAATAACCCTCTTTGATACCTCTCCCTTTCCTATGCATGTTGGGGGAGAGATAACGGCTTTCGATCCTATTGCCTTTCTTGGCAAGAAGGGACTCCGCGAGCTCGACAGAAGTACAAGGCTGGTATGCTCTGCTGCAAAACTTGCCATTGATGATGCCCGTCTTGAGATTACGGATGAAAATACTCTTTCCATGGGTGTCTCCATTGGCACAACATTTGGCAGTCTTCATAGCATATCACAGTTTGACCGTGTGGGCCTTACCGAAGGTCCGCGACTTGTGAATCCTTCTCATTTCCCCAATACGGTTATTAATTCTCCTGCAAGCCAGATATCCATACGGAATAAGATTAAAGGGTTCAACGCAACGATGTCGACTGGATTCTGTGCAGCGCTTGACGCTGCTTCATATGCCGCTGACTTCATCAAACTCAACAGGGCAAACATGGTTCTCACAGGGGGAGTGGAAGAACTGTGCGAGGAAACCTTTCTCTGTTTTTATACACTTGGGTATCTTTCTGGTTCAAAAGGCTCTGGGCCCCTTTGCTGCCCATTTGATGGGCGCAGAGATGGAACAATCCTTTCCGAGGGTGCTGCGGTCCTTGCCCTGGAAAACTCCGAATTTGCTCTTAACAGGGGCGCAGAAATCCTTGCTGTGGTAAAAGGGTACGGGAATGCCTTTGACCCGTCAGCGGAGAAAGCTCCTGGTGAATCAAGAGGAGGGTTAGAAAAGGCTATTACCCTTGCGCTCAAAGATGCGCTGCAATCCCCTGAAGATATCGACTGGATATGTTCCGGCGCCAACTCCACAAAGAATATGGACAGAATGGAAACACGGGCCATAAAAAAAGTATTTGGTAAGCATGCCTTCAAGGTCCCAGTGAGTTCAATAAAGTCCATGGTGGGGGAATCCTTCTCCGCCTCCGGTGGGCTTTCACTGGCATCAGCAGCCGGAGCACTGAGAAAGGGATTCGTTCCTCCCACAGTAAACTATCAAGAAAAGGATCCTGAATGCGATCTTGATTACGTTCCCAATAGTGCGAGACAGAAGACTATCCGTAATGTTCTCATACTCTCATCAGATCCTTACGGGAATAATTCAGCCATCGTGCTCGGAAGGTTCGAGAGGTGATAGATGCAACTCGATTTTGAAGAGATAAAAAAACTTATTCCCCAGCGGTTTCCTTTTATCATGATAGACAGGATTCTTGAAGTGGAACCCGGCAAGAAGGCTGTGTCGATAAAGAACGTCACAGGAAATGATATATTCTTCCTTGGCCATTTTCCTGAGAAGGCTATTTTCCCCGGGGCTGCAATCATAGAGGCGATGGCGCAGACCGCAATAGTGCTTTTTGCTACTCAGAAAAAAAAGACTAGGGAGGGCAAAGAGCCTTTGTATTATTTCGGTTCGGTCAAGGCACGCTTTCTTAATCCTGTGGTTCCGGGCGATCAAATAAGGATAACCGTAACAAACATTAAATCATTGCCCACTGGTTCCTATGTGTCAGCAGAGGCTTTTGTTGATGATAAAAAGATATCCGAAGCAGACCTTGTGTTTAGCGTAAAAGATGAATAACAGAGTTGCCATAACAGGATTAGGCGTAATCTCCTCAATCGGCATCGGGTGGCAGGAATTCTGGGATAGTCTCATTAAAGGCAAGTCGGGCATAAGTCCTGTAAAATCCTTTGATACCAGCAACCACTTCACCCACAATGGCGGCGAAGTACACAATTTCAGACCGGTCGCATTCATTCAGCAAGAAAAACTCACCATGCTGAGCAGAGCGACACAGCTTGGCCTCGCAGCAGCAAAGCTTGCACTTAAAGACGCACGATTATACGATGAAGAAATATCTCATATGAAGATTGGGACGTGTGTGGGAACAACATTCGGATCAATCCAGTCCATAGAAGATATCAATAACAGGCTCCTCAAGAATGAAAAGATAAACAAAGACATGGCCTATCAACTTCCAACCCATACCACACCAGCGATTATCGCCAGGGAGCTCAATCTGAACGGTCCGAATTTCATGCTTTCCACTGCCTGCTCAGCAGGAAATTATGCAATAGGGTACGGGTATGATCTCATTTCCTCTGGGAGAGCGAATATCATCATTGCAGGCGGTTCTGATCCTTTCTCGAGAATTGCCTTTACAGGGTTTAACCAGTTTTCTGCGGTAGCACCTGAAAAGTGCCAGCCATTTGACAAGAACAGGAAAGGCATGATGGTGGCAGAGGGCGCGGGAGTGCTTGTCATTGAATCGCTGGAAAACGCCTTAAAACGAAGCGCCCCCATTTATGCCGAGATATTAGGATACGGCCTCAGTTGTGATGCCTTCCATATGACAACCTCCTCTGTAGAGGGAATCACCGCATGCATGAAAAAAGCCATACTACAGGCAGACATCAGGACTGAGGATGTCGACTACATCAGTGCCCACGGTACAGGAACACAGACAAATGACAGGAATGAATGCGCAGCCATTAAAGAGATCTTTGGACATCGTTACCCACAAATACCTGTAAGCTCCATTAAATCCATGCTCGGGCATACCATGGGAGCAGCCTCGGCACTCGAGGCCATTGCATGTGCCCTTTCGGCAACACATGATATGATTCCGCCCACAATAAACTTCGAAACCCCTGATCCCGAGTGTGATATAGACTGCGTGCCAAACCAAGCAAGAAAACATGTCGTGAATATCGCTCTTAACAACTCTTATGCCTTCGGAGGTAATAATGCTTCTCTCGTTCTTAAGAAATTTGTTAGTTGTGGAGGAAACTGAGAAATGACCAGTACAGTGGAAAAAGAAATCATCTCGATCATTGCCGACGTCTCCGGATTTGATGAAGAGGAGATAACACCTGACAAGAACTTTTATAAGGATCTGGAGATAGATTCCATTAAAGCGATCGAAATTACCGTGGCAATTGAAAAACAGTTTAAGATATCAGTGCGGGATGAAGACGTGCCGAACATCACAACGGTAAAGCAGGCTGTAGACCTGGTGAATAGATTGATAGCTGAGAAGGCCGAATAAACACCGGGATCAGGGATGTATGATGTCGTCATAATAGGCGCCGGGATAGGTGGTCTTGTGTGCGGATGTTATCTTGCAAAGGCCGGAATGAAAGTGCTCATCGTGGAGCAGCACCACAAACCTGGCGGCTACTGCACTTCATTTAAGAGAAGGGGGGTTACCTTTGACGCGGCAGCCCACTCTTTCGGTGGATACAGATATGGAATTCTTGGGAGGGTCTTCAGTGATCTCAAAATAGAGAAAAGGATGAACTTCACGAGATTCGATCCATCGGATATCGTGATAACACCCGACTGTAGAATTTCCTTCTGGGCTGATTTAGACAAAACCATAAGAGAACTCCAGAAAGCCTTTCCTGATGAAAGCAAGAGCATAAAGGAATTTTTTGCTTTCGTCCTAGGCCCTGATCCAGAGGCTTTTTCCCGCAGGAGGAGCTGGACATTCAAGGATTTATTGAACCATTTTATCAGCGATGAGAAATTAAAGGCAATAGTATCGTTCCCGCTATTTGGCAATGGTGGGTTACCCCCCTCACAGATGTCGGCCCTTTTAGGAGCTCAAATTTTCAAGCAATTCATTCTTGACGGGGGCTATTATCCAGAAGGTGGCATGCAGGCACTTCCTGATGCGTTGTCAGAAATATTCAAGGAACATAGCGGCAAAATGCTGTTTTCCAGACCAGTCAGAAAAATAAGGATCAAAGAGCGTAAGGTATCGGGCGTAGTTTTGGACAATGGTGACTTTATTCCGGCCAGATATGTTGTTTCAAACTGTGATGCCAGACAGACCTTCCTTAAGCTCTTAGGAAAAAGAGTCGTCACACACGAGTTTTTGGATACAATCAACAATATGGTTCTTTCGCTCTCAATGTTTATTTTATATTTGGGCATTGACAAATCTGCTAATTTATCACCACCCGGTTCTAACGTATGGCTGTTATTTCACTACGATTTGGATAAAGCTTACCTCTCAGCAAAATCAGGAGATTTCAGGAATATCGCTGGGTATATGGTTCGCACGTCACCAGACAAAAAGGCCGTCTTGGCTTTCATAAACACTTCATTTAGAAGCAAGAATTATTGGACTCTCAATAAAATTAAATGGACAGAAGCGTTACTGAGAAAGCTTGAGTCAGAAGTCTTCCCTGGCTTATCAAATCATATACTGCATAAGGAGGCAGCCACTCCGTACACACTTTACAGATACACCTTAAATGACAAAGGCGCTGCTTATGGATGGGCAGGAATGCCTTCTCAATTGGCAATCTCTGGTTTTAGAAAACCCTCTTTTATTCAGGGTCTTTACCTGACAGGTCACTGGACAACACAAGGTCTTGGGATTCCGGGAGTTTGTTATGCCGGGTCAGATACTTCCCAAATGATCTTGAGAAAAGAAAAGCATAGCTAAAGATCATGATTTTAGATAAAATGATTGTTATGGATAAAGAAAAGTATATTCAACAGGAACTGTTGAATTCAGTCCAGCTAGCAGGATCTTCCCTATTCCTTTATGGAGCAATAATGGATGTTTCGTTAAGCATTTTGGACTATTTCGTCACCCCAGACAACTTTTTGAGATTCCTCATCTACCGAGTAATAACTGCCACCTTAACCATTGCTTTATATTTCATTTTCAAACTTAAGAAAGACATCCGATTCCAATCGTCAATCTTTATACTGGCTGCTCTGATAACGTCTGTAATGATTGAATTGATGATACTTTCATTTGGAGGCCATCAGTCAATTTATTACGCAGGGATGATGATTCTTCTTGTCTTAATCCTTGGCTTCCTTCCTATCTCCGTCAGGTTGGCGGCGTTACTGGGATGTATTGTTTACGCCACGTATCTTCTCCCCATCTTAGTTCTTGACACTATTACTAACATGAGAGTATTCATTAACAATAACATCTTCCTGCTTGCCTCTGCCTTTGGCGGTCTTGGTTGGAGATATTTCAACCAGCAACTTTTTATAAAAAATCTCTCCCTTGAATACGACCTTTCTCAGGATAAACAGCAGCTCGAAAAGTACTCCACTCAACTCGAACAGCTGGTGCAGGAGAGGACAAAGGAGCTTAACAAATCTGAGACTATGCTGAGGTCGCTCTTTGAAAACGCCAACGACGGGATCATGATCA
>Ga0113563_10002297_pt1 | contig 11463 bp, 9 predicted proteins | sample Mud3Dept3metaG_FD_80117 | JGI IMG/M metagenome (GOLD analysis project Ga0113563, IMG submission 80117) | Freshwater wetland microbial communities from Ohio, USA, analyzing the effect of biotic and abiotic controls - Mud 3 Core 4 Depth 3... | ecosystem: Environmental > Aquatic > Freshwater >...
GGATCGAGCGCGGTCGCCATCGGGACCAGACGCGGATCGATCACGGCGGCCTTCACGTGGGCGACCGGATCGGTGACGACCGCAGCGACCGTCACCTCGGAACCGGTGCCTGCCGTGGTAGGGATCGCAAACAACGGCAGCATCGGCGCCCTCAACTTCAGCATCCCGACGAGCTTCGCCGGCGACTTGCCGCTCGTCGCCATCGCGCCGATCACCTTCGCGGCGTCGATGGCCGATCCGCCGCCCACCGCCAGGATCGCGTCGCTGCGATGCGCCTTGACGGCCGCGAGGCCCGCTTCGAGCACTGGGTACGTGGGATCGGGCGTGATGCCATCGTGCACGGCGACGTCGATTCCCTGCTCGACGAGCGCACGCCGCAGCGGTTCGACCAGGCCCAACTTCACGAGGACGGCATCGGTGATGATCATGACCCGGCGGTAGCCGAACTGCCCGATCATGCGGCAGAGCCGCAGCGCGGAGTCGGGCCCCACGAACGCGGTCGGCCGCGGGATCGGGATCAGCCGCGGCACCGGCTTCATGAACGGCTTGATGAGGCGATAGGCCAGCAGCCGTGCTTGGAACAGCATGGGGATCACCGGTGACTTGGGTACGCCACAGAGGATACCGCCGGCCCTGCCTGTCCCGGCACCCGTAGAAGTCGCGTCGGGCCGCGGTCAGCGGCCCAGGAACTCGTCGATCAGGCGGTCGACCTCCGCCGCGGCCTCGATCTGCACCAGGTGCCCGCGGCCGGGAAGCACGTGGACCTCGACTCCCCGCTGCGCCAGATCGCCTGGCGCCGGGGCCGGGATCACCGCGTCCTCGGCGCCCCAGATGACCAGGGTCGGCACCGCCCCCACGACATCACGCAGCGTCCCGCCCGAATGCGTGCCGGCATAGCGGTTGCTGGCAATCGTCGCCAGCGCGCTCGCGACGCCTGCGAGCCGCTTGTAGGCAAGCGTCTCATCGATGAGCTGCGGCGTGATGAGGCCGGGGTCCGCAGACAAGAGGCGCAGACCGGGCTCCAGCTGCTCGCGGCTGCCGGCCGTAATGAATCCTCGGATGAAGTCCGCGTTGATCTTCTGACCCAGGCCTGCCGGCGCTATCAGGGTGACGGAGCGCACGCATTCAGGCGCGCGATCAGTCACGTCCAGGCACACCGCGGCGCCCATGGAGTGCCCCACCAGGTGCGCACGTTCGATGCCGACGGCGTCCATGTAACCGAGCACCGCCATTGCCAGCTCCCCCAGGGACCCGCTGCCGACATCCCTGCTCGATTCACCGTGGCCGGGCAGCTCCAGCGCCGCCACCGTCCGTCCGCTGGCCACGAGAGCCCCGAGATTCATCCGCCAGGTGTCGAGATTGCCGCCAAATCCGTGCACCAGCACCACGGCGTCGCCCCGGCCGCGCTGGAGCAGGTGGCGGATGCGCCGCCCGGCAACCTCCACGAACCGGGGTTCCAGGTCAGGTGCCATGCCGCCGCTGCTCCGTTCCATCGACCGCTCCCGTTGCTGCGGCTACGATGCGATCAGCCAGCGCCGAGCACAATGAGGGGAATCTTCATGTCCGACCGAGCACCGATCCCGCGCGACCCGCAGAACGACTACACCCTGGAGATGGCGGGGCGCCGTGCGCAGTTCCTGCGGGAGAGGACCGGCGTGACGTTGAACCACGTTTGCCGGCAGTCCTTCGAGCCGGGAATCCTGCCGGGCAACATCGAGAACTTCCTCGGCGTGGCGCAGGTGCCAATCGGACTTGCGGGGCCACTGCGCATCACCGGAGAGCACGCGCAGGGCGATTTCTACATCCCGCTCGCGACGACGGAGGGGACGCTGGTCGCCAGCTACAGCCGTGGCATGCGCGTGCTCACGGAATGCGGGGGCGTGACGACGACGGTGGTGAAGCGCTCCATGCAGCGCGCGCCCGTGTTCATGTTCGGCAATGCCCTCGAGGCGCGAAACTTCGGCGAGTGGCTGGTGCAGAACTTCGACGGCGTTCGGCAGGCCGCGGAGGCCACCACCCGCAGCGGCAAACTCGTCGAGATCGAACAATACCCGCTCGCCAACCTGCTGTACCTCAGGTTCAACTACACGACGGGCGACGCAGCGGGCCAGAACATGACCGGCAAGGCCACCTACGCCGCTTGTGAATGGATCCGCGAAGCCCACCCGTCGCACCCGAGATACATGCTCTCGGGCAGCATCGACACGGACAAGAAGCACTCGGCAATGAATACCCTCCGCACGAGGGGACGTCGCGTCGTCGCCGAGGCCGTGATCCGCAACGAGGTGCTCGAACGCATCATGCGCGTGGACACGCGAACGCTGTTCCGTGCCCGGCAGGTCTCGAACGCCGGGTCGCTCATGGCGGGCGCAGCGTACAACGGCCCGCATGCCGCAAACGGCATCACCGCGATGTTCATCGCGACGGGCCAGGACGTGGCGAACGTCGCCGAATCACACGCCGGCATCACCTACGCGCAGCTGCTCGACAACGGCGACTACTACTGGTCGATCACGCTGACGTCACTGATCGTCGCCACGTACGGCGGCGGCACGGGCCTGCCGACGCAACGCGAATGTCTGGAACTCCTGGGCTGCTACGGACAGGGCAAGGCCGACAAGCTGGCGGAGATCGTGGCCGGCGTAGTGCTCGCCGGCGACATATCGCTCGGCAGTGCGGTACTTGCCGGCGACTGGGTCACGAGCCACGAGCAGATGGGACGCAATCGACCCTGATCGCGCGTCGAGGCTATTCCTGGGCGAGCGCTCCCGCCGAATCGAGCGCGTGCACGTACTGCACGGCGCGCGCCTCGGCGTAGAAATCGATCGTGAATCCGAGCGCCGCAAGGACCAGCAATCCGACGGCCATTCCGTGGAACAGCGGCCTGGCCGACAGGAAGACGAAGCCCAGCGCAAGAATGACCGCGATGGCATAGCCGACGCGGTACTGGCCGAAGCTCCTCACGACCGCATGAATGCGCGGCCCTTCTTCGGCCGCGAATCGCACCTGGTCCGCGCGCTGCAACTCGAGCAGCTGCGTCACCTGGCTGTCCGTCCGGAAATAGACCGACCCGCCCACGCCCAGACCCAGCGCCGCAGTCAGGAGCAGTGTCGCCGCGAGCCCTCGAGCGAATGGCTCGCGGACCCAGAACCACAGCCAGGCCGCGGCGATCAGGCAGACGCCGCCCGCCACGAGAATCAGGAGTGCTTCCGATTTCTCGCCTGCGAAATAGGCACCGATGGCCTGCTCGGCGTTCATGAGCCCCCTACGGCGCAGCGTGCGGCGCGCGACGATCTTTCCAGGACATCTCCCGTTCGAGCTGCGCTGCCAGCCGGAACAATGCCGCCTCGTCGCCGATCTTCGCGGTGAACAGCATGCCCATCGGCAACCCGTCCTCCGTCCAGTGCAGCGGAAGAGACACGGATGGTTGACCGGTCACATTCGCCACCATCGTGTATGGCGCCGCCTCGAACGCCGGCGCGAACGCATCGACTACCTTCGAACGCTGGCTGAGCAGCGCGCCGGCGGGGAGCGCCGCAAGCAGCCTCAGGCCCTGGCGCTGCATGGTCGAGAGCTTGTAGCTGCCGATCGGCAGCGGCGGCACACCGACCGTCGGCGTCAGCAGCACGTCGAAAGAGGATGCCCAGGCCAGCCATTGGCGGGAAAAGGTCTGCATCGTCCACAGCGCCGAAGCCACGTCGGCGGCGGACTGCGCCTCGCCCATCTTTGCCACGATCCAGGTCGGCAACTCCACATCGTCGCTCGTCGCCTCGCGACCGACGATCGTTTGCGCGAGGCGCAACGTTGCAGCGACGTCCGCCGATAACAGCGACCCGTAACTCTCAATGAAGGACTCGGGCGCCAACGGCAACCTGACCTCCACGACGTCGTGCCCGAGACGGTCCAGCACCGCGGTCGTCGCTTCCAGTGCCCTACGGTTCTCGGGGTGCAAGCTTCTGCCCAGCCCGGGGTCATAGCTGAATGCGATCCGCATCCGGCCGGGCGCGACGCCCATCTCCTGCAGGAAAGGTCGCTCCGCCGGCGGAAGCTTCATGAGTTGCTGCGGGTAATCGCCCGCTGTGGCGTCGAGCAGCGCCGCGCAATCGCGCACGGTGCGCGTGATGACGTGTTCGCTGATGAAACCCCACCACACATCCGGCATCTGTGGCCCGGTGGGATTGCGACCACGACTCGGCTTCAAGCCGACCAGGCCGCAATTGGACGCCGGCGTGCGGATCGAGCCGCCGCCGTCGTTCGCATTGGCCGCCGGCACGATGCGCGCCGCGACGGCCGCCGCTGAGCCGCCGCTCGAGCCGCTCGAGGTGCGCTCGAGGTTCCAGGGATTTCGCGTCGGCCCGAAAAGCTCGGGCTCGGTGACGTTCGTGATGCCGAGTTCCGGCGTATTGGTCTTGCCGAAAATGACGAGGCCGGCCGCGCGGTATCGGCGCGTAAGCTCCTCGTCGTCACGCGGCACGAAGTCCTTGAACAGTCGCGACCCACACCGCAGCGGCTCGCCGGCGTAGGCCGTCATCAGGTCCTTGATCAGGAACGGCACGCCGCGGAACGGCCCCTCCGGCAGGCCCGCAGCGATCGCGTCGCGCGCTCGTCCTTCCATCAGGTGGATGACCGCGTTGATCTTTGGATTGACTTCGGCGGTCCGCGCAAGGGCCTCGTCGAGCAGCTCCGTCGGGCTCACATCTCCTTTACGCAGCAACTCGGCGAGGCTGAGCGCGTCATGTGCACCGAATTCGCTGAAGGCCACTCGACACTCCCTGGGGTCCGTCGTCAGATCCAAATGATGTTCTTTCGGCCGCGGGAAATCGACCCGGCGCAGGCAGCATATCGGAGACTCTTGCCATCCCGACTGGGCGCGCCGAAACTCCGCAACCACTCCGCTAGCTGCGATCGAGCCTCCATGAAATTCCTCACTCGTCCCGCATTCGCTCTGTGTGCGCTCGGTCTGGCCACCTCGGCGTGGAGCGCGGCGGGTGGCGGCGCCGCCACGGTGGACGGTGCTCGCATCATGGCGGCCGACAGCGAGCCACAGAACTGGCTCGCGCACGGGCGCACGTACGACGAGCAGCGCTACAGCCCCCTCGCGAAGATCAACGACGCAAACGTCGGCGACCTCGGTCTGGCCTGGTCGTACGCGACCGGGACGACGCGCGGCCTGCAGGCGAGCCCCATCGTCGTCGACGGCACGATGTACACGACCGGCGTGTGGAGCGTCGTCTACGCCCTCGACGCGAGGACCGGCAAGGAGCTCTGGAAGTACGATCCGGAGGTGCCGCGCGCGTGGGGCCGCTATGCCTGCTGTGACGCCGTTAATCGCGGCGTGGCCGTGTGGAAGGGATCCGTGTTCGTCGCCACGCTCGATGGCAGGCTGATCAGCCTCGACGCGAGGACCGGCCGGCAGCTCTGGGAGACGAACACGATCGATCGCACGAAGCCTTACACGATCACGGGCGCGCCACGCGTCGTGAAAGGCAAGGTGCTCATCGGCAACGGTGGCGCCGAGTACGGAGTACGCGGTTATTTCTCCGCCTACGACACGAAGACCGGCCAGCTGGCGTGGCGGTTCTACACGGTGCCCGGCAATCCAAAGGACGGCTTCGAGCACCCGGAGCTCGAGCAGGCGGCCAGGACGTGGCACGGCGAGTGGTGGGTCGGCGGCGGCGGCGGAACCGTGTGGGATTCCATGGCCTATGACCCCGAGCTCGACACCTTGTACGTAGGCACCGGCAATGGGTCACCCTGGGCGCGCGACATCCGCTCTCCGGGCGGCGGCGACAACCTCTATCTGTCTTCCATCCTGGCGCTGGATCCGGACACCGGACGACTCAAGTGGCACTACCAGGTGACACCCGGCGACAACTGGGACTACACGGCCACGCAGCACATCATCCTCGCCGACCTCGAACTCGGCGGAAAGATACGCAAGGTGCTCATGCAGGCCCCGAAGAACGGCTTCTTTTATGTGCTCGACCGCGTGACCGGTGAGTTGCTTTCGGCGGACAAGTACATCCCGGTGACCTGGGCGACCCACGTCGACCTCAAGACCGGCCGGCCGGTCGAGACACCCGACGCGAACTACAGCCGCGAAACGAAGTTCATCGTGCCGAGCCCGTTCGGCGGGCACAACTGGCACCCGATGGCCTACAGCCCGAAGACCGGGCTCGTCTACATCCCCGCGATGCAGCCAACGGGCATCTACCCTCTGTCGGAGGACTTCAAGCGCACGGGTGTGTATCCGCGCCACGACATGTTCTGGAATCCCGGCATCGACATGGACGTGTACCTCGCGGGCATCTACCAGCTGATCAAGCAGTTCGGCGGACTGCCGCCGCCTGACCACGGCTACCTCAAGGCCTGGGACCCCGTCCAGAAGAGGGTCGTGTGGGAAATCGAACACCCGGCATTCTGGAACGGTGGCCTGCTCGCCACCGCGGGCAACCTCCTGTTCCAGGGCACTGGCGACGGGCGCTTCGTCGCGTACGCGGCGGACACGGGCAAGATTCTCTGGGCGGTACCGACGATGGTCGGCATCATCGCGCCGCCGGTCACCTACGCGGTTGACGGCGAACAGTACGTTGCGGTGATGGCGGGCTATGGCGGTGCCGGCGCGCTCACCGGCGGCGACGCGCGCACCATGGCTTCGGCAAAGTATGCCAACGACGGCCATGTGCTGGCGTTCAAGCTCGGTGGCAAGGCCTCCATGCCACGCATCGCCGAAAAGAATGCCGCGATTCCCGAGCAGCCGACGGTCGAAGCCACCGCCGCCGGGATCGACAACGGCAGCCGGAAGTACATGTCCTACTGCATGGTCTGCCACGGCGCGCTCGTCGTCTCCGGCGGCGTCGTCCCCGACCTGCGCATGCTTTCCGCGGAGAAGCACGCGATCTTCAAGGAGATCGTGTACGACGGCGTGATCCACGGCGCCGGCATGCCGCGCATGGGCGACCTGCTCACGGAGCAGGACGTGCGCGATATCCACGCCTACATCATCACGCGCGCGAACGAGGACCGCAGGTAAGGTCGGGACCGGAGGCTGACGTCCGCCCGGGATCCAGGCTAATTGTTCTTCGCGCCCTGCTCCACCCAGTTGCGGATGGTCTTGATCTCGGCGTCCGTCATCGGGTTTACGCCGCCGTGCGGCATCTTGATCGATGGATCGACTCGACCCTCGATCAGCATGACGAGCGCGCTGGTGAGCGGATCACCGGGCAAGACGACCGGTCCGTAACGCGTCCCTTTCATCAACGAGTCGTAACCCTGCAGGTCAAATCCGCTGGCGACATAGCCGGCCTGACCTGGGGTGTGACAGGACTTGCAGTGCTTGTCGAGAATGGGAGCGACATCCGTCTTGTAGCTCACTTCCGCCGGCGTACGCTGGCAGCCGGCAACGACGACGATGGCCGCGGCCGCGACCGGAAGGAGGCAAAGGAGTCTCGAGTTCATGGCATCCCCTGATGGAGGGTGGTGTGCCCGCAACGCTCTGCCGGGGCGAGGGTACCCGCAATCCGATCTTCTACCTAACCGGCGGCCGGCTGGACGAGGCGGAAGGTCAGGTTGATGCGTTCCCCGACGGGCCGCGCGGTCTTGGGAACCGCGTGTACCCAGTGCTGCTGGGTCGCACCTGCCATGAGGAGCAGACTGCAGTGCCCCAACGACAGGTCGACCTTCTGGTCCTTGCGTCGACGGTGACGCAGGCAGAATCGACGGGTCGCACCGAGCGAGACCGATGCGATGACGGGACTGGGGCCGAGCTCCGGCTCGTCATCCGAGTGCCAGCCCATGCTGTCGCGACCGTCGCGGTACAGGTTAAGCAGCACAGCGTTGAAATGAGCGCCTGACAGCCACTGCACGCGGTCGCGAATCCGCTGCAGCGCCGGGAACCACGGGAGCGGCTCGTGCGTCGTGCCCGAGTACGTGTACCGGGCCCCCGGATCGCCGTGCCACGCGACGAGACGCGGGACCAGCTGGCGCGCCCCGAAGATGACGATTGCTTCCTGTTGCCAGATGACCGTTCGGCGCAGGCTCTCGAACGCGCGACGGGCCTCGGCAGGGCCGAACGCGACGGGCCAGAGCCGGGCCTCGCCGTCTGGCAGCTCGATCTCGATCGATCCGTCGTGCGGAAAGGCGCCGGACTCCTCCATGGACCGACAGCCTAGCGCGCGGCGGGCCACAGGCGCACAATGATGCAGTGCAACAATGCGGTGGCCGGCCATGCCAAGTCTCCGTGCTCGTCTCGTCAATACGTTTCTTCGCCTGACCGTCAAGCGCATGTGGCGGCCCGACCTCAAGATCGAGGAGGCGCGCGCGCGCGCCGCGAAAATCGACGCCCGTCTCGGACGCAATGCGCCTGCGGTTGCGATGGAAAATGTCGTCGCGGGAGGCGTGCCCGCCACCTGGTATGGGGCGCCGGGCCTGGCCTCACGGGGCACGATCCTGTACCTGCACGGTGGCGCCTGGAGCATGCATTTCCCGTACTCTTATCGCAGGCACGCCGCCACGCTGTCCGCCATGACAGGAATGCGCGTGCTGCTGCCGGAGTACCGGCTGGCGCCCGAGCACCCGTTCCCGGCCGGCATCGACGATTGCTTCGCCGTCTACCGTTGGCTGCTGGACCAGGGTTATGCGGATCGCCCGCTGGCGCTCGCGGGCGATTCGGCCGGGGGCAGCCTCAGCCTCGTCACGTTGATGCGCGCAAGGGACGCGATGCTGCCGATGCCCGGCTGCGCGGCGCTGCTCTCGCCATCGACGGACGCGACGATGTCCGCGCCGTCGGCAAAGTACAACGCCGACGCCGACCCGATGTTCTCACCGGCAGCCATGGGATTGCTCGCCGTCATCTATTGCCCCGGCCAGGACCTCGGCAACCCGCTGCTGTCGCCGCTGTTCGGCAACTGGAATGGTTTGCCGCCCCTGCTCTTTCACGCCGGCTCGACCGAGATGCTGCTCGACGACTCCGTGCGGGCACATGACCGCGCGCGGCAGGCCGGCGTGGACGCGCAGATCGAGGTGTTCGTCGGACTGCCTCACGTGTTCCACGTCTTCGAGTGGATGCCGGAGTCGCGAGTCGGGATGCAGGCCGTGGCCGACTTCATTACCAGCCACTCGAAGCACGCCGCCTACGAACGGCCGACGCTCACCACGAGCCCTGCCGTCGGCCCCTGAGGAAATCGGCCACCTCGTCCAGCGCACGATCGGCGTCGCGCAACAGACCGGCGTGCAGTTGGAAGATACGCGCCGCCGACATTCGCGGGAACGAATCGCGCGCCACGCGGCGCGACGCTGGCGCGTGACATCGCGGCCAGCCAGCGGCGCTGCTGCACTACCGGCCATCATCCGCTGACCGAATGTCTCGCCGGCCGCCGGCCCAGTGGGTGGCGACACGTCGGCATAGGGGACAGTCCATATTTACCCGGCCCCGGCGTGGATCGACGATCCATTCCCGAGGCCACGGTGCGGCCTCCAGTCGAGGAATCCCTGGTGCACGAGCCGCCCGGAATGGCCAGCCCTGTCGTGTCGGTAGAGCCTGGGCACCGCGCCCTGACGCTGCGCGTCAGGCAACTTACCAAGACATACCACTCGGGAGAAGTCGAGGTGCCCGCGCTTCGCGGCATCGACCTCGAACTCGCCACGGGGGAACTGGTCGTGCTGCTCGGCCCGTCGGGCAGCGGAAAGTCCACCCTGCTCAACATCCTCGGCGGTCTCGACTCCGCGACCTCGGGCGAAGCGTGGTTCGAGGACCACGACCTGACGCAGGTGAGCGACCGCGATCTCACCCGCTACAGGCGCGAGCACGTCGGCTTCGTCTTCCAGTTCTACAACCTGATCCCGAGCCTCACCGCGCTCGAGAACGTGGCGCTCGTGACGGAGATCGCGGCGCATCCGATGGACCCTGCCGAGGCATTGGCAATCGTGGGCCTGCGCGACCGCCTGCATCACTTTCCCGCGCAGTTGTCCGGCGGGGAGCAGCAGCGTGTCGCCATCGCCCGGGCCATCGCCAAGCGCCCGGCGATCCTCCTCTGTGACGAGCCGACCGGCGCGCTCGACAGCCAGACAGGGATCCTCGTCCTGGAAGCGATCGAGCACATCCATGAGGAACTCGGGACCACGACCGTGCTGATCACGCACAACGCCGTCATCGCCGACATGGCTGACCGCGTGCTGGTACTGGGCGACGGGCTCATACAGCAGGAGCGACGCAATCCCTTGCGCCGGCCTGCCCGGGAACTGACGTGGTGATGAGTCCGCTCGACCGAAAGCTGCTGAGGGACCTCTGGCGCCTGCGCGGCCAGGTGCTCGCCATCGGCATGGTGATCGCGTCGGGCGTCGGCCTGCTGGTCATGTCGCTGACAGCCATCGAAGCGCTGCAGGAAACGGCGGACGCGTATTACGAGCGGTACCGCTTTGCGCAGGTGTTCGCGCGCGTCAAGCGTGCGCCGGAATACATGGCCGACCGGCTGGCCGCCATCGAAGGCGTGCAGTCCGTCGAGACCCGCGTCGTGCGCAGCGCCGTACTCGACGTCGCGGGTTTCGAAGAGCCCGTGATCGGCCAGCTCGTCTCGGTGCCGGAGGACGGCGAGCCACTGCTCAATCGCCTTGCGATCCGCCAGGGGCGCTATCCGCGGCTGGGCGCGCCGGACGAAGCGGTGCTGTCGGAACCGTTTGCCGAAGCGCATTTGCTGGGCATCGGCGACCGGTTGCGCGCTGTCATCAACGGCCGCTGGCGCGAACTCAAGGTCGTCGGGATCGCGCTCTCTCCCGAGTACGTCTACACGATCGGGCCAGGTGCCCTGATGCCCGACGACCGCCGCTTCGGCGTGCTGTGGCTCGGTCACGAAGCGCTCCAAGCGGCGTTCGATCTCGACGGCGCCTTCAACGACGTCTCGCTCGGACTGCTGCGCGGCACCGATCCCGAGTACGTCGTGGACCGCGTCGACGGCCTGCTGGCCCGCTACGGCAGCATCGGTGCCTACGCGCGCGCGGACCAGCTGTCGAACTGGTTCCTGATGAACGAGATCACCCAGCTCAAGACGCTCGCGCGGATCCTGCCGACCGTCTTCCTGGCCGTGGCGGCGTTCCTGACCAACATGGTCCTGGCGAGGCTGGTCGCCGTCGAGCGCAGCGAGATCGGCCTGCTCAAGGCATTCGGCTATTCGAACGCTTCCATCGCCTGGCACTACGTGAAGCTGGTCCTCGTCATCAGCGCGGTCGGCATCGGGCTCGGCTGGTTCGCGGGCTACTGGCTGGGGCTCTACAACACCATGATGTATGCGGAGTTCTACCGGTTTCCGTTCCTTCTGTACCGTCCGGGTCCCGCGCCGTTCGCCGCGGCTGCAGCCGCCAGCCTCGTCGCAGCACTGCTGGGCACGATCAGCGCGGTGCGTGGCGCGGCGACGCTCCCGCCCGCGGAAGCGATGCGTCCGCCGGCGCCACCCCTCTTCCGCCAGAGCC
>Ga0113563_10002298_pt1 | contig 11462 bp, 12 predicted proteins | sample Mud3Dept3metaG_FD_80117 | JGI IMG/M metagenome (GOLD analysis project Ga0113563, IMG submission 80117) | Freshwater wetland microbial communities from Ohio, USA, analyzing the effect of biotic and abiotic controls - Mud 3 Core 4 Depth 3... | ecosystem: Environmental > Aquatic > Freshwater >...
ATTGAGATCAAACCCGCTCAGTTTCGAAATGAATGCGGTAAACCTTTCCTGACTCATCTTGTTGGCTTGTTGGCTTGGTAACTTGTGCTTTGCTTTACAGAGCTTGATACAACCCTATAGGCTGAGAGCAATAAGGATCCCCGCGGATCAATTTTTCCTCCGTCAGTCACGGGCTCTAGGAGGGCTTACTCCCCTAAAGTCCTTTGTTTATCACGCTTCCCTCAAATTCCCGCTATTTGGTCCCACTCCCTATAGGGACCCGTCGGTGACCTAGTAAAAATTGATCCGCGGGGATCCTTATTGCTCCCAGCCTATAGGGTTGTATCAAGCTCTGCAAAGCAAAGCACAAACAAGCAAGCTAGCAACCAGCAAGCAAATGGCAAGCGTCCGTCTAGCAAAGTTCGTTCAGATCCTCAAATCTGAGGGTGTGGAAGATGAGGATTTCTTGAAGGCAGTCACTGAGGCTGCCGAGGAAATCTATGAGAAGATGCCAACCGGGGAGGTCGCCAAGAGGGGACCCTCCAACTATAACCTCTTCTACGCAGCAGAGAATGCCCGCTTGAAGAAGGAAAACCCCAAGATGAGTGGGGCTGAGCGTAAGCTACAAATCAATACCGCCTGGTCTGCTCAGAAGAAGACCAGGAAGCCAGTAGCCCAAGCTGATCCAGCGGCCGGTGTCGCTGTCGCCGTCGTGGAGAAGAAGACCAAGAAGCCTCTGACCGGCTTTAACTTGTTCGTGCAGAACAAGGTCAAGATTGAGAAGGTGCCGATGGGTGAGGCTTCCAAGATCTGGAAGGGTCTGAGTGATGAGGCCAAGGCCGAGTGGAAACAGAAGGCCGTAGCCGCAGCCCTTTAAAAAACAAAAACAAAAGATAAAAAGAAAAAGCCAAAAAAAGAGGCGAAAGCCTCACTTTGTTTGGGGCGATGCTGGAGGCATCGGTTGTTAAATGACTGGTATTGAAAGGAAAAACAACGAGGTTTTTCAGTTAAGGGAGGGGGCAATGCTAGAGGCATCGATGCGGCCCGAGGCATCGCTCTTGGAGTGCGAAGCACTCCAACTCCGTTCCCCCCAAAAAAATTGATTACTCGAAAATGCCACATTGGTTCTAAGATAAGGTCAAATGGCAAGCAACCAATTTTCACCTTTCGCACTTCTTTCTCAGCCACTCGATCAGATTCGTTCCCATCTGGTTCAGTATGGGGCCGAATTGAAGGAGACTAAGTTTGCGGGAACTTATATTATTAAGTTCAGCCCTCAGACTCAGGCTTATCATCCGTCGGTGAACCAGTTGCGTGGCATTGTTTTCCGTCAGAGCGAAAGTGGGACTCCTTACCTGTATGCAGTCGGCTTTCCAGTTCCGATTGAATATAAGGATCAGACTCCTGAATCTCAGTGCGAGATTCAGTCAAGTCTTAAGAAGACTACTTATACTGTTCAGGAGGCATTGGATGGCACCCTGATTCGCCTCTGGTATCATGATGAGACGGGTCAGTGGATGATTGCAACTAATAGCAAGGAGGATGCCCATGATGCTTATTGGATGAATAATGTGTCTTTCGGCGCCTTGTTCGAAGCGACTCTGCAGGGGATTCTGACCAACCTGAATCCGAATCATGTCTATCTCTTCTCGCTCTGTCATCCCTTGAATGTGATTGTGGTTAACCATGTGGTTCCCAAGATCTATCACCTGACGACCATTGATCGCGTAACCCTTATGGAGGTCGAGATCGACTTGGGAATCCCACATCCTCCGACTTTTGAGATGACGGTCGATGGGGTCCTCGAACAGATTCAGGCGAGTCAGAGTACTCCAGTGAGCTCAGCTGGGTACACGATCGTACCTGTACCCAATGAGTTTGATGTGGTTTGTCGTTATCGTTTCGAGAACCTCAATTACACGAGGGCCCGGGCCCTTCGTGGTGATTGCAATAACATCGAGACAATCATCCTCTCTCATCTGTTGAGGAGGACGGATAGTGACTCAGATGTCCCTATTGAAGACGTTGGCTTCGCCAACGGTGCGAAGCACCAGGGTCCTGCTAAGTTGAGTGAATTCTTGCAATATTATCCGATTTATCAGCAGACTTACTGCTCGATTCTAAAGCGTTTGAATGGCCTGATTAGTTACATCTATCAGGTCTACGTCCAGCGTTACAAGTATCACAAGGAGATCTGGACGGATCCTCGTCATCACCATTTCCTGCAAGAGGTGCATCGCCAGCTGTATCTCTCGCACTTGCGTCCACAAGGGAAGTCAGTGACGGAGGCTGATGTTGTCAATTTTATATATAACCAAGAGCCGAACAAGATATCTTATCTGATAGAGATCCTTTAGCACCTCTCCTAAAAACCACAAAAAAGAAAAAACAAAAAGCTAAAAACAGAGGCGATGCCGAAGCAACGGCAAAACCTCACTTTGTATCCCTTCGTCTGATGCGAAGTTGCAAACCTCCTAGGAAAGGCTTTTTGGGGGGGGAGGCGAACCTCTCCCGAAAAAATTTGATTGGTTTGGGAATATCCAATATAATCTCATATACCTCCTTGAGGTGCTAAAGCGCTATTTAAGTGCTCTATAAGAGCTATGCAGTTTACCGGTCAACTCTATCCTTTTCAGGAGGATGTTTTAAAGTGGACTGCTAAGAATGATCGTGGCATTATTGGTCTCGACATGGGTCTTGGCAAGACGGTGATTACGATTGCAGTGATCTGCCAAAAGCAATATACTCGGACTCTAATCGTCGTTCCCCTCCCCATCATCGAGCAATGGAAAAAGGCACTCCTCGAGTTCAGTACTCTTAAGAATAAGAGTGTATGTCTGTATCAAGGAGCATCTCGTAAGTCAAAGAGTCTAGTTGACTATAAGATCGTCTTGACGACTTACGAGACGGTTAGGATTGACATGGTTAACAAGAGTTCACCCTTGTTCTTGGCAGTCAATGCAGACTTTTTCGACTGTCTGGTACTAGACGAAGCCCACAAGATCCGCAACAAGAAGACCAATACTAACACTACTTGTACGGAAATGGGCGTTCATATCAGCTCAAAGTGGCTATTAACTGGTACGACTATTCACAATAAGTTTGAGGATTTTTACAATCTGTGTGTCTTTATTAAAATTCCCGAACTCTCTATGGAAAACCTAGTTCAGAAGGAATTCCGCGATCGCTGGTATTTCCGCCTAACCAAGCTACAGTGTAATCTCCAGTTGCCTGAGAAATCGATCCACGAACATGCCTTAGCATTTGATGAAACTCATTTAGCTGAGTATACGGATCTTTACAACGAAACCAAAGAAGTTTATGAGGACTATTTGGCCCGCAACTCTCGTAGCGTGATTGCCAGCCTCTTGACCAAAATCCTCCGTTTGAGGCAATGTTGCAACCATCCAGATGCGATTCTTGATGCCGAGAAATATAAGCAGTCTCAGAATCGACATGATTATCTGTGTTCTGCGAAATTTCTCAAATCATTGGAGATTATCAAGCAGATCCCAGTTGGCGATAAGGTCATTGTGTTTAGCCAATGGGAACATACTCTGAACGTTTTTAGGAGTCATTTGGATCGTAACGGGATCAAATATCTCCAATATAACGGGAGTCTTGATACTAAGGAGCGGTCTCAGGTACTCAATGCCTTTAGAAACTCTGCAACCCAAGTCTTGTTAATTACGATCCAATCTGGTGGAGTTGGATTGGATCTTAATTTTGCGAATCATGTCATTCTAATGGATAGCTGGTGGAATCATGCACTGGAAGAACAAGCAATCGATCGTGTGTACCGTATCGGGCAAAAGAAAAAAGTCGAGGTCCATCGGTTGTATATGATGGATACAATTGAAGAGTGGATGCTTAATATGAAAGACGAAAAACAAACCATCGACACCATGTTTCACGAAGATAGCCAAATTTACCACATAGATAAATCACTTCTTGCCAAAGTATTACATCAATACATATAGGGGAGCTCCGTTCCCCTTCCTAAAACAAAAAAACAGAGGCTTTTGCCTTACTTTGTAAGTGGGGCTTCTTCTGTTTGTGTCAGCTGATTTGTTCCTTACAGGTATCATCATCATTCTTTTTTCATTTTTGATTTGATTTGACAATCAAAAATGAAAAAACTCGCACTGGTTCGCAACCCATGGATTCAAGATAGAACCTTAAACCCAAGGCAACAGAGATGCGATGCCATCAACATGGTTGATGGCGCTTAATTTATCCTCTACTTACTAATCGGTTCAAATCTGGAGGTACAGAACGTGACCTATTCCTACTTGTTCTCTAAACAAATTTGGTTTTCGTTAGTCCAGAAATTGTTAGTTATGGAAATAGTAAGTATTCATAAATTATTAATATTGATTATATTTGAACAATATCTAATTAACAGTTATCATCCCATACTTTGAGATCATCAAGTAGTCTCATCTGAACCGATTAATTCAGAAGCATTCAATAACATGCAGATAATATCGGTTTCGAGTTCTTTTTGCGCCTCTTTGTCATCATCTAAAAATTCAGTGTAATTTTGATATCTTTTAAGAATTTTTTCTCCATATTTATCCCCGTTATTACCGACATATTCCTCTAGAATTTGCCTCTTATTTTCTATCAATTGTGTGATAATTTTCTTTTTAGAAGCGTAAATAAACCTCGCTCCGTCAGAAATTTGTGCAAATTGATCTTTTTTGTTTGTAATTTTAATGCTATTGAAAATAGGTCTTTCAGGGTTACAATTAGTTTCTTTGATTAGATACGAAATGAAATTAGCTGGATGTTTTGAGAGTGCATTATGTAACAAGTTTGGCAGTTGTTTGACCAACAACGGATAATTATCCATTGTTAAAAATGCGGGTGGTACTACGATATTGATGTGATTATTGTTGATTGTTTGTGGATTTTCTATTAGAGCCTTATTTTCACCCTTAAGTCGGTTGATTTCATTAACTAGTTCCTGTTTTGACATGGTTTCATACGTCTGTTTCAACTGTAACTGAATTTTAGGGTGTCTGCTACAGACATTATGATTTTGATGATATTGTAGATTGATCTTTCGTGTAAAAAATTTATGACAACGATCACATTCATACATTTAATTGAATTACTCTTTTAATCCTTATATTATTTCACTTCATAAAATATTAGCAACGGTTCATATTTTTCTTCATATTTTTCTTCATATTTTTCTTCATAAAAATGGGGAGGAGGGGGCAAAATTTGAAAAATAAGTTTCTAGGAAAAAATAAAAAATATTACAAAATTAAACAATTTTAAAAGTTGTCACCGTAAAAACATTCCCCTCCTCCCCAATTTTATGAAAAAATTATGAAGTACATTCAGAAAATTTACTTCACAAATTACAAAGGTTTTCAGAAAATGTGAAGTAAATGTTCTGAAAACCTTTGTAATTTGTGAAGTAAATTTGCGAACCTCCAAAGGAAGGGGTTTTGGGGGAACCAAAGGTTCCCCCACCTAAATAATTTCTTTAGCTCTAATATAAATGGACAAAATAACGATCATTATCATCATTTCTGTAAGCTTTATCTTACTTATATTTGTAAGCCTTTTACTTTGGTTTGTGCTGAGGAAAAAGAACGTCATCGCTGATACAATTAAGATTGTTCCCAATGAAAAACGGAAAGATGTATCTGTTGGTGAACTTTCTGTGTTTAATGATAAAGGTAATAACTTAGTGCCATCCGGATTACCCATCGGAACAGCGCAGGCTCAAATTGCCGTTTCATTCGGAGGCGAACAAGAGATCAAGAGGATTATTATTAAGAAAATTCCAGCCAATTGCAAAGTTTCTCTAACGAGGGCTAATGGTGAGGTACCGTTTAGTTTTGAGTTTACTGTTGACACCGACCTCAAAGAGTTTAATTTATAGAGGAAAGGTTAAAATACCTCCATAATTTGCGAACTCCTTAAATTATAAGCGGAGTTAGTTGACAGAAAGGCCACCTTTTCCCAACTAATACTGCGAGCCTTATTCAGCATCTGTTCTTTGTCATGATTGAAAACAATACCGTAGCCCTTACGACCAGGTAAATTTTCAAAACTGTTATAGCACTTCATATTCTCAGCACCAAAACAGGTTGAAGGTAGATAAAAATCACATTTACCGATCATATCCTTGTTACGGGTTGATGATGAAGTCCCGCCATCTGACATGGAGTAAATTTTCAGATGATCCGTTGTAAATGACTTTAATTCATAAGCAGGATTGGTATGATGTTTAGACCAGATTTGGTAAATAGTGTTAATTTTAATAATTCTCTTATCGGGTTCATAAAAAGTCGGATCAACTTTTTCTGAATAGATCAAGTTAAAACCTTTGACCCGCTTTCTGGGGACTCCTTTCCCATCACTTTCAAATAATTGTGGTAAAATAAAGCAGACATAGTCAGCAAAAGGTGCTGAGTGATTGATGAATTGGAGAGCCGTATGACCTCGGAGACCAAACGGAGGATTACCAATCACAACATACTTGGGGACGTTTCGCGCCCCCATACCCCCATTCGGGGGGCTCTGTTCCCCACAGGGCTGTAGGGGACTATGGGGGAGCTCCGCTTCTCCAGGCTTCCAACTGAGGTAATCAGCCACAAACACTGATTCATGAAGTGGTTCAATATCCATGGCAATGGTTCTCTCGGGTGGTAGAACTTTAACGAAGTTACCATCACCGGCTGACGGTTCAATGTAAGTGTAGTCAGTCTCATTTTCATTGTATTGTTTGAGTATATCACAAAAGATCTTGTAACAGCGTTGAACGGTTTCTAATGGAGTATAAAATTGGTCTTTTTCCTTGGATGAATACTTTGCATAGTTGATCTTCATATTTGCCAGTTTTAATAGATCAAATTCATAATTCTTAGGAATGCTGTTTAGTTCAACCCAACGCTTAACCGTACCATCAGCCAAACTGAGCTGTTCTGACAAGTCAGTGTAGCCGTATTTAGCGATTAAATCCTTAAGAACCGGTATCAACTGGACTGAATTAGTTGGCGCAGTGTTCGAAGTCGTTTGTTGTATCAAATTAATTAATGATGTTTTATCTTTCGATTTACAACGCTTAATACCTAGCTCATTACACTTTACTAGTAGTTGAGCCTTAGTTAGATTAGATAGATCCATTTATATTAATACAAACGTGAATTATATTAATACTGTTATTCAATTTTTAGGAAGGTCTTTTAAAGGGTTTCTTAAAGGAGACAAAAACTTTTACAAAGTTTTTTCAAAAACTTTGTAAAATAATTTCATGAAATTATTTTACAAAAAAATGTTAAAAATTTAGGTCCTTCTTGAAGGACCTTTTTATGGAAACAAGAGTCGATCAATTTTGGTTCTAACTCCTAAAACACGATGAATGATAATTCCAGTCACAAACAATCCTACTAAGGTCACGAAAAGTGAGATCTTAAACACTTTAGCAATGAGGTAACCTGCAAGGATGGTTAGAAGGACATCAACGATTGCAATATCAAACAACCTATAACTATGGATTCCAGTATTAGGCTCTCCAAAGATAGTTGATAATTTAGACATATAAAAATTACAAAACTTTTTTGTAAAAATAAATCATGAAATTATTTCACAAAAAAGTTTTTAAATTTTAGGGTCCTTTTTAGAAGGACCTTATTCATAGGGTGTGATACAGTCATCATATGATGATGTTAGTGGGGTATGTGGATATGTACACCCACCTGGGGGAAAAGGGGGTCCTTCTTTGACAAAAGAAGAGTGAACGTAATATTGATTACGACTGGTAAAATGATCGAGTCGATATCCTACATTAAGTAGATATGACTTCAGATCAGGGTCATCATCTGGGTTCTCAACAGTTATGAGACTTGGCGGGTATTTTGTGAGGTCTAAACCCTTTAGTGCAGCGAGTTCACCACCCTCAATATCTAATGACATAATGTCGATTTTTTGAAGACTCTTGATTTCTGTTTCAATAACGGTTTTTAAAGTGCGCTGTGGAACTGTTACCTTTTCAACAATAAATTGGTCGTTCCATCCAAAGATTTCTTTGTATTTTTCACTGATGTTGATCGCGGAATACCCGGCCGTCCAGGCAGGTGAATGTGATGGAGCTACGTTATGAAATGTGACTGCATCTAGATCAGTATCAGCAATAGCATAATTGTACACATATTGGCGGTGTTGTTTGATGAGGGGAATACGGTGTGGGTTGGCTTCAAAGGCGTAGACAGTCCAACCTTTTTGATGGAAATGATGGCTATTGGAAATGGTAATAGGATCAAAGGCACCTACATCAAAGAAAACACCATGATAATCATAGTTTGGAAAATACGACCTTAAAACTCGGTCGATTTGGATGGTGCCACTATGTTCTTCGACATCACCAAAGAATGACATTTCATCATGGAAGTTTAGAGCAACATTATGCACATATGAAGATAAATATTACCCACATGTTGATTAAGTTTTACGGTCAATTTTTCAGAGTCGAATTATGTTTTAGAAATTGTTTCAACACAAAATCATAATCATTAACTGGAAATGTAAGGGAGACACGCAATGAAACATGAGAAACAGGTTGGTCAATGTTACCATATCGATTAATCTTGTCCGCAAAATGTTGTTCATTTATTGTGTCATCTCCTGGATGAAGTAAACGACAGTTGGTCTGCACTGACCATAATTGTAAATCGGTGATACTTTGATTATATTTTTCACCAATATAGATAATTTCCATAAATCTCTCGAAATCGTTACTTGTTTTGAAATTGATCCATACATACCCAGGAAACACATCTTCACATGATCCAGTCGTTTGGATCTCAGCTTTCAAAATTTCATCGATTAGTGGAGCTATTCCAGTATCAATTTCGACTGACGATAATAATGTTGCTGCATGTTTAACTGGGTGGGTTAAATATTGGTGTATCGTTTCTTTTAATGTGGCAAATAAGCGGAAAAATCCATAATTATTCGCGTCTTCCCCGAAATCTTGACGTGTTTGCTTTTCAAATAAGTCAAAATTTTGTTTAAGTTTTTCACTCGACATGTGATAAATTTAGAAGATATCATAAATTTTATGATTTCAATTTTTATCCACCATTTTTGTTCAAAATAAAATATCAAAAATTTTAGTCTTTCTTTAATTTACTTATATCTTTAAGGTATATCCACGTTAGATTTGTATGTGTTGGACTTTTTTCTTGAACTAGTGGTCAATCATAGGTGAGATAGTTTGGTCGACCATCATCTCGATAGGGTTGTAAATCGGAAAAATAAACCAAATATTATCGGCAACGGTACGGTTGATTTCCCCATTATCTGTGAGGTGATAACGTCGTGAGACCAGTGATCTTAGAAGGGTAAAAAGACCCTTCACAAATGTTATATCACGTGAATCACTAGGTATGCTACTCATGAAGACGACCTCATAAAACGCTGTATCGATAAAAAGAGTCTCAATAATTCCGTCATCTTCAAGTAGCCGATAGGTTTGATTGTCGGCTATTTGTTGAATGATATCATCCATTTTAGAAGAGATACTTCATCAAAGATAGGTTAATTCAATTTTTGCAAAAAATTGAAAAATAATTACCTTATTTTTGTAAATATAATATTTTATTTCGGTAGCGTGCCGGAGCGGTCAAACGGGCTTGTCTTAAGAACAAGTGGCTAACGCCTACGAGGGTTCGAATCCCTCCGCTACCATTTAAACTTTGTACCCTTATATCTCCTAAGGTCGCAAGGCATCGCCAAATTACCCAAATAACACACAATATTGACGCATATTATGGCATAAGACCCTTTGTCCTGGTTAACCCGAAGGGTCTAAAGGGGTCTTTGCGAGAAATTCGCGTCATTTATGTGTTATTTGGGTAAATTTGGCGTAAATTTTGCGAACCTCCCCAAAAATTGAATTCAAAGTATGGCTGGTATAATTCAGCAACTAAAATGCCGAATCACGTCATTAATCATGTTGAAGTTTCTGGTCCAAATGCAGAAGAAATCATGAAAAAATACTTCCGATCAAACGATGATGAAGTATTAACGTTTGATTTCGAGTTAATAATTCCAACACCGAAAGGTGTTAGTTGGTTTGATTTTCATTGTTCTCAATGGGGTACTAAATGGAATTCATATGATCTTGAATTGGAAACACATACTAAGTTCAACTTCCAAACGGCCTGGAATTCACCCAATCCCATATTTATCAAATTATCAAAAATGGAACCAACATTAACCTTTCATGTTGATTATGCAGATGAAGATATCGGATCTAATAATTGTGGCTCGTATACTGTTGAGGATGGAGTAGATATAGAGATTCGCATGTTTCCACACTACTCAAAATTATCAAGACAATTCGCCAAGACTCTGTGGGACAATGAAGATGAGGAAGAGGAAGAGGAAGAGGATGAAGAAGCTGTCAATTGAAAAAAGAAAAGTGGTTGTATGGGTGTCTCCCACTTTGTTTCTCACACCCAAGGAGGGGGCTCTGGGGGAGCCCCGCTTCCCCAACACAAAGTGAGGCTTTCGCCTCTTTTTTCTTTTTATTTTTTGTTTTTGTTTTAAAGGGTTTTCGCCCTTTGTGTCGTGTGTGGGCAACCACCCAAGGCAGCACGCAGCCACCTCGCCAGTGGTAAGGGATGAGATCCCTCCCTACTTCCACCCCGATTGGTGCGCAACCTTTCGCCAAGTGGTTGTGGAGGAGGAATTCATATGACCTTACAATATTAGCTAAATGCTAATAAGATCTATGGAGATCAATTTTTGCTAGTCAATGACGGGTTTCAGATAAAGGGGAACTTGGGGAAGAGTCCGCTCTCTTGTCGAAGGACAAATCGCCCCCACACAAAGGGGCTTTCGCCCATTTTTCTTTATTTTTAGGTCATCCCTGTTTCAATATATTCCATATGAAAAATCATTGCTGTACATCTCGTCTAATTTCTGTTGTTCGTCCAGAAACAGTTGATTCTTGTATTCTACCAGTATATGTTCCAGTTCCCATTTGGATAGGATCGTTATGGGACTTTCTTTGCCCAATCTTTCGTGCTTTCCTTGGATAAGCACAGCGGTGGATAGCTGGATTGTGTCCATTTTAATTGCTTTGTAGAGCTTGATACAACCCTGTAGGTTAATCTAGCAATAAGGATCCCTTGGATCAATTTTTCCTCCGTCAGTCATAGGTTCTAGGAGGGTTTACTTCCCTAAAGTCCGTTGTTTATCACGCTCCCTCAAATTCCCACCATTTTGGTCCCATTCCCTATAGGGACCCCACGAGCAAATCATCTTTTTCATGGGATACAAAGAGTGTTTTTGCTTTTGCTTTTGTTTGTGTGTGTGTGCTTTTGCACTGTTTTTGCTTTTTATTTCCCAATAAGTGTTGTGAAAAACAGGTTGTACTCATTCGGATTAGGATAAGCAGTATCTCTTTCTATTTTCGACTCAAATAATCCCATCAGGTGGATGTTGTACTCATC
>Ga0113563_10002299_pt1 | contig 11461 bp, 11 predicted proteins | sample Mud3Dept3metaG_FD_80117 | JGI IMG/M metagenome (GOLD analysis project Ga0113563, IMG submission 80117) | Freshwater wetland microbial communities from Ohio, USA, analyzing the effect of biotic and abiotic controls - Mud 3 Core 4 Depth 3... | ecosystem: Environmental > Aquatic > Freshwater >...
GCAGAAGAAAAATGATGCCCAGACCGGTCCATAGAAGCCCGCCAAGCAGAGAAGGACGATATCTTCGATCACTCATGGATGCCTACTCCTTTGGCCTGATTTCCGGCGCAGGTAGAGCCTCCTGCCAGGCGAAGTATCCATAAAGCTTATTCAGGCCCACGAGTATCAGTATGACGGGCCAGTAGCGGCCGACCAGGTGCCAGAGCGAAAATCCCTCGTACCAGATCTCGAGGAAGAACACGACTCCGATTGCGATCAGCACCAGCCCTGCCGTAAGTGTTCCGCGGCGCACAGTTGACGTCATTTGGGATTCCTCCTAAACCTGGTTGCCATCGGCCGCCTTGCGGACCGAAGAAGCCGCTGACTGTGCGCGGTCATTCACCGAACGCCAGACAAGGTAGGCACCGAGCAGGATGAACACTGCAGGCCACATCCTGTTCAGGAAGTGGTACGGAATGATGTTCTGCAGAAGGAAAAGGACCCCCAGGAGGACAAGGAATATGCCCCAGGCAAACGGAGTCCTGTCCATGGCCGACCTTTCCGGGACCGTCCCGGTTTCGAGCCGGGCGCGTGCTCTTGCCTCCGCAGTCCGGTAGGAGTCAAACATCGTGAACACGATGAACGCGAAAGCCGCAAATCCGAAAATGCCGTGGATGTTGTCTGACATGATGACCAGGGCCGCAAAAACCGCGAAGTAGGTGAGAGCCTTCAGATACTCGTTGTTATAGACAGCTCCCATGCCGGGGATCAGGGAACAGACGGCGGCCCGTTTGGGTGAATCAGCGGGGATCCGCAGGTCCTTGACCGCTGCCGCCCACTCCGCTCCCTGCACAAGGCAGTCCTGGCAGTAGTATTTCCCTTTGATCTGGTGGGAACACTCGGTGCACAGGGGTTTGTTGCAGGCGCTGCAGAAATCCTGAGCCTCGGCGGTTGCATGATATGAACATTTCATAATGCCTCTCTCCCCTAGTTGTCCGGTTCCTGTATCACCCCAGCTCAGCTCATGTCGGCAACAGCAGCAGACTACTCTTTCCGCTGGGATTCTTTTCCTGCTGTTGCCGGGGTTCCCCCGACTTCTTTTTGCCCTCCACAGGCACATCCAGCTGGTCGATCATCAATCCGAGCCTGTTGAGCATGTTGTTTTTGATGAACGTGAATTGAGCCTGCCACTCGTTCTTCTTGTCGTAAACCTTGAGGCCTCTGCTGTAAAGAGCCTGGGCGCCGCGATCCATCTGGCTGAAAAGTTCCCTGGGAGACAGGAGAGCCGTGGCCGAGGAGATCCGGTCACGGAAGAGGCCGAACGTGAGCCCGATAAACATCAGTGTCAGGACGGCGCCGGCAGCGAAGCGAGGCGTCAGGAGAGGACGCAGGAAATACTGGTCCAGTAACTCCCTGAAGGTGCGGGTCCTCGGACGCCCTGTGGTCCTGAGCAGGACTCTCTCTATCAGGGCGATCTCCGGCTCGTAGCTTGGAAAACTTCTGCACCTGAGCAGGATGGATCGCATTTCCTCGAGCAGCGCCGAGCAGTTAGCGCACTCGTGCAGGTGTTCTGCCACCTGGCCCATTTCAGAGGCCGGCAGGGTGCGGTCCATGTACTCGCTCAGGCGCTCTTCAAATTGCGGGCATTTCATCACTACCCCCTACATCTGCCATCCCAACTGCGCCCTCCGCTTGGACAGGAGCTTGGCCAGCTCGAGTCGTCCCCGGTTGATGCGGCTCTTCACAGTCCCTTCCGGGATTCCCAGAAGTCCGGCGATTTCGAGGTAAGCCATGCCTTCGATGTCCCTCAGGATGATGGCCTCCTTCAGTTCCGGCGACAGGGCCTCGAGCCCTTCCCGGAGGAATCGCGCGGCTTCGTCCCGCTCCACGGTGCGCTCGGGACTTGGAACCTTTTCATCCTTCAGGTTCATGGTCTCGAGCTCCTCCGTGCCTGCGGCCTGCTGGAATCGCCTTGTCTGTCTGTAATGATCTATGATCAAGTTCCGCCCAACCTTCAGTATCCAGTTCTGAAAAGTCCCCGCGTCTGCCCGGAAGCTCTTGAGGTTCTGATAGACCCTGATGAGAATCTCCTGGGTCAGGTCCTCTGCCTCATCCCTGCGGTTCGTGTAGCGATAGCCCAGATTGTAGATCCTCCTTGTGTAAGAGGTTACAATCTGCTCCCAGGCGGTGTCGTCTCCCTGGATGCAGCGCTCTACAAGTTTTTCATCGCTCGAGAGCACCCGCTGCTCCTCGCCCCGAACCCCGCTTCCACTCCAGCCAAACGAGACTGCGGGGGCAAAAGTTCAATAAATGCTCGCTGGCGTAGCCGTTACGACCCTGCCAGGCTATCGATTGTGCTACGGCAGGAGGCATTGCGCAAGCAGCACCATGTTACGCCAAGGATCCTGGTGCGACCGGGCGCCAAAGCCGGGGCACACGCAGGGCGTTGCGTCGTCAGGTTTCCGCCCGCAGCTTCCACGGTGGCGGGTGACTGACGGCTGGTCGTTAAGCTTTCCGGGATGTTGTGCTAAAATCTTTGAAACCGCGAACTTGGGCCCATGGACGCCCGGTTTGCGGTGGATGCCGGACCAGGGGATAGAGCCGTTACGTATGAAATGCCCATACTGTGGGTTTCTGAAGGATCGCGTCGTTGACTCCCGCGAGAGCCGTGACGGCGACTCAATCCGCCGCCGACGGCAGTGCTTGAACTGTGCGCGTCGCTTCACAAGCTATGAGCGAATCGACGAAATCGCGTACATGGTCATCAAGAAGGATGGCGGCCGGGAGAAGTTCGATCGGCACAAGATCCTGAATGGCTTGTTCAAGGCGTGCGAGAAGCGGCCGGTCAGCCTGGTGCAGCTCGAGCGACTCGTAGACCTCGTAGAGCAGAAGGTCCACGAAAGCCCGGATCATGAGATCGAGTCTTCAGCAGTGGGGCGTATACTTTTGTCGGAACTCAGGCGACTTGATAAGGTGGCATACCTCCGTTTCGCCTCGGTGTACCTGGAATTCGAGGACGTCTCGGAGTTTATGACTGAGATCAACGAGCTGTTTGAAAAGAAGCATGGCGAAACCTAGAAAGAATCTAACGCATCAAGCGAGCCTCAACAATCCCGCACAGCTTCTGATGGAAGCGGAAGCGTTCCTTGACAGCCTGACGCTCGGCACCTGGCTTCCGAACGTCGACCTGTGCGAAGCCAACGAACTCTATACCATCCGTGTAGAACTGCCCGGAGTTGACCTGGAGGACATCTCACTCACCATCCAGGACTCGGTGGTAAGGGTGTCCGGTGTCAAACGCGAACCGAACATTTCGCAGAAGCTTCTGTGTTACTACTGTCTCGAGAGGCGCTACGGGAAGTTCCTTCGAGAAATCAATCTCGAAAGTGTTGTCGATGCGCGCCGGGCTACCGGGCAACTCGATAACGGGGTCTTGATCGTCGAGCTGCCAAAGCTGGTAGACCGCCGAGGTCGGGTTTTGGAAATCCCGATTGTGCGCAAGAAGAGATGAAACTCCGGCCCTGAACTTCAATCGTCTCTAGCTGAAAGGACGCTGAACACTCATGACGACGTCGGACGCGAGCGAGGACGCGGTCAAGCACGAGCAACACGGCGGGCAGGAGGAGCGGCTCGAAATCCCGGATACCCTCCCGGTTGTGCCCTTGAGCGGCATGGTCACGTTCCCCTTCATGATCGTTCCACTGCTGGTCTCCAACGAGGGCGCGATCAGCGCGGTCGATTTTGCCTTGTCGCGCAACCGGATGATTCTGCTCGTTACCCAACGGCAATCCGATGTCGATAATCCAACTCCCAAGGACTTGTACGACATCGGTACCGTAGGGGTAGTTATACGCATGCTCAAAATGCCGGACCAGAAGGTGCGTGTCCTGGCGCAGGGAATATCGAGAGCCCACGTCCGCAAATGGGAGACCGGGCAGAATTTCATTCAGGCCAGCATCGAAGTCGTGGAGGAGACGAAGACCGAGGCGCCGGGCCTGGAGCCGGAGGCTCTCCGAAGGAACGTAAACGCGGCATTGGAGAAGGCGACCTCGCTCGGCAGGAACATCCCCCAGGAGGTCATGGTGATCGCTTCCAACCTCGAGGATCCCGGCAGGCTGGCCGACCTGGCCGCGTCGAACCTCTCGCTGAAGGTGGAAGAGGCCCAGGAGATACTCTCGATTCTGGATCCCTGGAAGCGTTTGAGGCGTATCCACGAATTGCTGACGCGCGAGATTGAACTGCTCACGGTCCAGCAGCAGATCAGTAGCCAGGCAAAGGATGAGATGGACAAGGGCCAGCGGGAGTACTTCCTCCGCCAGCAGCTGAAGGCCATCCAGAGCGAATTGGGTGAGGGCAACGAACTCCAGGAGGACGTCCGGCGGTATGCGGCCCGGGCAGACGAAGTGAAGATGCCCAAGGAGGCGCGCGAGGAGTTTGATCGCCAGCTCCGTCGCCTCGAACGACTGCACCCGGAGGCGGCGGAGACCTCCATCGTACGGACCTACCTTGACTGGATGGCAGGCCTGCCATGGAGCTTCCAGACCGAGGACAACCTGAACCTTTACAAGGCCGAGAGAATACTCAACGAGGATCACTACGGGCTGGAGAAGATAAAGGAGCGCATCCTCGAGCACCTCGCGGTCCGCAAGCTCAAGAAGGACAGCAAGGGCCCGATTCTCTGCTTCGTGGGGCCGCCGGGAACAGGTAAGACCTCACTCGGCAAGTCCATTGCGCGCGCGCTGGGACGGCGTTTTGTCCGCTTGAGCCTGGGCGGAGTTCATGACGAAGCTGAAATCCGGGGGCACCGGCGTACCTACGTCGGCGCCATGCCGGGCAGGATCGTCCAGGAGATTCACCAGGCCGGATCCAACAACCCGGTCTTCATGATGGATGAGGTCGACAAAATCGGGGCGGACTTCCGCGGCGACCCGTCATCGGCGCTGCTCGAGGTCCTCGATCCCGAGCAAAACAGCACCTTCAGGGACAACTACCTCGGTGTGGCTTTCGACTTGTCACACGTGCTCTTCATCACCACAGCGAACATACTGGACACCATTCAGCCTGCATTCCTCGACCGTATGGAAGTACTCCGGCTGTCCGGCTACACCGAACAGGAGAAGCTGCAGATCGCACGACGGCACCTCATTCCACGACAGGTAGAGGCGCAGGGCCTGAAGGCGAACGACCTGAAGCTGTCCGTCCCGGCGCTGCGGGCCATGATTCGCGGCTACACCAGGGAGGCGGGTCTCAGGAATCTCGAAAGAGAAATCGGGAGCATCTGCCGCAAGGTTGCCGTCAGGCATGCAACAGGCAGGACTCGCCCCGTCATCATCACGCAGAAAAACCTCGCGCGATTTCTCGGCGCTCCCTCGAAAATGCCCGAGGAACGCCTCCTCAGGAGCCAGGTCGGTATCGCAACCGGCCTGGCGTGGACCCCAGTGGGCGGCGAGATCCTGTTTGTAGAAGCCCAGGCTATGGCGGGGAAAGGGAACCTGATTCTGACCGGCCAGATGGGAAATGTGATGAAGGAGTCGGCCCAGGCCGCGCTGAGCTTTGCCCGCGCCCGCGCCTCCGAGTACAAGATCAGCGAGGACTACTTTACCTCCCACGACTTTCACATCCACATTCCCGAAGGTGCCATCCCCAAAGATGGTCCGTCTGCCGGCATCACCCTGGCCGTTGCGCTGCTCTCCGCCTGCACCGGGCGCCGGGTTCGGCGCGAAATCGCGATGACCGGCGAAATCACATTGCGCGGAGACGTATTACCGATCGGCGGAGTCAAGGAGAAGGTTCTCGCAGCTCACCGCGGTCGCATACGGACCGTAATGCTGCCGCGTCAGAACGAGAAGGATCTGGAGGAAATCCCGAAGGAGTTGCGCCGCGCTCTCAAGCTCATTCTGGTTGACAGGATGACGGAGGTGCTCAGGCACGCGCTCGAGTAGCCTGGTCAAGATCATGCCGGGGCCGTCCGTAGAGTCTTCCTCATTGAGACCCGGCCAGCAGCGAGGCATCCTCGGTATCGGCGTCGGAATCTGCGTCGCAATCGGTATCGGGCTTTCGGAATCATGGTCAGCCGACGGACTTGGGGCTTGAGTTGGTTCTCCAACGATAACGATACCGAGGCCGATTCGGACCCCGATATCGGGACGGCCTTGCATCGCCGCGCCGCGCGAGGCAAGCCAAAGCAGCGCATCCGAGCCATGGCTGATCATTTGCACACCCACGCGATGCCCTTGCTATGAAACCTGCCGACCGGCACCGCCGGCTCTCCGAAGACGGAATCGTTCGTGCTCTCAAAGAACGCTATGCATCACGAAGCCGCTTGGTTGAAACCGGGATAGGCGACGACGCCGCCGTGCTCCGAGCCTTGCCGGGGCGGAAACGATGGATTGTGACGACCGACATGCTGCTCGAGGGCGTCGACTTCCGACAGAACTGGATCACTGCCGCGGAACTGGGCCACAAGGCACTCGCCGTCAACCTCAGCGACCTGGCAGCGATGGGCGCCATTCCACTTTTCTATACTGTGGCTCTTGCCATGCCGCGCACGGTCGATCCAGCCTGGATCGACCGCTTCTTCAGGGGGCTGACTTCGCTCGGACGAAAATGGAAAGCGGACCTCATCGGAGGTGATCTGTCCTCCTCACGATCGGGAATCAGCATAGCCATCACCGCAATCGGGACTCCCGCAGGAAAGCGCGCCGTCCTTCGCAGCGGAGGTAAGATCGGAGACCTGTTATACGTGACCGGGACCCTTGGCCGCTCCGCCTCCGGCTTGAAACTGCTGCGATCGGGGATCCTGCAGGGGCGAAACCGTGCCGAGCGACTGGCCCTGCAGGCCCACCGCACACCCGAACCGCGCTGCGATGCTGGCGCCTGGCTGGGGCGCAGCGGCCTGGTGCGCTGCATGATGGACCTTAGTGACGGCCTCTCGGTCGATCTTCCCAGGATGTGTGACGCGAGCGGTGCCGGCGCTGAAATCTGCGCCGCGGATCTGCCGTGCTATCCCGAATCTCAGGCGTGGCGATGCGACCCGCTGGACCTCGCACTCAACGGCGGCGAAGATTACGAGCTCCTCTTCGCGGTTCCGCCATACAGGGCATCCTTGCTGGAGAAGCACTATCCATCAAACCTACCTCCACTGGCAAAGATCGGCAGCCTGACCGCGGCCATCGGCGTGCGCTGGAGGCCGAGCCGCGGGGCCGCAGCAAAGCCACTTGAAGCCATGGGCTATGACCACTTCTCCTCCTGATCTGGCAAGCCCCTGTCTTTCAACTCTTTGCGGCTGCCCCCCTCACAGCCCCGAAGCGCCCGCACATTTTTGCAGCAACCTTTGGCATGCGTGAGCATCTCATCTATGGCGTCATTTAGAGTGGCCAGTCTGCCGATGAATAGGGTGTAGCGTCGCGTAGCTTTCGTTGCAGTACGTTTCAAGGTGCACGGCTTTGAACTTCCAGCTGTGCCTGTTCATCCTATCTCTTGGCTGGTGCGCGGAAGTTCTCGTGCGAAACCTATCATGAGATGGATGAGGAGTTCTCGTTACTTGCAAAAGCTGGTTACCCTGGATGACTCACCTCACCGCATAGCTCTTGGCTTCGCGGTTGGCGTATTCCTGGCGTTCACTCCGCTGCTTGGTCTGCACACGGTCCTGGGCCTGCTGATCGCCTTTGCCTTCGGGCTCAACCGTGTGGCGGTGCTGGTCGGTGTGTTCGTGAACAATCCCTGGACTCTGTTTCCGATTTACGGCCTCGCCGCCTACGTAGGAGGGTTGTTTGTCGGGTTCCCGCCGACTGTGCCGATGGCCGCACTGGGCTTCGGTGAAATCTTCAAGAGCCGTTTCTGGATTGAGTTGGCGGGGGCCTGGAGCTTCTGGAAACCTCTCCTGCTCGGGTCGGCGATTCTTTCCTGCGCCGCGGCGGCACTCTCCTACGTTCTTGTCTTCTTCATCATAACCCGGGCAAAGGGTGCCGGCAGAACCCTCGAATTTCCATCGGCCAGCCGGGGCTGAGAGACAGTATCAAGCCTTCTTGCTTCGCCGGCGCGCTGTCTGTAACCTTGAGCCGTGATGAACGTCCGGCACCTCTTCCTGGTACCAGCTTGCCTGATTCTCCTGTCTGCCTTCGCATCGGCACAGCCCGTGGAGGGGCTCGTTCACATCCGTTTCCTGACGGACGTACGCGTCTTTGCCGTGATGTCCGCGGCCAACGCCGCCGGTTTTGACCTGGATGCGGAAGAACTCGCAGGCAATCCGGTGCGCGCGCTGCTTCGCGAACGGGTCAAGAGTCTCGACACCGACCTTCTGCAGCGGCTTCGTTCATTCTATCAGTCGAAAGGCGAGCCCGGAGACCCTGTCAACAATCAGGGCAGATACATTTCCCTCGCCCTGCTCCTTAACGGTCCCCCGCAGCTTCAGTTGGCCATTAAGGCGACGGAGGTTCCGGCCGAGGCCAAGCCGGTGATCGGATTCGAATCGCTGGTTGCGGAGACCTGGCAGAAGGGGAACCTGGCGCAATTCTGGACAGATGTGCGACCGAGGTATCTCGAGGAGATCGAGGCGTACCGCCCTCTAATCCGTGACATGATCGTCCTGGTGCTCCGCTATGCTCGCACCGAGGCCCGGATATCACTGGATCGGATGGTTCATTTCATTCCGGACCCACTGGGCGGCTACGGGATCGTGAACGCCCGCAACGTGGGCGAGACCTACATCATCGTCGTCGGCCCGAGCCGGACAAGAATCTCCACGATGCGGGCGATCCGTCACGAATACCTTCACTTTCTGATCGACCCGCTGCTCGCGAAATACTCCGGCTACCTGCCCTACGAGGAGCCGTTCGTGAAGAAGCTCCGTGAGCAGCCGGGCGCCTTGACACTTTACCGCGACAACTTCAGGTTTATGGTCGCCGAATCGCTCATCGAGACGGTGGAGGCGCGGCTGGCAGGTAGATCCGACAGGCCTCCGGGGGAATTCCTCGTTCCCGCCTATGACCGCGGCCTGATCCTGGCCCCGTACTTCTACGATGCACTCGGGAAGTTCGAAGCCCGCTCGGAGTCTCTGCAGGAATTCATGCCGGTTTTGGTGGATGGAATTTCCTGGGATAAAGAGAAGGATCGGGATGCGGCGATCGCGCGCATGCGCGATGAAATGCCGCCCCCAAAGCGCGAAGAGCCGGCTCCTCCTCACGCCGACGAAGTGCGGCGCGCGGAGATACGCAACCTGCTGAGCGAATCCAACAAGCACCTGCAAGCCAGGGAATTTGACCAGGCGGGTGATCTGCTCGAGCAGGTGCTGAAGCTTGACAGCCGGAATCCAAACGCACTCTTCGGGCTTGCCCAGGTGGCAGCGCAGGGCCAGAGGCTGGACGACGCGATGGAGTTGTATGCGCGAGCAGCGGCATCGGCAGGCCCTAACGAAGTGTGGATCGCCGCGTGGTCCCTGGTTCATCGGGGCAATATCTTGAGGTTTGAGGGGGAGCTGGGCCCGGCGCGGGTCGAATGGTCCAAGGCCCTCCAATTGCAGGGTGATCTGCGCGGGGCTTCGGAAGCTGCCACGCGCGCACTCAGCGAAAACCCGCAGTAATCCAACGCCGGAGAATGTTTCCTCGACGCAACAGCCGTCCCTTCAGTTGCAGCAGCCGCCCGCCGCGACAGTTGCGGCTTCCCAGCCCGAGCCCCTGTGAGTAGAATGGGAGCTGCGAGGCCCTTCGCTCCTCTCGCGGCAAATGTAGACCACGGTGAGCAGGCGAGAATCGCAATGCGATTGTCGGAGAGAGTCTGATGAGCGAGCCACACGAAGAACCCGGGCAACTGCCGCCGGACCTGTCCGAGTTTGAGTCTCTGCTCGAATATCGCTTCCGCGACCCGCACCTTCTCCTCAGGGCTCTGACACATCGCTCCTACGTCAACGAACATGAGGGCGAGGGACTGTTGCACAACGAATCCCTGGAGTTCCTGGGCGACGCGGTTCTGGGATTCCTCGTAAGTTCACGGAGTTTCCGACGGTTCCCCGAGCTCCAGGAAGGCGCCCTCAGCAAGATCAAGGCTTATCTCGTCAGCGCTGCGAACCTCGTGCATTTCGCCCGGCGGATCCGGCTCGGCGACTTCATGCTGTTGAGCAAAGGAGAGGAAAAGACCGGGGGCCGGACAAAGCGTGCGATTCTCGTGGATGCCTACGAAGCCCTTATCGGTGCCATGTATCTCGATGGGGGCATCGAGGCGGCCTCGGCCTTCCTGGTGAAACAATTGGAGGAGATCCTGGACACGCTGGACGCGGAGCACATCGTCTTCGGCGATTTCAAGTCCGCGCTGCAGGAACGGCTTCACAACCTTGGAAGATCAGAACCGGTTTATCGTGTCGTCAACGAGATCGGGCCGGATCACAGGAAGACTTTTGTCGTGCAGGTCCTGGTAGACGGTCAGGGCATAGCCGAAGCATCCGGCAGGACCAAGAAGGAGGCCCAGCAGGCTGCGGCGCGTATTGCCCTCGACTCGATGCCTGGACACTGAGACCGAGCCGCCGGTATCTCCTTAGTTCGAGCTAAACCCGCGGCCTCTGGCCGTGCGACCCTGACAGGCTAAACCATTCCGGCGTGCCGTTCGAGCGGATGCGTCGACCGGCGTCGGGATCGGCATCGGGATTCCAGTCGGTTTCGCGAAGCGAATTCGATCCCGGCCCCGGTTGCGATTCCGATACCGACTCCGAAAAGACTTGCTACGAAGGAAGTCCGACGCCCCGCTTTTCGGGGCAGGCCAAAGCTACGGCTTCTGGCCGTGGTCGGTTACAATCGGGATTTCTCTCCCCCAGGGCCCGCAATCCGGCTCCGTGGGCGGTGCCTCATTTGATACTGCTAAGGAGTCTGAGGGCTTCTGCATTACCCGGGTCCCACCGCAGGGCTTGTTCGAACTGGACCGCGGCCCTCTTGGGCAACTCTACCTTGAGGTACAGCTTTCCCAGCTCCATATAGCTGTCCAGGGACGTGCTATCCAGTTCCAGCGCCCTCAGCAGGTGCTTCTCAGCTTCCTTTCTCAGCCTTACGATTCCGCTCTGCGCCACCCCCAGGTAATGATGGAATTTGGCGATCTCCGGGCGCAGCCACACACACTCCTTCAAATGTGTGACCGCCCGTTCGTAGTCGCCTTTCGCGAGGGCAATGCGGCCGGTCCGGTAAAGCCCATCAACCATCTTCTCCTGGTCTGCGTCAGTCGACGAACGCGCCTGCAGCGCTGAGTCGAGCTGGTTGGAATTCCTGGCTCTCTCGGCGTCGTACTCGGCGCGTGTAAGCGCGTCGCCGAGTGTGGAGTACGCGCGGTTGACATAGGTGAACAGCTTCTCAACCCTTGTTCGAAGTTCGGGGCTGTGCTCTGCGGACTGGAACCGGTCAGGATGGTATTTCCTGGCCAGCTCATGGTAGGCCGTTTTGATGTCCGCTTCGGGAGCCTCCGGAGGCACGGAGAGGACCTCGTACAGGCTGGCCGTTTCAAA
>Ga0113563_10002300_pt1 | contig 11460 bp, 7 predicted proteins | sample Mud3Dept3metaG_FD_80117 | JGI IMG/M metagenome (GOLD analysis project Ga0113563, IMG submission 80117) | Freshwater wetland microbial communities from Ohio, USA, analyzing the effect of biotic and abiotic controls - Mud 3 Core 4 Depth 3... | ecosystem: Environmental > Aquatic > Freshwater >...
AGGGCATTGTCAGGTCATTGATGGCAGGCCCACAGGGGAGATCGTGCACGACTATCAGTTAGAAGGGATTGTGGAGGTCCTGAAACCGGTTTCATATAAGCGGGCGATCGAGATGGTTAAGCAGAGCCAACTCGCGCTGCTCTTAGCGCCGAACCAGCCGTATCAGATTCCGGCGAAAGCCTACGACTATATGGGAACTGGGACCAGAATCCTGGCTTTGGCAGAGGATGGAGCGACGTGCGACCTGGTTCGCTCTACCGGGGTGGGAGCGGCGTTTCGCCCTTCCGATACGGCAGGGATCAAGGAGTTTCTGCTTCGATCCATGAGTCCAGACTGCTTGTCGATCGACTCCAGAAGCAAAGGTCCAGTTTCCGAGTACGAGATTCAATCTCTGACACGACGTCTTGCGCGATATCTGGACAGCTTCGGCGGCCAGGCGGAACGCGCTGAACGGGTAGGAGGATCAGGACATGCGGCTTGAAGTCGGAAGGTCAGCCGGACCGGAATGGACCCGATGGGTTGAGCGGTTCGAGGGCAATATCTATCACAGCCAGGAGTGGGCCGAGATTTGTCGATCGGAGCATGTCTACCCATTGTTTTTCCGAGGACTGGATGAACAGGGCCGGTGCGTCGGGATCGCGCTTGGAATCGAGCGCCGCTCTTCAAGGCCGGTGATCGGGCATTTTTCAAGGAGACTGGATTTCGAGACATTCCCCGCGGTTCAGGGGAATGACGTCCAACTAGCCAGCCGGATGATCAGCCTGTTGGTCGAGTTTGCGAAGGCCGGAGGATATCGTGGACTCACGATCCAGTCTCACTATGCCGGGATGATGGTTGCCGATCTGGACCGCCTGGGTCTGATGATCACACCAAGGGTTGAGTGCATTGTCGATCTGACGAGGTCTGAAGAGGAGCGGTGGAAGCAGCTTTCGACACACCATCAGAGGAAGATTAAAAAAGCTGGCCGGCATGGTCTGGTCTTGGAGGAGGTCTGCACAGCCGAGGCTATGCAGGAGTTGAGGAGGCTCCAGATCGGTTCGCGCGACCGAAGAACGGCACGGGGAGAGTATTTCGGCCTGCAGCACGAAGCCTATTACGAACAGATGGGTCGGCGGTACTTTGAAAGAAATCTAGGTCGCCTGTTCATCATGCGGCATGAAGGGCACGCTATTTCGGCCGCGTTTATCTCGATGTATTCGGGACGGGCCTTCTATGTGCTTGGCGGAAGTGAACCGAAAGGGTTTGAGATGGATGCGCCGGCGCTGTTGTTTTGGAAGGTCTTCAGTCGCTGCATGGAGCTGGGTTGTCGGGAGTTCAACCTCGGAGGAGTTCCGGCTTCTTCCGCTGATCCGGAATCCCTCGCGCATGGATTATACCGGTTCAAATCTGGTTTCGGGGGGCGCCAGGTTCAACGGGTGACCGGAGTGTTGGAGCATCTTCGCCCGAGTTTCAATTCGCTGGCCAAGAACATGAAAGACCTCTGGCTTCCGTTAACGACGAGCGGGTAGGTCGAGCGATGCTCTGGTGGTCAGGAGATGTGGAATGTTGTGGGCCAGTGACCGAACTTTCTAGTGAGCGGGGTTAAACAAGAAGATGGACGTGTTAGTCACAGGAGCGGATCAGCGACAAGGGCTGGCAGTAATCCGTTCACTCGGCCGGCGTGGTGTCTCAGTCGTGGCAGCGGGGCCGGACCCCAACAGTCTGGGGTTCTCTTCCCGTTATGCGGCAGCCCAATGGGTCTATCCTTCGCCTTTTGAGCAACCGGGTGCGTTCGTGGAGTCGATCTGTGAGGCGGCCAGGCGATTTCAGGTCCGTTTAGTGATGCCGGTTGTCGAGTCTACGGTGGCTGTACTGAACGAGCACAGGGAAATGATCGAGTCCGTTGCGCCGCTGGCCATGGCCTCCCGCGAGGCGGTGTCGCTGGCCCTTGATAAACGTAGTCAGTATTTGCTGGCCCAGCAGCATGAGATTCCGATTCCCAAAACGATGGTTCCAATCTCAATGCAGGAGGTAGATGCGCGCATAGCGGGGCTTCACTTTCCAGTCGTCGTGAAACCCAATCAAAAACCTCATGGCACATCAGCGTCATCCGGCGACTTCAAGGTCACGTTCGTGGCCGACGAAGATGCGCTCCGAAAACTCCTGGCCATCTACTTTCGGCATTTGGTTGTGCCGATTGTGCAGGAGTTCTATGTGGGGCACGGGATCGGGTTCGGCGTGCTCATGCATCGTGGCCAGCCGCTGGCCTGCTACCAGTATCACCGCGGCCGGGAGTTCATGCCGACCGGGGGTGTGCCGGTGCGGTATGAAAGCATGCCGATCTGGCCGAACGTGCAGGACTACTCCGTCCGTTTCCTTCGAGCCATGGGATGGGAAGGTGTTGCGCAGGTCGAGTGGAAGGCCATGCCAGGCACCAGGGACGTTGTCTTAATGGAGGTGAACGGCCGTTTTTGGGCGTCACTCCCCGGGTCGTTGCACGCAGGGATGGAATTTCCGTTCTGGCTCTACCAGAGCCAGCTGGGGGAGCCAGTCCACTACGACAGGCCTTATCGCCAGAAGGTCGCTAGCCGATATTTGCAGGCCGATCTCAAGCGCCTGGAACTAGTGCTCCGACACGATTTCCCCATCAGCAGCGTGCCGCTGCCGTCAAAGTGGAGAGAGTGTATGGATTTCGTTCTTGATGGCTTTCGCTGGCGGGTGAAAGGAGACATTTGGTCGTGGGACGATTGGTCTCCCGGCCTTCAGGAAGCCTGGAAGATCATCATGTATTTCTGGAATCGTGCAAATCAAAGGACGCTTGGGCCAAAGGTAGAAGGATAAATTCGGATGATATACGCACCGTTTGTCAAACATGTCAGCTTGCCGCTGTACCACTGGTGGCATGGGTCCGACCTGTTGAAGAACATCCGGACATTCGAGGCCTCGCAATGGCTTTCCCAGGAGCGCCTCCGGGCGATGCAATGGGAGCGGCTGAGCCGGCTGCTCGAACATGCCTATGAAAATGTCCCGTACTACCAAGAAAAGTTCAAGGAGATAGGGGCAGAGCCAAGGGATATCCGTTCGTTTGAAGACTTTGGCAAGTTTCCTACTCTGACGAAGCGGATCCTTCAAGAGAGGCTCGCAGACCTGATCGCTTCAAATATCCCGCGCGGCGAAATGGTGAAGGGGATCACCAGCGGCTCTTCAGGGCAGCCGACTTCTTATATTCAAGAGAAGGCCAGCAACCGGATCCGGGCGGCAGCCGGAAAGCGGCTCACCAGGATCGCAGGATACGATCTTGGGCAGAGACTATTCTATTTGTGGCGTGACAGTCCCTTCGTCATCGATGGGGATCGAGTCAGGCCGTCCTCAGATGTGCAGGAGCCGAAATCTTCTGCCCTGGCAAAATTGAAGGGGGCGCTGCACGATCGCTTTGGCGTGGAGAATCAAACTTTGAGGGTCGATCCCACGTTGATGACTGAGGTGGAGATGGCCAGAGTTTACGAGCGGCTGCGATCATTCAAGCCTCACGTCGTCATCTCGTATGTGAGTACGCTCTATATGTTCGCCCAGTATCTGGAGGCCAATCGTCTTGGAGGGATTGCGCCCGGTTCCGTCATCGTGTCTTCAGAGACGCTTTATCCTCATCAACGTGAGTTGATGGAGAGAGTCTTCGGATGCCGGGTTTACAATCGATATGGCCTCAGCGAGACGGGCATCGTCGCAATCGAGTGCCCTGTCCGCGAGGGGCTCCATCTCAATCAGGAAATCCTCCACATGGAGCATGTCCCGGACGCATTCGGCTATACGCAGTTGGTTGTGACAGACCTGATCAACAAGGGTATGCCGTTACTTCGGTATGAGACCGGGGATACAGGCCGGTTGATCGAGGAGCCCTGTCGATGCGGCCGCGGATTATGTCGCATCGGAGACCTCGCTGGCCGCATCATCGATCAGCTTCCGACCAGGCTGGGTGGGCATGTGAATGGCCAGCTGTTTGCGACATTCCATTGGATCGAAGGTGTCAAGCAGTATCAGGTGGTGCAGGAGAAGATCGACGCCTTTAAAATTCGGATCGTCCGGACTTCTTCCTTCGCTGAGAACAACCTTGCCCCGATGCTTCAGACCATCCGCGAACGGTTCGGAGGGGATACTTCGATCGGGGTGGATTATCTCGAAAACATCCCCTTCACCAGAGGGGGGAAATACAAACTCGTTGTGTCTGAAGTCACAACGCAGGAGGTGGTGCGATGATCACGGCCGTTTCAGATTTGTTCAAGTACTATTCTTCGTTCGCCGACGCCGAACTGCTCAAAGTCTATCTGGCCGGATCACGATCCGAGGAGCGGGGCACGATGGAACACATCGAGGCCGCGGTCCAGTGGATCTGCCAGGCCCAGGACGCGTTCGAGGGCGGAGGAGTGGCCCGGAGCTACTCCATGGTCTACCAGCCATATTTTAAGAAAAGAGGCTGGTTTGCTCCCTATCCGGAGACCACCGGATATATCATTCCGACTCTCATCGATTATGCGCGATTGGTCAATAGCCAGGAATTCGTTGATCGAGCAGTTCGGATGGCGGACTGGGAGTGCCGGGTCCAGATGCCGAGCGGAGCAGTGCAAGGGGGGATGATCGATCAGCCGTCTTCTCCTGCAATCTTCAACACGGGCCAGGTGATTTTTGGATGGATTCGAGCGTTCAAAGAGACCGGTGCATCGAAATACTTGGATAGCGCAGTCAGGGCTGGAGGATTCCTGGTTTCGCAGCAGGATAAAGACGGCGCATGGAGAAAATCTCTTTCCGATTTCACGAATGGGTCACGGATGACTTCCTATACCTATAATACGAGGACGGCATGGGCGTTGTTAGAGCTTGCGCTGGTGACCGGAAACGAAGAATTTAAGGAAGGGGCCATTCGGAACGTCGAATATGCATTGGGGGAGCAGACAGAGAACGGGTGGTTTCGATCCAATTGCCTGACGCAGCCGGACCGCCCGCTGACTCACACGATTGCCTACTGTATCAGGGGGATCATGGAAGTCGGATCGCTGCTTAAGAATGAGACCTATCTCGCTTCGGCTCGAAAGGCGGCAGATGCCCTTTTGGCCAGACAGCGACCCGACGGCAGCCTTCCCGGCCGATACAATGGGCATTGGGAGCCTGCTGTGTCCTGGCGGTGCCTGACCGGGGAAGCTCAGATGGCGGGGATTTGGGGACGGTTGTATCAGCTCACCGGCATGCCGGACTATCTGGAAGGGATGAGAAAAGCCAATGCCGGGCTCAGAAAAGTTCAATTCATGCGCACCGATCAGCCGGGGCTGTATGGGGGCATCAGCGGATCTGAGCCGATTCATGGCATGTATGGCCGATTTGAGATCCTCAATTGGGCCGTCAAGTTTTTTCTGGACGCCCAGATGTTAGAGCTATCGCTGAGAAAGATGGGCGATAGCAGGCTGCGATCTCATGGCATCGGCGACGGTGCCTCTTCCAACTAAACACTGTCCGCCCAGCGCAGATTGTGCTGTTTTCAGTAGTTGCATTCGCACTGACTGTTACACCCTGCTCCTGCTCTGCCATTGAATTCCTAACAGTGTCGACCGCGGTTGTTGCCGGCTCGCGGCCGTCGAATTTGCGAGGGCCTCTCCAACAAAAGGGAGCGCCATCGTTTTCTCCAGAAAGTTGATCTCGTATTTATGAAAGATCGTATCGGAAAAGCCGTGTTCTGGGTGGGGTGGTCGAAGGGATTCGTCCAATTCATTTCCTTCCTCAGCACGCTGTATATCGCCAGGCTGCTAAGCCCGAACGATTATGGCCTTATGGCCATGACTGCTATCTGGGTAGGCGCGTTGGCGATTGTGACGGAAATGGGGTTAAGCGCGATAGTCATTCAATTCAAGGATCTTGATGAGCGGGAGCTGAACCTCTGTTTTTGGAGTGCTGTGGGGATGGCGGCTGTTGGGTACGGAGTCCTGTACGTGGCTGCACCCACGATTGCAGACTGGTTTGGTGTCCCGATGATTTGTGAGATTCTGCGTGTCGTCAGTCTTACTCTGCCGTTGACCGCTGCCAAGATCATACCGGATGGCCTGTTACGAAAAGCGCTCGCACTCGACAAGACCTCGCGAGCTGAAATCCTCTCAGTCGCCGTAGCGGTACCGGTGCAGGTTGCAATGGCTTCTGCAGGGTTCGGCGTGTGGGCGCTGGTGACGGGCACGCTGCTCATGCCATTGGTGCAAAGCGTCATTACCTTCAAGCTTTCTGCGTGGCGACCGGGCCTAAAGATGGGGAGCCCTCGCACCAGAGCCATTCTGAACTTCGGTTCAGCCAAGCTCGGCGGCAGTATTAGCTGGGCTGTCTATGAGCAAACGGACAGTCTCGTCCTGGGAAAGATGTCAGGCGAGATGGGGGTCGGTTTATATTCGATGGCCAAACAGATCGCGTTGTTGCCCGTCCATAAGATCTCCGTTGTGGTGAATCAGATTGCCTTTCCGCTCATGGCAGGATTGCAAGACAACGTGGAGCAGATGCGGTTGGTGTTCCTGCGCCAGATACGAATGGTCGCGTGCCTGACTTTCCCTCTATGCATCGGGCTTGCACTAGTAACGGAGGATCTTGTCTGGGTGGCCCTTACAGAGAAGTGGTTGCCGCTTGTCCCGTTGCTGCAAGTCTTGTGCGTCAGTTCTGTTGTCCGGTCCTGTGAGGTGCTGTTTCCTCCGCTATTACTGTCCCGGTATCGGGCTTCGGTCTTGTTCTGGTGGACGATCAGTCTACTGTTCGTCATGCCGATCGCATTCTGGGCAGGGGCGTCGTTGTCAGGAGGATTCGGTGTTGCGCTGGTCTGGGCGTTGGTCTATCCCGCCATGGTTGCAGGGATGATGCAACGGGCTCTCAGAGAAATTAACCTCAATTGGAAGGTGGTTTGGGGCGAAGTGGCGCCGATAGTGAAGGGAACCATAGTGATGGCAATATCCGTCAGCCTGTTGCTCTCAGCGATGCATGCCGAGGATGCCGCGACCCATTTGCTTCGATTGATCCTGAGTGTCGGCCTTGGCGCGGTTGTCTACGGTGGCTGTATCTTTTGGCAAGGGGGCCGACTGGTCAGTGAGATAGTCCAACTTGTGCGATGGGTGATTGGGAAAGACATGACATTCAATCCGAGGAGCACAACAAAAGGCGCTTGAGGCATCAGGCTAAGGAGGATTCCGCGATGATCCAGCAACACAAGACACAGGCAGCGGGCGTGGATGTTTCCTCAACCACGACGGGACCAGTTGCGAATGGTGGGGCGCAATGTCTCTCTGTGGGCGAGGGAAATGAGCGTGACGGACTGGGCGAGCGCAGTGTTGCCGGCACCGGAGTAGAGGCGCAAAAGGAATTCGTGCAACAAGGACAGCCAATGATTTGCGACGCCCTCTCGTTGCTCGTGATTCGACTGCTGAGAGAAGGTTCCCGGTTGGCGCCGTCCGGGAGCGATCTGTGGCGGGTAAACGATCTGGCAAGCAAACTGGCAGGCAGGCTCTCGAAGGGGCATCGGATCGTTGTGCGCTCGCGCGATGGCAGGCGATTTTGTGTGGACCCAAGGGAAAAACAATATCACATGGGCCTGCTCGGCACGGGAGTCTATGAGCCGGTAGAGACCCGTGTCGTGATGGCTTGTGTCTCTGAAGGCGATATGGCGTTCGACGTCGGGGCCAATATCGGGTGGTATACCACCCTTCTGAGCCGGCTCGTAGGGCCTCGAGGAACCGTTCACGCCTTTGAACCGCTGGCTAGCACCTATCAAGTCCTCACGGGCAACTGCAACTTAAACAAATGCCTCAACGTGGTACTCAATAATATTGCGCTGGGCGACAGAGACGGCAGGGTGACGATGCATTACTACCCCGATGAAGCATGTGGCAATGCCTCGATGGTCCGGATGTCCACCGCATCATCCATTCAGTCAACCTGCAGCCTCACGACGCTGGATGCCTTTGTGCTGAAGTACCACGTGAGCCGATGCGACTTCATTAAATGCGACGCGGAAGGCGCAGAGATGGATTTTGTAAAGGGCGCGTGCCGGACATTGAGCCAGTTCGAGCCGAGCATATTAATTGAGTTAAACCCTCATATCTTTGCTATGGCGGGGTATTCATCGAGCGACTTGTTGAGGAAGATTCGGGAGTGTGGGCCCTACCGGTTCTTTTCCGTCGACAGGGGCGACTATGAAGAACTTATAAACCTTGAATCCTCCAATGGGGTTATCGGGCATCACAACGTGCTCTGTGTCTCGGAACGGTCCGCGATGTTCAAGAGGATTGCCTCCTTGTCGGGCGCGCAAGCGGGCTAAATAGCTCTTAGTGGTGTTTCCAGGTCTCAGCGTCTGTCTCCAATCTCTTCTGAACGGATAATGCCCCGACGGGAAGGATCTTGCAGCCATGTGTGGAATTGTAGCCGTCCTCAATTTTGACCGCGCAGCCATAGACTCTCAACGGCTGAGGGCTATGCGGGACGTGTTGCACCATCGAGGGCCTGACGACGAGGGGTTGTTCGTAGAGGGCCCCGTCGGCCTGGGTCACCGCCGCTTGTCCATTATCGATCTATCGGAAACCGGCCGGCAGCCCATGTCCAATGAGGATGGCTCGATCCAAGTCGTGTTCAACGGGGAGATTTACAACTACCTTGAATTAACGCAAGACCTGAAAGCCAAGGGGCATCGGTTTTCATCCTCCTCGGATACTGAAGTCATTCCCCACCTGTATGAGGAAGACGGAGAGGAGTGCGTCACCCGGTTTAATGGAATGTTTTCGTTTGTCCTGTGGGACCGGCGCCGGCGCCGTTTGGTTGCAGCCAGAGATCGGATGGGGATCAAGAACCTCTATTACTATGTTACTCCCAAGAAGCTCATCCTGGCCTCCGAGATCAAGGCGATCCTGGAAGATCCGGATGTCGAGAGGGCCATCGATCCCCAGGCGTTGGCTGATTACGCTTTCTGTGGCCGGGCGCTCGGAGGCAAAACGATGTTTCGGAATATCCGGGAACTTGAACCGGGGCATATGCTCCGTGTGGATCTCGAATCGGGCCGTCCTCTGATCAAAAAATACTGGGGACTGCGATACAATTACAATCGCTCTCGGTCCGACGAGGCGGTCAAGGATGAGTTATTTTATCTCTTGGACGAGTCAGTGAAGATGCACTGCCGAAGTGACGCGTCCTTAGGGTGTCACCTGAGTGGTGGTTTAGATTCCAGCACGGTGACGGCTCTGGCCGCGCGGCATCGCCCAGGCCTGAAGACCTTCTCCATCGGGTTTGCAGAAGATGGATTTGTGGATGAGACCCTGCTCGCCCGGATTGTGGCTCGCCATGTGGGATCCGAATACTGTGAGGGCAAGCCGGACTCCATGGATTTCGCCAGTCGCCTTCCCTATTTACTCTGGCACATGGATGTTCCGATGGCGACGCAAGGCGGGTTCGCATATTTCACGGCCTCCCAACTGGCCCGCCATCATGTGAAAGTTACTTTGACGGGGCACGGCGGTGACGAACTCTTCGCAGGCTATCCGGCACAATTTCAGGCCAGCTTTGGCCGTACGGACATGTTCGGCCAGTTCAAATATGCTCAGCGCATGTCTGGCTCACCGCTGGATCAGCCCCTGATCAAGAAGCTGTTGAGTCGTGGTTTGACAGGCCTGGCTCGGTCCCTCCGGCAGCGGATATTCAAGCCAGAGAAGACTCTCAAAGATCTCTGGATCGAGCTTCACTGTGGTCAATGGCTAGGTGCTTTCACCGCCGATTTTACGACGAGCTTGGGAGGCTACAGCCCCGTTGATGATTATCTCAAACCGTTCCTGGAGGTCGACACCGATGAGGTTCTGGACCAGTGCCTCTATCATGATCAGCGGGTTTATCTCCCCAGTCTGCTTCTCTTAGAGGACCGCGTCAGTATGGCGCTGTCGATTGAGTCTCGGGTGCCGTTCCTCGATAACCGGATCGTTGAGTTCCTTGCTACGGTTCCGCCAGAGCAGAAAGTGAGAGGGCTCGAACCGAAGTACCTCTTGCGGCAAGTGGCAGCCAAGCTGCTTCCCAATGAGGTGTGGGCGAGGAGGGATAAATGCAACTTCCCCGTTCCGGACAATTTCTGGCGATCGAAAGTCATGAAAGATCTCACAGAGGAGATCTTGATTGCCCCGGACAGCATCAGCCGGGGAATCTTTACGCCTGATGTTCTGAAAGGAGCCTGCCAGTACGGTGACCTGACGTGGGCGCTCGTGAACGTCGAGCTGTGGTTTAAGATTTTCGTTGACCAGAATCCCAACTGGACCGACCGGATTGTCTCTCCGCCGCCTGTCAGGCTGGAGCGGGAGGTTCACAGTCGACGACTTAGGGTGGTGAAGTGAATCCGGCGGAATCAATCGATTGCCGGTTCATGTAGGTGACTTCAGTCATTCCCCCTCAGATTCCTGAGAACTCTACGAAAACAATGTTACGGGACAGCCTCCCTTCGTGATTGAAGGGGAGCGACGGAGACAAGCTGAACGGAAGTCGATAGGGCATTCAGGGCAGAGCGGGAATCGCAGGAGATAGTAGAAAGACATGGCCAGAGTCAATGTCATCAGAATAGAGCAATCCAACGAAGAAGCGGTCTGGGATCGTTACGTTGGAGAACATCAAGGGGCTACGACGTACCACCTCACGGCCTGGCGTCATGTGATTGCCAACGTCTTCGGGCATCCTACCCTCTATTACATGGCGACAGACGAGCAGGGAGATGTGAGAGGCATTCTTCCGCTGGTGTATCTCAAGAGCCGAGTATTCGGGACGTTTCTGGTTTCCCTTCCCTACTTCAACTATGGCGGCGTGATTGCCGAAAGTGGGGAGGTGAGAGATGCGCTTTTAGCAGAAGCCGTGCGTGATGCAGGGGCACTGGGGGCTTCCCACATCGAACTCCGCCACGTGGCCGGGATGGAGCTGGCGTGGCCTAAGAAAGATCATAAAGTATCGATGCGTTTAGAGCTTCCACCTCGGTACGAGGATCTGCTCAAAGGATTTCCTCCAAAGTTGCGGAGTCAAATCCGGCGTGGTGAAAAGGAGGGCATGGAAGTCAAAGTCGGGGAGGGAAACCTGCTCGATGAGTTCTACACAGTATTCTCGAGAAACATGCGCGATTTAGGAACGCCGGTGTATAGAAAACATTTCTTTGCCGAGATTCTTCGATCTTTCCCCAAAGAGACCAAGATCGCTGTCGTGTCTCTGGAGGAACAGCCTGTGGCAGCTGGCTTTCTCGTGGGGTTTCGCAATACCCTGGAAATTCCATGGGCATCCTCGGACAGGCGCTACGCTCGGATTGCTCCGAACATGCTGTTGTATGGCTCTGTGCTCAGATATGCCTGTGAACAGGGGTATCGGATTTTCGACTTTGGGCGCTCCACAAGGGATAGCGGAACGTACCGATTCAAACAACAGTGGGGGGCCAAGCCTGTCCAGCTTGAATGGCACTACTGG
>Ga0113563_10002301_pt1 | contig 11454 bp, 8 predicted proteins | sample Mud3Dept3metaG_FD_80117 | JGI IMG/M metagenome (GOLD analysis project Ga0113563, IMG submission 80117) | Freshwater wetland microbial communities from Ohio, USA, analyzing the effect of biotic and abiotic controls - Mud 3 Core 4 Depth 3... | ecosystem: Environmental > Aquatic > Freshwater >...
TCATACTAATGGTATGAAAATTGCTATCTCGATTCCCGACAACATTTTCCGCGAGGTCAAGAAGCTCGCCGAGGAACAGAAGCGCTCGCGGAGCGAGGTCATCGTCGAGGCCGTCCGACTTTACCTTAAGGATATCGAATCGCGCCGACTGCTGGATGCCCTGAACGAGGCTTATTCGACTCCGGACACCGAGGAAGAGCGCGAGTCCCGGAAGGCCGCCTTAGAACATTACAGGCGATACGTCCTCGAGAAGGAAGAATGGTGATCCTTCAAGGCGACGTCTTCTGGTTTGATCTCGGCAGGCCCCAGGGGTCCGAGGCCGGCTTCCGGCGCCCCTACGTCGTCGTCCAGAACGATGTCTTTAATGCCAGCCGCATCCAGACAAGCATCCTGTGCGCCATCACATCGAACCTGGACCTGGCCAAGGCCCCCGGGAATGTCCTTCTTAGAAGAGGAGAGGCGAACCTTCCCCGCCCCAGCGTCGTCAACGTCTCTCAAGTCATCACGGCCGACAAGTCCCTTCTTAAAGAGAAGGTCGGGACCCTCTCGCGCGAGCGGATTCGAGAAGTCGTCGCGGGCCTCCGGCTCGTCTTCCAGCCCCGGGAAATCAGAACGCCTTAGGCCCGCGTTCACGGAATCTTCACCGGAACTTCCGCCGAACATCATTACGCCCTGCCTATCCTGCGCTAGAGTCTCGGCGAGGGGCCCGGCGCCAGAGAGGCGTTCTTGTATTGGCGGTGGCCGTGGCTTAGAATAAGGCCAAGTCGCCAACCGGGCTGGGACCGCGAGGGGTGAAAGGCCCGATGCAGCAACGCCGGCGGATCGTTCTCCTGTTCGGGCTCGGCATCGTCCTGCCCAGCTTGCTCCTCGGTTATCTGGCCTTCCGGGGCATTCAGAACGACCGGGCCCTCGTCGAAAAGGAACGGGCCGAGGAGATCCGGCGGACCGCGGAACGGGCCCTCGCGGCGGTCGATGACCGGATGGCGGACGCGGAGTCCGCGCTCGCCAAGATCGCCGCGATTTCGGTCGGAACGTCATCCCCCGAGATGGCCGCCGCGCTCGAGCGAGCGGCCGTCGAGAATCCGCTCATCGAGCAGTTCTTTTATTTGCAGAACACTCGAGGCATTCTTTTTCCCGTCGCCAATCTCCTGTACGTTCCGGACGGCTGGCGGGAAACCGGCCTCTCCCCAACCGGCCCCGCTGGCGATCCGGCCGGTCTCAGGGCCGCCGAGCAACTGGAATTCCGGCAGAAAGACTATCCGAGGGCGGCCGCGGCCTACCGCCTGGCCCTGAGGTCAGCCCAAGATCCGAACCTCGCGGCACGGATCCTGAACGCGTTCGCCCGGGTCCTAAGGAAGTCGGGGCTTCTCACCGAGGCCCTATCGACCTATGAAGAGATCCTTGGAGAGCACGGCAGCGTGGTCCTGCCGGGAGGGATACCGCTCGGTCCGTCCGCCGCCCTCGAGGCTGGCCTGCTTTCGCGCGAACTCGGGGACTCCCCGAGAAGCCTGAGGATGTCCCTCGCGCTCTATCGGTCGCTCATCCGGAGGGAATGGACGCTCGAGAAGAGCGAATTCGAATTCTTCGCCGGCCGTGTCAAGGGCCTCATCCGGGAGCTCCTGGCGGACGGAGCCGCGGGCCTCGACCTTGCACAGTTCCAGGCCGAATTCGACGGCCTCGCCGGAGAGGAAGCTGAAGCGCAGGGAAGGACGGAGAGGGCGCTCCGCTTCCAAATCGGGGCCGCCCCGGCTTTGAGGGCGAAAATCGCGGCGTCCGCCGGCCAAGCCGGCCAGGGTTCTCCCTCCGTCAGATTGACTTTGGAAACGGGAGGACTCTCCTACGACGTCTCGGTGCTGAGCCCCGCGGCAGGAGCGGACGGCGCGACAGCCAGGATCTGGGGCCTTATCATCGACGCCGCAAGGCTCCGGGAGGACGTTCTCCGGCCGGCCTTGAGCGACCTCTTCCCTCCGGGCGAATCCTCCTGGGTGGTCCGGGGCAGGGACGGCGCGGCCTTGCTGTCATCGGAGAAAGCGGCGTCGGGGCGTCCCGTGTTCAAGACGAATTTCGTCTCGAACTTCCCGGATTGGGCCCTGGAGATCCATCAGCCGCCGCCCCGGCTCATCAAGACGTTCCTGCTTTCGCGCCGCGGCCTGTACTCCTTCGTGTTCCTGCTCATCGCCGGCATCCTCGTCTTCGGCCTGATCCTGACCCTCCGCTCCGTCTCCCACGAGCTGGAGCTCGCGCGCCTGAAGTCGGATTTCGTCTCGACGGTCTCGCACGAGTTCAAGAGTCCCCTGACCTCGATCCGGCAGCTCGCCGAGATGCTCCAGTCGGGCCGGGTGCCGTCCGAGGAGCGGCGGCAAAAGTACTACGATGTCCTGCTCGAGCAGAGCGAGCGGCTGGCCCTGCTTACCGACAACATCCTCAGCCTGGCCAAGATCGAGAGCGGCCGGGCGGCGCTGAAGCTCGAGTCGACGGATATCGCCGCCCTGGTGGCCGACGTGACCGCTTCGATCCAGGAGAGGGTCCGCCATGAGGGGTTCACCATCGGGCTCGGTGTCGACGGCCCGCTCCCTCCCGTGGCGGCGGACCGGTCGGCGCTCGGTCAGGCCGTGACCAACCTCCTCGACAACGCCGTCAAGTATTCGGGCGGATCGCGGAAGATCGAGGTCCGCGCGTCGCACGAAGGTCAGGCCGTGGCGATCGCCGTCCGGGATTTCGGCATCGGCATCAGCCAAGAAGACCGGGCCCGGGTTTTCGAACGGTTTTACCGGGCCGGCGACGCCTTGACCCGGACCGTCAAGGGCAGCGGCCTGGGCTTGGCCCTGGTCAGGGAGATCGTCGAGGCCCACCGGGGGAAGGTCCTGGTTGAAAGCGAGCCCGGCCAGGGCAGCCTCTTTACCATCCTGCTGCCGGTCCTGCCCGGGGAAGGGAAATGAGATGACCAAGATCCTGATCGTCGAAGACGAGGAAAGCATCCTGATGCCGCTCGAGGACAACCTCGGGCTCGAGGGCTACGAGGTGGCCAGCGCGGCCGACGGACTCGCGGGCCTGGCCATGGCCGTGAAGGACCCTTATGACCTGATCATCCTCGACATCATGCTCCCGAAGATGGACGGCTTCGAGGTCTGCCGGCGGCTCCGCCAGGACCGGGTGACGACTCCGATCCTGATGCTGACCGCCAAGAGCCAGGAGATCGACAAGGTCCTCGGCCTCGAGCTCGGGGCCGATGATTATGTCACCAAGCCCTTCAGCTCCCGGGAGATCCTGGCCCGGATCAAGGCCATACTCCGGAGAGCCCAGGAGCCGCTTCGGGAAGCCGATCATGTCCGGTTCGGCGATATCGATCTCGATTTCGTCAAATACGAAGCCCGCAAGGGCGGCCGGCCCGTCCCCCTGACCGCGCTCGAGTTCGCCCTGATGCGGTTCCTCGCCCGGAACAGGGGACGGGTGGTTCATCGGAACGAGATCCTGGACGGCGTTTGGGGAAAGGAGGTCTATGTGGACGCCCGGACCGTCGACAAGCACATCTCGCTCCTGAGAAGGAAGATCGAAGACGATGCGCAGGACCCGAAGTACATCCTGGGCGTCCGGGGCGCCGGGTACAAGTTCACCGGATAGCCGATGTTCACGGAATCTTCAACGAAGCATCGCCGGGGCGTCAGGCATCCGGCGGGCCGCCGGATTATGTTCCCTTACGGAAGTCAGCCGTGAGGAGGCAGGAACCATGAGAACCCGACCGGTCATGTTCGCGGTGATCGCCACGATCCTGGCGCTGGCCCTTTCCGGCGCCGGCCAGCAGAGCGCGGAACAGCTCTATAAGACCGGCCTCTACGAGGAGGAAGTCGGGGGGGATCTCCAGAAAGCCATCGGGATCTTCCAAGAGATCCTGAAGCGGTTCCCCGACAACCGCGAGGTCGCGGCCAAGGCCCAGCTCCATATCGGATTGTGCTATGAGAAATTGGGCACCACGGAGGCCGAGAAGGCCTTCCAGAAAGTCATCGACAACTATCCCGAGCAGTCGGGAGCGGTCCGTGAAGCCAGGGACAAACTGGCCCCTCTTCTCAAAGCCCGGGGCGCCGCAAAAGGGGCGGCCCCCGAAAAGACCCTGAACGTCCGGATGATCTGGTCGGGAACCGAAGCGAGGAACGCGACCCAAGTATCGCCGGACGGCGCCTCGCTCGCGTTCTTCGACGAGGCCGCGGGCAACCTGTGCATCAAAGAGATCTCGTCCGGGAAGGTGACCGCCGTCGTGCGCCGTGATCCGGCGGGAAAGCCCTACGAATTCCCGGTCGGGGCGCGCTGGTCGCCGGACGGAAAGCGCCTCGCCTACGGCTGGTTCAACGCAGACAACTCCATCGAATTGAGGATGGTCGGCATCGACGGATCGAACCTCCGGACCCTCTATAGCCGGAAGAACGAGATGATGTTCCCCACCGCCTGGTCTCCCGACGGCCGGACGATCGCCGTGGGCATGGCCAAGGACTTCTACAAAAGCTACGACATCGGATTGGTCTCCGCCGAGGATGGCTCCCTGAGGATCCTCAAGACGGAGGCCCTGCCCAAGGTGCCGCCCAAAAGCGTGACCTTCTCGCCGGACGGCCGCTTTCTTCTCGTCGACCCGCCTCAGAAAGACGGCGATACAAAGCGCGACATCGTCACCCTCGCGGTCGACGGCACTCGGGAAGTCCGGGTCGTCGAACATCCCGCGGATGACACCATCCTCGGCTGGGTCCCGGGCTCCGATCGGCTTCTTTTCTTGAGCGATCGGACCGGGACCCCGGACGCCTGGGTCGTGGACATCGCGGACGGCCGCGCTCATGGAGAGCCACAGTTAGTCAGGAGCAACCTCGGCCAGATCAGTCCCCTCGGGATCACTCGAGAGGGCGCTCTCATCTACAGCCTCGCGATCAACATCTCGGACGTCTTCACGGCCTCCGTCGATCTGGACAAACGCGCCGTGATCGAACCGCCCAAGGTCCTGCCTCAGCCTCTCGTCGGGGCGGATCACGAGCCGCAGTGGTCGCCGGACGGAAAAAATCTGGCTTTCTATTCGGTTGGGCCAGCCGCCCCCGGGGCGAGAGGTCCGATGGCCCTCAAGATCCGGTCCGAGAGCACAGGCGAAACGCGCGAGCTCAAGACGAACCTCCTTTGGATCTCGCGCCCAGCCTGGGCTCCCGATGGGCGGTCGCTCTTCGTCGTCGGAAGCGACGGCAGGAACACCCTGGCCCTTTTCCAGGTCCAGGTCGAAACGGGCCTGACGACTTTTCTCGTCGATAGCGAGCCGGGGGCCAACATCAAATTCATCGCTCCGGCCCGGGACGGCAAGTCCGTCTTTTACACCTATTTCGAATTCGCCAAGAAGCGCTCCCGCATCATGAGCCTCGACCTGGCCACGCGCGAGTCGCGCGAGCTCTATCGGCAGGACGCTCCGCCGGACATCACGGGATTGAGCGTTTCTCCCGCCGGGCAGGAGCTGATCTTCGGAACGCTGGCCCCGGGCGATTCCTACGTCCTCATGGCCATTCCCCTGGCGGGCGGACCGCTCCGGGAGATCATCAAAGCCAAATCAAGCTCGTTCGGGATCAGTCTTAGTATCTACGGCGGCTGCTGGACCCCGGACGGGAAACAAATCCTCTCTTTCCGGGACGTCGGGCAGGGGCGGGAAAGGAAGAGCGAGCTCTGTTCCGTGCCCGCGGCAGGCGGAGAGGTCCGGGGCGCCGGGCTCGTCGTCGAAGGGAGCCCGAGCCATCTGAGCCTTCATCCCGACGGACGGCGCTTGGCTTACGCCGTCAGCCGATCCGGCACCGAGATCTGGGTCATGGAGAATTTCCTGCCGGCCGAAAAGAAATAGCATGGATTTGTATACGGGGGAAGAAAGCCCGGGAACTCGATGAAGGAGGGGGCGTCATGGATCTCCTGGGAACGGCCGATCCGGGGGCGGTGGCGGGCGACCCGCTGACGGGCCTTGTGTTCGGGATCCTCAGGATCCTGGCCTTCAGCGGCATGGGGATCGTTTTGGCCGGGATCGTCATGACCTGCCTGTGCGACCTCTTCGAGTGTCGAAGGCTCAGGCGGAGCCATGGCCGGACGGAGGATTGGCAGCCGACGCGCTGACCTCTCCGTCCGCCCGGCCCGCGCGCGGCGATTGACGCCCGGAAGGGTTTGTTCTAGAGTGCCGGGTGATGACGGCCCGGCGATCGAACGGATCCGGACAGAAGAGCGGCGCCGCGCCGCGCCGCGCCGCCGCCCTGCTCGCCGCCTCGCTCGCCGCCGCGACGGCCTGCGCTTCGTCCGGCGGGGCCACGCCGGGCCAGCGGCCCATCCAGGTCAGCCAGTGCGGCCGGGCCTTCGTGTTCGTCGACCACGGCCGCCCCGCGACCCGGATCGAGATCCCCGAATCGGCCGGCGACGTCGAGCGCCGGGCCGCCGAGATCCTGCGCACCTCCATCCTGAAGATGAGCGGCGTCGACCTCCCGGTCCTGGCCGTCAAGACGCCGGGAAAGCCCGGCGTCGCCGCCATCGGCTTCTCGGGCGACGACCTGCCCCCGTCGCTCGGCACGCCGTACGCCTCGCTCCGGCGCGACGGCTTCGCCCTGATCACGTCGACCGGGAACTTCTATGTCGCGAGCGGGGGCGGCCGCGGGGCCGTCTACGGGGTCGTTCACCTGCTCGAGCGGTACTTCGGCTGCCGCCGCTACAGTCCCACGGCCGAGGTCTTCCCCTCCGGCAACGACATCGCCCTCGGCTGTCTCTTCGACGTGGAAAATCCCGTGAACGAGGTCCGCATCGTCAACGGCGAGTTCGCCCTCGACGCCGATTACCGCGACTGGATGGGGCTCAGCGACCACCGGGAGCTCTACGGCGAGGGCTACTACGTCCACACGTTCCAGAGGCTCCTCCCCTGGCAGGCCTATTTCGCGGAGCATCCCGAGTATTTCGCCCTGATGAACGGCCGGAGGATCATCGACCAACCCTGCCTCTCCCGGCCCGAAGTCTTCGACATCGCCGCCGCCAGGCTCCGCGAGGAGATCGCCGCGCATCCCGGGAAGGAGATCTGGTCGGTCAGCCAGAACGACAACTTCTCCTATTGCCGCTGCCCGGAGTGCCTGAAGGTCATCGAGGAGGAAGGCTCGCCCGCCGGACCCGTTCTGCGCTTCGTCAACCGGATGGCCGCCCTGTTCCCGGACAAGACGATCTCCACGCTGGCCTACCAGTACTCGCGGCCGGCGCCGCGCCTGACCCGGCCGGTCCCGAACGTCGAAGTCATGCTCTGCACGATCGAGCTCAACCGCAGCCGGCCCATCGCCGAGGACCCCGGGAGCGCCTCCTTCGTCCGCGACATCGAGGACTGGAGCCGGATCTGCAGCCGCCTCTATCTCTGGGACTACACGGTCAACTTTTCGCACCACGTCTCGCCCTTCCCGAATCTCCACGTGCTCCAGCCGAACATCCGCTTCTTCGTCGCCCACGGCGTCGGCCGGCATTTCCAGCAGTCGAACACCGGCCCGGGGCACGAATTCAGCGAGCTGAAGTCCTACCTCCTGGCCCGCCTCCTCTGGGACCCGGAGGCGAACGTCGACGCCGTCATGGACGGCTTCCTCGACGGCTATTACGGCCGGGCCGGCCGCTATATCCGCTCCTACATCGACGCGCTGGCCGCGGCCCTCGGCCGGACGGGGGCGACGCTCGATATCTACGAGCCTCCGGCAGTCCACGCCGAGGATTATCTCTCCGCGGCCGACGTCGCGCTTTACGACATCCTTTTCGACAAGGCCGAGTCGGCCGTGGCCCGCGACCCCGAGCGCCTCGTCCGCGTCCGGACGGCCCGGCTGCCCCTGATGTACGCCAAGATCGAGATCGCCAAGAACGACATGTTCGGCCCGCGCGGCTTCTACGAGGAGAAGGGCGGGCGCTACGCGCCCCGGAGCCAGGTCGTCCGCCTCATCGACGATTTCGCGGAGCGCGCGCGCGCGGGGGGCGTCCGGACCCTGAGCGAGGGAGGCCTGACGCCGGAAGCTTACCGCGATGGCGTCAAGCGGTTCATCGACGTCCAGGTCGAGGGCAATCTGGCCTTCCGCAGGCCGGTCGCCGCCGATCCCGCCCCGTCGTCGAAATATGCCAAAGGCGATCTTGCCGCGCTGACGAACGGGGTGCGCGGGGCGAACGATTTCAAGGTCCACTGGCTCGGCTGGGAAGGCGTCGACGCCACGCTGACCCTCGACCTCGGCCGGCCCGCGGCCGTCCGGGAGATCGCGATGAGCACGCTGTCGGACCAGCGCAGCTGGATCCTCCATCCCGGCTCGGTCGCCTGCGCGGTCTCGGCCGACGGCGCCGCCTTCCGCGACCTCGGCGCCCGCGGCGCGGCCGGAGACCACCGGGATGAGGACGCCATCCGCTCCTACGCCTGGTCGGAGGACATGACCGAGGGGGGCGCCTTCGGACAGGTCCGCTTCGTCCGCTTCCGCATCGAGGGGACGAAGACGCTCCCGGGCTGGCACGCCTCGGCCGGCGGTCTCTCCTGGGTCTTCGTCGACGAGATCACCGTCCGCTGACCGCCGCGAGTGACGCCCGGCCCCGAGACAAGCCGCCGGCTTGGGCAAAAAAAAGACCGTCTTGGATAATGGTGCGCCGCGACTAAAAGGATAGATGAGACACATACTGAGCGCCGTGATCGAACCCGGGACCCCCGGCCGGAGACGGTTCCTCGCTCTGGGGGCGGCCGCGCTCAGCCTGCCCTTCGCCGCCCGTCTCCGCGGCTTCACCTCCCCGCTGACCCTCCCTCCGGACCGCGGGCTCTCGTTCTACAACACCCATACGGGGGAATCGGCGGCCGTCGATTATTGCCGCGCGGGATCCCTCGTGCCGGAATCCCTTCAGAGGATCAACCACATCCTCCGCGACACGCGCACCGGCGAAGTCCGGGCGATCGACGTCGGACTGCTCGATCTCCTCAACGTCCTGGCCCGGACGGCCGCGGCGGCCGCGCCGTTCCACGTCATTTCCGGGTTCCGCTCCGTCGACACCAACGAATTCCTGCGGACGAACGGCGGCGGGGGGGTCGCGGCCAACAGCCTCCACCTCGTCGGCAAGGCCGTCGACATCCGCGTCCCCGGCCTGGGCCTGAACGAGCTCTATCGGATGGCCGTCGGCCTGCGGGCCGGCGGGGTCGGCATCTACCCCGGCTCGGACTTCGTCCACGTCGACGTCGGCCGCGTCCGGAGCTGGTAAGCCCCTCTACGGGCGCGGCCTCGCCGCGGCCCGCTCACCCAGAGCCCGCACCAGGGCCGCGTCCCGCAGGTAGATATCCTGCCGGAATTGGGCCCGCCCGTCGTCGCCGAGCCAGGCTGTCCAATAAAGGAGATGGACGTTCAGGCGTTCCCGCAGCGGGATGGCCTTCGTCTCGCCGGAGGCGAGGGCCTCGGCGATCTTCTCCTTCGTCCAGACGGGGTCGTCGCGGAGGATGTAGGAGGCGAGATCTAACGGCCTCTCGACCCGGATGCAGCCCGAGCTGAAGTCCCTGACGGCCCGGCTGAAGAGCCAGCGCTCGGGCGTATCGTGGAGGTAGACGTCGAACTTGTTCGAGAAGAGGAACATGGTCCGGCCGAGCGAGTTGTGCGGACCCGGGTCCTGGCGGAACTTGAAGGACAGGCGCTCCCCGTCGATCCGTTCCCAATCGACGGCGGAGGGGTCGATCTCCCGGGCGGCCGCGGTCCAATCCTCGAAGATCCGAAAGCCCTTTTTGCGGAGATAGCCCGGGTCCTTCCGGACCTTGGGCAGGATGTCCTCGCGGGCCAGCTTCGGCGGGACGTTCCAGGCGGGGTTGAGGGTGATCGTCGACAACCGGCCGCTGAAGTCCGGGGTTTGGCGATAGGCCTTGCCGACGATGGCCCGCATGGGCAGGACTTCGCGCCCCGCCTCGTAGACCCCGGCCCGAAAGCCGGCGACGTTGACGAGGATATAGCGCTCGCCCAGGTCCTGCGTCACCCATCGCCACCGCTCCAGGTTCGCCCGGATCTGCATCAGCCGTTCGGCCGGGGGCACGTTCAAGGCGGAGACGGTCCCGGCGCCGACGACGCCGTCGGGCTCGAGACCGTGGCGGGCCTGGAACGCTTCGACCCCCCGCTCGAGGGCTTCGTCGAAGAGGTCCGGGTCCGGCGCCGCCGGCGCGGCCGACAGGTCGCCCTGCGCGAGAAGCGTCGTCCGGATGGCCCTGACGCGGGCGTCCCGGTCGCCTTTGGCCAGCTTGGGGCCGGGCGGGACGGCGGGCCAGCCGCCCCGCAGGGCCAGCGCTCCGTAGGCCACGTAGACGTTCCGCAGCCCGAGGTAGACGGGATTCCGGGGCCGCAGCGCGTCGAGGGCGCCGGCGACGTCATGTGCGGCGAGTCCGCGGTCGAGCGCGGCGGCAAGGTCGGCCACGCGGCCCTTGATGGACCATTCCGATTCGACGGTCTCCGGATTCACCTGGCCGTGGACCAGGTGGGACGCGCAGAGGAGGAATCCGTCGGTTGCGAGCATATCCAGGTCGGCCAGGGCTTCGGGCCGGACGCGCCGGAGGCCTTTCGCCCGGGCCGCGTCGATCTCGGCAAGGAGGGACTCGATGGCGGCGAGGTGATAGTTCTCGGGATCGAGCCCGTCGCCCTCGACGACACGCAGGGCGGCCGGCAGAGCCCGGGCGCTCGCGAGCGACAGCCCGTCGTCGACCCAGGCCGGGCGGAAGTCGCGGCTGCGGTAGAAGTCCGGCAGGACCGTGGAACCGCAGAGGAGGTCGCGCCGGCAATAGACCGGCCCGTCGCTTCCGGCCGCCCCGACCCTCGTCTGCAGGACGGTCCGGGTCATTTCGGCGGGCGGCACGGCCGGGGCCCGGCCGCACGACGAGATCGCGACGATGACGACGATCAGGACCAGTGTTTTGCGGCGCAAGCTCTTCCCTTCGGCCCTCATTCCGGTCGGCCCCCGCGACCCATTCTACCCGCGGCGGCGGCGAATTTCCACCGCGGAGGGCGCGCCGGGCTTGACGCGCGGCTCCAGCTCCTTTATCTTGGTCTCGGAACGGGGAGCGGAGAGCGACGCCTTGAGTTCGGAAGTCAGAAGATCCGGCATCGACATCATCGGCGATGTCGGCTGGGGAACCCACTTCTGCCAATTCTACAGGACGGCCCAGGACCTCCTGGACATTCTCGTCCCCTACTTCGTCGCCGGGCTGCGGGACAACGAGTTCTGCATGTGGATCACGTCCGAGCCCCTGGGCCGCGAGGCCGCCGAGAAGGCCCTGGCCGAAGCCATGCCGGATTACGAACACCGGCGCCGGAAAGGCCAGATCGAGATCATCCCTCACACGGACTGGTATCTGCGGGGCGGGACATTCGACTCGGAGCGGGTCCTCGGGGATTGGATCAAGAAGCTCGAAGAAGCCCGGGCCCGGGGTTTCGACGGCCTGCGGCTGTCGGGGAA
>Ga0113563_10002304_pt1 | contig 11452 bp, 9 predicted proteins | sample Mud3Dept3metaG_FD_80117 | JGI IMG/M metagenome (GOLD analysis project Ga0113563, IMG submission 80117) | Freshwater wetland microbial communities from Ohio, USA, analyzing the effect of biotic and abiotic controls - Mud 3 Core 4 Depth 3... | ecosystem: Environmental > Aquatic > Freshwater >...
GCCAGAGCGGCCGCGTCGTCTTCTCGCGCATCTACGGGCATCACGAGACCTACTTCGTCACGACGGAGGAAGTGCGGAGCTTCGGCCGCCACGCGGACCGCGACGGGCTCAACTTCTGGGGAGCGGGACCGAAGGAATGACGTGAGTGGAGCCCCGGGGTCCAGGTGGAGCCCCCGGGTCTTCAGACCCGGGGCCCCTCCTCCGCCACGAGGTGGCCCGTGTAGCCTCGGGCCACCAGTTCCTCCCACGCGGCCCAGACCTCGCCCGGCATCGGCTGCGGCACCTGGAAGCCGCGGTCGGCGTAGACGCGCATCCGCTGCACGTCGCCCACCATGATGTTGATCACGAGCTCCCTGGGAATTTCGGGGGTCGGGTAGTCGTCGTACGGAATCGGCGGGGACGTCACCTGGAGGTCGGGTTCCGGCCAGCGCCGCTTGAACGTGGCCCAGGCGCGCCGTTCCATGTAGGGCTTCTGCACCACGATGACGCGCCGGGGATGGATGCCCCGCGAGGCCAGCAGCGCGCGCGAGTGGTCGATGTTCTCGCCCGTGTTGGTCGAGGCGGGCTCGAGCAGGATGGCCGACCGCGGCACGCCCAGGCGGGCGGCGGCGTCGGCGAACGTTTCCGCTTCGCTCTTCTCGAAATGGCCCGCGGTCAGCCGGCCGACGTGGCCCGAGCACACCATCAGCGGCGCGAGGCCGCGCAGGAACAGGTGTGCGCCGTGTTCGCCGACGCGCACGTCGTTGCTGCCGAGCACGAGGATCACGTCCGCCGCCGTCAATTCATGGCGCAGGAGCATGTAGTCCCACAGGGTCCTGGCGAGGTCGTCGTCGGTCATGGCCACGTCGGGTCCGAGTGTATACCACCGCCCCTGCGGATCGGTGCTAAGGTGAAGGGTGTCGGGCCCCCGCGCGAACAGGAGGAACGCGATGCTGCCACTCAGGAGGATCGTCTGCCCGACCGACTTCAGCCCGGCGGCCGCACGAGCCGTCGCCGACGCCGCGGAGCTCGGCCGCCAGTTCCAGGCTGAGCTCGTGCTGGTCCACGTCGTGCCGGTGCTGCCGGCCGTGCCCTCCGATCCCAACTTCACGTTCGAGGTCCCCGAGTACGAGCGCGCGCTCCACGCGGATGCCGAGCGCCGGCTTGGCGCGCTGGCCGCTGACCTCGGCGCGCACGGCAGGGCAGTGCGGACGGCGATCGGCCACGGCGATGCGGGCACGGAGATCGTGCGCCTCGCCGCCGACGAGGCCGCCGACCTCATCGTGATCGCCACGCACGGCACGACCGGATGGCGTCATGCGATGTTCGGATCGGTGGCGGAGAAGGTGGTGCGGCTCGCGCGCCGGCCCGTGCTCACGATCCCGGCGCAGCAGGTCTGAGCCCGGGGCCCACGGGGGATTGCGGCGGCGCCGACACGGAGCGCGCGGGGCCCAGCCTGCGCGGGGCGGGGCGAACGCCCTCGACGCGCCGGTCCCGGGGGGTCAATCGGGCGGTCAGGCCCGTTGGGCGGGCGCCGGTCCGTGGTCGGCCGGGTAGAAGCCGAGCACGCGGTAGGAGACGCCCTGGGCGCCGAGCGCCGAGAGGGCCCGCGCCACATCGTCGTTGGCCGGGTCGCCGGCGAAATCGATGAGGAACGTGTAGCGCCCGCGGCCGCCGGCGGCGGGGCGCGATTCGATGCGCGACAGGTTCACCCGGTGGTCGGCAAACGCGCCGAGCGCCTGCATGAGCGCGCCGGCCCGGTCCTCCGTGGTCAGGACGATCGATCCTTTGTCGGCCGGCCCGGTGTGGAGCTGGCGCGCCAGCACGACGAACCGGGTTTCGTTCGACTCGTGGTCGGCGACGTCGTGCGCCAGGACGTCGAGGCCGTAGAGGCGCGCCGCGAGCGGACTGGCGATGGCGCCGACCGCGCGCGAGCCGTCGAACATCAGCCAGCGCGCGGCGCCGGCCGTGTCGTAGTAGGGGTCAGCCGAGATCCCGTGCCGCGCGAGGAAGCCCCGGCACTGGACGAGCGCCTGCGGGTGCGACCTGACGCTCCGGATGTCGGCCAGCGTGGCGCCGGGCAGGCCGAGCAGGCACTGGGTGATCGGGACCCGCACCTCCCCCACGATCGAGAGATCGGTCGCGATAAGCAGGTCGCTCACCTCCACGACCGAGCCGCCAACGGAGTTCTCGACCGGCACGATGCCGCGGTCGAAGAACCCGGCCGCGACCCCTTCGAAGACCTCGTCGAAGGTGCGGCACGCCACCGGAATCAGGTTGGCGTCCCAGCGGTCGAGGGCCATCTCGCTCCACGCGCCGTGCTCGCCCTGGAAGCCGCCGAACCGCGGGCGCGTGGCCTGCAGCCGCCTGCTTTCGTCGATGATGGACCGGTAGAGGTCGCCGACGAACGCCTCGCTGAGGAGGCCGTAGGCGGCCGCGCGCACGCGGCTCATGACCTCCTCCTCGCGGCCGCCGTCGGTAACGGCGGGCTTGAGGCGGGCGGTCTGGAGCGCGTACTCGATGCGCTGGTCGAGCAGGCGCAGCAGCTTGCGGTCGGTGTCGTCGATCTGCGCCCGCAGCTCGGCCAGCCGCGCCGGCGCGGCGTCCTCACGCGGGTCGGGCGGGTGCGGGACGGGGTCCATGCCCCAACGATAGCGCGGGCGCGCGCCTTGCGACCATAAATTGTTCTAATGATGTCTTCATGATTATGAACTGTCCTGATGCTCGGGGTTCAGCTATAAGTGAGCCATGCTCCCGCCACGCGCCCCGAGGCGCAGCGCCGCCCTGACCGAGGGCCCTCACCGCGCCCCGGCCCGGGCCATGCTCAAGGCCGTCGGTTTCTCGGACGAGGACCTCGCCCGGCCGCTCATCGGCGTGGCGAACACCTGGATTGAGATCGGCCCCTGCAACTACCACCTGAAGGACCTGGCGGCCGCCGTCAAGGCGGGGATCCGCGAGGCCGGCGGCACGCCGCTCGAGTTCAACACCGTGTCCATCTCCGACGGCATCACCATGGGCACGGCCGGCATGAAGGCCTCGCTCGTCAGCCGCGAGGTGATCGCCGACTCGATCGAGCTGGTGGCGCGCGGCAACCTCTTCGACGGCCTGGTCGTCCTCGTCGGCTGCGACAAGACGATTCCGGGCGCCGTGATGGCGCTCGCCCGCCTCGACATCCCGGGCACCGTCCTCTACGGCGGCTCGATCGCCCCAGGCTCCTGGGAAGGGCGCGACGTCACCATCCAGGACGTCTTCGAGGCGGTCGGCGCGCACGCCGCCGGCCGGCTCGACAACGGCCGGCTGAAGGATCTCGAGGATCACGCGTGCCCGGGCGCCGGCGCGTGCGGGGGGCAGTTCACGGCCAACACCATGGCGGCCGTGTGCGAGTTCCTCGGCATCGCGGCCATGGGGAGCGGCAGCGTGCCCGCGGTCGACCCGGTGCGGCGGGACGTCTGCGCGCGGGTCGGGCGGCTCGTGATGGACCTGGTGGCACGCGACCTTCGCCCGAGCCGCATCCTCACGCGGCCCGCCCTCGAGAATGCCATCGCCGGCGTGATGGCGACGGGCGGCTCGACCAACGCGGTCCTCCATCTCCTGGCCATCGCCCGCGAGGCCGGCGTCCCGCTCACGATCGACGACTTCAATCCGATCAACGACCGCATCCCGCTCATCGCGGATCTGAAGCCCGGCGGGCGGTACGTCGCCAACGACCTGTATCGCGCCGGCGGCGTCGCGCTCGTCGCGCGCCGGCTGCTGGAGGGTGGCCTGCTGCACGGCGACGCTCTCACCGTCACGGGACGCGCGATTGGGGAAGAGGCCGCCGCGGCCGTGGAGACGCCCGGCCAGGATGTCGTGCGTCCGCTCGCCACACCCCTCAAGCCGACGGGCGGCCTCGTCATCCTGAAGGGCAACCTCGCACCCGAGGGCTGCGTCGTGAAGGTCGCCGGCTACACGCGCCTCTCGCACGCGGGCCCGGCCCGGGTCTTCGACAGCGAAGAGGCCGCCTTCGCCGCCGTCGAGGCGGGCGCTATCCGCCCGGGCGACGTCGTGGTCATCCGCTACGAGGGCCCGGCCGGCGGTCCGGGCATGCGGGAGATGCTCGCCGTCACGGCGGCGCTCGTCGGCGCCGGCCTGGGCGACTCGGTGGCGCTCGTCACCGACGGCCGCTTCTCTGGCGCCACGCGCGGGCTCATGGCCGGCCACGTCGCCCCCGAGGCCGCGCGCGGCGGGCCGATCGCCGCGGTGCGCGAGGGCGACCGCATCAGCTTCGACATCGCCGCCCGGTCGCTGCGGTTCGAGGTCGGCGACGACGAGCTGCAGCGGCGGCTGGCCGCCTGGACGCCGCCCGCTCCGGCGTTCGCCTCCGGCGTCATGGCGAAGTACGCCCGCCTCGTGTCGTCGGCCTCGGAAGGAGCGGTGACGGGATGAGCCGCAAGACCGTGCGCCCGACCAGGCGCCGCGACGAACCGCGCACGCTCACCGGCGCCCAGATCGTCTGGGAGTGCCTCACGCGGGAGAGCGTCTCCCACGTCTTCGGATACCCCGGCGGCGCGATCCTCCCGGTCTACGACGCGATGCCGGCCTATCCCGTGCACCACGTCCTGGCCCGCCACGAGCAGGGGGCCGTCCACATGGCCGACGGCTTCGCGCGGGCGGGCGGGGGCGTCGGCGTCGCGATGGCCACCTCCGGCCCCGGCGCCACCAACATGGTGACGGGCATCGCCACGGCGATGATGGACTCCTCCCCGCTGGTCTGCATCACGGGCCAGGTGTCCAGCTCGCTCATCGGCTCGGACGCGTTCCAGGAGACCGACATCACCGGCGTGACGCTGCCGATCACCAAGCACAACTACCTGGTGACCGAGGCCGACGAGATCGCCCCGGCGCTGCGCGAGGCGTTCTACATCGCCCGGTCGGGCCGGCCCGGCCCCGTGCTCGTCGACATCACGAAGGACGCGCAGCAGGGGTCGTCCACCTTCGACTGGCACGCGGCCGAGCCCCAGCCTCCCGGCTACCGGCCCGACCATCGGCCGCGCACGAGCGACATCCGCCACGCCCTCGACCTGATCAACGGCGCCTCCCGCCCGCTCATGCTGGTCGGGCACGGCGTGACGCTCGCCGGCGCCGAGAGCCTCCTGAAGGCGTTCGCCGAGCGCACCACGATCCCCGTGGCGATGACGCTGCTCGGCATCGGCGCCTTCCCCGGCTCCCATCCCCTGAATCTGGGGATGATGGGCCTGCACGGCGAGGCATGGGTGAACGAGGCGGTCCAGCAGGCCGACCTGCTCATCGCCCTCGGGATGCGCTTCGACGACCGCGTCACGGGCAAGCTGGCCGACTTCGCGCCGAACGCCCGGAAGATCCACGTCGAGATCGATCCAGCCGAGCTGAACAAGAACGTGCAGGTGGACGTCGGGCTGATCGGCGACGTGGGCGAGGTGCTGGAAGCCCTGCTGCCGGGCGTGGCGCCGAACGACCATGCCGCCTGGCTCGCGCACGTCGACGGGCTGCGACGCCACGCGACGGCCCGCAGCATCCAGAACTTCGACGACGACGGGCACCTCTACGCCGCGCACGCCATCCACGACCTGTGGCAGGCCACCCGCGGCACGGCGCTGGTGGTCTCCGACGTCGGCCAGCACCAGATGTGGGAGGCGCAGTACTACCGGCACGAGTCGGCCAGATCGCTCATCACGTCCGGCGGGCTCGGCCCGATGGGCTTCGCGCTGCCGGCGGCGATTGGCGCCAAGCTCGCCCGCCCCGGCGCCAACGTCTGGGCCGTCGTCGGCGACGGCGGCTTCCAGATGACGATGGCCGAGATGGGCACCCTGATGCAGGAAGCCGTCAAGGTCAACGTCGCCATCATCAACAACGGCTACCTCGGCATGGTGCGGCAGCTGCAGGAGTTCTTCTACGGCGCGCGCTACCACGCGACGCCGCTCGTCAACCCCGACTTCGTCACGCTCGCGTCCGCCTACGGCATCCGCGGCATTCGCGTGACGGAGCGCGCCGGGGTCATCCCCGCGGTCGAAGAGGCCGCGGCGCACGACGGCCCGGTCCTGCTCGACATCCGCGTCGAGTCCGATGACGCGGTCTACCCGATGGTCGCCGCCGGCGCTGGTCTCGACCAGATGATCCGGCGGCCGGCCCAGGAGGCGATCCGATGAGCTCCACCTTCGTGGTCTACGTCGAAGACAAGCCCGGCGTCCTCAACCGCGTGGCCTCGCTCTTCCGCCGCCGCGCGTTCAACATCGAATCGCTGACCGTCGGCCACACCAACGAGCCTGGCGTCTCGCGCATGACGATTGTCGTGGGCACCGACCGGGAGGGCGCCCGGAAGGTCGAGGCGCACCTCTACAAGCTCGTCAACGTGCTCAGGGTCGACGACGTGACGTCCACGCCCGCGGTGTACCGGGACCTCGCGATGATCAAGGTGCACGCGACCGCCGAGACGCGGTCGCACATCATGCAGCTCGTCGACGTGTACCGCGCGCGCATCGTCGACGTCGCCCCGGACTCCCTGATGGTCGAGGTCACCGGCACCGAGGACAAGATCGACAGCCTGCTCGACGTGCTGCGGCCCTATGGCGTGATCGAGGCCGTGCGCACGGGCCGCGTGGCGATGGCGCGCGGCGGGGCGCGCACGCCGAAGGTGCGCCGCGCGTCGGCGGCCTTGCGCGGACCGATCCCGAGGATCCCGCACGACACCGCCCACGCCGGGCCGGTGCCGCTCTCTGCCTGACAACGACGCTGGGGTCTGACCCCGGCAGCGGCAGCGGGGGCGACGGAGCATTGGGGTCTGACCCCAATTGGATGCTGATTGGGGTCTGACCCCAGCGAGGAAGACGATGGCGACGATTTACTACGACAAGGACGCGGACCTCGAACTCATCAGACGGCGCAAGGTCGCGATTGTCGGCTACGGCTCGCAGGGCCACGCGCACGCGCTGAACCTGAAGGACAGCGGCGCCACCGTGGTCGTCGGCCTGCCGGCAGAGAGCCGCTCGCGCGCGAAGGCCGAAGCGCAGGGCCTCCGCGTCGCCAGCGTGGCCGATGCGGCGGCGTGGGCCGACGTCATCATGCTGCTGGCGCCCGACACGAAGCAGCCGGCGATCTACAAGGCCGGCATCGAGCCGCACCTCTCGGCCGGCAAGATGCTGATGTTCGGGCACGGGTTCAACATCCGGTTCGGCACGGTCGTGCCGCCGCCGGACGTGGACGTCACGATGATCGCGCCCAAGTCGCCTGGCCATCGCGTCCGCGAGGTCTACCAGGAAGGCGCCGGCACACCGGGCCTGCTCGCGGTGCACCAGGACGCCACCGGCCAGGCGCGGGCGCTCGCGCTGTCGTACGCGAAGGGCATCGGCGTCACGCGGGCCGGGGTCATCGAGACGACGTTCAGCGAGGAAACCGAAACGGACCTGTTCGGCGAGCAGGCCGTGCTGTGCGGCGGCGTCAGCGCGCTCATCAAGGCGGGGTACGAAACGCTGGTCGAGGCAGGCTACCAGCCGGAGATCGCGTACTTCGAGTGCCTGCACGAGTTGAAGCTCATCGTCGACCTCATCTACCGCGGCGGCCTGAACTACATGCGCTACTCCGTGAGCGACACCGCCGAGCACGGCGACTACACCGGCGGCCCGCGCATCGTCACGGACGAGACGAAGCGGGAAATGCGGCGCATGCTGGCCGAGATTGTCGACGGCACCTATGCGAAGGCCTGGATCGCCGAGGACAAGGCGGGGCGCCCGTGGTTCACCGCCACGCAGCAGGCCGAGCAGCACCACTCCATCGAGGCCGTCGGCGCGCGGCTGCGCGCGATGATGCCGTTCCTCGACGCCGTCACGGTCGAGACCCAGCAGTCTGCGCCGGTCGGATCCTGACGCTCACCTGAGGCGGTCGGTGAGCCCCAGGGGGCCTGACGCCTGCCATTGGCGCGGCAGAGTCCTCCTGGTGTGGGCCCTGGCGAAAACCCGGCAGCGGTGACGGCGCACGCCTGTCCATTGGAGAACCGCCCGCGCCTTTTGCGTTGCGCATCGCCGCCAATCCAGTTGAACGGAGCATGTCAGCGGGGTGAAGTCGCGTCACCGCGAGCCATCCAGCGCCAGCGCGTGCGGTGAACGGCTGCGACGGCCGAGTCCCACTGCCGGGTGCGACGGGAATCCCGCAGCATGTTGGCCGCCTTGCGCCGGAAGTGCGGCGCTTTTCGCCCGTGAACGGCGTCTCACGGGCTGAACGCCCGCACGGTGATGATTCCCGCCGGTGCCGCGAGCATGCCCCCTGGCATGCTTTGTGACCCTGTCCCGGGCAACCCGAAAGAGCCATCGAGGCCGCGGGAACGCCGGCGCCAGCCCTGTGGCCGGGTTCGCCCGCGACGGCGGCAGCGATGCTGGCGCATTCGGGGGGAGGCACCATCATGCGGAAGACGATTACGTTCATCGCCGTCGTACTCGCCGTCCTCGCCCTTGCGGCCGGCGTCGCAGCCCAGAGCCCGCCGCGCGCCGCCGCGCCGCCTGCCATCATCATCGTCAATGCGCCGCCGACGACGGCGGTTGATGGATCGGTGCTCTTCGAGGCCTATTGCGCCTCGTGCCACGGTGTTGCCGGCAGGGGAAACGGGCCGGCCGCCCGCGCGCTGGCGACGCCGGTGCCGGATCTCACCACGTATGCAGACAGGCATGGCGGCGATTGCCTGATGAGGGTCCTCGCTGCCCTGCAGGCGGGACATAGGAGCCGGAATGAACCGCGCGTGTCGGAGCAGGACCTCGACATGCCGAACTGGGAGCCGATCTTCAGGTCGCTGGCGGCCGACCGCGGCACCGGTCAACTGCGGCTCCGCAACGTGGCCACGTACGTCGTGCAGCTGCAGGTCAAGTAGTGGGAGCCACGCGCGCCCGGCCGGCCACGCCGGGCGCGTGACTCACTTCGGCGGGAGCGGCGCCCGCCCGGGCAGCCGCTGGCACTCCCGCCGCGCCTCCGCAACGAGCCTCACGTCGGAATCGGCACCGGCCCACTGTTCGAGGAAGGTCTCGCAGGCCCGCCGCGCGGCCGCCACATCGCCGGCGCCGGCGTGCGCTCGGGCCAGGTTCAAGGGTGCCACGGCGCAATACGGAGACAACGGCGAGACGCCGCGGCGGTCGAGGATCTTCTGGAACTCCGCAGCGGCGTCTGTCCACTGCCTCAGCGCGAGCCCGGCGACGCCGCGGAGGTGGAAGACGCCCAGTTCGGCGAGATCGCCTCGCAGGGCGACGTGGTTGATCACGCCGCCGTTCTCATAGGGCTCCAGGTTCGCCAGTTGCCGCAGCGCGTCCTCGGGCTGGTTCGAGGCCACGGCGACCGCGGCCGCCAGTCTGCGCCGACTGCCGGCGGCGATGATCGGGTCGGTTGCAGCGGACGTGCTGTCAGTGCGCTTCAGCACGGCTTGCGCCCGGGCGGTGGCCCGAACGCGCGCGAAGGTCAGCACGGCCAGCGCCCGGGTGGCCGTGTTGTCGCCCATGCTCATCGCGGCGGCGGCCATCTCGGCGGCAAGGCGTGGATCGCCAATCTCGGCCTCCCAGAGCGCGTGGGTGGCGAGCACCTGGGCGGTCAGCTCCAGCAGGTGGAGCTGGAGGCCCAGCGCCTCGACGCGTCCGACGAGCCGGCGGCCTTCCCGGACCCGGCCGCGGGCCATCGCGGCCTGCGCTTCACGGGCGCGCATGTCGAGTTCCTCGACCGAGCCGGCCGTCACTGCGGCCCGCTGCCGCTCCATTTCGGCGGTGTCGCCTTCCAGGAACGCAACGAGGTAGCGCAGACCCGGTTCGCCGAGCTCTTCGGCAAGCGACGTCGCTTCCGCGATTCGACCGGCGCCCAGATAGACGGTGGCCAGCGTCGCCAGCGCGCCCGGCGAGCGGTCCGTCTTCGCGGCCGCTTCACCCCACGACAGCGCCTCAGCTGTTTCCCCCCGGTTCAGGTGCGAGATGGCGAGCCAGTTGAGCGGCACGCGGTCCTCTGGATAGAGTCGGGCCCAGGTCTTCAGCGTGGCCTCGGCCTCGGCCGTCTGGCCCTGCCCCAGCTTGAACGTGGCGGTCACATACAGCCGCTCTCGCTCCGTGAGCCCGGCCACCAGGTCCAGGGCCTTCTGGCGATGCGTATTGGCCCGCTTCCATTCGCGCAAGGCGGCAAGGGTCGATCCCAGGCGGCTGTGCGCGAGTGCGAAGTCGGGATCGAGGTCAATCGCGTGGTTGAAGAACGCGATCGCGTCCGCAACCCGTCGCTCCGCGAGCGCGTCACTGGCGAGGGAATACGCTCGGAGCGCGTCGAGGTTGGAGGTCGTCACGTCCTCGACGCGCTGCACGCCGTCGTGCGCCGTCTCGGGCGCGTCACCCAACCTGTCGCGCAGCCCGTCTGCGACCCGATTGACCGCCGCGAGCACCTGGTTCTTGTCGCGCGAGGTCTCCTGAATCTGGGCGAGCGGCACCTCGCTTGAGCACGCCGCGAGCTGGGCGGTGACCACATACTGCTCGCCAACGCTCGCAATCTCGCCCTCTGCCACCAGGTCGGCTCCCGTCCGGAGGCAGACCTGGCGGGCCAAATCGTCGCGCAGGCTGGCGTCCGGCGGCTGCCGCATCAGGCGCAGCGTATGCGCAATCCGCTCGCGAGAGACTACGCGGATGTTCGAGAACTCTCCTAGTGCGACCGAGAGCGCCAGTCTCAGCGTCTCGTCGAACACCGGATCGCCCGTCCGGTTCTCCCAGTCCGCGACGACAACCAGATACGAGCCCCCGGCAGGCGCCGGCCTGAGCCAGCGCGAGCGCAGAGCGACAGCAGCGACCAGCGCTCCTGCGATCGCGACAAGCACCGCGGCTCTCGAGGCCCACCATGCGAACCTGCGCCGCGGGCCGAACCCGCCCGCAACCGCTGTCGCGGCTCCGCCGTCGGGGGACGAGACGGGCTGGACCGGCGCGATCAACCGGTAGCCGTGCTTGGCCACGGTCTCGACGTACCTGGGCTCTTTCGCATCGTCGCCTACGGCGCTGCGGAACTCGGCGATGCAGTGGCTCAGGCTCTCTTCCGACACGTGGACATCGCGCCAGACGACATGCTGCAAATCGTCCCGCGAGACGACTTCGCCGGCATGCCTCGCCAGCTCGACCAGCACCTGCATCGTTTTCGGGCGCAGGTGTACGACACGCCCGTCCCGCTGGATGCGATCCAGGCTGGGCTTGACCAGCCAGTCCCCGAGGCGGAAGTCAGCTTGGTTCATGCTGACCCGGCTGCTGTTGGATGGCCGTACGACGAGTTCAATATATGCCGGCAGCCGCGCCGTGCAACAGGTTGTGTGTCAGGCGTCGAAATGTGCGTATCAATCGGGATACACCGCGCGTATCTTGCCTCGCGACGCCGGTGCCGTCCACCAGCCCGGCGGGCGCGGAGCGGCGTCAGCGGCGGTAGTTGAGCGGCGGTTTCGGCGGCGCGAGCGTCGTGTATTTGAATGCGGCGC
>Ga0113563_10002307_pt1 | contig 11448 bp, 9 predicted proteins | sample Mud3Dept3metaG_FD_80117 | JGI IMG/M metagenome (GOLD analysis project Ga0113563, IMG submission 80117) | Freshwater wetland microbial communities from Ohio, USA, analyzing the effect of biotic and abiotic controls - Mud 3 Core 4 Depth 3... | ecosystem: Environmental > Aquatic > Freshwater >...
CCTCCGACCCCAGGCCGCCCCCTGACGCGCCGAGATCGTCGGCCGCGGCGTCACCCGCCGCGAACCCGGCGACGACGGCGCCCTCGATGGTCGCCGGCAGGCCGGTGTCCACCCAGTCGCTCGCGAGGTAGAGGCCCCGCACCGCCGTGCGAGTGGCCGGACGGGCAGGCTGCCCCGGCGCGAGCGAGAAGGTGGCGCGCGGCTCGCGCACCACGTTCGCGTGGACGAGGGTGGCCATCGCCGCGTCGGGCAGCGCGACGCGCACCTCCTCGAGCGCCATCTCGATCACTTCCTCGCGCGACAGTCGCAGGGTGTCCTCCGCGCCGCTCGACACGAGCGACAACCGCCCGCCGGCCCGACTCGGCCGGGCGAACGCCCACTGCATCCGCCGCCCCGGGAGTCCCAGAAGCGGCGAGTGCAGCACCTCGCGGTCGAACCAGAGGTTGACCGTCACGATCGGCGAGGGTGCGGTGGCCGCAGCCGCGGCCAGCAGCGGCGCGAGCGGACCGGTGTCGCCGCGGACCAGTGCGGCGAGCCCGTGCCAGGGCACCGCCGCCACGACCGCAGCCGCCTCGAGCCGTTCGCCACGCACCTCGACGTGCGACACCACCCCGCCGGCGACGATCACGCGCGCGAGCGCGTGGAGGCGCACCGTTCCGCCACCAGCCACGATGAACTGGCGTGCCGGTTCGGCGTACATGACGTCGAGCGGGACCCGAGGCAGCGCGATCGCGCTGTCACGCGCGTCGGGCCCGAACACCCTGGCGAGCACCCGCACGAAGGGCACGGCCGCGGCCGTGTCGATGGGCTGGTTCAGGGCGGCCACGGCGAGCGGCTCCCACAACAGCTGGCAGGCGTGCGGTCCCTGCCCGTGCCGGCGCAACCAGCCAGCCACGGTCTCCTCCGGCAGCGCGAGCCGGTCGACAATGGGTTGTCCGCGCGCCACGGCGCGCCGGGCGGCCAGCAGCACGGGCGCCAGCCGCAGCACGCCCAGGCGGTCGCGCCATCCGAGCGCGTCCCAGTCGAGCACGCCGGCGAGCAGGTGCGCCGGGGACGGCAGCACGGGACAGCGGAGCCGCGACGCGACGCCGCGCGTGTCCGCGAAGGGAATGTCGAGCGCGGGCTGCAGCGCGATGCGGTCGAGCGCGTCGATCTCCCGCAGGAACGCGAAGGTGGCGTGGTAACAGCCGAGCAGCACGTGCTGCCCGTTGTCCACGCGGTCGCCCGTCGCCAAGTCGCTGTAGGCGGTGGCCCGGCCGCCGAGCCCCCCGCGCGCCTCGAGCACCGCGACCCGCGCGCCACGACGCGCGAGGCGCACCGCCGCGCTCAACCCGGCGAACCCTGCGCCGATGACGATGACGTCGGGCCGGCGGTCGGCGGGCATCGGTCAGCGGAGGCCGACGGCGACGCGTGCCCACGTGGCGGCCGCGATCGCGGCACGGCGCGCTCGCGGCAGGCGCACCACGTCGGAGAAGACGTCGAACCCGCGCGCTTCGATCTTGTCGAGGATGCCCCGGTAGATCGCGCCCATGATCTGCGCCGCAACGAGCCGGCGCGCGTCCTCGCGGGGCAGCGCCGCCCGGGCCGCCTCGAACACCTGGCGCGCCCGCGCACCTTGGTGGGCGAGTAGCGCGCGCACGGGCGGGGTCATGCGCCCCTCGCGCAGCGCCGCCTCGTCGCAGCCGAACCGCGCCATCTCGTCGAGCGGGATGTAGAGCCGGCCTCGAGCGAGATCGACGCCGACGTCCCTGAGGATGTTCGTCAACTGCAGGGCGAGGCCGAGGTTCACCGCGTACTGCCGTGACCCCTGGTGTGTGTAGCCGAAGATCTCGAGGCAGATCAGTCCCACCGTCGAGGCCACGCGATGGCAGTACTCGCGCAGGTCGGCGTAGGTGGCGTAGCGGCGGTGGCCGACATCCATCGACACGCCGTCCACGAGGTCGTCGAACGGTTGTCGGGGCAAGTTGAACCGCGCGATCAGCGGCAGCAGCGCCTGGCCCTGCGGCGTGTGCGCCGTGCCGTGCCCGAAAAGACTGTCGATCTCCCGGCGCCAGCCCGACAGGGCGGCCGCCACCTCCGCGTCCCCAGCCCCGCGCGGCTCGTCGGCCACATCGTCGACCGCGCGGCAGAAATCCCACACCGCGACAATCGCCCGTCGCTTCTCGGGCGGCAGCACCAGGAACGAGTAGTAGAAGTTAGTGTCGCGGCTCACGACGGTCGCAGAGACGAGAGGGGCCAGCCGGCCAGGGCAGCGCCGCGCCATCGCGCTTCGACCGGGCTCAGGCGACCCTGAGCCTGCCGAGAGGCCGGCGCCGTCCGGAGGCGGCAAACCCCGCCAGTATAATCGTCGGGTGAAGATCTACACGCGGACGGGGGACCGGGGCGAAACGGCGCTCTTCGACGGCACGCGGGTGTCGAAGGCCGATCCGCGCGTGGACGCCTACGGGGCCGTGGACGAACTGAACGCGGTGCTGGGCCTCGCGGCGGCGCACGGCACCGACGAGCAGGTCAGCGGGTTCCTCACGGCAATCCAGCGGGACCTCCACGCCGTCGGGTCGCGCCTGGCCGACCCGGCTCATCGGATCGCCCCTCGCGTTGACAAGGTCACCGTCGACGCGCGCGCCGTCGCGCGCCTCGAGGGGGTCATCGACCTGCTCGAGGGCGAACTACCGCCACTCACACGGTTCATCCTCTCGGGGGGGTGCGCCGCAGGGGCCGCGCTGCACCTGGCGCGCACCGTGTGCCGGCGCGCGGAGCGGCAGGTCGTGTCGCTGGGCCCCGACGCGGTGGAGCCCGAGGTACTCGAGTACCTCAACCGCCTCTCCGACCTGCTGTTCGTGATGGCGCGGGCCGTGAACCGCCGCGCAGGGGTACCGGAAACGCCGTGGTGACCGGCGGGATTCCGGCCGACCTCCAACCGGCCTACGCGGAGTGCCTGCGCCGCGCCCGCGCGCACTACGAGAACTTCCCCGTGGCGTCGCGGCTGCTGCCGGCCGCCATGCGGCCGCACGTGGCCGCCGTCTACGCGTTCGCCCGTGTGGCCGACGACCTCGCTGACGAGGGCGACGCCGCGGCCGCCGCGCGCCTCGCCGCGCTCGACGGGTGGCGCGACCGCCTGCGGGCCGCCGTCGCCGGGCGGACCGACGGCCCGCAGGACGCCGACTCGCCGGTGTTCGCGGCCGCGGCGCACACGATCCGGGATCATCAGTTGGACTCGCAACTGCTCGAGGATCTCCTCGATGCGTTCGCGCAGGACGTCACGACGACGCGGTACGGAACCTGGCAGGACGTGCTCGACTACTGCCGGCGCTCCGCCAATCCCGTGGGGCGGCTCGTGCTCGGCATCGCCGGCTGCCGGGACGCCGCCGCGGCGGCCTCCTCCGACGCACTCTGCACGGCCCTGCAGCTCACCAATTTCTGGCAGGACCACGCCATCGACTGGGCTCGAGGGCGGTTGTACGTGCCCCTCGAGGAGGTGGCCGTCGCCGGCACGAATCTCGGGGAGTTCGACCCGGCACGCCTGACGGATCGGTGGCGCAACGTGTTCGCACGCGTCTGTCGCCGCACCCGGCACTTCTTCGAGGAGGGGCGCGCGGTGTGCAACGCCACGAGCGGCCGCCTGCGCCTCGAACTGCGCCTGACCTGGCTCGGTGGCACGACGATTCTCGACCGCATTGAGCGGGCAGACTACGACATGGTGCACGCGCGCCCCCGCCTGCGGGCCGCCGATTTCCCCACCCTCGCCTGGCGGGCGCTCCGGTGGGAGTCCCGGTGACGCCGCGGCCGGCCGTGCGCGCGGCAAGGGCGGCGGGCCGGCGCGTCCCGGCACGCCAGGCCGCACGCGGCGCCGCCGGCCCCGCCCTGCACGAGGCCACCGCTCCATCGCTGCCCGACGCCGCGGCGCGGCGCCGCTTCCGCACAGCGCTGCTCGCCTGGTACCGGCGCCACGGACGTGACTTGCCCTGGCGCCGGACCGACGACCCCTATCACATCCTCGTGTCGGAGGTGATGCTGCAGCAGACGCAGGTGGATCGCGTGCTGCCGAAGTACGAGGAGTGGCTCGCGAAGTACCCCAGTCTCGAGGCGCTGGCCGAGGCGCCCGAGACCGAGGTGTCGCGCACCTGGTACCCGCTGGGCTACAACATCCGCCCGCGCCGGCTGCAGTCGATCGCCCGCGAGGCGATCGCACACTTCGATGGCCGGCTGCCGGATGACGAGGCCACGCTCCGGTCGTTCAAGGGCATCGGCGCGTACACGGCCGGCGCGGTGATGAGCTTCGCCTTCGGCCGGCGCGCGGCGATCCTCGACACCAACGTGGCCCGGGTGCTCGCACGCGTGTTCCTCGGTCGCACCGCCGATGGCAAGGGCCCCGGCACGCGACACCTCTGGGCGATTTCACGCGCGGTGCTTCCACACAAGCACGTGTTCGACTTCAATCAGGGCCTCATGGACCTTGGCGCGATGGTGTGCACCGCGCGCAAGCCACGCTGCCTCGTGTGCCCACTGGCGCGACAGTGCGTGTCGTCGCCCCTGCACCGCGCCGGCGCGGCCAGATCTCCTGGGGGGCACCGCGCCGGCGTTGCCGGGCAGTCTGGACGCAAACCGCACGGTGGTGAGACCCGGTGACCCCTGTGTGCCGCTGCCGTCGGATCGTGTGCGCCCTTGCGGTGGCGGCCCTGCCAGTCGTGGCAGAACCGGCCGGCCAGGTGCCACGGTCTCCGGCCTCCGTAACCCCGCCGGCGATAGCGCAGCCGCTCTCACCCACCGATCTCGTGCCGGGCCCCGGCTGGGCCGCCGACCCGGCCGCCGAGGGCCAGGTCAAGCGCGCCTACGACGGCGCAGCCCAGCGGACCGAAGTCTGGGTCCGCATCGTGCCGCTGCAGGACGGCACGAGCCCGAACCCGACGACGTTGTACTTCTCGGCGGTGTTCCCGGAACGCGTGCTGCGGGCCACGCCCGACCGCGTGTGGGTGCGCGCGCAATCGGAGATGAGCGTGGAACCGCTGCGCCTGCGTCCCGCTTCGCTGACGCTCGTGGCCAACGGCGTCACGCTGCTGTCGGTACGGGACCCCGGGCTGAAGGACCCGGCGTGGGTGAACTACCCGTGTCCGCCCGAAAACACCAAGAAGCGGCCCGGCTGTTCCTTCGACGGCATCGTCGCGGCGCTGCCCGTGCTGGACTTCTTCCGCCTGATCGAGGCCGACCACGTCTTCGGCGAGGCGCTCGGCTTCCCGTTCCGGCTCTCACCCGAGCACCGCCGCATGCTCACGGCATTCGCGACGAATCTGGTCCCTCCGGCGAAACGCTGAGGACGATGCGGCCCGCGGCGAGCGCCGCAACGAGCTCGGCGTCCGCATCCGGAAACGGCAGCGCGGAGAGTTCGTCGCGCCGCACCCACCGCATCTCCTGGCCAAGGCGCGGATGGGGCTCACCACGCAGGCGGCACGCGAAGAAGTGGAGCCTGACCGTCCGCGTCGGGTAGACGTGCGTGACGGTGAACACCTCGTCGCCGATCTCGGCGTTCGCGCCGAGCTCCTCGAGCAGTTCCCGGCGCAACGACTCCTCGAGCATCTCGCCGGGCTCGCACTTCCCACCGGGGAACTCCCACGTGCCCGCCAGGTGCGTGCCCTCGATCCGGCGGGTCAGCAGGAGCGTGCCCTCGCGTTCGATGACGGCGGCGGTCACGACGATCTCGGACATGGTGTTCGGCTCCATGGCGTGCCCTCCGACCTCTCGCCCGCAGCCACCCGCGATCAGCGCTCACCTGTCGGCGATCGGCCATCAGCCAAAGGAGGGGCGGGGGCCCGTGCCTGCGCGCCTGTCCTCGGCGCGGGCGGGACGAGCGGCAACGGCCGCACCTCGAGGGCCACCGTACGGCTCGCGCGCTCGACGTGGACGATGGTCCCCCCCTCGGCATCGTCGCGGCCGACGTACCCGAGCGCAACCCACGCGTCGAGGGCAGGTGACCAGGCGGCGCTCGTCACACGTCCCGTGTCGCGGCCGTCCCGCCGCATCGTGTCGCCGGCCTCGATGGCCGAGGTGGCATCCCCCGTGCCCCGCGCGACGAGGCCCACCAGGCGGCGTGCCACGCGCCCGTGCCCTCGATCGCGCACGCGCACCACGACCTCCTGCCCGACATAGCAGCCCTTGGTGAAGCTGATCGCTCGCTCCTCGATACCCGCCTCGAGCGGGATCGTGTCGGTCGTCAGATCTGCGCCGAACACGGGTCGCCCCGCTTCGATCCGCAGCGCCGCCCGGTCGTCCTCAGTGAGGGCGGGGACCTCCTCCGCAGAGAACGCGGCGTCGAGGCTGTCGGCCCGCGCAGCACCCGTGCAGAGGTCGAAGCCTGGCACGCCGTAGTCGCGCGAGGCCACCGCGAGCACGGCGTCGGCAACGCCCATGACGCCTGCTCCACGCTCGATGTCTGCGATGCCGCCGCCCTGCACCAGCACCGTGTGGTGTTCGGGCAGGGAGACGAGCGCGTCCCGCAACCGCTCGTCCGGTCCCAGCACACCGGCCACGATCGCGGCGGCGGCGGGACCGTGCACCGAGAGGAGCCCGAGACGGGCGGATACGTCGTTCACCGCGACGTCCTCCATGATGATGTACTGCTCGAGCCTCGTGAGGAGGGCGTCAGCGGCCGGGCCGGGCAGCCCCAGCATGAACGTGTCGCCGAGGTGCAGGATGCGTACGTCGGCGAGCATGCGGCCCTGCGGCGTGAGGAACGCCGCGTAGCACCCGTGCCCGGGGTGGAGGGCGAGCACGTCGTTGGTGACGAGGCCCTGCAGCCATGTCGCCCGATCGACGCCCGTGACGAGCGCGCGCCGATCTCCGGATCCACGGAATCTGGCGGCCCGCAGCCGGGCCGCGTGATAGGCCTGAGTGCTCACGACCCGGATGTTCCTTCCGCCGCTCGCGTCTGTCTCTTCTGTCGAGCACCCCGGCGAGCGGCCCGCAACCCTCGACGTCGCTCAGGACACCACGAGCGCAGTCGAGGCGCGGCAGCGACTGGCGACCGGCGGCTGAAAACCATCAACGCAACGGCGCTCTGCTGAGCCCGAGGGAGAGTATGCTGGACGCGATGCACGCCCGCTCCGCTATTCTCGCATCCTTGGCGCTGCTGGCGCCCCTGCTGGCGCCGCTGCCCGCTGCCCGCGCGCAGGCGCCCGCTCCCGCCCAGACGGCCACCCTCAAGGTATTCATCCAGGGCAACCAGGTCGGCACCGAGCAGTTCACCGTCAGCCGCACGGCCGATGGTTGGCTCATCTCAGGCACGAGCACGCTTGGGGCGCCGGTGGCACTGGCACTCCGGCGGGCCGAGGCCCGCTACACCGCGGACTGGCAGGCGCGGGAACTGGTGCTCCAGGGCACGCTGCGCGACCGCGCCATCGATCTCGAGACGCGGTTCGAGGAAGGCCAGGCCGTGAGCCGCTTCCTGCAGACCATCGAGGAGACGACGCAGACGCGGGAGAAGCGCGACCCGGTCTCGCCGGGCGCCGTGGTGCTGCCCAACAACTTCTTCTCGGCGTACGCCGCGCTGCCGCCCCGGCTCGCCGCGATCGCCCCAGGCGGTGAGCTGAAGGCGTACGTCGCGCCGCAGGCGGAGATCGCGATCACCTACACCGGCGTGGTCACCGAGAAGTTCCAGACCACGCGGGGCGCCATCGAGGTGCGGCGGCACCAGGTCGCCCTGCAGAACCCCGGCGGGGCGATCAACGCCGAGGTCTGGGCCGACGCCTCGGCGCGCCTGCTCCGCGTGTCCATCCCCGGCGTCGGGCTCGACGTCGTGCGCGAGGACCTCGCGGCGGTATCCACCCGCAAGATCTCCGTCGAGCGCCCTGGCGACGAGACCGTCCGGATCCCGGGCAACGGTTTCACGCTGGCCGGGACGATCTCGGTGCCACCGGCCGCATCGCGCCCGGCCGGCACGGTGCCGGCCGTCGTGCTCGTCGCAGGCTCGGGCCCGTTCGATCGCGACGAGGTGGTGGCGGGGATCCCCGTCTTCGGACAGCTCGCCGGCGCGCTGGCCGACGCGGGCTTCCTCGTGCTGCGCTACGACAAGCGCGGCGTCGGGCAGAGCGGCGGACGCTCCGAATCGGCCACGGTCCAGGACTTCGCCGACGACGTGCGCGCGGCCGTGCGGTACCTCGCCGACCGTCAGGACACCAACGACAAGGCCATCAGCGTGGTGGGCCACAGCGAGGGGGCCTGGGCGGCGCTCGCCGCGGCGGCGAGCGAGAAGAAGATCGCGCGCCTCGTGCTGATGGCGGGCCCCGGGTCCACCGGCGCACAGCTCGTGCTCGAGCAGCAGCGGCACCTGCTCGAGCGGTCGGGGATGAGCGAGGCGGAGCGCGCCGAGAGGATCGCGCTGCAGGAGAAGATCCAGAAGGCGGTGCTGTCGGGCCGCGGGTGGGACGGCATCCCACCCGAACTGCGCAAGCAGGCCGAGACGCCCTGGTTTGCCAGCTTCCTCGCCTTCGACCCCGCGCCCGTGATGCGGCGCGTCGATCAGCCGATCCTCGTCGTGCAGGGCGAGCGCGACACGCAGGTCCCCGCCCATCACGGCGAGACGCTCGCCAGCCTGGCCCGGGGGCGGAAGACGAAGGCCGGCGTGCAGCTCGTCACCATCCCTGGTGTGAACCACCTCTTCGTGCCGGCGAAGACCGGCGAGATGGACGAGTACCCGTCACTCACCGGCTCGGCGATCGCCCCGGCCCTGCCCGAGGCGATCGTGAAGTTCCTGAAGACGCCGTAGGGGCCCGACGGTCGGTGCCGGGGATCATTCGTATCGCAGCGATTCGATCGGGTCGAGTCGCGAGGCGCGGACGGCGGGCAGCAACCCGGCGATCAACCCCACCACGGCCAGGATCAGCGTGCTCGCCAGCAACAGCTGGGCCGACAGCGTCAGGTGGATGTCGGTGACCCGTGAGAGGTCGTCCATCAGCTCGGCGAGGAACGGCCGCGGGCTGAGCAGCCACACGAGGCCCTGGGAGACGAGGACACCGGCGAGGCCGCCGAGGAAGGTGATGACCAGGCCCTCGAGCAGGAACTGCAGCAGGATCTCGCGGCGCCGGGCGCCCAGCGCCTTTCGGATGCCGATCTCGCGCGTCCGCTCGGTGACCGACACGAACATGATGTTCATGATGCCCACCCCGCCGATGGCGAGCGTCAGGACACCGATGAACGTCAAGACGACCCGCAGGCCGTTGGTGATGCCGTTGATCGACTCCATGTTCTCGATGGAGTCCATGAGGTTCACCGCGCGCTCGTCGGCCGGGTTGAAGCGGTGGGTGCGGCCGAGGGTTTCCCGCACCTGCCGCAGCGCACGCTGCTGCTGCATCGGGTCGGTGGTCTGGAAGACGAGCGTGGCGAGGTACTTCGACTCCGAGATCTGGCTGAAGGTGGTGTGGGGGATGAAGACGCAGTACCGGTCGGGCGCGAAGTACGTCGACATCTGCACCTTGTCCTCGAGGACTCCGATCACCTCGAAGGGCACGCCCCCGATCTTCACCGTCTGACCCACCGAGTACTGGCCGCCGAACAGCTTGCGCTGCACCTCCTGGCCGATGAAGGCCACGCGACGGTGCTGCGCGATGTCCTCGTCGTTGATCCAGCGTCCCCAGCCCGGCGCCGGCCGCTCGTTGCGCATGTCGCCGTACTCGACGTTCACGCCGCGCACGGGCTGCGTCACGAGCTTGTCGCCGTGCGTGATCGCCGTGCGGGTGACGAATTCGGGACTCGCCGCGAGCACCATGGGCGTTGCCTGCAGCGCCTCGACGTCGTCGAGGGTGAGGCGCACGCGCCGGCCGGCGCGCTCGCCGCCGGCCTGCATGCTCGTCTGCCCCGGCCAGGCCACGACCACCCCGTTGCTGAACGCACCGGACATGCCGGCCCCGAGCGCGCGGCCGAACCCGTCGCCGTAGGCCATCAGCATCACGACCGACACGATCCCCCAGGAGATCCCGAGCATCGACAGGCCGGCGCGCAGCCGGTTGCGCGAGAGCCCGTACAGCGCCTCGCGTACGACCTCGCGGAGAACGATGGCCGAGCCGCTCCGCGCGCGCCGCACGCGCACGGGGACCACGGGGCGCGCGACGGAGAAGGAACCCGATTCGGTGGCGAGGCTGTCGTTCATCGTTCTCTCCCGCGCTACATCTCGTAGCGGAGGGCCTCGGTAGGCGGCAGCTGCGCGGCGCGCCGGGCGGGGAGCAGCGAGGTCGCCACGCCCACGACCACGAGGGTGCCAACGGCGAGCAGCGCCGTGCCGGGCGTGATGATCATCCCGGCGAAACGGTCCGGCATCGGCAGCAGGTTGACGAGGGCGCACAACCCGACCCCGAGGAGGAACCCGAACGTGCCAGACAGCGCCGTGAGGAAGAACCCCTCGAGGAAGAACTGACGCTGGATCGCCCCCGTCGTCGCCCCGAGCGCTTTGCGCACACCGATCTCACGCGTGCGGTCGCGCACGGCGATCAGCATGATGTTCATCACGCCGATGCCGCCGAGCGCGAGCGTCACGAAGCCCACCACGGTGAAGAACTGGCGCATGTGCGCGATGATGCGGCTGAACATCAGCGTGCTCAGCGAGGTGTCCCACATCGCCATCGCCTCGCGGTCGGCCGCGTCGAATCCCTTCCGCTGCGCGAGGATGCCGCGCAGCTCCCGCTCGAAGGGCCAGTCCACGTCCTCCACGCGCCCGGTGCGCCCGTCGAGCGCGCGCGGCAGTGCCGCCACCACCCACGGCTTGGGCGACACGAGAATCTGCGACACGACACCCGTCTCGGCGTCGGGGCGCGGGAAGTCGCGCCGCATCACCGCGAAGGGCACGAAGATCTTGTTGTTGTCGGGGCCGCTGTAGCTGCTGTCCTGGTTCTTCTCGCGGATGCGGCCGATCACGGTGAAGGCCGTGCCGTTGAGGGTGATGGTCTCGCCGATCGGGAACCGCGCCCCGAAGAGCTGCTTCGCCATGTCGAAGCCGAGGATGGCCACGCGCAGCGCCTGCCGCTCGTCCTCCCAGTTCATGGGCCGCCCGGCGTCGAGCTCGATCGTCCGGATCTCCTGGTAAGGCGGTTCCACCCCGTGGATGGTGACCGAGGCGGCGTTGTACCGGCTCTTCACCTGGATGCCGCCGCGCTGGATCTCCGGGCTCACGAGATCCACCATCCGCGACTGCGCCTTGAACGCCCGCGCATCGTCCTCGGTGAGCCGCACGATGCGGCCGGCGCGCTCGCCGCCCGCCTGCAGGCTGGTGCGGCCGCCCCAGATGATGCCGACGTTCTTGCCGAACTCCTGCAGGACCTTGTCGTTGCCGCGCCGGAACCCCTCGCCCATCGCCGAGAGCAGCACGATCCACACGATGCCCCAGAGGATGCCGAACATCGTGAGGAAGCTGCGCTGCTTGTTGGTTCGCAGGTTGTCGATCGACTGCAGGAACGCTTCTCTCATGAC
>Ga0113563_10002309_pt1 | contig 11447 bp, 9 predicted proteins | sample Mud3Dept3metaG_FD_80117 | JGI IMG/M metagenome (GOLD analysis project Ga0113563, IMG submission 80117) | Freshwater wetland microbial communities from Ohio, USA, analyzing the effect of biotic and abiotic controls - Mud 3 Core 4 Depth 3... | ecosystem: Environmental > Aquatic > Freshwater >...
AATATCTTGAAACATAAATCGGTTTTTGCAATCGTTGCTCGAATGCTGCAACCAGTGCTTTGTTTTTGGCTGTTGCCCCCTGAAAACAAATATTTTGCCCTATGGATGCCTCGGTAGCAACCTTTTTCAGGTAATTTTCCGTAACTGAATGGAGGGCGGTTGCAAGAATCTCATCAACCTGATAGCCTTTATGGAGAAGCTGGCTGATATCCCTTTCCATAAATACGGCACAACGGTCGCTGGCAAGAGGTGAACTGACATTTTCAACTCTTCTGGCATAGTCGGATAATGAGCAACCAAGCTTTTTTACCTGTTCAAGAAGGAAACTACCGGTCCCTGCAGCACAGACACTATTCATCTGTGAAAATGTAACGTTGCCGTTATGCATCAGGGTAAACTTTGCATCCTGACCGCCTATCTCAATTATTGTATCTGTCAGGGGATTAAGTTCATAAGCTGCCCGTGCATGAGATGTAATTTCATCTGTTATCAGATCTGCATTCAGAATTTTCCCTATGAACTTCCTTCCTGATCCTGTTGTCCCGACACCCTTTATTCTGACACCGATTTTCTTTTGCCCGGATACATTATCAATGGCTTCAAATATTGATTTTACGGCAGATATCGGCTTGCCTGCCGTATATGTATATAAACCAAAGACCGGATCCCTGTCTTCATCAATCAGAATTGCTTTGGTACTTGTTGAACCGATATCAATCCCGATATAAAATGCATAATCAGAATCCGGTGTTAGTTCCCGATAAATATCAACTTCAACCTCAACCGGATGTTTTGAAACTACGGGAGTGAACCGGAAAGACTCTTTGCCCGTAAAATCCGGGTAACTGCTTAAATTTAACGACAGGGGATCGTGAAAATACTGTTTTTCGAAGTTTGACTGTGCAATGATATCTCCCAGAGAATCTATTTTCATGGGTGCCTGATCGTATCCTTCTTTAAGAAGCATAAGCCCGGCCCCTATTGCCCCGAAGATATGAGAATTCTCATGAGCTAAAAATGTAGTTCTTAATTGCTTTTCCAGGTATCCCTTAACGACTGCATTCCTTGAAACTCCACCGGTCAGGAGGAGAGGTAATGCCGGAGGCTCCCTGTTGAAGACAGTATTGATGATATTTTCAGCAAGTCCTTTGCAAAGGCTGTCACAGATAGCATCAACAGAAAAACCCCTTTGCTGTGCATGAATGATATCAGTGTTTGAAAATACCGCACAACGCGAGGCTATACATGGGATTTCGCTTTTATTTTTCAGGGCTTTATCGCACAGTTCTTCAATGCCGTCAAGATTCAACCTGTCAGCCTGCTGGTCAAGAAAGCTGCCGGTACCTGCAGCACATGAGGTGTTTGTTCTGGCTGACTGATAACAACCATCGGCATCAAACCTGATCAGCATGAACTTCTCAGCTCCAATATGCAATACTGATGCTGCATTTCTGCAATAATGCCTGGCAGCAGCCATTATTGCTACCTGGCTGTTGAAGCTGAAGGCAGTTTTATTATTGATACAGGCAGAAGATGAAGTGCATGCAATAGCACTGATATGCTTCAGATTAAATTCATCGCCTGCACTTAAAATTGTATCGCGTATATTCCCTTTATGAAACCTGTAGATTTTATGTAAAATTCTGCCTTCAGGATCAAGTTGAACGGCAGAAAGGGCAACAGAGCCGATATCGATACCAAGTACAGAACCCTGTGCTGCAATAACTTTCGCCATAAACAACTCCTTCCTCTGACATTGATTTATTCACCCGGTATACTTTTTAAAGATACGATATTTTAAAAGCAGTTTCATTTGAGCTACCTTTATAGTACATTTATTCTGGAAATCTGTTATCAAAATTCTCAGATATGGATGGTAAGGAGGGAAAACTGCTATATAAAATCAGTGTCAGAGGACTTGTTCAGGGAGTCGGATTCAGATGGTCTGCTGTGCGGGAGGCCAGGAACAGGGGAATAACGGGTTTAATTAAAAATGTATCGGATGGCAGTGTTTACATTGAGGCTGAAGCATCACGGGAACAGCTGAATACATTTGTCGAATGGTGCAAAGAGGGTCCGGGAATTGTGGAATCAGTTACTTCAGAGGTTTTCCCTCCTGTTAATTACACTGATTTCCGGATTGAACATTAGTATCGAAGCGTCTGGTAACAAAAATATATTATCCAAACGATAAGTGATTATAAACTAATAAGTTAACCAATGAAAACTGACAGGAGAACATTCATTAAAACAAGTGCTCTGGCCTTAGCCGGCACAGCTTTTATTAATAGTCCGTTATCTGCCGCTCCAAGGCAGAAAGGAATAATTGGCCTGCAGCTCTATTCTATCCGTAACGAAATGTCAAAAGATCCTCTTGGCTCATTGAAACAGCTGGCTAAGATGGGGTATGTTTATGTTGAGCATGCCAATTACATAAACCGCAAATTTTACGGTTATCCGGCAACGGAATTTAAAAAAGTACTGGATGACCTTGGATTAAAAATGATCAGCGGCCATACAGTTATGGGCAGGCAGCACTGGGATGACACCAGAAAAGACTTTTCCGACAGCTGGAAACTTACAGTTGAAGATGCTGCCACTCTTCAGCAGCAGTATGTGGTAAGCCCTTCAATGGATAACAGCATGAGAAAAACCTATGACGACTTTAAACTTTATATGGAAGTATTTAACAAGTGCGGCGAGCTCTGTAAAAAATCTGGGATGAAGTTTGGTTACCACAACCACGATTTTGAATTCAGCGAGAAACTGAACGGTGAAAAGCTGTTTGATATAATGATGAAAAGTATTGATCCGGATCTTGTTGTGGTACAGCTGGATATCGGAAACCTTTATAATGGTGGTGCAATAGCGCTTGACGTTGTCAATCAGTTCCCCGGCCGGTTCGAAAATATTCATGTGAAGGATGAAATAAAGGCAGGCGAAGGCAAAGAAATGTATGAAAGCTGCATTTTGGGAGAGGGTATAGTCAATGCGAAAAAAGTAATAAAACTTGCAAGGAAAAAAGGAGGGACAAAGGTTTACATAATTGAACAGGAGTCATACCAGGGTAAAACACCGATGGAATGTGTTAAGCTCGACCTTGAGATAATGAAGAAGTGGGGTTACTGATATTAGGTTTCCCCACGTTCCCTGATAATTTTCTGATTAATATCCAGATACCCGGCAGATCAGGCGGTTTATTTAAGAGGGCCAGGATGCTCTCTTTTTCCGGATCTGATAAACCGGCTGATCTGCTGACATAATCCCTGCTGAACTGAAGGATCTTCCCTGCATCATCAGGTCTCAGCCTGCAGCAGCTGCCAACAATCCCCGTGAACATTTTATCAAGATGATAATATTCATCGGTCACTTTATTGATTAATCTCAGTGGAATAATTCTTTTAAGCAGCTTCCCGTAAGGCGACATTTTAACGATTACTGCATTAAGCTCCCTCTGCTTCATCAGCATGGGAGGGAAAGTATCAAAATAATGCAGATTACCTTCATGAAGGACATAGTTACGTAATGTCGGATGAAATCCTGTTTCAACCGGGTTTTTCCTGCTTCGCCAGAATTTAATAATATCGTCAAAAACCAGGTAACAGAGCCTGCTCAATTCATCCGGGCTGGCTTCCAGCACCCGGTTTCTTAATAGCTCATCATCCCTGAATGAATCCTGAATTATCACAATCTGATGTTTCTTCCCTTTAGGTCTGCAGAAAATGAAGGTGTCAGGTATTCTCAAACCTGAAGATCGAAGCTCAGTGATGTAAAGTCCATGATTCCTGATAATTGAAGCTACAAGAGAAATGTTCTTTACAGGCAGGTATAATTTTATAATAAATGCTTTATCACCCCGGTAAGCTCGGAATGGTTTGGAAAAATAACCAAGATCCGATGATAGTTTTTCCGATACTATTCCTGAGAGAAGATCATCTGCTTCTTCCTGGGTAAATGAAGTCATTTTTTACCTGTTGATTTGATCTGAACATTTCTGGCTCAATAGTGGTTTATACAATCTCAACTTTAAGTGGCCTCCGGAAGACGGTTTTCCTGTACCTGATGGCGGGATATCCCAGGCACATGGCGGTCAGGATAGCATTCTTCCGGCTGATCTGCACAAGTTTTCTTATTGATCTGTACCGGTTTGCAAGTACAACAAAATAACCATTCATCAGAGTGCCAATTCCAAGCGTTTGTGCAGCAAGGTCAATGGTGCTGCTTGCAATACCTGCATCCCATTGCGGGATCCTGAAGTATTTATCTTCGGTATAGATTATCAGTAAACAGGGAGCATTTCTGAGGAATGTGTCATTACCGCTGTAATACAGATCGGTCATCCTTTTCAGACTGCTTCGGTTTTTCTTACTGACAAAATATTTAACCGGGAAATTATTAATAAGCTTTGAGGCTTTACTTACTTTGGAAGCCATTGCGGAATTAATTTTCAGCAACAGCTCCCGGTCGGTAATGAATTTATATTTAAGTGATTGCTTGTTGGATCCCGTCGGAATATATTTAACAACTCCGAGCAGAATATCAATATGCTCTCTCTTCAGAGGTTCATTTTTGTAATTTCTTGTACTTCTCCTGTTTCTGACCAGGTGGGTGAACTGTTCGGTAGTGATCCCGGGATCAACCATTTCCGTAAACTCCCGCATATCCACCCGGGTGTTCTGAACAGCATTCACCGGACATACGGCAATACAGTGCCCGCAATCGTTACAGCCAGCCTCAATTATTTTAAATGGCAGCTTATCTTCCCTGATCACTATGCGTTTTGATCCGCATACCTTGCTGCACAGTCCGCACCGGGTACATATTTCATAATCAAACTTTATATTCATATAGAAATTATAAAGGGCTCATCTTCGAATCCGGGGATCAGATTTGCCATTTCATCTGCTTTAAATAAAGCACAAAGATAAGGAAATGAGCCAAAAAAAAATCATAGAAATACCCTGCGCCGGGCGGAGGGTATTTTCAAGGATCAAATGCAGAATTTTATTTATGCCTTCTTCAATTTTTCAATATCAATTTTTTTCATTGGATAAAGGACTTTGAATACCTTTTCTGCCCTGGACGGGTCGCTCAACAGTTTAGGCAGGATGGAAGGGGTTATCTGCCACGAAACTCCGTATTTGTCCTTCAGCCAGCCGCACTGGCTCTCCTGCCCACCATCAGCAGTGAGCCTCTCCCAGTAATAGTCAATTTCAGCCTGTGTATCACAGAACACCTGCCACGAAATAGCTTCAGTGAATTTGAATATCGGCCCTCCGTTCAATGCAACGAATGACTGTCCGTTGATCTGGAAGTCGACCGTCATCACAGTCCCTTCTTTCTGACCATGAAATTCAAATCCTTCTTTGGTAAAATAACTTTTCCTTCCAATTTTTGAATTTTTAAATACAGAGGCATAAAAATTAACTGCTTCTTCTGCCTGATTGTCAAACCAAAGGCAGGGTGTGATCTGATGAGTGATCTTCGGGGGATTGGCAAAGGCGGATTTAACTTCCGCATAGCGTTTAAAATTATCCAGGATCGATTGCCATCCATCATGCTGAAGTTCAATTGAATTTGTCGTTTCCGGTTCGAAGGACTCTGTGATTTTTGTTTTGCCATTAGTCTTCGAGAAAAGAATTGTTGCCTTCCTTCCATCATCCATTGTATACTCAATCCTCTCCTTCAGGATCACCTTATCATAAACTCCGCTAAAATCAAAACCTTCGCTCCCGTCTCTGGCTTCCATCCTGTAGCTGAATTTGCCACCTGTGCGTAAATTATTTACTACACGTGGAGTATGCCAGTCATCTGAAGCATTATTCCATTTGATAATGTCTTCAGGAGCGGTCCAGAGTTTCCATACCAGATCCAGTGGTGCATCAACTTTTGTTTGCACTGTAACGATTTTTTGTTCTTTTGTTGTTTTCATGGGCATATTTTTTAAGATTTCTTTTTCACATAGGTTCCTCAGGGTAAATCAACAAATATCCCCGGCTTTTGTTCTCTCTTTTTTCTGTGTTACCTTTACACATTATGTCAGTAAAACCGAATCAATATATCCTGAAAATGAAAGAGCAAATCAGACATTTGATATTTATAATTTTATTTCTGGCTTGTACCGGTTGCGTCAATAATCAAGATGCAGATCTGTGTTTTGCATTTATCGGGGATATTCATTACAGGCTCTCCGAATACCAGGTTACAGATTCTCTAGTTCAATCAGTTGCCCGGGAGCTGGAAAGTCTTAAACTGAAACCGGAATTCATCATTCAGACGGGTGATTTTTTTCATGGGAACAAAGGGACAGATATTGAATCTGAATCTGCCATTGCGTTTAAAAATTTTGATCGCGACATGGGTATCCCCTTTTTTAATGTAAAAGGAAACCATGATTCCAGAGCATCATATGAGAAGAATGCATTGCCTTTGTTATCAAAGGAATTAGAGGTTGATATTGCGAAATCATTTTACTCTTTTGACAAAGCGAACTGTCACTTCATAATGCTGGATTGTACGGATGAAGATCTGAGTGAACAACTTTTATGGCTGGAGGATGATCTGAAGAAAGCAAAATCCAATCCCGGAATTGAGCACATTTTTGCAGCCGGGCATTATCCTTTATGGATAGTGGCAAGAGCAGGTTTCACACGTCCTGAATATGCCGTACCTGTTGCTTCGCTGCTGGCAAAATACGGTGTGGACGCTTATTTCTGCGGACATACACATAATAAAACAGCCACTGTCAGGCTGATAAATGGACAACCTCTTGCACAGTTGATGGATGCAGCGATTGTTGAAAAAGGCAGGTTGTTTCATCTTGCACCTTTCCTGTACCATGTTTCGGCCATCCCGACTGACAGGACACAACCAGGACTCTTACCCCTGGATGAAGGGCACCAGATATTCATTCCCCAATCTGAAATGGATTATTACTGGGGATATCAGGAAGGAAGCACAACAAGTTACTATGTGATAACTGTTGAGGGAAAAAATGTGCAGGCTGACTGGTACGTTCAGGGTAAGGGTATTATCCGTTCTTTCAAATGGGATGAACCTGGTAAACTCGTAAATCTGATCACTCCGGAAGAACCTGAGAGAAAACAACTGTCGGACAGTGATTTGAATCAGATCTCGGGAGCCTGGTTATATGCTGCACCCTGGATAGCTATGGATTCAGTGCCTGCTCCTTTCACCTTAAACGGAGTTCCTGCCGGAATTATCCGGATAAACAGAACCAATATGGCAGCATCTCCATTCTGGAATAAAATTGAAATTCCCCTTAATGCATCAGCCATAGGAGCAATCAGCATCAAAAACGAGATCAGCATTTTCAATCCGGAAAAAGGAAAATTCGGACTGGCACACATTTTCCTTCTGATTGAGTTCAGGGACGGGCGTTATGCCAGAAGTGATATATCCCAAAAAGTACTGACCTCATTTGATCCTTCAGAGGGAGAGTATGCCAATTTCCCTGCCAGTGCACTGATCGGATCAGTACCTGTCGGAACTCCTCTGGAAAAGGTTGTCCTAAGTTTTGACAGGTATTATTGAAAGAACTATCTTCAGGCATTTACAATTCAATGGAGAAGGATTCTGAAAACTCATTCCTTGAGAATATTGAAGAACTGGCTAAACGGCAACAGGGCAGCCTGCCTGATAATTATACCGGACAGACAAATGATCTTTCAACCATTACTCCTGAAGATTTTCCGGAGGTCGGTTCATCTGATAAAACAGCCAGAAAGATCGATGAATTAAATTCAATCATATCATCAATTGAGAACAGACCCGCACCTGCATCAGAGATCAGATTTGCCAGACAGTATAAAATTGATTACCGGCGTGAGCTGAACCCTGCACAACTTGAGGCGGTCACCAATATTGAAGGTCCGGTGCTTGTAATTGCCGGTGCCGGCAGCGGAAAAACCCGGGTTATAGTGCATCGAGTGGCATTCATGCTGGAAAACGGGATAGATCCTGAGGGTATTTTACTGCTGACCTTTACAAGGAAAGCGGCGGGCGAAATGCTGGGGAGAGTGCAAAAACTCCTTAACGATCATGCCTCCCAGAAAATTTTCGGAGGAACCTTTCACGCTTTTTCCAACTATATTCTGAGAAAATATGCAAACCTGCTGGGCATCCCCGTGAATTTTACGATTATCGATGAAGAGGATGCTGCTGACACCATAGATCTGATCAGGTCTGAACTGAAAATCGAAAAGAAAGAAAAAGCTTTTCCGAGAAAAAACAGGATACAGGAAATCATCTCTTCCGCCAGAAACAGAAACCTTACGATCAGGGAGGTCATTGAAAGTGAATTCACCGGATTGAAAGACATCATTGATCAGATTGAGCTGATCAGCCAAGGGTATGAAAAATATAAGAAGATATGCAGAATATTTGATTATGACGATCTTATGGATGTTTTGCGGGATTCCCTGAGAGACAATAAGGATTTCAGAAGAAGACTGCACGACACGTTCAGGTTCATTATGGTTGACGAATACCAGGACACCAACATTGTTCAAAAAGAAATAGTGGAGTATCTGGCCGAAAGTTCCCGTAATGTTCTGGTGGTGGGTGATGATTCACAGAGTATTTATTCCTTCAGGGGGGCAAATTACGAAAATATACTGAGGTTCCCCCAGAAATACCCTGACTGCAAAGTGGTAAAGATCGAAGAGAATTACAGGAGCAATCAGAAGATACTGGATTTTACCAATGACATTATTCTGAATGCAAAGATCGGGTATAAAAAGAGACTCTATTCGAAAATTATCAATGAAGCGCTTCCGGTCGTCAGAAAGCTCTACGATCAGGAAGCTGAAGCAGAGTTCATAGTGGATAAAATCTTGGAATACAGGGAACAGGGGATCGCCCTGAACCAGGTTGCAATATTGGTCAGGGCATTCTGGCACGCAAGGTATATTGAAGTTGAACTGAATAAAAGGAATATCCCTTATATTGCTGTGGGAGGGCTCAAATTCAATGAACGGAAGCATGTCAAAGATGTGATCTCATATTTAAGGATCATCCTGAACCCTTATGATGCTGTCGCATGGCACAGAGTGTTGAAATACCTCCCCGGTGTCGGACTGGCGACAGCAAGAAGGATAATCGAAAAGATCATTGCTGAAAAAGGTTTGAATATTGATGAATTCGAAAAAACCAGATTCGCCGAAGGTTTAAAAAGGCTGACAGAAATGCTTGAAAAAGCGAAAGACACCAATATCACCATTCCTCAGAAAATAGAACTCATCAGGGATTACTATACCCCTCTGTTACAGGCAAGAGAGTACGATTACCAGATAAGACTTCTGGATATAAATGTCCTCATCGACCTTTCCTCTAAATTTGATACTCTTGAAAAGTTTCTGACAAATTTTGCCCTCGATCCGCCATCCCGGAATTTCGGCACCAAAACCGTTCCGTTGATCGATGAGGGAGAAGATCAGCCTCTGACTGTATCGACGATCCACTCGGCAAAAGGACTTGAATGGTTCAGTGTGATAATCCCTCATGCACTCGATGGATTAATCCCCTCTGTAAGGGCATTGAATAACATTGAGGAACTTGAAGAAGAGCGCAGGTTATTCTATGTGGCATGCAGCAGGGCAAAACAGGATCTTCTGATCACAATGCCTTCATTTGTTGTGAATTACAACGCGTTTTTATCCTATCCGAGCAGATTTCTGGTCGAAATAAGCAAAGAGAAATTTAATTACCGCTGACCGGATCTTTCCGGAACAGGTATCTGAAAAATCTGTTCGCAGAACCTAAAGATCATGAACATATAATAACGATCATCTGTTATTATAACAGATAAAAAAGAAAAAAGATGGCAAAATATCTGGTTGAGGTTGCTCATAGTTCAGATAAGATCGATTGCTTGCGGTCGATACAGATCTTTTTAAGATCAGGGTCACATTTTCTGGTCAATGCTGACTGGGGTTGTTTGGATGGAGTACATAAAGCATGGTTCATCTGTGATGTTAACAACAAGGAAGAAGCTTTGCATATAGTACCTCCATTTTACTGGAAGGATGCCACAGTAACACTTCTCTACAAATGGAATCTCAAAGAAGTTGATACACTTCTGGAAAAACACGTAACTTAGGAAATACACTACAGTCTGTAACAGACACTTGAGGTTATTCACAAATTAATCTCTTACATCACCGAAATTCATGAAAATGGCGAAGCCGGAAATAGTGTGCAAACTATTTATATTTGTGAATAATGCAAATTCCATACCTGCCCAGGGAGCAAAAAGAGATTCCACTTTAGCCATGAGTGAAAGTCCTATTGTATTGCTGCCTGTATGATCTTTATTGTATTTATACTTTGTCCCGATTTTATAAATCCAATTGACGTCCGGATCAGGATTTGGGTCATATTGAGGATTTAACTCAAATTCAGCTTTATTGTAATTGACCCAGGAAGGGCCTGCCTCAAATCCGAACCTCGTTGGTTTGCCGGAATTTGAGAGCGTTTTTAACAGATTGAGTGATAAAATATTCATATAATCTTTTGGCGAAAAAACACGATATCCGTCTTCGTAGTAATCGGAGGGAACATCTCCTGACTTAAAGATATTTGCCTTATACCTTATGCTCACCCCCAGCTTCTTTGAACCTGCAAATGTATAACTGAATCCAATAAGTCCGCCCCTCAGGCAGATGCCTAATCCGGTTCCAAATTGTGAAATGGTGCGTTTTGTATAGTCTTTCCCCGGACTTACCTCTGGAATAGCAGCGATATCAGTCACTTCTTTGGTTATATCACCCGGTAAGGTATCTACGATTGGTAGATTATCATTTACATTTATGACAGAGTCACGATTTAAAACAGAGTCTATGTTAAATTCGGAGATAGTTGTAATATCCTTTTCTGGAGTATCAATTTTTTCCAGTATATAGAAATGGTCTTTTTTATATTCGGCAAACCAAAGAATCGGGACATAAAACAAGACTCCTCCTATAATGGCTCCCACAGCCGGTTGTTCAGATCTTTTTAGAATGATGTCTAAATCCTTATAGCCATCTTTCCTGAAAGTCACAGGTGTGGAAGAAAAAACAATTTTGGTATCAGTGTATTTATAAGGGGTGGTCCCTCTTTCTTCACCTTTGATTAAAACAGAAGCACCCGCAGGATCTGTTGTAAAGAGAGTAGTACTTGCGCACCCGGATAAAATTAGTCCTCCAATAATGATCATTGAAAAGCCTGACGTTTTCATTGTTCAGTGGATTGAAAAATAATGCCCTAAAAGTTGTAATTTAATGTACGTAACGAATAACCTTATTAACTTAAACAAGGCACAGGACAAGAACCGACAGACAATAAATCCTTTTAATTGCCTGCCAGGACAACTTCAAAGTTAACTCCTGAATTATTAAAAAACAATTTTATTTTTAATGAGCAAGTTTGCTTCCAAAGTCAGAATT
>Ga0113563_10002310_pt1 | contig 11443 bp, 11 predicted proteins | sample Mud3Dept3metaG_FD_80117 | JGI IMG/M metagenome (GOLD analysis project Ga0113563, IMG submission 80117) | Freshwater wetland microbial communities from Ohio, USA, analyzing the effect of biotic and abiotic controls - Mud 3 Core 4 Depth 3... | ecosystem: Environmental > Aquatic > Freshwater >...
AATCGCATCTTCAATCTGCTTCTCCAGAAAAGTTATTACCTACTCTATCATCCTTTTGCCTGGACATACGATTGGGTAGCAGCAGTGTTGTGCTGGGGACGATGGGCGGAGTGGTTAAAAGCTACCCTGCCCTACCTGCCTGGACCAAAGGTACTCGAGTTGGGGCATGGTCCGGGGCATTTACAGGCTGCCCTCTATAAAAAACGAATTTCAACAGTGGGTATTGATGCTAGTAAATTAATGTGCCGTCTTGCAAAAGGGAATTTATTGCGGCAAGGAATACGGCCTGTATTGGTAAATGGCTATGCGCAATGTATCGGTTTGAGATCCGGGTATTTCGACCAGGTCGTGGCTACATTCCCTTCCGATTATATCTTTCATCCCCTTACGCTCGCAGAAGCTCGACGGGTATTAAAACCGAACGGGAAATTAATTATTCTGCTCGGTGCCTGGAACACAGGTCGCAACCTTTGCCAACGACTCACAGGCTGGCTAATGCGCAATCCCGGAGTGCACGCCTTAGATACCAGCCAGCGCTATCTAGAGCCTTTCATCAATGCTGGATTCAGCACCAAGATCGAATTGATCGATCAGATGGATAGCAGATTGGTGATCATCAGGGCTGATCGATGCTAAACATTTACATAATTCATCCAGAAGATTTTTCCTGAATATCATGGTAAAACCAGGCCTTCGGTTAATAGAGATATAGTAAAATTCAAGGCATGGAAGTACAGGCTGCAGTAGCAAAGATTAACAAATACGCTACTTCGAGTAGCGGAGATACGGTGGAGGTCGTTGAAAGGCCACACGGAGGCGTCTCAGTCGTATTAGCAGATGGCCAAAGCTCGGGAAAAGGCGCAAAATCTGTCTCGACGATGGTGGTGCGTAAAGTAATCACCTTATTGGCCGAAGGTGTTCGGGATGGCGCCGCTGCTCGAACAGCCTCTGACAGTTTATTTACTGAAAGAGGCGGAAAAGTCTCTGCCACGCTTAATATTCTATCCGTCGATTACCAGACTCGAACGCTTGTTGCCACACGAAATAATCCAGCGCCAGCAATAATCGCCTTGCGAGACCAGATCAAGTGGCTAAATGAAACCAGCTTTCCAATCGGCCTTTACCGCGATACACGGCCTGTAATTAACGAGGTTTCTCTGGAAACCGGATTAATTGCGATTGCTTTCAGTGACGGCATCATGCATGCCGGCGAACGTTATGGACAATCTCTCGACATTGTTGGCTGCTTGCAAGAACTTTTCGAGGAAGAAGAACCTTCGCCTCAGTTGATTGCAGATACACTCTTGGAACATGCACTTCGCCTGGATCAGCATCGCCCAGTGGACGATATCAGTGTCATCGTCTTGAGCGTCCGAAAGCACACTGGCGATGAAGTCCGCCGAATGTCGGTGCGGATACCGCTTGAGCCTAATTATTAGGTATATTGGACAACTTTTCTCTCAATATTCAAGGTGTATCACTATATCGAGAAAATTGAGAGAATATTTACTATGGCAAGTGACGTTCGGATCGGCGTTGTGGGTCCTTGTGCAGCCGGTAAATCTACCTTGATCACCGGTCTCCGAAAGCGCGGCTTCAATATAAAACACATCGCCCAGGAACATTCCTATGTAAAAGATATGTGGAAACGAATCACTAATCCAGATATCCTGATCTACCTGGATGTTTCCTACCCCATCACATGTATCCGTAGAAAGATGGATTGGACGGAGCTGGAATACGAACAGGAAACCTACCGCCTGAGAGATGCACGTGCCCACGCCCACTATTATTTGAACACCGACGGACTCAGCATCGAGGAGGTGTTTGAACGAGTGAATGCATATCTGACAAACATTACAGGGGATCTTTCGTCATACTGAGTCATCTTTATTTACTTATACACCTTGGACAATCCATCTAATCGGGAGTATAATGCCCGATTGTTTTGTATTGACTTATCTTAGGAGGCGAAATCTGCATGAGTAATCGTCAAATTGTTATTCTGGTGGTAATCCTGGTATTAATTGGCGCAGCAGCATGGATACTGCTCCCGAATAACCCGGGGTTATTCGGGAAACCGATCGATCTTCGTCTGGGGCTTGACCTGGTGGGAGGTGTGCAAGCGCTACTCGAGGCCGATCTACCTGCAGGAACCACCATCACGCAAGAGTCCATGAGTACTGCTCGTCAAATCGTAGAAAACCGCGTCAACGGGTTGGGAGTGACTGAGGCTGTGGTCCAACAGGCTGGCAATAACCGTTTGGTGGTCGAACTACCTGGGGAAACCGATCCAGAGAAGGCTCTTAGTACCATACAACAGACAGGCTTACTCGAATTTGTTGATTTCTCCAGCCTAACCCAAGATGCGGCGCTTCAGCTCGTTGGGCAAACTATCCAGACGAACTTAGGCCAGTCTGCCTCGACACAGCCTTCCACAGGCCAGTCGACAAGCAACAACCAGATTTATAACTCAGTAATGACAGGCGCCGATCTAAAAACAGTCAACGTTGTGACAACCCAGGCAGGCGAACCAGAAGTTTCCTTTGAACTGAGCACAAACGGAGCCCAAACTTTCGGGAACTTCACCTCCCAGAACGTTGGAAAGGTTCTGGCGATCGTCCTGGATAAGAAAGTTATTTCCGTACCAAGAATTAACCAAGCTATCACCGATGGTAAGGGAGTTATCCAAGGTAATTTCACAGTCCAAACCGCTAACGATCTAGCAGTGCAGCTCCGCTATGGTTCCCTCCCGATTCCCTTGAAAGTGGCCACCAGTCAGACGATAGGTCCAACCCTCGGACAGGATAGCTTGAATAAAAGTTTGATTGCCGGTATCATCGGTATTGCGATCGTAATGCTATATATGGCACTCTATTACCGGTTGCCAGGCATTGTTGCAGATCTCGCATTAGGGGTATACATTCTGATTACTTTGTCTATCTTTAAATTTATTCCTATTACTCTGACGCTACCCGGAATCGCAGGTTTTATCTTGAGTGTAGGGGTTGCGGTTGACGCTAATGTCTTAATCTTCGAAAGGATGAAGGAAGAACTGCGTTCGGGAAAGCCATTACACCAGGCCATCGATGCAGGTTGGAAGCGCGCCTGGCCGTCCATTCGTGACTCAAACATCTCAACTCTCATCACCTGTGCTATTTTGTTCTGGTTTGGGAGCAACTTTGGGGCGAGTATCGTCAAAGGCTTTTCGCTGACCTTGGCAATCGGTGTGATGGTTAGCTTGTTCACGGCAATCGTCGTTACCCGAACCTTCTTACACCTGATCCTCGACCGGATCAGCATAACCAAGCACGAGAGAATGTTTGGCGTCCAGGAGATTTAAATGATTAACATTGTCAAGTATCGTTATTTATTCTTAGGCATTTCCCTCCTGATTATTATTCCAGGGATGCTGGCCTTACTAATCTGGGGTTTTCCTCTGGCGATCGATTTCACTGGTGGTAATCTGCTACAATTACGAGTCGATTCCGGAAACCTACCCCAACCCGCGCAAGTCATCGAAATTTATAATCAATTGGGCTTTCAAGATACCCAGGTAACAACCTCTGGTGCTGACATCATTGTCATTCGATCAAAAACGATGGATGAGGGAACCGTCGCTGAGGCGGTAAAATCGATGGAGAACAAGCTCGGGGTAACGCTGACCGTCCAGCAATCTGACAGTGTCGGACCATCTGTAGGCCAGGAAGTCGCTACTCGCGCAGCTGGGGCAGTTGGTCTAGCCGCACTTGGCATAATGCTCTACATCACTTATGCGTTTCGTGGTGTACCGCATGCATTCCGCTATGGTATATCGGCGGTTATTGCCATGCTGCATGATGTCCTGGTTGTGATCGGAGTAGAAGCCATATTCGGGCACTTCCTTCATTGGGAGGTTGACGCTCTCTTCCTGACTGCTTTATTGACGGTAATCGGTTTCTCGGTTCATGACACTATCGTTGTATTTGATCGTATTCGCGAAAATTCGATACTTTACAAACGACTTCCTTATGAAACAGTTGTCAATAGTTCCATTGTCCAGACATTGGTGCGCTCGATCAACACTCAATTAACTGTTATGTTCACCTTGTTTGCGTTAGCGGTGTTCGGAGGTATCACAATCCGACATTTCGTCTTAATATTACTCATCGGTATACTTAGTGGTACCTACTCTTCAATTTTCAACGCCCCGCCGATCCTGGTTATCTGGGAAAATAAAGAGTGGCGTTGGTGGTTCAATCCGAGTAAACGGCCAAAAGATACACAGGCTACGGCATAGCTCATCTATTGAAATTACAAATTATAACCACCCTACGGGGTGGTTTTAATTTGGAGGAATACGTCTGTTCCGGTTAAAATCAAAAAATACCAAACTATTCAAGATCAGGAGAAAAACGATGGATAAATTTATTATCCAGGGGGGTTTACCCTTATCAGGTGAAGTGACCCCGGCTGGAAATAAAAATGCCGCGCTGCCGCTTTTGGCAGCTTGCTTGCTTATCGAAGAACCGGTAACCTTATACAATGTCCCAGAAATCCGGGACGTGCAAGCAATGCGTGCATTATTGGAAAGCCTAGGAGTTAGTATAGAAACTATCGGCAACCACACCTGGAGAATTCATGCAAAAGATATAAGCCTGGCGGATCTAGACCCAGATCGCTGCCGGCAAATCCGCGCCTCAATCCTGCTCGCCGGCCCGATGGTGGCGCGCTGCGGAGAACTGCTGCTCCCACCGCCCGGTGGTGATGTGATCGGTCGCCGGCGAGTCGACACGCACATCCTGGCGTTGCAAGCATTAGGAGCGCAAGCCGAATACAACCGTGAATCGCATATGTTTAAATTCAAAGCGGACAGTCTGAATGGAGCAAACATCCTACTAGACGAAGCCAGCGTAACCGGAACTGAGAACGCCATCATGGCAGCAGTATTGGCGAAGGGGACCACAATCTTGCGCAACGCAGCTTCAGAACCACACATCCAGGAATTGTGTCATTTCCTGAATAAACTCGGTGCACAAATCGATCATATCGGATCTAACACATTACATATCATTGGGGTGCCGCGTATTCACGGCGGTGAGTTCACTATTGGGCCGGATTATTTGGAAGTGGTTAGTTTTATAGGGGCGGCAGTCGTAACACGCGGCAATGTGCGGATCCGCAATGCCGGTATAGAATATCTTGATATGATTAGAATGGTATTTAGCCGGCTGGGAGTAGAATGGCAGACAGATGGCGCTGATCCAAGCCACCCGACAGACGTACTGGTTTCAAGCAATCAACGGTTGACAATCGAACCCGACTTGGGAGACGCCATCCCAACTATCAGCGTCATGCCCTGGCCAGCATTTCCAACTGATCTCATGAGCATCGCGATTGTTATGGCTACACAATCACGTGGCAGTGTCCTTTTCCACGATTGGATGTACCCGAGTCGTATGTTTTTCATAGATAAACTTGTGAATATGGGCGCCCAGATTGTTCTCTGTGATCCACATCGCTGTATTGTCCAGGGTCCTACCGGATTAGTTGGTGAAAAGATGGAAAGCCCTGATATTCGCGCCGGAATGTCTCTGGTTTTAGCTGCATTGGCTGCCCGCGGACAATCCGTTATTCGTAATGTTGGGCAAATCGATCGTGGTTATGAAAGCGTTGATGAAAAACTACGCGCCCTAGGAGGACGGATCGAACGAGTACACGAGGAGTAAATCAAAAGACTACCGACAGTCGCCGGTAGTCTTTTGATTTACTCCTCTGCGAGAGTTTCCATAAATTGCATAACAACATCTCGCAGCATCGGCTCAGGCAGCGCTCCCACTTGGCGGTGAATAATTTTGCCTCTAGCAACGAACAGCATCGTTGGAATACCCTGGACGCCATATTTCTGCGCCCATTCTGGGTTCTCATCGGTATTTACTTTAGCGACGAGAAGCTTACCAGCATACTCCTTAGCAAGCTTTTCTAAGGTTGGTGCAACCACTCGACAAGGACCACACCAAGGCGCCCAAAAATCTACAATAGCTGGAATAGATGAACCTAAAATAACTTGTTGAAATTCGGCATCGGTGACATGCATCGGTTGATCAGTCATAAACTTCTCCTTAATATATTAAGCAATAAATTCCTGAACAGAGTGGAGTATATATCTCGAATGAATTTCAGCAGCTTTGCTCAACATAGCGCTGGCTGAACAATACTTGTATTCTGATAGCTGGATCGCGTCTTCAACCATTTTCGGGTTTAAATCATCGCCCCAAAGTTCATACACGATCTCTATAGCCGTAAACATGCGGGGATGATCGGAGGCCCGCTTTCCACGGACTGTAATTTTAAGATCGGTCATTTTCTGTCGCATTTTTGGCATTAAAGAAGCAATATCCATACCTGTACAACCAGCTACGCCAAGCAGTAACAGCTCCATTGGGCTAACACCGGGCTCTCCATTTACCGTACCCATTTGAATGCGACCACCGGAGAGATTTTCACCCCTAAAACCGAGATCCCCCTGCCATTCTGCGATCACTTCTCTCCACTCGTCGCTCATTTCAGCCTCCAAAGGTTGCCTAACGTAATCTCAGGCTGTGTAGTATAGCATGACGAACCAAAATTGTCAGGTATAATCTGTCCGTGGAATTTTCTGCTGCGTCTTATCAGAGTAAAGGCTATATTGTATCAACGTCTGTATATGAAGGACCGCTGGACTTACTGCTACATCTGATCGAACGCGCTGAGCTGGATATTACAACCCTGGCCCTTGCTCAAATAACCGATCAATACCTGGAACATCTACGAGAAATGGAGGAGCATCACGCTGAGGAGGTATCTGCGTTTCTCGTAATCGCATCAAAACTGTTACAAATTAAATCTGAAGTACTGCTGCCGCGTCCGCCGATCCGCGAAACTGGAGAGGAAGATCCCGGCGAAGCTCTAGTGCGTCAGCTCATCATATATAAGCGATTTAAATATTTCGCGATCTATTTGGCAAACCGGGAAGCTGAAGGTTTTCGGACGTATCTCCGTTTAGTTCCCTCCCCACAACTAAATTCTGTCATGGATTTGAATGGTTTGACGCTTGCCGAGCTTGTCCTAGCCGCTCGGGCAGTATTTATCAAAATGGATGGCCGGCCTGAGCTTGATGATGTTGTCACCCCACCCAGGATTACAATCCGTGAGAAGATCCATCAGATTGCTCTACGCCTCCGGCTGAACGGTCGAATCAATTTTTATCAATTATTTACCAGTTCACCGAGCATCACCGAAATCATCGTTACCTTCTTGGCAATGCTCGAGTTGATCAAACGACGTCTTGTCCATGTCAACCAAGAAACTTTATTTGGCGAAATTATTATTGAGGATGGCGGGCTGACAGATGAGAATGAGGAATTTGAGCTCGAATTTAATGAATAAGGGAATCGTATGAGCAACCGGTTAGCCAAGGAAAACTCACCCTATTTATTACAGCATTCTGAAAATCCGGTTGATTGGTATCCATGGGGCGAAGAAGCGTTAGACAGAGCACGCCGCGAAGATAAACCTATTTTTTTGAGTATTGGCTATGCCGCCTGTCATTGGTGCCATGTGATGGCACATGAGTCTTTTGAAGACCCTGTTACTGCTGGATTGTTGAATCAATCGTTCGTCAACATTAAAGTTGATCGCGAAGAACGCCCAGACCTGGATAGTATTTACATGAACGCCGTGGTTGCGATAACCGGTCAGGGCGGATGGCCGATGAGCGTCTTCTTGACCCCAGAGGGGATTCCATTTTTTGGTGGAACATACTATCCTGCACGTCCACGTTATGGGATGCCAGCTTTTAAGCAGGTAATTGAAGCAATTGACTGGTCTTGGAAGACAGACCGGCAGCAACTGTTAGAAGCTGGTCAAGATCTTCTTCACCAAATACGACAGAGCAATGCGATCGAGCTTTCAGATAGTAAGCTAAACCAACAATCCCTTGAAGCAGCAGCTTTGCAATTATCGCAGTCCTACGACTGGGAATCTGGCGGTTGGGGAAAAGCTCCAAAATTTCCCCAACCTATGGCAATCGAATTCTTATTACGTCGGGCAAGTCGCGGCGACCGTAATGCCTTGGATATTGCTCAACATGCTCTCGACGCAATGGCGCGTGGTGGAATGTATGACGTTGTTGGCGGAGGTTTTGCACGGTACAGTACGGACGATAAATGGCTTGTTCCTCATTTCGAAAAAATGCTATACGATAATGCTCAACTAGCGCGCGCCTACTTACATGCCTATTTACTTACCAATAAAGAGAAATACAAGCAGATTTGTGTTGAAACCCTGGATTTTATAAAACGCGAACTTACTGAACCGTCCATTAGGGAAATACAAAACTTATCGGACGAACAGGGATATGGAGGCTTTTTTAGCAGCCTGGATGCTGATTCTGAGGGTGAGGAAGGTCGGTTTTACCTTTGGAATCCAGTTGAGATCGATCAAATTATGTCTGAAGACTCAGCTTTCTTCGATGATGCTTTTGGAATCCAATCCAGTGGTAATTTCGAAGGCAAGATCATTTTACAAAGAGCATCAACGGATGCAGCCCTTGCAGAAAAATATGAGATATCTGAAAATCAGGTTAGCGGGCGGTTGCAAAGCTTGCTCCAAAAATTATTAAAAGCGCGAATGATGCGGGTCCGCCCCAGAACTGATGATAAAATCCTGACCGCCTGGAATGCCCTGACGTTAATCGCATTTGCCGAAGCGGCACGATATTTGAGGCGTTTAGATTATTTAATAATTGCCCAGGAGAATACATCTTTCTTGCTCAAAGAGATGATTGTTAATGGTCGACTTTTTCGCTCCTGGCGCAAAGGGAAAGCACAAAATAACGCATTCCTTGAGGATTATGCATCGCTGATATTGGGATTGCTTGCTATCTATCAATCAGATCCCAAACAGCATTGGTATGTGTCTGCAGAGACATTGGCAAAGGAAATGGTAGCTCATTTTAGTGATCCAAACAGCGGTTTTTTTGATACTCGTGATGATCAAAATGGTTTGATCCTACGACCGAAGGACTTACAAGATAATGCCACGCCCTCTGGGAACTCACTGGCCGCTCTGGCTTTGCTACAACTTAGTTATTATTCAGGTAGTGCTGATTTTCGAGAGAAAGCAGAAGAAATGATTGGAAAAGTACTACCATTGGCGTCTCGATATCCGACTGCGTTTGCCCAATGGCTTACAGCGGCGGATTTCGCACTCTCGGATATTAAAGAGGTTGCAATTCTCGGTGATCTATCTGAAGACAATATGAAAGCCCTACAAAACGAGTTGTGGCGAATCTATCGTCCAGATATACTTGCCGCAATATCAGAATACCCACCGCCTCCGAATGCCCCAGCTCTGCTCAAAGGGCGGTCCTTAAAGGATGCGAGTCCGACAGCTTATGTGTGCCAGAGATTTATCTGTCTAAACCCCATTACTACAGCAGGAGAATTGTCAGTCCAGTTAGATAAATAGTGGGAATCAATCAGATCGCGATCAGTTAATCAAGGATCAATGTTACCGGGCAGTGATCCGAACCATATATTTCCTCATGGATAATGACATCACGAACTTTTGGCATCAGGCTCGCAGACACGAGAAAATAATCGAGCCGCCAGCCAACATTACGCGTGCGCGCGTTGCTCACATACGTCCACCAGCTGTATTGCACGCGTTGAGGGTAGAGTGCTCGATAGGCATCGATAAAGCCATGCTCTAAATAATGATCAATCCAGGCCCGCTCTTCCGGCAGAAAACCAGAGGTATTTTGATTGGATTTGGGGTTTTTCAGATCGATCGGCTGGTGCGCCGTATTAAAATCGCCGCCGATAACGATCTTACCTTCCTGTTCGTGTAAGCGATCGCAAATCTCCAAGAGCGCCGCATAAAATTCAAGTTTATAATTAACCCGGTCATAATCACGCTGGCCACTTGGGAAATAAGCGTTGATCAACGTGAAATCAGGATAACGCACAAAGACTGCTCGTCCTTCATCGTCGAAGTACGGCAGATTTAGCCCAGTTTGGACCGAAAGCGGCGCCTGTTTTAGGAAACAGGCTACGCCGCTATATCCAGGTCGTACGGCAGGGAACCAATGAGATTGATATTCATTCCAAAGATCGTGAAGCTGTGCAGGTATTTGATCAGGCCGGGTTTTGATCTCCTGCAACATGAGAATATCCGGGGAGAAATCCAGGATTTCGGATAAATTGCCCTTTTTCAATACCGCCCTCAGACCGTTGACGTTCCATGTCGTGATTTTCTGGGTCATGATATTTTAATATCTACAATGCCAACATGAATTACAGGAGTTTATCATGGATTATAAAAATTTAGGTCGCACTGGATTAAAAGTCAGCCGGTTGTGCCTGGGTACAATGAATTTTGGACCTTTTACGTCCGAACCGGACAGTTTCAAAATTATGGATCATGCTCTAGAGCTGGGGATCAATTTCTTCGACACCGCCAATGTTTATGGTTGGAAGACAGGCGAAGGTGTAACTGAAAAAATCATCGGAAGATGGATTTCTCAAGGCGGGGGGCGTAGGGATAAAATTGTGCTTGCGACAAAAGTGTATGGCAAGATGGGTGAAGGGGTAAATGATCGACGACTCTCTGCCTACCACATTCGCAGGGCATGTGAAGATAGTTTACAGAGGCTACAAACCGATCACATTGATCTTTATCAGATGCACCATATCGATCGGGAAACGCCATGGGAGGAAATCTGGCAAGCAATGGAAACTCTGGTTCAGCAGGGCAAGGTAACGTACGTCGGCAGCAGTAACTTTGCCGGCTACCATATCGCCCAGGCGCAATGTGTGGCCCATCAACGTAATTTTCTTGGCTTGGTCTCTGAGCAAAGTTTATATAATCTTAATGCACGCCTGATTGAATTGGAAGTCATCCCGGCTTGTCTGGACTACGGTCTGGGGTTAATCCCCTGGAGCCCGCTAGCAGGTGGTTTGTTAGGTGGGGTGTTGGATCAAGAAACCGCCGGCCGGCGCGCCGCCGAACGTTTGCAACAAAACATCCAGAAACACCGACTGCAATTAGAAGCTTATGAGCGGCTATGTGCCGAACTCGGCGCGGCACCTGCAGATATTGCTCTCGCGTGGCTTCTGCATAATCCATCAGTCACCTCCCCCATTATTGGTCCACGCACCATCGACCAGCTTGATGGGAGCATGAAAGCCCTCGAAATCAAATTATCGACAGACGCTCTTTCCAAGCTGAATGAAATCTGGCCAGGGCCGGGGGGATCCGCTCCTGAAGCATACGCCTGGTAGATTGATCAATGTCAATAGATATTAATAAGCCAGATTTTCCTTTACGCTTGACTTTCTTAATTATTAGATCCATCTTATCTTCTCCGATCGGTGGAATAATGATTCAAGCCAGCGGAAAATTCTTCGTTTCTGACGAGAAT
>Ga0113563_10002311_pt1 | contig 11442 bp, 6 predicted proteins | sample Mud3Dept3metaG_FD_80117 | JGI IMG/M metagenome (GOLD analysis project Ga0113563, IMG submission 80117) | Freshwater wetland microbial communities from Ohio, USA, analyzing the effect of biotic and abiotic controls - Mud 3 Core 4 Depth 3... | ecosystem: Environmental > Aquatic > Freshwater >...
CCTGCGTTGAAAAAGGAATGCCAGCGTTTGGGTGTTAAGATTTTTGACCGCGTAATGGCCACCAGCCTGCTAAGTGAAAATGGTCTCCCGGGAGCCAGAGTAGTTGGTGCTACCGGATTCAACAACCGCACCGGCGAATTCATGATTTTCAAGGCCAAAGCGACTATACTTTCAACCGCCGGAGGGGGGTCTATCTGGTTGATCAACACTGAATTAGGCGGGTATTCCAATATGCATTCCCGGACCTGCACCGGCGATGGCACCGTCATGGCCTGGCGCGCCGGCGCCACGCTGACTAAGATGGAAAGCACCGGGATGATTCGTATCGCTACCGGCTTGAAGCATAAATGGTATTCCGGGGCCGGTGATGCCAGCTATGAAAATGTCCCCATTGTCGATGCCAATGGCAAAAGAGTGCCTTGGCCGATCCAGGGTTGGGAGGACGCCGGCGCCATGCAGCCGGATCCTGAAGTGGAGCGTAAAATCAGGGAGGGCATCGCGAAGGGCGAATACGCCCTGCCTTTTTATGGAGATTTCCCCTCTATGTCCGATGTGGAACGCCGGGCAACCTGGAATCTGATGCTGGGCGAAGAATCCACAACTAAGATCATAATAGATACGCTTAATCAGGCCGGTTACGACGAGAGCCGGGACCTCCTTCAGAGCTACAAGTATATCGAAGGTGCCAGCCTGCCGCAATGGCGGGATCCCGGTTATGGCGGAGGTCTGTTGGTCGATTGGAATCTTAAGACTACCCTCGACGGACTATATGCTGCCGGGACGCAAATGTTTTCTCCTGAGGACCATAGCTATTGCGCCGCCACCGGCCGCTACGCCGGACGTAAAGCGGCAGCTTATGTCAGGGAAGTAGACTCCGGAAAAATATCCCGCAACCAGGTGGCTCGCGAGAAAGCCCGTGTATATTCTCCGATTAAGCGTAGCAGCGGTATGGACTGGAAGGAACTGCATGCCGGTATAGCCAGGACCATGCAGTATTATGTCAGCGAATATAAGACTGAAAACTTACTCAATATGGCACTCGATAACCTGAACAAAATCGAGGCGGAATCGTTGCCTCAACTCTGTGCCTCGGACCCGCACAAGCTGATGCGCAGCCTGGAGGATACCAGTCTTTTAACTAATGCTCAGATTATCGTCCATGCTTCACTGGCGCGCAAAGCCAGCAGCGTGCCGTTGAATTTCCAGAGAATCGATTTTCCGGCTATGGACCCACCTGAGTGGGCGAAATTCCTGACCATTAAGCAGGCAAACGGCAAGGTGAAAACTGGATTTTTACCTCTTAATTTCTTCGGAAATATGAAAGCACAGTATGAAGCCTTTAACAGAGACTATACGGGAGTTGCCAAGGGATAATTCGTAAGATGTTTGTTATTCACTCGATTCTGAGCCTATAGCCAACTCCTGGTTCGGTTATGATTAAATCGGGACGGGTTGGATCTGCCTCAATCTTATGCCTGAGGTTGCTGATGTTTACATGCAACATATGGAGCTCATCGCCATATTCTGCTCCCCAAACGGCGCGTAAAAGATGACGATGTGTCAGCACTTTTCCGGCATCAATGATTAATACACGGAGTAGTTCATACTCAGTGGGAGTCAATTGAATTTCCCGCTCTGACACTGTCACCAATCTTTTTGACAAGTCTACTTTTAAATTGCCAGTGGCAATGATAGGTTCATTGCCTATCTTGATGGAACGACGCACAGCAGCGCGTAGTCTAGCCAGCAACTCGCCGACGCCGAAAGGCTTAGTTAAATAGTCATCAGCTCCGGCATCAAGAGCTTCAATTTTATCACTTTCAGAGCCGCGGACGGAGAGAATAATGATTGGAATTTGAGTCCACTGCCGAATCAATTTTGTAACCTCTACGCCATCAATATCCGGGAGTCCCAGGTCCAGGATGATAACGTCCGGTTTTTCCGTCGCAGTACTAGAGATTCCACCTTGCCCGGAAGATTGCTCAATGACTGTATAACCCTGGGATGATAGAGTTAACCGCAGAAATCTGCGGATAGTTTCTTCATCATCGATCACGAGCACTCGCTGACTAGACATGAGGCTCTACCTTGCTATTATTAGATATCTGCTCTATCGGCAAATAAATGCTAATCACTATTCCCTTTCCTTCACGATTCCTGGCCGTAATATGACCGCCGTGAGCCTCGATAATTCCCTTACAAATGGAAAGACCCAATCCGGTACCCGTTGCTTTGTCCGGCCGTTGAATGCGTGGAAACTTATCGAATATATGTTCCAGGTCCTGCGGCGGAATACCGGGTCCCTGGTCGAATACCGCGATCCGAATCTCGTGATTTTCCCGGTTTGCTCTGATCTCGATGGGGGTTCCTAACGGCGAATACTTTAGAGCGTTGTCCAGCACGTTAACTATGCTCTGCACAATAAGGCTGAAATCAACGGAAACATATGGTAATGCTTCATCAACATCAATGATAATTTGGCGTTCACTTCGCCGGGTGCCAAGCTGTTCTACCGCCGAACCCACCAGGTCCATGACGTTTGAGGGTTGCCTGTTTATCCTCAGGGCTCCAGCTTCGAGCCTGGATAAGTCCAGCAGGTTGCCTATTATCCTGTTGAGCCTTTCAGCTTCCTCGCGGGCAACCTGTAACAGGTTGAAAGTGGCATCTTTGTCGAGATGCATTCCCTCTTCTTGCAGAGTGCTGAGAGCTCCGATTATTGAGACCAGTGGCGTACGTAAATCATGAGAAATGGAGTTTAATAGCGCAGTCTGTAATTTTTCGGTGTCTCTGAGGACCTGGCCGAGTATCTGGGCATTATGTGCCTGTTCTCCCAACTGTATGCTCTCGATGGCAACGGCCGCGAGGTCTGCGTAGGCGTAAAGGAGCTGTTCTTGTTCTAAACTCAGGCGGCCGAGAGGGTCATTCATATTTAAGGCTAACACTCCGATAGTGCCCCTGGCGGTAACCAACGGCACATAGCGTGCCGCGGCGTTGGGAAGAGTATCTGTTCCGTGACCTGTGATCACCTGGTGCTGGAAAGACCAGATAGCTGTGGCCATTTCATTATCGCTGACATTTAAATCTTGACGCTCAGAATAAGGTTTTAAGGTGCCTCGATTCGCGGGGTCAGGCAGGAAAATGATAATATCACGGCCCAATGTTTCTTTATATCTGCGTATTATGGAATTGATGTATGTGTCAAGGCTACTTGAAATAGCCAGGTCACGTCCCAGGGCGTAAAGAGCGGCGGTTTGGCGTTCGCGAGCTGCTATGATTTCTGCATGCTGGCGGATTCTCCTGATCAGATAGCTGATAATCAGACCGACTGAGAGTAAGACAATAAAGGTCAAAATATATCTGGTGTCACTCACAGTAAAAGTGAAGAATGGAGAAATAAACATGAAATCAAATAGGAGGACGCTCAAAATAGATACCACGATCGATGGACCAAATCCCGCAAATAAAGCAGTAGTAACGACACAAAGTAAATAGACCATGATCAAATTCGCAGGAGTCAAGAACTCAGGCAACAATTTGCCTAACAGTGTAGCCATCCCCACCAGTCCCAGGGCCAGCAAATAGCTCCGCCAGTTGAAGTGAGCGGGTGCCCTGTCGTGACTTCCCGGTTTCAAAGGCTCTTCGGTTCCTCTAACCAGATGTATATCAATATCCTCGCTTTCGCGCATAATCCGGTTTATCAGCCACCCGCCGGTCAATATTTGCCGAATGCCCCTGGACGGCTTGGCGACTATTATTTTGGTGATATTGTTCTTCCTCGCGTATTCAACAGCTCCAGTCGCGATGGAGTCTCTCTGGATAGTTATGATTTTTGCGCCTAATCGCTGGGCTAACCCCAACGATTCTGCGATGCGGTCTTGAGCCAGCGGCGATAGCCTGGCGTTACCGGGGGTCTCTATATGAAGAGCGGTCCACTCGGCGCCCAATTCAAACGCTAACCTGCGCGCACTACGCACGAGACGGGTTCCCCAGGAGCCGGGGAAAATGAGTAATAACACTCGTTCCCCGGACGGCCACGGACCGGGTATTGAATGCGTCTTTAAATACTCCTGAGTCTGCTCCTCAACATGCCTGGCAGCGGTCCGCATCGTAAGTTCACGCAGCGCTATTAGATTACCCTTGCGGAAATATTCTTCTGTCGCAAGGGCTATTTGCTCCGGGACGTAAACTTTGCCTTCCTTTAGCCTTTTTATCAACTCGTCTGGTGGTAGATCAACCAACTCGATTTCGGTAGCGCTATCTACAACTCCGTCTGGCACTGTCTCACGTACCCATATGCCAGTAATTTGGGCGACCACATTACGGCCGCTCTCTAAATGTTGGATATTGAGTGTTGTATAAACATCGATCCCGGCTTCTAGTAGCTCCTCGACATCTTGGTAACGTTTGGAGTGGCGTGAATTCGGTGCGTTTTCATGGGCAAGTTCGTCAACCAGCGCTAACTGTGGATGTCGTTTAAGTACCGCGTCAAGGTCCATCTCGGCCAGTTTAATGCCTCGGTATTCGGTTTTCCTGCGGGGAATCACTTCCAAACCCTGCATTAAAGCTTCTGTCTCAGCTCGACCATGTGTTTCTACACAGGCAGCTACCACATCGGTATCAATCTTGCGTAAACGGGCAGCTTCGAGCATAGCATAAGTCTTGCCAACACCCGGGGCGTAACCAAGAAAAACCTTTAATTTTCCGCGTTTTTCTCGCTCTTCCTCAACCTTGACCCGTGCCAGCAGTTCGTCAGGGTTGGGACGATTTTGTTCTTCCGCCATGTGGTCTATTTCTCCGACTCACATTTTAAACCCTGTCTCCGTCCAAGTCTATTTTACTGCATCCAGCGCCATATTGAGCTTTAATACGTTTACCCTTGGTTCTCCCAGAATACCGAATTGACGCCCATCAGTGAATTGTTTCACCAGCTCAAATACTTGCTCCTCGCGCAATCCCCGGTATCTGGCGATGCGTGGAATCTGGTAATTGGCTGCTGCGACACTGATATGTGGGTCGAGACCGCTCGCCGAATAGGTTACTAGATCAATCGGTATTGGTTGGTTGTTGGCCGGTTCAAAGGCTTTCAAAGCCTCAACTCTTGTCTGGATTGCTTGCCGTAGTTTCGGGCTCAGTGGCCCGTAATTCGAACCTGAGGAAGAGGCAGCGTTATATGGAAACGATGGAGTTGCCGAGAGCCTGCCCCAAAAATACTTCGGATCATCAAACCGCTGACCTATCAGTTCGGAGCCAACTTCCTTTCCTTCTTCTTTTATGATACTGCCGTTAGCTTGATTTCGAAAGAAGGCTTGAGCGATACCGGTTACCAACAGTGGATACAGTATCCCTGTAATGACTGTAAACAGCCCCAGCAATATCAATGCAACCCTGATGTGACGCCACATAAACCTCTCCTCCGGGCTCATTCATTTATACCGGATTTAAACCAGATTCAAAGCCGCCAGAATCATATCGATCAATTTGATACCGATGAACGGTGCAATTAACCCCCCAAGCCCATATGTCAGAAGATGCTCACGAAATAGTTTCTCTGCGGAGTGCGCATGATAAGGCACCCCCTTTAAGGCTAGCGGTACAAGTAAGATGATGATTATGGCATTAAATATTACGGCTGAAAGCACAGCGCTGATTGGCGTGGTTAAATGCATGAAGTTCAAGGCTTGCAGGGCAGGATAAGTGCTGGCAAAGGCCGCTGGAATAATCGCAAAATACTTAGATACGTCATTAGCAATACTGAACGTTGTTAGAGCGCCCCGGGTCATCAGTAGCTGCTTACCTATCTGTACGATATCTATTAGTTTGGTTGGGCTGCTATCAAGATCAATCATATTTGCAGCCTCGCGGGCTGCCTGGGTTCCGGTATTCATAGCCACGGCCACATCTGCCTGTGCCAGTGCCGGCGCGTCGTTGCTACCGTCGCCGGTCATAGCCACCAGGCGTCCTCCCATCTGGTAATCCCGTATCAGCTTGAGTTTAGTTTCGGGAGTAGCCTGAGCCAGAAAATCATCCACTCCGGCTTCGGCTGCAATGGCTGTGGCTGTTAGAATGTTATCTCCGGTGATCATCACCGTCTTTATTCCCATTTTCCTCATCTGTATAAAGCGCTCTTTGATGCCCCCTTTTACAATATCCTTAAGATGAACAACGCCTAGTGCTTCGCTGTTGCGCGCCACTACGAGTGGCGTACCTCCAGCCCGCGAGATAACATCCACTTGTTTTTTGAGTTCTGTCGGTATGCGTTCACCCTGCTTTTGAATATAGTCGAAAATGGCATCTGCAGCACCTTTGCGGATGCTTTTTCCATCCACGTCTACGCCGCTCATCCGGGTTTGTGCCGAAAACGGGATAAAGCGCATGTTGCGCTGGTTCTCAGAAGTTGTACTTCTCAGCCCATACCTTTCTTTTGCCAGCACCACGATGCTGCGGCCTTCAGGCGTATCGTCGGCCAGCGAAGCGATTTGTGCTACCTCTGCCAGTTCACGGACAGTCACCCCTCCGACAGGGAAAAATTCGTATGCCTCACGATTACCTAAAGTTATAGTGCCTGTTTTATCCAGAAGTAATACGTCTACATCTCCGGCTGCCTCTACGGCACGCCCCGATAAGGCGATTACATTGCGGCGGATGAGGCGGTCCATACCGGCGATGCCAATAGCGGGTAATAAACCACCAATTGTAGTTGGAATTAAACATACTAACAAGGCAACTAGCACAGTAATAGTAATTGGGGTACCCTGTCCGTTTACTTGAACACTATACAAAGAGAAAGGCAATAATGTGATGCAGACAACCAGAAATACGATGGTAAACGCAGCCAGCAGGGTGTTAAGGGCAATTTCGCTGGGTGTCTTTTGACGCTTGGCACCTTCTACGAGGCTTATCATGCGGTCCAGGAATCCTTTGCCCGGATTTGTGCTTACGCGAACTACCAGCCAGTCGGATAATAACCGGGTGCCGCCGGTAACTGCGCTGCGGTCCCCCCCAGATTCACGGATGACCGGTGCGCTTTCTCCGGTGACTGCGCTTTCATCAACAGAAGCTACTCCTTCGATTACTTCTCCATCGGCTGGAATAATATCACCAGCCTCGACCAAGAACCAATCATCTTTGCGCAGCATACTGGACGGTATTCCTCTATATCTGGCTCCATACTTCGGCTCGGTGAGCTTTTTAGCCCGGGTCTCCAGCCGGGTACGCCGCAGGGCGTCTGCCTGGGCCTTACCTCGACCTTCTGCCAGTGCCTCGGAAAAATTGGCGAAGAGGACCGTGAGCCAAAGCCAGAAAGAGATTGCTCCGATAAAACTTGCCCTGGCCTCGCCCTGCCCGAACAGTGCCTGGATCCATAAGGCGGTAGTTAGGATACCACCCACCTCAACCACAAACATGACCGGACTGCGTATCATCCAGCGAGGGTTCAGTTTTGTTAAAGCATCGATTATGGCACGACGATAGACCTCCCACCCACTGATCGAGGGTTTTAGGTGGGTCGATCTTCCTGCTTCTTGTTTGAGGCTTCGTTTCGAGTTGTCAATCATAGGTTTTCTATCCACTCAACAATTGCTCTACGATCGGGCCGAGAGAAAGGGCCGGAATAAAACTAAGTGCACCCACTATAATTACCACCGCGATCAGCCAGACTATAAAAAGCGTGGAGTGTGTGGGAAGGGTCCCAGAGGTTACCGGGACTTTCTTCTTTAGCGCCAGAGAGCCTGTTATAGCCAGCGCCGGAATCGCCATCCAGTAGCGACCGAGAAGCATAGCAATACCGAGCGCGATGTTGTAGAAAGGCGTGTTGGCGGCAATTCCTCCAAATGCGCTGCCATTGTTGTTAGTAGCTGAAGAAAAGGCGTACAGTATCTCGCTAAATCCATGTGCTCCTGAATTAAACGCTCCTGCTCTACCCGCGGCGGTCCCAACGGCGATGGCAGTGCCGAATAGCGCCAGTAGAACCGGAATAAGTACCATCAGCGAAGCCATCTTCATCTCGTACACTTCAATCTTTTTCCCCAGGTACTCCGGGGTACGTCCAATCATCAGACCCGCAACATCTACCGCGCTTATGATGAAAGCCAGCATGCCATATAAGCCTGAACCACCGCCACCATAGACCACCTCCCCCAACTGCATAAGCCACATTGGCACCAACCCCCCCAGGGGCGTAAATGAATCGTGCATCGAATTCACCGAACCATTCGAGGCTCCTGTCGTAGCAGTAGCCCATAATGCCGACCCGGTGATACCGAAACGCACCTCTTTACCTTCCATATTTCCTCCAGGCTGGAGGTTACTGACAGACTGGTCAACATTGAGCCCGGCTGCGGCCGGGGCGCCGTTCTGCTCTGCCCACACGGTTACTGAAAGCATCACCACGAAAATGATCGTCATTGCCGCCAGTATTGCCCACCCTTTGCGCGTATCCCCCACCATCTTACCGAAGGTGTAAGTTAAGGCCGCCGGAATAAGTAAAATTGCTAGCATCTCCAAAAAATTGGAAAAAGGGGTGGGGTTCTCAAAGGGATGGGCTGAGTTTACATTAAAAAATCCGCCGCCATTCGTGCCAAGCTGCTTAATTGCCTCCTCTGAAGCAACTGGACCTACCGCTATAGTCTGCTGACTGACGGTCTGGCCAATTACGTCTTGCGTAGGTTGTACCAGATTCACCGTCTGGGAGCCGCTCAGCGTTTGCACTACACCCTGGGACACCAATAAGACCGCCAGAATCAACGATAGCGGCAGCAGAACGTAGAGAACACTTCGAATCATATCCACCCAGAAATTGCCGATCGTTTTGGCATTATGTCTTACGAAGCCACGTATCATTGCCACAAGTATAGCCATACCTGTCGCCGCCGAAAGAAAATTCTGCACTGTAAACCCCAGCATCTGAGATAGGTAACTCATCGTGGTTTCTCCGGCATAACTCTGCCAGTTGGTATTGGTCACAAAGCTTACCGCTGAGTTAAATGCCAGGTCAGGCTGGACAGCACCCATGTTCTGCGGATTAAGAGGCAGAGCGGACTGAAAGCGTTGTAGAATATAGAGGAGAAGTAAACCGGCAAAGTTGAAAATCAACATCGCCAGAGCATAGGTCTTCCACCCCATTTCCTCACCAGGGCGTATTCCAGCAACACGATAAAATAAACGTTCAACCGGTCTGACTACGGGAGTTAGGAAGGTGTGTTCTCCTTGATAAACGCGGGCCATGAATGCCCCAAGCGGTTTGACAAGCAACAGAAGGACAAGCAAATATAGCCCAATCTGAAGCCAGATAAAAGCTGTCATTTGAACCACTCCGGTTTCAGAAGTGCAATAACAAGATATACCAGCAAACAGCTGGCGACAATGCCTGAGACTATGTATAGTAAGTTCATCAGGATCTCGTCAGCTTCTGACACATGAATATTAGGCCCGCGGTCAATAAGAAAAGCGCTACGACGATACCCATTACTTCGATGTCATTCATTAGTCACTGCCTCGTTTTCCCATTAGATACTGCTTTCGCCATGAACTCGCGTAGCTTGTCTTCGTGGCCATACACGAAGAGGACGTCGTCGGCTTCTATCACCTGGTCTTGCTGAGGAGTAATAATCGCTTCTTTTCTGCGCTGTATTAGAAGCACAGATACACCGAAACGTCCCATTCGACTTATGCCGAGCTCAGATAGACTCCTGCCGACGAAGTGAGGTTTAGCCTGGATTTTGGCGATAATATGGCCGGGAGCTGCCGATACATATTCAGCGATATCGCCCAGAGCGGCTTCGTGTCCTATTCTCTCGCCCATTTCTCGCTCTGGATAGACCACTCTATCTGCCCCGATCATCTTCAGGATTTCACCATGCTTGTTGTTCTCAGCCCGGGCGATGACATAACGCACGCCGAGCCTTTTCAGCAATAGCGTTGTAATGATACTGTTTTCCATATCCGAACCCAGTGCGACGACGCCAATATCGAAGTTGCTGATACCCGTTTTCTTGAGAGATACTTCATTAATATCGTCGACCTGTACGGTGTGTGTCGCAAGGGAAGAAGCCTCCTGCACGGACTCCACGTTGCGGTCAATCGCTAGTACATCGTGGTCGAGATTATGTAGAGTGGTAGCCACTCCGATTCCGAATCGCCCCAGCCCAACTACGACGATTTGTTTTCCCATTTTCTTTCTCCTATCCCATATTCAACTTTTCTTGCGGATATCTACGTCCGGGTGCCTTCCCACTTGTGGTGAAAAATGAAGCCACAGAAAGTGGTGCTATCCTGCCTATAAACATCAGAAATATCACCACTAATGTGCTGGCTACAGATAATTCCAAAAGAGCACCGGTAGAAAGTCCACAGGTTGCCAATGCCGATGAAGCCTCAAACAATGTCTTTTCGAAAGGGATATTTTGATTGAATGCCATGATGAGTACTACGCCAATTACCAGGACTATAATGTTCGAAGAAAAGATCGCCAGCGCGCGCCAGACCTGATTAGGCTCGATTTCTTTGCCAAATATTTCCGTATGTGGTTTACCTCTGAATACCGACCAGATGGCACCCGCAATTACGGAAACCGTATTGACCTTTATTCCTCCGGCTGTAGAAGCGGTCGCACCGCCGATGAACATCACTCCGGCCATGATTACCATAGTTTGCCTGGTGATTTGACTGAAGTCTATAGACATATAACCGGTCGTTGTGGCGCCGCTTAATGCATTGTACACTGAAGAATAAACCTTACCGGCGAAAGAAAATTCATCGAGGCTTGTCCCCAGAAGCGTTTCATTCGCGAACATCGCGAAAATCGCTATCAGATATAAAACAAGCGTCGTGGACAGGACGAGCTTGGTGTTCAAAGACAATCGTCGCCAGCGGCGAATTAGCGGAATTTCGATGAGTACGGAGAAACCGACGGCTCCGAGAATCTGTTCCACTGTAGTTACGGTTAATAGCATAGCATCGGATTGCAGCGGGATGAAGCCGGTTGGCCCCACAATATCATATCCCGCCGTATTGAATGCCGATACTGAATGAAACAGGGCTTGCCACAGGCTGGTGGGTATGTCATGGTAGTTACGGAAGGTCGTAAAAAGCAGTGCAGCACCGACAGCTGTTATGGCCAGGTCTATAAAAATTACCTTTCTCAACATTGGCAGTATACCCTCGAAGCTGTCTGCAGCCAGTGCCTCGCGGGTAAGTATCCGGTCCGGCAGTGTAAAGCGCGACCGGACAACCCACAGGTTAAACATAACTACCGCTACCAGTCCTATCCCCCCAATAAAGATCAGCAGGCAGATTACCATCTGTCCAAACAGGCTCCAATATGTGGCTGTAGGAACTATAGCAAAGCCGGTCGTAGATACAGCTGAGACCGACGTGAAGAAAGCGAAAAGAGGCGGCGTTATACCCCCCTGCGTGTTGGAAAACGGTAACATCAGCAGCACTCCA
>Ga0113563_10002312_pt1 | contig 11441 bp, 11 predicted proteins | sample Mud3Dept3metaG_FD_80117 | JGI IMG/M metagenome (GOLD analysis project Ga0113563, IMG submission 80117) | Freshwater wetland microbial communities from Ohio, USA, analyzing the effect of biotic and abiotic controls - Mud 3 Core 4 Depth 3... | ecosystem: Environmental > Aquatic > Freshwater >...
CCTACAGCGGCCGCCCGCCCATCTGCCACGCCTTGATGGCTGCAACGGGGCGGATCAACATGACGAGGTTGAGTGTCAGATTGTCGCGCACCCACAACAGCATGACGGCTTCGATGAAGAGGGCAAGCGCGACGCAGGTCCGCAGGCGGGTGCGTATCGCGAACAGAAATCCCAGGGACATCATCAGGACGTCGCTCAGCGAATTGATGATGCTGTCGCCCGCGTAGCCGAGCGCGATGGTCGCAGTGCGATAGCGGTTGATCACGAACGGCGAGTTCTCGAAAATTTCCCAGACGCACTCCAGGATCACTGCAATCAGGAACCGGTATCGTGCCGGAACTCTGCGCGCCGCCAGCCAGAGCAGCGCGTAGAAGAGCAGGCCGTGGATGACGTGGGTGAAGGAGTACGGGTCGGCAAATCGCTGCGATTGCTCGCTGCTCCAGACGTCTCCTTCCCACCAGGCGAATCTGCCGTCCGGGCCGAAGAGGAGGCGTCCCATCGACAACTCGACGAGTGCGGTCAGGATGATTGCTGCCGTCATGCCGGCGACGATCCACCGAAAGCGATTCATGGCCGGGGAGTATAGAACACCTTGCCTTGGTGACGGTATTGCAGAAAGTCGCAATGTGAAACTGGAGCGGTTGTTTGCTGAGATTCGAGAGATTCGCAGCTCCTCAGTGCGTCCGCGCCATTATCCGTTCGAACAGCCGCCTGCCGGTCCCGACCTGCATCCCTTCGCTGCGGGAGCAGGTGCATCGCCTTGCGGTGCATGGAGGATAGTCGTGGACAGAAACGTGTCTGTAAGCTAATTTAATGCCTCGATTTGTTGTCTGTAATGTTGTGCGGCTTCGATCTTGCGCAAGGCCACAACCGAGTTTATCGCTGGGGAAGACCGATGAGACAGTTTTTTTGGATGCTTACCTTGGTTGTGCTTACTGCCCAGGCAGCGCATGCTCAGGCCAAGAACGTGATCCTGTTCCTGGGGGATGCGGGCGGGATCCCGACGCTCAACATTGCCAGCATTTACAAATACGACCAGCCCCAGAAGCTATTCATTCAGCAGATGCCTTACATCGCGCTCGTGGACACCTCGGCTGCCAACGCGTGGGTGACAGACTCCGCGGCAGGCATGACCGCCATCGTTACCGGTCAAAAAACCAATAACGGGATTATCTCCCAATCTGCCGCGGCTGTGCGCGGGAAACAGGACGGTGAAAACCTGCAGACCATCCTCGAGCATGCCGAGAAGCGGGGTCTTTCGACCGGCGTGCTGACCAACATGACCGTTACAGACGCCACTTCGGCCGCCTGCTTCGCGCACTCCAACGAGCGCAACAGCTCCGGGCCCATCTTCGCCCAGATTTTCAAGCCTGCCTTCGGGAATGGCGTCGACGTGGTCATCGGCGCCGGAAGGAAATCGGTCCTCGCGGCGACCGCGAAGATCGGGCTCGACGTGGAGTCTGCGGCGCGCGACGGTGGATACAGCCTTCACTCATCCATCCAGGAAATATCCGCGAACGACAAGCGTGTGATTGCCTTGCTGGACACCAACGATTTCGACGTCTGGGAAGCGACCCGGCACGCAATCCGGATCCTCTCTCAGAACAAGAAGGGTTATTTCCTGATGGTGGAGTGGGACACTCACACCGACAATCTCAAGCGCGGCCTGGATCAGATGATCGCTCTCGACGACACTATCCGCAAGACAGCCCAGTCCGTGAAAAAAGATACCCTGATCCTCTTCGCGGCGGATCATTCGTTCGACACCCGATTGCGCGCGGGAAGAAGCGGGCAGCCGCTGCTGCCCAATGTCGACAAGGGCGGCCTGAATCAAGGTGCTCCGAACGTCCGGGTCGAGAACGGGCACACAGGGGAGGAGGTCCTGGCCTCGGCAATGGGTCCCGGTGCCCAGCGGCTTCATGGTTTCATCGCCAACACGGATTTATTTCACATCATGATGGCCGCGTACGGCTGGGAGAAATGGAAGTAATCTCTCGATCGAGTTCTTACTCCCTCTGGTCACCCGGGAGATGATGTTCAGCCGACCGGAAGCCGGAGGCGTCGCCCTGTTCGCATTGCAACCGGGCGATGTTTCGTTTTCAGGGGGAAATCTCAGGGCTTCTGCTTCATCCGCCCCTCGGTCCCCATGAGCTTCTGCACGACTTCATGGTAGTAGGGCTTTTCCTTGAGACTCGCATAGGAGCCGGGGAAGTAGGCCAGTGTCACGTCAGCGCTTGCTTCTTCGAAGGCATTCAGCACAACGGCGGCCCTTTGGTCATGGGTCAGCCGTGTGTTGTCGATCATGGGAAAATCGAAAAACCCGACCCGGAACTCCACGGCTTTCATATCCACATTGCCGGGGGTGTCATTCGGCGTTTTGATTTCCAGCCGCACGTTGATTTCCCGCTTTTTTTTGTCTACGGCGAGGGCGAACAGGGAGAACTGCCGAGTGGTGCCCTCCAGCGTCAGCGCGGCCTCTTCGAGGGGAAATCCCCCCGGGTTCTGCCGGAAGGCGTCGAAGTCGATCACCCGGTCCGTCTTCTGACCCGCACTCTCCAGGACCAGCATTTGTTTCCGACTGATTTCCATCGCCACATTGTAGAGCCGGTCCAGGTAATGCTGCTTCCGGGGATCGGTCGAGGCGCCGATCTTATTTTCCAGAAAGATGAAGAGAGGCTTCAGATTGAGTGATTCGTGGAAATTGTAGGAGAGCAGCTCCAGATTCAACACGCGTTCGTCCAGGGACGCGGTGTCCGGACGGAGGAATGACTGGATGATGGAAACGAACATGTCCTTCCGCAGCGCGCTCTCCGATTCCTCGCGCCGGCTCATGAGCTCCGTGTAAATGCGGACGTTGGTTTCGTAAGCCTGCATTCGCTCACGGGTGGCGTTTTCGGCAAGTTCACGATCTTTCAGGTAACTGGAGCCGAAGAAACCGATCAACGCCACGGTCAAAGCGGTCAGCAGACCGCCGCTGGATTGCAGTACGAGAGCAAACTTCTCCCAAAGGTCGCGCTTCTTGGGTTGCCCTTCCATGGATTACTTCCTCTTGAGAGTCAGTTTATTATCGACGGTTTCCACGGTCCAGTCGTAGCGAGTCGCCTTTTCATAGCTGAAGATCGCCACGGCAAGTTTCTGGTCCTTATAGTGAACCGTCAGCGTGCATTTGCCCTTGTCCTGTGCGAAAACATGATATGCACCGAATTTGTCGGTTTCACCTGTGTAGGTATTTTCCCCGGCGTTCACCACAACCTTGACTCCGGCAGGGACTGGTTTGCCTGCATCCGAAATAGTTCCATAGATCTCTCCAGCCAGAGCAACGGATGCCACAAGAAGGCTGAATGCCACCACGATCATCGATTTCATCGTTCCCTCCATCGCATATATCATACGCCAGTAAGCCGTGGTGAAGGCATAAATAGGGTCGGGAGCTGGGTGTGGGAGATCGAGCCGCTCCGCCTGGAGATAGCCCGCCGGTTCCTGGACCGGATGCCGGAGCGCTGGGATAGGCGCCTCGCTCGTCTCAAGGATTATTTGGATCGTTGATGCCGTCGGTTCCTTTTTCACACCCGACGACAGGCTCGGAGACGACGAGCACTCACACTGCCGCAGATGGTCAAACGGACGGCGCAGGTTGCCCATACGCGGCCCAATCTTCCATGGCAGGGCCGTAGACACCGGGAACTTTCAAACCCGCCTGGCGCAGCAACACCGTCATTTGACCGCGGTGGTGGGCCTGGTGCATCATGAGGGCAGTCAAAGTGATCCCGCGCTTCCATTTTTCACCGTACATATTGTCTTCGATTTCGAGCGTGGCATCATTCCACCTGTTCTTCACTTCCCGTGCCAGCGCGGCGCTGGTGTTCTCATAGGCCCGCTTGATGGCCGCGACACTGTCCGGGACCGGGGCGGCCGGGTCGACGCCCGTGACCGAAAGCCCGGTCAGGTTCATCATCTCCGGGATGCTCTGTGCCAGATGCCATGCGAGCCGGCCCAGGGTTCGATGTCCAGGTGCGACCGGCTGGCCAATCGTTTCATCGGTCATTGCACCGATCACTTTGCCCGTGCTGGCAGCTTCATACTCCCAGTTCCGCAGAAAGTCCTCAATTGTTCGGTACATGGCAGATTCCTTTCATATTGGCTAATGATATCATGATTTGATAACAGCCAGACGGATATCGGTTGCTGCCGGGCAGGCTTACGCGCAAGGTCAAATTTCAAGGGCATGTGAATAATGCAACCGTTTTCAGGGCAAGTGTGTTAGGCTGCTCACGTCTTATTTCTACCGGGCAAACACTGATTGATGAGGATGATCCGCCATTCCGATAACACAGACGGTCGACCGATGTCCTTGCAGAAAGTGGCCTGAGGCAATCCGCCCCGCTTCATGGCTTTTAATACTCCCAGCCTCCGGGATCAACCTGCGGCAGACGCTTCGCGCTCTGGGATTCCTGCTCTGCTGCATGATTGCCGTGTGGATGTCTGCGGCGCCGGCGCCGCCATCGAAGCCGCTTCTGGATGCGGGCTTCCACCTGATGTACGAGCTGGATTTCGACGCCGCCCGGGTCGAGATCAGCGCTCATGAACTGGCCCATCCCGGGGATCCGCTCGGCCCTGCCGCCAGAGCGGCGAGCTATCTCTTCGAGCAGTTTGATCAAAAGGGCGTACTGTCCTCCGCATTTTTCCTCGACGACGAGCGGCTGCTGGGAGGGGTGGAAGGCGCGGCAGATAAGAAGCTCAACGCAGCATTCCTTGGAGCCAACCAGAGCGCCCGCAAAATGGCCGAGTCGCTCGTGAGGAAAGACCCCTCAAGCCGGGACGGGCTTCTGGTCCTGACTCTCACGGACGGCATGCAGGCGGACTTCCAGGCCCTCATCGAAAAGCGTCAGCTTGCCAGTCTGAGCCTTATCCGCCGCGCAGAAAAGCACGCGCAGCGCCTGCTGAAGGTGGATCCCGACGCCTGCGACGCTTACCTGGCGCTCGGCGTCGGCAACTACATCGTCGGCTCCCTGCCCACATACAAGCGCGTGTTCCTCTGGTTTGGCGGGATCCAGGGCGACCGTGAGCGGGGCATGGAGCAATTGCGGGTGGCTGCAACGCGCGGCCACTACCTGCGGCCGCTGGCCAAGGCGATGCTGGCTCTCGCGGCCATCAGAGAGAGACAGCCGGATCTGGCCCGCGGCCTCTTTGCCGACCTGAATCGTGAGTACCCGGAAAACAAGGTGTTCGCACACGAACTCTCCCTGCTCCAATAGGTCGACAAGCCCGCTTTCTGAAAACCCGCAATCCTGGTGCATCCCGCACTCCTTCCGGGTGCAATCGGAAGTGAGACTCAACAAAAAAGAATCTGTCGATTATCATGTGTCAATTGTCATTTGCGGGCTCGGCAGGTTGGCTCTGCGCCCGGGTACTTCACCCGTTCCGAACGCGATCAGGAGCGCACGGACCGAAGGTTTGCAGCGGCCAGATGACCATTGACCATTGATAAATCCTTTTGTCGTTGATTGTTGCACGACCTGAATCTTGTGAGGACTGGGTCTCACTTCCGATTGCATTCACTTCTTCCGGCACCGTTGACAATCGTCCTTGCGGTGATAGACTGCTGGATCCATGAACGCCACGACACATTTTGCCCGCTTCGGTATGTTCAAAATCGCTGCCATCTTCCTCGTCACAGCCGCCGCCTTCGCGCAGTCCGGCCCGGCGCCCGGCAGGCAGCCAGGTCAGGCCGCACCTGCGCGTCCGAATCCGGCTCTCAAGACGCCGTTGCCACAGGACACATTGACCCTGCTCGCCAACGAAGTCTCCGGACAGATGGCATTCAATAATCTGATGCGTCTGGCCGGCGCCCCCTGGGTGCGTAATTCCGGTGAATTCTCGGGAACGATGGAGGAGACGCAGAAAATATTCGACATTGTCCGGAGCTATGGACTGGACACGGTCCGGATCGAGAGATACGCCGGGACAACGTCCTCCGATTATCCCCTGGAAGGGGAATTCTGGATGCTGGAGCCTGAAAAACGGCTCGTCGGCAGGCTCGGCGCCGACGCCGCGCTGGTGATGCGCGGTTCTCTGACCAGCGACGTTACGGGCGAACTCATATATATGCCGCCGATGACGGCCGACGAGATCAAAGCCATGCGTGCGGCAGGCCCGCAGGACAAATATCGCGGCAGTCTGGCCCTGGCCTGGTCGGCGGGCGGGGAGCAGATTCAGGCGCTGGACCTAGCCGGCTTCGCCGGCGTCGTGGTATTCGCCGCCCAGGAGCGTCACATGGAACCGGAACAGGTGCTCTACTCTTCGGTTTCTCTTGAGGGGATGAAAAACCTCAAGATCGGCATTGCCGTGTCCTGGCGGCAATGGTCCGAACTCCTGGAACTGGTCGAGGGAAACCGCAAGGTCGTCGTCCGGGCCCGGGCCCGCGTCGAGAAATTTCCCGACAAGTTCGAAGGCATCTATGCCTGGATCCCCGGCACCGAACCGGACAACAAGGGAATCATTTACACCGGCCACTTGTTTGAAGGATTCACCAAGCGCGGCGCCAACGACAACATGAGCGGCGTGGTTGTCGAGATTGAAATCCTCCGGGCCTTGAACCGGCTCATCGCTTCCGGCCAGCTTCCCAGGCCGCGCCGGACCCTCCACTTCCTGTGGATCAACGAGATCAGCGGCACGTATGAGTTCATCAAGCGGAACCCCGATCCGGCCGGGAAATGGTCCATCAACATCAACATGGACATGGTCGGCGAAGCGCTCCGCAAGAACAACTCGCTTTTCACGATGAGCGAATGCCCGGGCCACTTGCCTTCCTATCTTGACGGCCTGGCGCAATCGGTCTTGAACTACGTCTGGCGCACCAACGACGTTGTCTACCTCCCCGATTCCCCCCGAAGCCTCTACCGCGGCCAGTTCTTCCCGAGTCCCATGTGGGAAAAGAACGGCTCCCGGGATGCTTTCCGCTTCTACATCCACCGGGCTACGGGAGGAAGCGACCATGTCTGCTTCGTCAATCCGGCTGTCGCGGTTCCAGGCATCGAGTTCTTCACCTGGCCCGACCAGTGGTACCACACGGACGCCGACACTCCCGATAAAGCCGACGCGACCGAGATGAAACGTGTCGCCTTCGTCGGCGCGGCCGCCGGCTGGGCCGCCGCTCTTTGTGGGGACGGGATTGCCGGCGACCTGGCGGATTCGGTCTCGCAATACGGATACCGTCGCCTTGCCGAGCGGGAGATCCCCAAGGCGATGGCGAGGCTCGACGCGGCGGATGCCGCGACGCTCGCAAAGGAAACGGCGCTGGCCTGGAATCTGGTGCGATTCGGCGTGAAGCGCGAGATCGGCGCACTTCGCTCCATCGACGAAATCTCCACGGGCTCCGCCGCCGCCCTTGCGGCAGTCGCGGACCGCGTGCACCAGTGGGAGCTGTACGGCCAGGCATTGAAGGCACAGATACAGGGCTATGCGGCAGCGAGAGCGAAAAGGCTCGGGGTTGCCATGCCGGCAGAACCTGCAGCAGATGACCTTCGCGCCAAGTGGGCGAAAATCGTCCCGGCTTTCGCACCGGAAACCAAGGGGAGGGAGTTCAACCTCTCCCGTTTCGAGCCCTATGCAAAGTACATCAAGGAGCACCCGGAGGCACTGAAGTCCCTCGGGCTCACCTCCGCCCAGGCGACGGCGATCTTGAATTTCGTGAACGGCCGAAATTCGATCGCTGAGATCCGTGATGACGCCTCGGCAGAGCTGGACGCCGATCTGCCCCTTCAGGCGGTTGCCGCCTATCTCGAACTCCTGGCGGCAACAGGTTATATAAGGATGTAATTCTGGACCGGCGGCGGCCCAATCTTCCAACGCGGGACCGAAAACGCCGGAGACTTACAGCAGCGCCTTGACCGCAGCGATCGCCTTATCGTAATCGGGCTGGTTCACCATTTCGGGAACATACTCCACGTACCGGATCACGTCCTTGTCGTCGACCACGAAGACCGCGCGGCTGGACAGATGGAGCTCCTTGATCAGAGTCCCGTACGCCTGGCTGAAGGAACGGTCGTAGTAATCCGAAACCACCTTGATCTTGTCGATCCCCGCCGCGCCGCACCAGCGTTTCTGTGCAAAAGGAAGATCGAGGCTGACTGTGACGATCTCGACCTTGTCTCCCAAGGCGGCAGCCTCGGCATTGAACCGTCGCGTCTCCATATCGCATACGGGGGTATCCAGCGAAGGGACGGCGCTGAACAACCGGATCTTCCCCGCAGTGTTTTCCAGGGTGAACGGCTTCAAGTCCTGGCTGCGCGCGGTAAACGACGGAGCTTTATCCCCAGCCTTAAGCGCGTGACCGAGCAGCGTGAGCGGATCGCCTTTAAACGTGGTTCCTTTGGATCTTTCGATTGTCATACTTCAAGTCTCCTGAATGTGAATAAATAATTCGCACCGAACTGCACACCGAGGTGAATCATCGCCGGGGAGCATCCTCTCCGGCAGGAATCTGCAGATGCCTGGTTCCTATTCTTCCTCCATGAACGGATAGGCGAAATGCCTGGGCGGAAGAAAGTTTTCCTTAACCGACCGCGGGCTCGTCCACTTCATGAGGCTGAGGTAGGAGCCCACCTTGTCGTTTGTGCCCGAACCTCGGCCGCCGCCGAACGGCTGCTGCCCGACCACGGCTCCGGTCGGCTTATCATTGATATAGAAATTCCCGGCTGCGTGGCGAAGACGCCGGGCTATTTCCGTGATCATCCGGCGGTCGCGGCAAAAGAGCGAACCGGTGAGCGCATAGGGACTCGCGGTATCGCAGAGCTCGACCGTTTCACAGAGTTTTGTATCTTCATAAACGTAAATGGTAAGCACCGGCCCGAAGATCTCCTCTTCCATCAGCTTGAAGTGAGGATTGTCCGTCACGACAACCGTGGGCTGGATGAAATAGCCCCGGCTTGCGTCCCCCTTGCCTCCCCAGATGATCTGCGCCTCCGGAGAATGAGCCGCAAAGTCGACATAGCCCATGATCGTTTCGAAGGCCGGGCGATCAATTACGGCGTTCATGAAGTTGCGGAAGTCCATGGGATCGCCGATGCGTATTTCCGCAAGCTGCGCAAGGAGCAGGTCCTTCACGCGGGGCCACAACGAAACCGGGATATAGGCGCGGGAGGCTGCGGAGCACTTCTGTCCCTGGTATTCAAAGGATCCGCGCACCAGTGCCGTCGTCAGCTCGTGGGCATCGGCGGAGGAGTGGGCAAAAATGAAGTCCTTTCCCCCGGTCTCGCCGACAATGCGCGGATAGCTTCGATACCGGTGCAGGTTGCGGCTGATGGTTTCCCAGATGGCGTTGAAGCTGCTGTTGGAGCCGGTGAAGTAAACTCCCGCGAAGTCCCGGTTCCGAATGACGGGATCGCCCACCTGGCTGCCCCTGCCCGGAATGAAGTTGATGACGCCGGGAGGGAGGCCCGCGGCCTCCAGCAGCTTCATGATGTAGTATCCGGAAAGCAGCGCGGTGGAAGCGGGTTTCCACAGCACTACATTGCCCATCATGGCCGGCGCCGTCGATAGATTACCCCCCGTTGATGTGAAGTTGAACGGCGTCACCGCGAAGACGAACCCTTCCAGGGGGCGGTAGTCGACATAGTTCCAGATCCCCCGGGAGCTTTCGGGCTGCCGTTCGTATATGCCGCGCATGAAGGCGGGATTGAAGCGGAAGAAATCGATTGTCTCGCAGGCAGCATCGATTTCCGCCTGATACACGCTCTTGGATTGGTTGAGCATCGTCGACGCGTTCAGTGTGTCACGCCAGGGACCGGCCAGAAGCTCCGCCGCCTTGAGGAACACCGCCGCACGCTCGTGCCAAGGCATTTCCGACCAGTTCTGCCAGGCTCTCCGGGCGGCCGCCACCGCCATTTCCACCTCTTTCGGTCCCGCCTGATGACAAACTCCCAGAACGCGGCCATGATCGTGAGGGCAGACAACCCTCAACGTTGTACCCGTGCGGATTTCCTCACCGTCAATGATGAGGGGAATCTCGATTTCCCTCCCTGACATCTCGCGGAGCGCGGATTTCAGCGACTGCTTCTCCGGAGTGCCCCGGGCATAGCTGCGCACCGGCTCATTAATTGGTTCGGGAACTTGCAGGATGCTATTAGGCACTTCTCCTCCTTCCACTCAAACCATTAGGATACGGCCTGACCATGGCGGAGGCAAGCTTCGGGTAGAGAATCCCAGCGATTCAGCCAGTGGGATGCGCTTCAACTCGCACCCCGCAGGGGTGCAGCAGGAAGGCCCAGGGCGCAAGCCCTGGGATGAGCGGCATGAGAACAGGATCAGCCCTGAAGGGCGAAGCAGGGCCCACGCGATCTACACATTTGGACGGCATGAGAGTTGGTGTGTGCGATGTTGTGCGTATTTTTATCGGCCGGCTGCTCCGCTCTTTCAGGGCTGGGGTTTTGCGCGCGCCGTTTCCCAGGGCTTGCGCCCTGGGCTTTCCTGCACCGCCCCTTCGGGGCTTGCCACTGTCTGAATCGCAGTGAGGAAAGATATTGTCTTGCATTCGACAGAAACCTGAAGTATTCTTTCTCCGCAGGTTTTTGTATAGAGTTCGACGATATGAGAGAGCTGCAAACTCCTGGCGGGGTAAGCGGCTTTTTTTTGTTTTAGGCCAACCGCCTGCGGATGATTGCAAAGACCAAGAGCAAACTAACGTGCCCATAAGGGCGCAGAATTCAGGAAGAAAAATGAAAGAACAAGGAACAGTAAAGTGGTTCAGCAACGATAAGGGTTACGGTTTCATCTCCCGCGAGAGTGGGGATGACGTCTTTGTGCATCACACCGCGATCGAAGGAAGCGGTTTCAAGTCTCTCAGCGAGGGCGACCGGATCGAGTTCGAAGTTGCACGGGGTCCCAAGGGACTTCAGGCTCAGAACGTTGTGAAGATATAGGCAGGATGCCGGGGATCCCGGATCGCCGGGATCCCCGCCCCTATCTGCATTGCGCATTTACTCGAAGTGAGATGTCATGCCAGGAAAACTATTTGTCGGAAACCTATCATTTAACGTCGTCGAGGCGGATCTAACGGAGCTTTGCGCAAGCCTGAATATTCAGGCAGCAAGCATCAAGATCATGCGTGACATGGAACTTGGCAGATCACGCGGCTTCGGTTTCATCGAGTTGGCCCCGGAAGCGGACATGGATGCCGCCATCAAGGAGCTGAACGGCAAGGAGCTGGGCGGCCGCGCGCTGACGGTAAATGAGGCAAGACCCCCCAGAAAACGCGAATTCGGCGGCGGTGGACCGCGATTCGGCAATCGACCGGGCGGCGGGGGGGGTAACAGATTCGGCGGCCGCGATTCGAAGCGCAAGGAACGCGAGCGCCCCAAACGCAAGATCCAGGAACTATACTAGTCCGAAATTCCTCCACCAGAAAGACACCGACGCGGGCAGATTGCCGCACGTGCCCCGGC
>Ga0113563_10002313_pt1 | contig 11440 bp, 8 predicted proteins | sample Mud3Dept3metaG_FD_80117 | JGI IMG/M metagenome (GOLD analysis project Ga0113563, IMG submission 80117) | Freshwater wetland microbial communities from Ohio, USA, analyzing the effect of biotic and abiotic controls - Mud 3 Core 4 Depth 3... | ecosystem: Environmental > Aquatic > Freshwater >...
CCCTTACACGCAACGGCCGGCCGAGGTCATTCCCGGCGTGGCGAACTACTCCGCGAGCACCTTCCAGGAGGGGCTTGTCACACAGAGCGTCCTGGTGAGGACCCGTGAGGGAGGGCCTATTCACGTGGAAGGGATCCTCGAGGACGCACTCTCCGGGGGAAAGGTGAGCCTGAGGTGTGCTGCCGACCTGCTCGGCCTGTACGATCCCGACCGGTTGCGCAGGCCTTCCCGTGGCGGAACCGCTGCGGCCTGGGGAGAGTCCGACCGGGAGATCGTCCGCGCTCTCAGGGGGTCGCGCGATGACGGGTCCCCCGTGTTGCTCCTTACGGACGCCGTCGTTTCTCCGACACGAAGCGCGCTGATACAGGATTTGAAAAAAGCTCTGCCGGCGCTGCGCCACGCCGCCTGGGAACCGGCGGCCCCGCACGCAGGGATTCTTGCCGCGCAAGCCCTCTATGGGGAGGCGGCGCTTCCGAGGATGCGTCTCGACCGGGCGGATGTGATTGCGGCATTCGAAGCTGATTTTCTCGGCTCTCAGGGCGATGCCGCCGCCATGATCCGCGATTTCGCCGCACGGCGCCGCGTTTCGGGCCCTGCCGACACCATGAACCGGCTGTGGGTGTTCGAGGGCCGCATGAGCCTCACAGGCGCCAACGCGGACCATCACATCCCGATGCGGCCGTCCCGCTGCGCCGCGCTGATGTTCGCCCTGGCCGGCCACCTGCACAGGGTGCTGGGGGTTGCCCTGCCGCCGGGATTGACTGCCGAGAGCCTGGAGCCCTTTGCGCTTGGCGCCGTTGCTGCTGATTCCGGCATTGAACAGGCCCTGCTCTCGTCACTGTGCGACGACTTGAAGCGCGCGGGCAGATCCGCCCTGGTCATGGCCGGGCCGGCGCTGACGCAGGAAGCCCACGTCGCCTGCAGATTGTTGAATCTCATGCTGGGAGCCGAGGGCCATACCGCGGATGCATCCATGGCCCTGCCGGTTCCGGACCTGCTGACTTATGCCGGTTTGCGGGAGCTTCTTGAGGAAGCTGCCGGCGGCAGGTTTGCAGCGGCGGTGTTTTGGGGCGCGAATCCTGCCTACTCCTTTCCGCAAGCATCGGCATGGAAGTCGGCTGTCGCAAAAATCCCGCTCAAGATCAGAATCGGCCTGCATGAAGACGAAACCGCCCTCGATTGCGATTGGCGGCTGCCGGAGCATCACTGGCTCGAGGCCTGGGGAGATTTCGCGCCTGCCGCCGATGTCCTCAGCCTGCGCCAGCCCGCGATGGGCGCCATCCATGACACCAGGCAGGGTGAGGACATTCTTCTATCCTGGCTGCGGGCCCTCGAAGAGGGCGCTTCACTCACGTATCTCGATTACCTGAAAGCCCGCTGGGAAAATGATGTCTATCCGGCAGGCAGCCCGGCGCCGTTTCCTGCTTACTGGAATGCGGCTCTGCACAATGGCGGGATCACGCGGGAGGCGAAGCCGCGGACCGCGCGCGCACCCGGGGCAGAAGCCCTGGGGGATGCCGTCCGCCGGGCGGCTGCAGCATTGAAGGTTGAGCCGGCGTCATTCGAACTGGTCTTGCATCCGGGAGCCGCTGTGTATGACGGGCGCTACGCAAACAACGGCTGGCTCAATGAGCTGCCCGATCCGGTAACCAAGGCCACGTGGTGTAATCCGCTTCTACTCTCCGTCTCCGATGCTGCCCGGCTTCAGGTGAATGACGGGGACCTGGTCCGAATTACAGCCAGATCCGGGAGTGTGGAAGTCCCCGTGATCGTGCAGCCCGGACAGGCGCCTCACGTTGCGAGTCTGGCTCTCGGGTATGGCCGCAGGACCGGCACTGTGGCCGCCGCGATTGGCACGAACGCATATGTGCTGGCTGAACCCATGGCGCCCGCGCCCCTGCTGTGCGGACTGTCAGGGATCGAACGGACCGGAGGCCGAAGGCCGGTTCCCAAGACTCAGGAGCACTTTCGGATGGAAGGGCGCGATCTGGCCCGTTCCTGGACCCGTTCCGAGTATTCCCTCGGGACTGGAGTCGGCAGCGCGGAAAAGGGCCATGAGCTGGCATCGCTGATTCCTCCGCAGCAGTTTCCGGGACACAAATGGGGGATGGCGATCGACCTGTCGGCCTGCGTCGGCTGCAGCGCCTGCGTTGCCGCCTGCCAGTCGGAGAACAACATTCCGGTCGTCGGCCCGGAGCGGGTGCGCGAGGGGAGGGAAATGCACTGGATCCGCGTGGACCGATATTATGAGGGGGACCCGGGGAATCCGACTGTGATCCACATGCCGATTCCCTGCCAGCATTGCGACAATGCGCCCTGTGAAATCGTCTGCCCCGTGAATGCCACCACCCACAGCCCCGACGGCCTGAACCAGATGACGTACAACCGGTGCGTGGGCACCCGCTACTGTTCGAACAATTGCCCCTACAAGGTGCGGCGGTTCAACTTTTTCGAATACACATCGATGAAGCAGCAGCCCGAAAACCTGGTATTTAATCCCGAAGTGACGGTGAGGCCGCGCGGAGTCATGGAGAAATGCACCTTCTGCATCCAGCGCATCGACGACGCAAGGCAGAGGGCGAACAGCGAGGGTCGCGGAGTGCGGGATGGGGAGATCAACCCGGCGTGCGCAGTGGCGTGTCCGGCGCAGGCGATCGTGTTCGGCGACATGAACGATCCGCGAAGCAGGGTGGCCATGGTTTCACGGATGAACCGCGGCTATCACCTGCTCGAAGAACTCGGCGTGAAACCTTCGGTCACCTATCTCGCCGATATTTCCAATCCTGTGTCCGGAAAGGGCCAGGCATGAATCCCGGATCCGTCTCCATGCCCGAAAACGTTCTCCCCGAGTCCCTGCGGCCGGTGCCCATGACCGCCGGCCCCGTCAGCCTCGAGGGCCTGGATGACCAGGTGCTGTCTCCGGTTGAGCGCAAACCGCCGCGTGCCTGGTTCATCGCGTTTGCGCTCACCACGGCGGTCATGCTGCTGGGCCTGGGTCTGATCGGCTACACAATTGCAACCGGAATCGGCGTCTGGGGCAACAACATACCGGTCGCCTGGGGCTTTGACATCATCAATTTCGTTTTCTGGGTGGGGATCGGCCATGCGGGGACGCTGATCTCGGCGATCCTGCTGCTTTTCCGGGCGAGGTGGAGGAATGCAATCTCCCGTTCTGCCGAGGCGATGACGATATTTGCGGTCATCTGCGCTCTCATCTTCCCGCTCATACACATTGGCAGGCCCTGGCTTGGCTTCTGGCTCTTCCCCTATCCGAATCAGCGCGCAATATGGCCCAACTTTCGTTCCCCGCTGATGTGGGACGTGTTTGCGGTGAGCACATACTTCAGCGTCTCCCTCCTCTTCTGGTATCTCGGACTCGTACCCGACTTCGCCTCCCTGCGCGACAGGACGCGCAGCGGGATCCGGAAGTTTTTCTATTCCGTGCTGAGTGTCGGATGGCGCGGCTCCGCATCCCACTGGCGCCACTATGAAAAAGCCTACGTGGTCATCGCCGGTCTTGCGACCGGTCTCGTCCTGTCGGTCCACAGCGTCGTGTCTTTCGATTTCGCAGTATCTCTGGTCCCGGGCTGGCACATGACGATCTTCCCGCCATACTTCGTCGCCGGCGCCATCTTCGCCGGATTTGCCATGGTGGTGATCGTGCTTGTCGTCGTCCGGGCCACGATGAGGTTGGAGAACCTCATCACCATGTATCACCTGGAGGTGATGAACAAGATCATTCTGACCTGCTCCTGCCTGATGGGCTATTCCTACCTGTTGGAAGCGTGGACGGCCTGGTACAGCATGAACGAGTACATCCATCACACCTTCTGGCAGTATGTGGCGGGAACGTATTGGTGGGCCGGCTGGACGACGATAACATGCAATATCCTCATTCCGCAGGTGCTGTGGGTGCGGCGGTTCCGCAGGAGCTATTTTGCCATGATCTTCGTCGCCCTTGCGGTGACGGTCGGAATGTGGTTTGAGCGGTTCGTGATCATCGTGAGCTCGCTTCACCAGGACTACCTGCCGTCAGCCTGGAACGTCTACAAGCCGACGCTCGTGGATTGCGGCATCCTTTTGGGGACCTTCGGCCTATTCTTCACGATGGTGCTTCTGTTCGCCAGAGTCCTCCCTGTGATCGCCTCGACCGAGATGAAGAGCGTGCTGCCGGGCATGCAGCCCCGCCATGCGGGAGGTTCCCATGAATAGACCGGTTTTTTCCGTACTGGGACTGTTCGACAGTGCGCAGCAGTTGATGGATGCCATCCCGGCCGTCAAAGGAAAAGTGTCCGGGCGGCTGGAGACGTACACGCCGTACCCCGTTCACGGCATGGAACAGGCGCTCGGCCTGCGGAAGTCGCCGATTGCGGGAATGATCCTGGTCATGGGCCTGATCGGCGCGCTTTCGGGGATAGGCTTCGAACTCTGGACGGAGGCCGTGGATTATCCGATGATGACGGCCGGCAAGCCGTACTGGTCTTGGGAAGCATTTGTCCCGATCATGTTTGAAACCATGGTACTTTTCGCATGCTTCACAGCGGGCCTGGGCATGCTTTTTCTGCTCAACCGGCTGCCGACGTTCCGGCACCCGATGCTGCGCTCGAAATCGATGCCGCTCATCACGAAGGACAAACTCGCTCTTGCCGTCGAATCGGACGGGCAGAGTCTGGATGTCGGCGCGATCTCGGCGCTGCTCGAGTCCCTCGGCGCCCGGTCGATCGAGGTTGTCGAGCAACCGCCGGCGGCGGGACCCGCATCCCCGCGATTCCTGTTCCGGTTTGCCGTCGGGGTTGCAGTCACCTGCACGGCAGCCGGGTACCTTACTTACTGGGGTGTCAAGCTCCTCCCAAAGACTGTCCCGATAGTGCACATGCTCGATCAGTCCCGGCTCAACCCGCAGCGGGAAGCTCCGTTTTTCCGTGACGGTTTCGGCATGCGCGTGCCGGTTGCCGGCGCCGTTGCGCGCGGATTCATGCCCTATCAGATGCACAGTGAGAGCGAGGCGGACCTGCTCGCAAATCCTCTGCCGCGAACGGAGGACGTGTTGCGAAAAGGACGCCGGGATTTCAATACCTACTGCTCCGTCTGCCACGGGATTCTCGGCAATGGCATGCCCACTCTCACGGCTGCTTACGGCGCAAAGCCCGCTAATCTGGTTTCCGAGACGATCCGCGGCTATTCCGACGGCAGGCTCTACCGTGCGATCATGGCAGGCAAGAACGCCATGACTCCCTACGCAGCGGAGCTCAGCGAGGAGGAACGCTGGGCGGTGGTTCACTACGTGCGCGTTTTGCAGCGCGCTCTGAATGCCCGGGATGACGACATCCCGAAGGAGACCCGGAAGTGAACGACAGAAGCGCCGCCAGGATCCTCTCAGCCACCGCGGTCGCCGGGCTCGCCGGTGCTGCGGCGACCGGCCCCCTTGCCGGCTGGGAGCGCTTCTGGATCAACTGGGTCCAGTGGTTCCTCTTCCTGCTGACTATCGGCCTCGGGTGCCTTTTCATCGTGGCCCTCGAGCATGTGGTGGGCGCGAAGTGGAGCGTGCCGCTGCGGCGCGTTCCCGAGAGGCTCTCGAGCCTCATTCTCCTGGTAAGCCCCGTGGCGCTTTTGGGATTGCTATCGCTCCGGGTCCTGTACCCCTGGGCCGGCCCCGAGAGCCTCCAAGATCCGTTGATTGCTGGCAAGTCGGCCTGGCTGAATGTCCCGTTCTTCACGATTCGCGTGGCGGCATGCATCGTGCTCTGGCTGCTTTCCTACCGGATCTTCGTCCGCGGATCGATGCGACAGGATCAGCACAGGGATCCTGGATTCAATGTGCGTGTCCGGCGGTTTGCGCCGGCATTCATGGCGCTGTTCGGCATCACCCTTACGGTAATGGCGTTTGACTGGATATCGAGCCTGGAGCCCGAGTGGTACAGCGACGTCTTCGGAATATACATTTTTGCCGGGACGTTTCTGGCCGGGCTGGCGGCGACGACCCTCGCGGTCCAGTATCTCATGGCGCGCGGCAGGCTTCCCGGAGTCGTGCCCGACCATGTCTACAACCTGGGCGGATTCCTGTTTGCGTTCACGGTGTTCTGGTCCTATATCGGCTTCGCGCAGTACATGCTCATGTGGTATGCGAACCTGCCGGAGGAGGTGTTCTGGTACAAGGAGCGTCTCGAAGGACTGTGGGGCCCGCTACTGCTTGCGCTCGCGATCCTGCACTTCTTCGTGCCGTTTTTTGCGCTGATCCCGCGCGACGCCAAAGGCTCGCCACGCCGCATGTTCTGGGTCGCCGTCGTCATGCTGGTCGCGCACTGGCTGGACCTCTACTGGATGATCTTCCCCGTGATCGGAAAGGACCCGGTTTTCAGCTGGCCTGAGATCGCATTCGCGTTCCTGTTCGTTTCCACTGCCCTTCTGTGGATTCGCCGCGCAATGACTCGCGGCGCCGACATGCCCGTGGGGGATCCGTTTCTCAGGGAAGGTCTGGAGTTCCGCCTATGATTGAGAAATATGTGGATGCGGAGGAACTCAAAAGGCTCATGTCGACCTTGCTGGTTGTCGTCGGTGCGCTTTTGATCGCCGCGCTGTTCGCATCGATCGTCGTTCCCGGCCTCAGGAACGCCAACAAGCCGGCAGCCCCCACGCCGGTGAAGCCCGTCGTCGGCGAGCCGGGGTGGCTGGATCCGGCTGAATTCCCGCCCGAGAGGGGAAGGGAAATCCCGGCAGTGGACCCGGCGGCGCTGCTTGCGGCGTCCCCGGAACTGCTCGCTAGAGGGAAGGATACCTTTGGGCCGAACTGCGCCACCTGCCACGGCGCATCGGGAAAAGGAGACGGCCCTGCCGCTGCGACCATGAAGCCCGTGCCGCGAAACTTTTCGCAACCCGGCGGGTGGACGAAGGGGAGCGACCTCGCCGCGGTCTTCCGGACTCTGAGCGAAGGTGTTCCGGGAACTTCCATGAACGCGTTCGATTATTTGTCCAAGAGAGACCGGATGGCGCTGGCTCATTATGTGCAGTCGCTCGGAGATTTTGCACATCCCGCGAGCAGCCCGGAATCGATGGAAGCCCTGTCGAAACTCCTTGCGGCGCCAGGGGAAAAAACGCCCAACAGGATCCCCGTGAGCATGGCAATCAGCAAGCTGGCACAGGAGTTTTCGAGCCCTGAACCGCTCGCGGTTCTCCCCGGGGACCGAAGTGCCGAGGCGGAGATCCTGCGCCGGGTGGTTGCCGACGGGCAGAGGGCGGCGCAGACGCTTTCCGGCACGTCGCTCTGGCACACGGGACCCGAGGACCTCGCGAGCGTGATCCTCGGCAACGCTCCCGGAAACGGTTTTTCCGTGGAGGCAGCCGCTCTGAGTCCGGCCGAGTGGCAGGTGCTCTTTGAAGGACTCCGCAGGCATGCACCGCGAAAATGATTTGCGGGACAGGCTCCGCCGTAGGGGATCCTGTATTGTGTTTCGCAATCGCGGAAAAAGGTGGAGGTGGCAATGAGACGTACGGCTTTCCTGGTCGCGTGCGGTATCGGATTGCTGCTCGCCTGCTGCGCGGCAACCGGCGCCCAGGGGACGGCTCCGGAAGAAGCAGGCATCGTGGAGAAACTGGGGGCGCAGATTGCTCTGGACTCCGTGCTCAGGGACGAGGATGGGAACGAGATCACCCCGCGCCGGCTGATCGACAAACCGACAATCCTCACTCTGAACTACTTCCGTTGCGCGGGAATCTGCACTCCTCTCCTCAACGGCCTTGTCGACACGCTCAACGAGATCGGGCTGGAACCGGGCAAAGACTTCCAGGTCGTGACGGTGAGCTTCGATCCCTTTGACACGCCCGAAGTCGCCCACCAGAAGCGCATCAACTACCTCAAGCAGATGACCCGGCCGTTTCCGCCGGAGGGCTGGAGATTCCTTACCGGCACGGCGCAGGCGACCAGGGCGGTGACCGATTCGGTTGGATTCAATTTCAAGGCCGTCGACGATGGTTTCGTGCACCCGGGGGCGGTCATCGTGCTGACACCTGCAGGAATCGTGAGCCGCTACATGTACGGCATCAGCTTTCTCCCCGCTGATCTTCAGATGGCGGTCCAGGAGGCTGCGGCGGGGAATGTCCGGCCCACAATTTCCAAGGTCCTGTCCTTCTGCTACAGCTATGATCCCGAAGGGCGGCGCTATGTGTTCAGCCTGACCCGTCTGTTCGGGACCGTCACACTCGTGCTCGCCGGCGCTTACCTGCTCTACCTCGTGGCGGCGGGCCGCTCGCGGAGAGGGAAAGAAAAAGAGAGGCTATCGGCATGACGAATCCGGCTGTTGGAGCGGTCCCTGCTGCCTGGGGCTATCTGGAACAGGGGAAGAGAAAGGGGATTTTCGGTTGGCTCTTGTCCACCGACCACAAGAGAATCGGCGTGCTTTACCTGGCCACGATGATGACGTTTTTCTCCGTGGCAGTGCTGATCGGGGTCCTGATGCGCATCGAGCAGCTCACGCTCGATCCCCCCTTGTTCCCGGCGCAGACATACAACGCGTTTTTCACGCTCCACGGCGTCATCATGATCTTCCTCTTCGTCCTTCCCGGCCTGTCGGCTGTCTTCGGGAATTTTTTTCTGCCGATCATGATCGGCGCGGAAGATGTGGCGTTTCCGAGGCTCAACCTTGCTTCCTGGTATTTCTTCATCTCGGGGGCGCTGCTCGCCGTTGTTGCGCTCTTTACGGGAAACGGGCCTCCGGACACCGGGTGGACATTCTATGCCCCCTTCAGCATCCGCACCGGGACGAACGTCACGCTCGGGGTGTTTGCCGCATTTATTTTAGGCTTCTCTTCGATTCTGACCGGCCTGAACTTCATCACCACGGTCCACCGGATGCGCGCTCCCGGGATGCACTGGCATCGCATGCCCTTGTTCGTCTGGTCGCTCTATGCGACCGCATGGATCCAGGTGCTCGCGACTCCTATCCTGGGCATTACGCTCCTGCTCGTGATCGCGGAGCGTCTGTTCGGAATCGGCGTGTTCGATCCGGCCAAAGGGGGCGATCCGATCCTGTACCAGCACCTGTTCTGGATATACTCGCATCCCGCCGTCTATATCATGATTGTCCCGGCCATGGGCGCAATCTCCGAGATCATTCCCACCTTTGCGCATCGAACGATCTTCGGCTACCGCGCGATCGCCTACTCGTCGATGGCGATTGCCGCGCTGGGCTCCCTCGTGTGGGGGCATCACATGTTCACGAGCGGCATGGCCGACCAGGCCAACGTGATCTTTTCGCTCCTCACTTTCCTCGTCGCCGTTCCGAGCTCCATCAAAGTGTTCAACTGGACGGCGACGCTCTACAAAGGGTCCATCGAACTCAAGCCCGCCATGCTGTACGCGCTCACGTTCATCTTCCTGTTCGCCATCGGGGGACTCACGGGAGTGATACAGGGTGCTCTCAACGTCAACGTGCACTTGCACGACACGTACTGGATCGTCGGTCATTTTCATTATGTGATGTTCGGCGGCACCGGAGTGGGATTCCTGGCGGCGCTCCTATACTGGTTCCCGAAGATGTTCGGGAAAATGTACAACCAGAAAATGGCGATCGTCGCATGGTTCCCGATCTTCGTCGGGTTCAACATGTTCTATTTCACGATGCTGGTCCTGGGCTACATGGGCATGCCGAGACGGTACTTCACGCACCTGCCGCAGTACCATGAAGCCCACGTTATCTCATCCATCGGCGCCTTCATAATGGCGTTCGGACTCCTGCTGTTCTTCGGTAACCTGCTGGTGGCCCTGTGGAAGGGGAAGAAGGCCGGGGCGGACCCCTGGGGAGGCGTCACACTGGAGTGGAGAACTTCGAGCCCTCCGCCCATGGAAAATTTCGAAACACTCCCCGAGATTCACGAACGTCCTTACGTATTCAACCCGGAGATTGCGCGATGAGCCGGCCGGCCTCCCACTCCCATGCGGTCCACAAGGATTATCAGGGCGCCAAGCTCGGGATGTGGATCTTCCTCTTCACCGAGCTTCTGCTCTTCGGCGGCCTGTTCATCCTGTATTCCACATACCGGGCAATCTACCCCCATGACTTCCACGCGGGAGGCCAGCACCTGAATGCGGTCATCGGAATCATCAACACGGTGGTCCTGCTCACAAGCAGCCTGACGGTTGCGGTGGCCTTGTCGGCGATCCAGAAAGGCAGCCGCAGGCTGACCCTGCAATGCCTGGGCGCTACCATCGTGCTCGGGATCCTGTTTCTGGCCAACAAGTATGTCGAGTGGAGCGAGGAGATCCGCCGCGGAATTTATCCGAACGGGCCGGAACTCGAGAAGCTACCCAACGGCGGGAAGATCTTCTACGGCCTGTATTACGCCATGACCGGCCTGCACGGCCTGCACGTGCTGGCCGGCGTCGCCGTCCTTGCGGTAATGCTCGCGTTTGTGTGGAAGAACAGAGTCACGACCACGGATTACGTCAAGCTGGAAAATGCCGGGTTGTACTGGCATCTTGTGGACGTGATCTGGATCTTTCTGCTCCCGATGTTATATCTTGCAGCCTGAAGGAGTTTGCCATGGAACAGGCAGCGGAACACGGTCACGTTCTTCCCTACCGGACGCTGGTGCGGGTATGGCTGGTCCTGCTCTTCCTGACCGCGATCCTGGTCATCGCAAGCACCGTGTACCACGAGGCCCTCTCCGTCTGGGCCATGCTGACCCTGACGCCTCTGAAGGCAGGCCTGGTCTTCTTTTATTTCATGCACCTGAAATACGAAAAGCCGTTCCTGAAATCCATGGTTCTGATCACCATCGCCACGCTCATCATTTTTATCGGGCTGACCTTCCTTGATATTCTGCAGAGGTAAGATGCCATGCCGATTGTGCCTCAAGCATCGACAGCCGCGCAGCGGGTAGACGCGGTCTTTCTTTTTATTGTCGCGCTGAGCGTCGTGTTCCTGGTATTCATAACCTTCCTGCTGGTGTATTTCGTCATCAAGTACGGCCGGAAAAGGCACCCGCGGGGAGAAGACATCGAAGGGAACAAGTGGCTGGAAATCGTCTGGACCGTTACGCCGACCGTTCTTTTTCTGGCGATGTTCTATTACGGCTGGACTAACTTCGAGTACATGCGCAGCGTTCCTCGCGATGCCATGGTCGTCGATGTTACTGCGCAACAGTGGGCTTATTCGTTCACTTATCCCAACGGGAAACGCACCACGGAGCTCTACCTCGCCCTCAACAAGCCGGTCAAAGTCGAGCTGCGCTCGCTCGACGTGATTCACGGGTTTTACGTGCCGGCGTTCCGGGTGAAGCAGGATATCGTCCCCGGCAAACAGAACTACACCTGGTTCACCCCGACGATGCTCGGAAACTTCGACATCGAGTGCACCGTAATCTGCGGCGTCGGCCATGCGGAAATGCTCTCGAAGGCCAGAGTGGTTCCCGTGCAGGATTTCGAAGCCTGGTATTTCGGCGATGA
>Ga0113563_10002317_pt1 | contig 11427 bp, 7 predicted proteins | sample Mud3Dept3metaG_FD_80117 | JGI IMG/M metagenome (GOLD analysis project Ga0113563, IMG submission 80117) | Freshwater wetland microbial communities from Ohio, USA, analyzing the effect of biotic and abiotic controls - Mud 3 Core 4 Depth 3... | ecosystem: Environmental > Aquatic > Freshwater >...
ACAGGCCATAATTCACAGAAATATAATGACATATGGTGTTTCAGAAGCCAGGCTTGCAGAATTACTTACAGGGTTTGAGGCTTCATTGCCAGGGGATATCAGACTGGCTTACCTGCCATCAGCTGGCATAAATAAATTAAGACTGTCAGCAACAGGAACAGACAGGTCTTTATTAAATGAAAAAGTTGAAGAACAGGTTAAAAAGCTATATCTGATAATCCCTGAACTTATTTTCAGCGAAGATGAGAAAACCTTCGAAGTAGTCATCGGTGAATTATTAAAAGAAAGAAATCAGACTCTGTGTACCGCAGAAAGTTGTACGGGTGGAAAGATTGCACAGATGATAACGAGTGTTCCTGGCAGTTCTGCTTATTATAAAGGATCTGTAATCGCATATGACAATGCAGTAAAAAAAGAACTGCTGAAGATCCGGTATGAAATGCTGGAAAAAAACGGAGCAGTAAGCGAAAATGTAGTGAAAAGTATGGCGAAGGGAGTTAGAAAATTATTAAAAACGGACTATTCGGTCGCCACTTCCGGCATAGCAGGACCCGACGGAGGCACCGATTTAAAGCCGGTGGGAACGGTTTGGATAGCCGTTTCATCCGAAAAAGGAACGGTAACTGAAAGGCATATATTCGGAAATGACCGGAATATTAACATAAAAAGGTTCTCAATTGCAGCTCTTAGCCTTCTCAGGAAACAGATTGCCGGTCAATAAAAATACCGGTCTGCTATAAAAAAGTAGTTAAAATATTTGGTCAATCAGATAAAAATCCCGTATTTTGCGCTTCGTTTTAAAAGAAACGGTTTATAACTGAAGAAATACAGGTACCAATGTCAAGGATTTGTCAGGTTACGGGGAAGAAGGCGATGGTCGGAAACAATGTGTCGCATTCAAAAAGAAGAACAAAGAGAAAATTCTTACCTAATCTCTTTGAAAAGAGATATTACCTGCCCGAAGAGAAGAGGTGGATCTCTCTCAAAGTAACCGCTGCTGGCATCAGGCTCATTAGCAAGAAGGGACTCCCGACTGCACTGAAGGAAGCAAAAGAAAAAGGTTACATTGTGAATTACTAAATGAATAGAAAATGGCAAAGAAGGCAAAAGGAAACAGGCAGCAGGTAATTCTGGAATGCACTGAGCATAAGGAGAGCGGACTTCCGGGGATGTCAAGGTATATTACCACGAAAAACAGGAAAAATACACCTGACAGGCTCGAGAGAAGGAAATATAATCCCGTTATGAAAAAACACACACTGCACAGAGAAATCAAGTAAATAGTTCATACCATGGCAAAGAAAGTTGTTGCAACACTTAAAACAGGTTCAGGTAAGCTCTTTACGAAATGCATAAAGATGTCTAAATCACCGAAAACCGGTGCTTATCAGTTCCAGGAGGAGATTGTCCATAATGATCATATCCGGGACTTCTTCACAAAGAAATAAGAAGTTTACTAACAGGAAGATATTTAAGGCTTTCTTCGTGGCTGAAGAAAGCTTTTTTTATATTTAATCATTCATCTGAAATTATAATGGCTTTGCTGGGATTTTTTACCAGGGAGAATAAGGAGAAACTTGACAGAGGGCTTCAGAAAACCAAGGAGAGCGTCTTTGTAAGGTTGTCCAGGGCTGTTGTCGGCAAATCAAAAGTTGACGATGAGGTTCTTGATAATCTTGAAGAGGTCCTGGTTTCTTCCGATGTCGGGGTTGAAACTACTCTCAGGATAATCGAAAGGATAGAGGCCAGGGTAGCAAGAGATAGATACCTTAATACCAGCGAACTGAATACAATACTAAAGGAGGAGATCGTATCTCTTCTTGAAGATAATCTGACAGGTACTGACTTTGATTTTTCAGCCTCCTTTACTGATACACCCCATGTAATAATGATCGTAGGCGTAAATGGCTCAGGGAAAACAACCACGATCGCCAAACTGGCAAATCAGTACAGGCAGGCCGGGAAAAAAGTATTGCTCGGTGCAGCTGATACCTTCAGGGCCGCAGCTATCGATCAGCTTCAGATCTGGGCCGACAGGGCAGGCGTTTCTATGGTAAAGCAGCAGATGGGTTCGGACCCTGCATCAGTCGCATTTGATTCAGTAAAATCTGCAGTGGCAGGAGGATATGATGTAGTTATCATCGATACTGCAGGCAGGCTTCATAACAAAGTCAACCTTATGAATGAACTCTCCAAAATAAAAAGAGTGATGGAGAAAGTAATGCCAGGCGCTCCGCATGAAGTGATCCTTGTGCTGGACGGATCGACCGGACAGAATGCATTTGAACAGGCAAAGCAATTCACTGCAGCAACTGATGTCACAGCTCTGGCAATAACCAAACTGGACGGAACCGCAAAAGGTGGAGTAGTGATCGGAATATCCGACCAGTTTAAAATACCTGTAAAATATATCGGGATAGGCGAAAAGCTGGAAGATCTCCAGGTGTTCAACCGCGCCGAATTCGTCGATTCACTATTCTCGTAATGATTTATATTCCTTCTAATATACCCACTTTTTTATTTCCCCCAATGGGGGAAAGGATGACTTGACTCCTTCTCCAGGGAGAGGCTGGGGAAGGGGGGTATATTGAACAAATAAAGATGAGAAACAGGAAAATCAATATCGTTACACTTGGCTGCTCAAAAAATGTGGTTGACTCTGAAAAGCTTCTCAAACAATTACAGGCCGGAGGTTATCATGTATTGTACGATTCGAATGATCTTTCCGCTGAAACAGTCATAATAAACACATGCGGTTTCATCAATGATGCAAAGGAAGAAAGCATCGACACTATTCTGCGTTTCGTGAGAGCAAAAGAATCCGGAAAGGTCAGTAACCTCTATGTAATGGGATGTCTTTCTGAACGGTATAAGGAGGCTCTTGAGAAAGAGATCCCGGAGGTGAACAGGTATTTCGGAGTCAGGAATATTGGGGAGATACTGGATCAGGTGGGAGTGAAGTACCGTAACAATATTGCAACCAGCAGGCTGATCACCACTCCCGGGCATTATGCATATCTTAAAGTATCTGAGGGCTGTGACAGGACATGTGCATTCTGTGCCATTCCCGCTATAAGGGGCAGGTGTATCTCCAGACCAGTTGAAGAGCTTGTAAAGGAAGCTGAAGAGCTTGCTGAAATGGGCGTCAAAGAGCTGATCCTCATTGCGCAGGACCTTAGCTATTATGGCCTCGATCTTTACAGATCAAAAAAACTCACCGGCCTGTTAAAGGAACTTTTAAAGATTGATCCATTTGAATGGATCAGGCTTCACTACCTCTATCCTGCAGATTTCCCGGACGATCTGATCCCACTTATCCGGGATAATCCACAGATCTGCAAGTATATTGACATACCAATCCAGCACATTTCAGATAAGGTGCTCAGGATAATGAAAAGATCACATGGGAGGCAGGAAACTGAAGAGATTCTGAACAGACTGAGAAACGAATTACCGGATGCTGTAATCAGGACAACTCTTATCGCAGGCCATCCCGGAGAAACAGAGGATGATTATCTTGAACTTAAGGAGTTTATAAGGAATTTCAGGTTTGACAGGCTCGGCGTCTTTGCTTATTCGCATGAAGAGGAAACATTTTCTTATGAAAACTACGAGGATGAGGTTCCTGAATCCGTCAAAGAGGCAAGGGTTGCTGAATTAATGGAAATACAACAGAATATATCGGCAGAGCTTAATGCATCGCTGGTCGGAAAGGTATTTAAAGTCATTATCGACAGGAGGGAGGAGGAGTACTTTGCAGGGAGGACGGAATATGACAGTCCTGAAGTTGACCAGGAGATCCTGATCCCTTCTGAATATTATCTGGAACCCGGGAGGTTTTACAATATCATGATTACACAGGCAACTGAATTTGATCTGTTTGGGAAGCCTCTGCCCCCGTCCAGCTAAAGCGGGACGGGGGGTTCGTCTTATGAAACAGATCTAATTTTCCGAAGACTTATCCTCCTGATTATTATCAGCTTCATCTTTCTTCTTCTGAAGCTTTATTTTGATCTCTGATTTAGCGCTGTTGAATCCCACATTTATTATCTCGCCTTCGGCCGGACCCGCCTTGATCAATACTTCAGCCATGGGATCTTCAAGATACTTCTGAATTGCACGCTTCAGAGGTCTGGCGCCGTAAGTAGCGTCAAAACCTTTCTCGGCAATATAATCCCTTGCTGCGGTTGCTATCTTAAGCTGATATCCGAGCGCTTTGATCCTGTCGTACAAACCCTGGAGTTCAAGATCGATGATCTTGTTGATCTCTTCTTTTCCAAGGGAATTGAATATTATGATATCGTCGATCCTGTTAAGGAATTCGGGTGCAAATGTTTTCTGCAGTGCTTTCTGAAGTATACTCTTGGTCTGTTCATCCCTTGTAGCCTTTTTTGCATGTGTATCGAAACCGATACCATGACCGAATTCAGAGATCTGCCGGGTACCAATATTGGAAGTGAGAATCACAATAGTATTCCTGAAGTCGACACGTCGTCCGAGACTGTCGGTAAGCTGACCTTCATCAAGAACCTGGAGGAGGATGTGGAAAACGTCAGGATGCGCTTTCTCTATTTCATCAAGCAGGACAACTGAGTAAGGCTTCCTTCTCACTTTTTCAGTAAGCTGACCACCCTCTTCATATCCGACATATCCCGGAGGCGCTCCTACAAGTCTGGATACTGAAAACTTCTCCATATATTCGCTCATGTCGATCCTCACGAGGTTATCCGTTGTGTCGAACAGGAATTTAGCCAGTACTTTTGCAAGCTGGGTTTTACCAACGCCTGTCGGACCAAGAAAGATGAATGTACCTATAGGTTTGTTTGGGTCTTTCAGGCCGGCTCTGTTCCTCTGGATCGATTTTACTATTTTGAGGATTGCCTCATCCTGTCCGATAACACTTCCCTTCAGCTCATCGGCCATCTGTAACAGCCGGGTACCTTCAGTCTGTGCAATTCTCTGAACGGGCACACCTGTCATCATCGCAACAACTTCTGCAACCTTTTCAGCATCAACTGTTTCCCGGTTCACGGAAAGTTCCTTTTCCCATTTCTTCTTTTCAATGTCGATCATCTCCAGCAGATCTTTCTCGCGGTCGCGGAAACTTGCGGCCTTTTCAAAGTTCTGATTCTTGACGGCCATCATCTTTTCTTTCTTTGTATCGTCAAGCTGCTTCTCCAGAGAGAGAATCTTTTCCGGCACAACAATATTCGAAATGTGTACCCTGGAGCCTGATTCATCGAGCGCATCTATAGCTTTATCGGGAAGATGCCTGTCAGAGATATAGCGGTTGGTCAGTTTTACGCATGCATCAATGGCATCATCAGTATAAGTTACATTATGGTGCTCTTCGTATCTCTCCTTTATATTCTGGAGAATATTGATTGTCTCCTCAATTGAAGTGGGGTCAACAAGCACTTTCTGGAATCTTCTCTCCAGTGCGCCGTCCTTCTCAATATGCTGCCGGTACTCATCAAGCGTAGTGGCTCCTATACACTGGATCTCTCCTCTGGCAAGGGCAGGTTTTAGCATGTTGGCAGCATCAAGCGATCCGGTTGCTCCGCCGGCGCCCACAATAGTATGTATCTCGTCAATAAACAGAATTATGTTGTCATTCTTGGAAAGCTCATTCAAAATTGCCTTCATCCTCTCCTCAAACTGTCCCCTGTATTTTGTACCGGCAACAATTGAGGCAAGATCGAGAGCCACAACTCTTTTATGGAACAGCACCCTGGATACATTTTTCTTCGTAATGCGCAGTGCAAGTCCCTCAGCTATGGCAGACTTTCCTACTCCGGGTTCTCCGATAAGGACCGGATTATTCTTTTTCCTTCTGGATAGGATCTGGGCAAGCCTTTCGATCTCACGTTCCCTTCCGACAACGGGATCGAGCCTGCCCTCTTCAGCTGCCTTGGTAAGGTCAATGCCAAAATTGTCGAGTACAGGTGTATCGGATGATGATTTTGTTGAAGCAGATGAAGCGGACTGTCCTTTACCGGGTGAGCCGTATCCCTGGCCTTCATCATCCTCATCCCTTGGGTAATCAGCTCTGGATCTGGGTGTTCCGGCTTCAACTAACCGTTTTACTGACTGATAATCAACATCCAGTTCGGACAGAAATCTGGTGACCAGAGCATTTTCATCTTTAAGAATCGCCAGAAGCAGGTGCTCTGATTCGATTGTACTGCTCTTTAATGCTTTTGCTTCAAGATAAACAAGTTTCAATATTCTCTCAGTGCTTCTTAAAAGCGGAATTACTTCATGATCAGCTACCGGAACAGGGCTTTCCACTTTAATGCTTTTTTCAAGCGAGCCCTTCAAACCCATAAGATCGATGCCCTGGTTGATCAGGATTTCAATCGCAACCCCTTCTCCATCCCTCAGAATTCCAAGAAAAAGATGCTCAGGACTTATATGGCTGTTTCCCAGCCTTATAGCCTCTTCCTTACTGTAACCAAGGATATCCTTTACTCTTTGCGAAAATTGTGAATCCATATTATTTTTTGTCGTTTTCCCTTCAATTATGTTATCTCAGTCAATCTGGCAGACATTAGAAGACAAAAGTACACATAATTGAAAGACCAAAGTTAAAATTATGCCATATTTATATATGGCAATAATTATGCCCATTTATGAACAAATAATGTTAAAAATTCATTCAGGAACAGGCTTAAAAATAGCTAAATAATCACTATTTTCGGGAGTCAAATCCAAAAATGGATTTGTAATTCATAATTATTTAATTCTTAGTTTGTTATGGCAGAGAGAGAGAGGATAGTTCAGGTAAATATTGAGGAGGAGATGAAGTCGGCTTACATCGATTATTCGATGTCGGTCATTGTATCGCGAGCTTTACCTGATGTCAGGGATGGTCTGAAGCCGGTTCACCGGCGTGTGCTCTTCGGTATGTCGGAACTGGGAGTACAATCAAATAAGTCTTACAAGAAATCAGCAAGGATAGTGGGAGAGGTGCTTGGTAAATATCATCCCCATGGAGATTCTTCAGTATATGAAGCCATGGTGAGGATGGCACAGGAGTGGTCTATGAGATACCCGCTGGTAGACGGGCAGGGTAATTTCGGATCAGTCGACGGCGACAGCCCGGCAGCTATGAGGTATACTGAAGCACGACTCAAAAAAATTGCAGAGGAAACTCTTGCGGATATTGACAAGAACACTGTTGATTTTCAGCCGAATTTTGATGACTCACTTACAGAGCCGGTGGTTCTTCCAACACGGATCCCGAACCTGCTCGTAAACGGAGCCTCGGGAATTGCCGTCGGGATGGCAACGAACATGCCCCCTCATAACCTGTCAGAAATTGTTGATGCAACGATCGCCTATATAGATAATAATAACATTACTGCGGAAGAAATCCTGAAATATGTGAAGGGGCCTGATTTTCCGACTGGCGGAATAATCTACGGCGAGCAGGGAATCAGGGATGCCTGCGAAACAGGGAGAGGGAGAATTGTAATCAGGGCTAAAACCGAGATAGAGCTGACTCATTCCGGACGGGAATGTATTGTGGTGACAGAAATCCCTTACATGGTTAATAAGGCTGAAATGATCCAGAAGATCGCTAACCTTATAAACGAAAAGAAACTTGAAGGAATATCATATATAAATGATGAGTCGGACCGGAACGGGATGAGAATTGTTATCATCCTCAAGAAAGATGCCACCGCAAACGTAGTTCTCAACCATCTTTACAAGTATTCTTCACTTCAGACAGCATTTAGCGTAAATAATATCGCGCTAGTAAAGGGACGTCCAAAAACTCTCAACACAAAAGATCTGATCTCATATTTTGTGAAACACCGTCATGAAGTAGTGATCAGGAGGACAAAATTTGATCTTGAACAGGCTGAAAAGAGAGCTCATATACTTGAAGGTCTGATCATTGCAAGCGACAACATTGACGAAGTGATCGCACTTATCAAATCGTCACAGACACCCGACATGGCGCGGGAGAAACTTATGGAGCGGTTTAAGCTTACTGATGCACAGGCCAGGGCTATAGTTGAAATGCGACTTCGCCAGTTGACAGGTCTCGAACAGGAAAAGCTCAGGGCTGAGTATAAGGAAGTCATGGATCTTATCGAGTATCTAAGGAAAGTACTCAACAGTGTTGACCTCCAGATGAAGATCATTAAGGATGAGCTTATCGAAATAAGGGAAAAGTATGGCGACAAGCGACGCACTGAAATAATTCCGAATGCTGAGGAATTCAATCCCGAAGACTTTTATTCGGATGATGATATGGTTATCACCATTTCCCATATGGGTTATATCAAAAGAACACCTCTCACAGAATTCAGGAGACAGGCAAGGGGTGGAACCGGTGCCAAAGGAGGTACCACAAGGGATGAAGATTTTATCGAGCATCTCTATATTGCCACCATGCATAATACAATGCTGTTCTTTACAAGCAATGGAAAATGCTACTGGCTTAAAGTTTATAATATCCCTGAAGGATCACGGACATCCAAGGGAAGAGCAATGCAAAACCTTATAAATATTGAAGCCGGTGATACCGTAAGAGCATTTATTAATGTCAGGGATCTCAATGATCCGCAATACATTAATAATAATTATATCGTTTTGTGCACAACAAAGGGGATCATTAAGAAAACCTCCCTTGAAGCTTATTCAAGACCCAGGGCTAATGGTGTAAATGCCATAACCGTAAGAGAAGGTGATGAATTACTTGAAGCAAGAATGACCAACGGCAACTTTCACATTATGCTTGCGGTAAAATCGGGGAGAGCAATCTGCTTCCCTGAATCCTACGTAAGACCGATGGGACGAACCGCCTCAGGTGTCAGGGGAATAAGGCTTGCCAGTGAGAAAACGGATATTGTGATAGGTATGATAACTGTTGAAAGCAAGGAAAAGGATATTCTGGTTGTGTCGGAAAAAGGATATGGAAAACGATCAAATATAGATGCATACAGTATCAACCACAGGGGAGGAAAAGGAGTGAAGACAATCAACATAACCGAAAAAACAGGTTCACTGATAGCTCTCAAGGATGTCACTGATAATTACGATCTTATGATCATAACACAATTCGGAAATATCCTGAGAAGCCCTGTGTCAGCTCTCAGGGTGATGGGCCGGGCCACACAGGGCGTCAGGCTTATAAACCTCAGGGAGAATGACATTATAGCCTCGGTCGCATGTGTGGAGGTTAATGAGGATGATGATACCGGCGAAACAGGTGAAAAACCCGGCAACGGGGAAAAAAATCTGAATAATGAGGAAAATGGCAAAGAATTTGAAGATTAATTGAAAGTATTATAAATTTGGAAAATTATTAATTAAAAAAAACAAATTAAAATTATAATCATGAAAAAGTTCTTTTTACTGTTAACACTTGTTTGCATCTCATTGGGAGTCATGGCACAAAAAGGCAAGGTGACTTCGGCTCTCAGTTTCATTGATCAGGGTGCCCTTGATAAAGCCAAGGAAGCCCTTGACCAGGCTTTTGCAAATGAAAAATCAAAAGACTGGTTCAATACTTATTTTGCAAAAGGTAAATTGTGCCAGGCAGTTTATGAAGCTGACAACGCAAAGTACAATTCTTACTATCCTGACCCGCTTGCAGAAGCTTATGCAGCATACGAAAAAGCAATATCCCTGGATACCAAAGGTGGTACAAAGAAGAAGATCATCACAAATATGATCTATAACCAGCTGGCTCTTAACCTTTACGCTCAGGGAAGCAAGAGATTTGAGGCAAAAGATTATGAAGGCGCCCTGAAATCATTCGCATCACAGATCGAGATTACCGAAAGTGATAAATATGCAGGTGTGATTGATACAGGTATGTATTACAATGCCGGACTGGCTGCAATAAATTCCCAAAAATACAATGATGCGCTCAAATATTTTGAGAAATGCGCTGAAATGAAATACCTCGGAATAACACCACACATTCAGATCTATGAAAGCATAATGGGATTGGGAGATACCATCAAAGCCGAAGCATATCTGCTTGATCTGCCCAATAAATTCCCTGGTGACAATGCGGCTATACTGCAACTCATCGACTTTTATCTGAAAGCCAACAAACCGGATGATGCCCAGAAATATATTAAGATCGCAAAAGATGCTGATCCGGATAATTACAGTTTGTACTTTGCCGCCGGCATAATGTTTCTGAATCAGAACAAGTATGATGATGCAATTTCCGAGCTGACCAGATCGGTTGAGCTGAAGAATGACCTTTATGATACTCAGTATGGTCTGGGAGCTGCATATATCAATAAGGCTGCAGATATGTTCCTGAAGGCAAATGATATCATGGATGTTAATAAATACACCATTGCGATCGATGAAGCCAATACAGTATATGCAAAGGCACTTCCGTATATGGAAAGAGCCATCGAGATTAAACCCGATGATGTTTATACCCTCAGAAGTTTGCAGGAATTGTATTACAGACTGAAACAGAAAGATCCGGCCCTGAATACAAAATATGAGCAGGTGAGAGCCAAACTTCAAACACTGGAACAGAAATAATATACAGATATTAACCTGGAAATCATGATTTACAGGTAAAAAGAAAAGGCCTTTCTTTTAATTAAAGGAAGGCTTTTTATTTTCATTGATCAGTTTTATTTTCAGTCAGCACATGAATAAGATTATCCTGCAATTGATTATTGTTATCCTCATTTTCTCGGGCTGCTCAAAGAGAGATGATCCGATTCCAGACAAAGAGGGCAGGATCATTGTTCTGATGTACCACAGGATTTCCGGGGGAGCAGCATCAAATCTGTATGAAAGAAGCGCGGCTGACTTCGAATCTGATCTTAAGTACCTGATTAACAATAAGATAAAGGTTATTAGTTTTGACGATCTTGAGAGCATTAAAGGATCAGGAAAAATGCCCTTTGGCCATTCTGCAATAATCTGCTTTGATGATGGTGATCGCTCATGGTATACTACAGCTATGCCGTTACTAAAAAAATACCGGATGGAAGCAACGTTTTTCCTGTGGGCTCAGATGATAGGACGTGACTCATTTCTTACCTGGAAGGAAGTTGTATACATGAGTAATACAGCATTTCCCGGCGGAGTAAAACCGTTCACTTTTGGTTCTCACAGTTACTCACATCAGTTTCTGCTTGCGCGGAAAGCTGGTTATTCAACCGCGGATGAATACAATATCTTTCTTGACTACGAACTTGGATTATCCAAAACCCTGATAGAAACCTATACACCCGGGCAAGTTAAAGTTCTTGCATTACCCTACGGAGATGGTGCAGGAGACCCGGATATTATTGCTGCAGCACAAAGAAACGGTTACAGCTTTATACGGACATCATTAAACGCAGCTATTGAGGATCCGGATCAGGATCTTTTCTGCATTCCGAGTCTGCCAATGCTTGATCAGACAGAACAGGACGAGATAGGGTACTA